>Ga0210086_1001564_pt1 | contig 11609 bp, 8 predicted proteins | sample China_Galinas_PW_3_FD_184867 | JGI IMG/M metagenome (GOLD analysis project Ga0210086, IMG submission 184867) | Wetland microbial communities from San Francisco Bay, California, USA, that impact long-term carbon sequestration - China_Galinas_PWB_D2... | ecosystem: Environmental > Aquatic > Marine... | reverse complement strand
TGCCGGCGCTGGCGCTACCAGAAAGAATCCGACGCACTTACCGATGCACTGCGCCTGTCGCGCGGTATGACTTACAAGAACGCCGTCGCGGGCCTGCCCTTCGGCGGCGGCAAGGCAGTGATCCTCGCGAGCGACGCCGCGCCGAAATCCGAGGCGCTGTTCCGCGCCTTCGGTCGGGCCGTCGCCGCACTCGACGGCCGCTACATCACCGCCGAGGACGTCGGCATCAGCGTCGAGGACATGCGGATCGTCAGAGGAGAAACCCGCTACGTGTCCGGCCTGCCGCAGAGCGGGGACAGTGCGGGCGGCGACCCGTCCCCCTGGACGGCGCTGGGCGTGTTCTTAGGGCTGGAGGCCGCGGTCCGGACCCGGCTGGGCGCCGATTCCCTCGCTGGCATCCGCGTCGCCGTGCAGGGCGTCGGTCACGTCGGACTGAACCTGTGCCGGTTATTGCACGAGGCCGGCGCGACGCTGGTCGTCGCGGACGTCGATGCCACCAACCTCGCGCGAGTGCGGGCGGAGGTGCCCGTGACCGAAGTCGCACCGATGGAACTGCTGTTCGCGGACGTCGACGTACTGGCGCCCTGCGCGCTCGGCAACGTGCTGACCTCGGTCACGATCCCGAAGCTCAAAGCGAAGATCATCGCCGGCGCCGCCAACAACCAGCTGGCCAATCCGGAAGACGGCGCACGCCTCGCGCAACGCGGAATCCTGTACGCGCCCGATTACGTCATCAACGCGGGCGGCATCATCAGCGTGGCGCGTGAGTACCTGGGCGTGAGCCACGAGGCCGAGGTCCGCGACGAAGTGCAACGCATACCCGAACGTCTGCAGGCGATCTTCACGGAGGCAGAGGCGTCGGGCAGGCCCACCGATGCGGTCGCGGACGACCTCGCGCGCCGCATCGTGTCGGGTGACGACAGTCCGCCTCCATCCAGCAGGAAACCGAAACGGCGTATCGCATGAACAAGAAATCCCGATTGCACATTCCGAGACCCAGCGCCCGCCCGGGCGACAAGCCCGATTTCAGCTACCTGGAACTGTCCCCTGCCGGCAGCGTCGACAGGCCGCCGATCGACGCGCGGACGCGGGACATCGAGTACCTGAGCTCGGATCTCGTGCGTGTGCTGGACGACGACCACGAGGCGAAAGGCCCCTGGCATCCCGATCTCGACCCGGGCAAGTTGCAGATCGCGCTGCGCTGGATGCTGCTCAATCGCGTCTTCGACAGGCGCATGTGGCAGATCCAGCGGCAGGGCCGCATCTCCTTCTATATGGAAGCGCTCGGCGAGGAGGCGGTGTCGATCGCACAGGGCATGGCACTCCGGCCCGGCGACATGTGCTTCCCCTCGTACCGTAACCAGGGGCTCTACATGTACCGCGGCGTGAAGCTCGTCGACATGATGTGCCAGTGCCTGTCTAACACGCACGACATGTGCAAGGGCCGGCAATTGCCGATCATGTATCACAGCGCCGAAGCGAACGTGTTCTCGATCTCCGGCAACCTGGCGACCCAGTACCCGCATGCCGTGGGCTGGGCGATGGCCTCGGCCATCAAGGGCGAAGACCACATCGCCGCATCCTGGGTCGGGGACGGCGCCACGGCGGAAGCCGACTTCTATTACGCTATGACCTTCGCGGCCGTCTACCAGGCGCCGGTCATACTCAATATCGTCAACAACCAGTGGGCGATCTCCACCTTCCAGGGATTCGCGGGCGGCGAGCGTCGCGCCTTCGCCGCCCGCGGCCTCGGGCTGGGCATACCCGGCATCCGGGTCGACGGTAATGACCTGCTGGCGGTGTACGCCACCACCCTGTGGGCGGCCGAACGCGCGCGCCGCGGCGGCGGCCCGACCATGATCGAGCTCGTGACCTATCGCGGCGGCGCGCACTCGACCTCCGACGACCCGTCCAAGTATCGGCCCAAGGACGAGTGGGCGGCCTTCCCGCTCGGCGATCCGATCGAACGGCTCAAGCAGCACCTGATCCACGAGGGACACTGGTCCGAAGACCAGCACCAGCAACTCGAGAAGGAACTCCAGGACGAGGTCATGGCCGCCTGGAAGGAGGCCCAGAGGTACGGCACGATGACCGAGGGGCCGTTCCTCGATCCGGGCACGATGTTCGACGACGTGTTCGCCGTCACGCCGCCGAACCTGGAGTCTCAGCGCCGGCGCATGCTCGAGGTCGAGGAAATGAACGGCGGGGAGAGTTCCTAGTGTCCTGTCCGGGCAATTCACATGATTTCAGAACCGGTGACGACGGCCAGGACAAGGCGCATCCCGCCGCCAATGTCGGGACCTTGGCAAGGGATGCAACGCAGACCTGGCCGTCGTCACCGGTTCCCGAAGGGCGCGCCGTACAAAGCGTGTGGCTGCGGTGCGTCCTTTGGCAAGGACCGGCCATTGCCGGCAGAACGCGTCTTGCCACACGCTTTGTACGGCACGCTGAAATGATGCGAATTGCCCGGACAGGACACTTATGGCCCGCATGAACATGATCGAGGCAATCCGTTCGGCGCTGGATGTCGTAATGGACCGCGACCCGAGCGTCATCGTGCTCGGCGAAGACGTGGGCTATTTCGGCGGCGTGTTCCGCTGCACCGACGGCCTGCAGCGCAAATACGGAGAACACCGTGTCATCGATGCGCCGATCGCCGAAGGCGGAATCGTCGGAGCCGCGATCGGCATGGGTGTCAACGGACTCCGCCCGGTCGCGGAGATCCAGTTCGCAGACTATATCTATCCGAGCTTCGACCAGATCGTGAGCGAGCTCGCCCGCCTGCGTTACCGGACCTGCGGAGAATACTTCTCGCCGGTCACGATCCGCACGCCCTGCGGCGGCGGCATCCGCGGTGGCCAAACCCATTCGCAGAGCCCGGAGGCGATCTTCGCGCACGTCAGCGGCATCCGGACGGTCATGCCGTCGAATCCCTACGACGCCAAAGGCTTGTTGATCAGCGCGATCGAGTCGGACGATCCGGTTTTGTTCTTCGAGCCGAAGCGCATCTACAACGGGCCGTTCGACGGCGACCCCGACAAGCCCGCCGTCGGCTGGACTTCGCATCCGAAGGGCGAGGTCCCGACCGGACACTACACCGTGCCGCTCGGCAAGGCGGAGGTCGTGAAGAAGGGCGAGGAACTCACCATCGTTACCTATGGCACGCTCGTGCACGTCGCGGTGGCAGCGGCCGAGGCGACCGGCGTCGACGCGGAGATCGTCGATGTGCGCAGCCTCTTCCCGCTGGATATCGATACGCTGGCACAATCGGTCAACAAGACTGGCCGCTGCATGATCGCGCACGAGGCCACGCGCTTCTGCGGCTACGGCGCCGAGCTCGCCGCGCGCATACAGAAAGAGTGTTTCTGGAACCTCGAGGCGCCCATAGGACGTATCGCGGGCTGGGACACGCCGTATCCGCACGCCTTCGAGTGGCAGTACTTTCCGGGCAAGAAGCGCCTGAGCGCCGGGATCCGGAGCATGATGGGGGTCGAATGAGCGAGTACATCTTCAAGTTGCCGGACCTCGGCGAAGGCACGGTCGAATCCGAGATAGGTGAATGGTTCGTGAAGGTGGGCGACGACGTGGCCGAAGAGGATGTCGTCGGCACTATGATGACCGACAAGGCCGCCGTCGAAGTCTCGTCGCCCGTCTCGGGCCGGGTCGTCAGGCTCGCCGGCGAGCCCGGCGACATCGTGGCGGTCGGCATGCCGCTGATCGTATTCGAGACCAACGGCGCCGCGGCGGCGCCCGAGGCGACCCCGACCCAGGCGATGATGGCGGCGGATATGGAGGAGCCCGGCAAGCCCGGTGCGGAGGTCGCGGCGGCAAGCGCCGCTCCTACAGAAACGGCAGAGCAGCCGCGTCGGGTCATGACCTCTCCTGCCCTGCGCCGCCGCGCGAAGGAAGCCGGCATCGACCTCGCGGAGATCCCCGGGACCGGCCCGGGCGGGCGGGTGACGCGGAGCGATTTCGAGGAATACGCCAAGGCCTCTGTAGGAGCGGTGCCTGGTACCGCGACACGTGCTTCGGTCGCGCCGGCAAGCGGCGCTCCTACGACCACCGGCAAATCGCGCGAGATCAAGGTCATCGGGCTGCGCCGCATGATCGCCGAACGCATGGCCGCGGCCACCCGTGAGATTCCGCACTTCACCTACGTCGAGGAAGTCGACGTCACCGAGCTCGAAGCCCTGCGCAGACACCTGAACGAGCGGGCCGGCGACACCTCCGGACGGCTGACGCTGTTGCCGTTCCTCGGCCTGGCGCTGGTGCGCGCGCTCGCGGAATTCCCGCAATGCAACGCGACCTATGACAGGGATCGCAACGTGATACTGCAACACGCCGCCGTCCATCTCGGGGTCGCGACTCAGACGAAGGACGGCCTCAAGGTTCCCGTCGTGAGAGACGCACAGGCGCGGACGCTCGCCGAACTTGCGGCCGAGATCCGCCGCGTCAGCGAGGCGGCGCGTGACAATTCGATCGGCAAGGAAGAGCTCAGCGGTTCGACGATAACGATCACCAGTCTCGGCAGGCTGGGCGGCATCGTCTCGACACCCGTGATCAACATGCCGGAGGTCGGCATCATCGGCGTCAATCGGGCCGTCGAGCGCCCCGTCGTTATCGACGGCCAGGTCACGGTACGGCTGATGATGAATTTATCGTCGTCTTTCGATCACCGCTTCGTCGATGGCTATGACGCCGCCGCGATGATCCAGCGGATCAGGGAGCTCCTCGAACATCCGGCGACGATTTTTCTGCCACGATAGCTCGTTTCTCCAGGAACACCTGCACCGGGCACAGGGAATCCAGCCTGAGTTCCGGCGCAGCCTTCAAACCGAGGAAATCATAGCGAGCCTTTAGCTTCGCTTCGTCGGGTACCGTGTACAGGCCCGGATGCTCCCAGTATTTCGGACACTGTTCGATGAGTCGCTCGTACATCGGTTTGTAGAGCAATGCGTCGAAGTGGCTGACGTTGAGCGCTTCGTCCCAGTAAGCATTCACGTGATCCGCCCAGTCGAACGGCCGCTGGATGACCCAGTGGTCGCCCTGCCAGCGCAGGATCGCGGGCTTGCCGGGGACGATGCCGTCCTCGAACAGGCTGCGGTAGAAGCGGTGCCCTTCGTAGTTCGCTACCAGATCGGCGTTGGAATAGTTACCCGTCGTCATGCTGCCGAAGATCGCGCGTTCCGTATAGGCCGAACGCTCGGCCGCGCGGGCCTCCGAACCGTAGCGAAGGAAACGCCGGTAGAACTTGCGTCCCTGCGAGAAGAAATGGCCGATCTTGTCCGTGCCGATCAGCTGGCCGTTGACGCGGATGGTATCGCCGATGCCGAAGACGGCGATGAAGCGACTGTCCCAGAACGGGATTCCGGAGTAGATGCTGTGGTAGCGCGGCGTATCGAGCTTGGCGACGTCCGGTGATTTCATCGCCCAGCGTTCGAGCTTGTCCACCCAGAAGTGGCCACCGAGCCGGTTGTAGATGGCGTCGACGAACGCCATCTCGTCATGACCCTTGTCCCATCGGGCGACGATGTCCTCGATGGCGTCGTTCACCTTGCGGTTCAGTACCGCGGTCGAATCCGCGATCGGTTCGTCACGGTTCGAATACTGGTCCGTCTCGTAGCCGCGCACGGCAATCGGCCAGGCGGCAGCCGCGAGCAACAGTATCGTCAGGCAGAAACCACGGGCATGTTCATTCGAATCGGTACGTAAAATTCGCAAGCACTGTTTCCCGGTCACCGCCACCGATTTCCACCGTCGCTTCCCAGCTGTCGGAGAACATCATGTGCGTACCGACGCTCGGATTGAAGCTCTTTTCTTGCGACAGTTGCACCGCGAAGTCGATCGGCGTCGGTCCGCCGGGTACGAACGGGCCGAGATCGAGGACGATCGTGCCGCTGTGTTTCTCCTCGGCATCGATAAAATAACCGCCGACCCAGAACTCCATGTTGTCGCCGTTGCGCAGGCCGAACCTGGGCTGCAAGGTTCTCACGTCGACCGACGAATCGTAGTCTCCGGACAGGTTGGTCGTGACCCATGTGCCCGTGAGCGACGCAAACCATCGGTCACCGCCGGCCGCAAGCACGAGCCCGCCGCCCGTCACGTCGCCACGATACTTGACGGGCAGGGTCTCGACGTTCGGAGGCAAGGGCAGGCCGAGGCCGCTCAGATCGACCCTGGTGTTGCCGTCGATCTTGCCGTAGATCGCGAACACGTCAAGGAACGGGAATAGCCAGACATCGGCCTTGAGATCGATGTACTGCACGTCGTTATCGACGCCGATGTCCTCGCCCCCGGAGATCGGCAGTACCGGCGGCGAGATCGTCAGGCTGTCGATCTTATACGGCTGGCGCATGTAGAAGTAGTCGACGCCGATACCGAACTTGCGCGGCAGCTTCGCGTCGCCCGCGAGGTTGTTGCCGAACAATGCGTCCGCATGCCCCGCGACGGGCAACGCCAGGATGGCGACGAATACGAACCGTACGATGTTCATGCGATGCCCCCCAGAGACCGCACTCGAGATTTGTCAGTCTAGCACGCCGTAACCAGGTAATCGTTGATCAGATTCTCGACGAGTTCCTGCTTGCCGCTGACCTGGGCCGGCTCTCCCCTGGCGGCGGCGATGTCACGCAGGGCGGTCAGGTCGAGCTCGCCGTCCTCGAAGCGTTTGCCGTCGCCGCTGTCGAAACTCCGGTACCGCCCGAAGCGCAGCTCGTCCATCCTCGGATCGGCCAGCACGCGTTCGGCGACCAGCAGGCCCCTCGCAAAGGAGTCCATGCCGCCGATATGGGCGATGAACAGGTCCTCGAGATCGGTGGACTCGCGCCGCAGCTTGGCGTCGAAGTTCAGACCCCCCGACTTCAGCCCGCCGTCCTCGAGCACGACCATCATCGCGTGCACGCAGTCGTAGAGGTCCAGCGGGAACTGATCGGTATCCCAACCGTTCTGCGGGTCGCCCCGGTTTGCGTCGATGGAACCGAGCAACCCGGCGTCGGTACACATGCGCAGGTCGTGCGCGAACGAGTGTCCGGCCAGGGTCGCATGATTGGCCTCGACGTTGACCTTGAAGTCGCCGGCGAGGCCATGGTGCCTGAGGAATCCGATGACGGTCTGCGCGTCGAAGTCGTATTGGTGCTTCATCGGCTCCATCGGCTTCGGTTCGATCAGGTACGTGCCCTTGAACCCGATGGACCTCCCGTAGTCGCGCGCCTTTTCGAGGAACATCGCGAAATGCTCGAGCTCACGCTTCGTATCCGTGTTCTGCAGGCAGGCATAGCCTTCGCGCCCGCCCCAGAACACGTAGTTCGCACCGCCGAGCTCGACGGTCGCATCAAGCGCCGCCTTGACCTGCGCGGCGGCGTACGTGAGCGCCGCGAAATCCGGGTTCGTCGATGCACCGTTCATGAACCGCGGGTTGGAGAACAGGTTCGCCGTCCCCCACAGCAGTTTCATGCCCGTCGCTGCCTGGCGTTCCTTGGCGAGCGCCACCATCGTCTGCAGGTTCTTCTCGGACTCGGCGACGCTGCCTCCCTCCGAAGCGAGGTCGAAGTCGTGGAAACACCAGAACGGCACGTTCAGCTTGGTGAAGAACTCGAATGCGGCATCGACACGGTCGCGCGAGCGCTCCATGGGCGTGCTCTTTTGCGCCCACGGCTGAATCCGGGTGCCGGGCCCGAAGGGATCGGCTCCCGTCGCACAGAACGTGTGCCAGTAGCACACCGCAAAGCGCAGGTGCTCTTCCATCGTCTTGCCCGCGACGACGCGGTCCGGATCGTAGGTCTTGAACGCGAGCGGATTGTCCGACCCGGGCCCCTCGAATCCGATCCTGCCGATGCCGGGGAAATACTCCGTCTCACCGACGAATACGGTACGACTCATTTGTTGTTCCTCCCTACGATTATTCACGCATACAGACCCGCGGCCGCGTCAACGGCGCGCTGGTAATCGCGGTATGCGTCATTGTAAAAACGGACTGCCGTGGCATCAGGCTCACAACAGCGACTCTCGTCCCTGCTCGTGTGTGCGTCAACGAGCGCGCCGATGTCGGCAACCCCGGACCCCGACTCGACGAGCTGAAGGGCCTGTAGTGCGGCCCCGAAGGCGGCGCCTTCGTCCTGCTCGAGCACGACCACCGGCGTGGCACAGACGTCGGCCACGACCTGCCGCCACGTCGCACTCTTCGCGCCGCCGCCGGTAACGACAATGGCACGGGCGGCGACGCCGAGATTCGCCAGCTCGTCGATGCCGAACTTCAGCGCGAACGTCGCACCCTCCACCGCCGAGCGCAGGAGATTTCGAGGCGTCGTGTTGTGGCCGCTCAAGCCGACGATGCAGCCGCGCGCATTCGGCAGGTTCGGCGTGCGCTCGCCGTTGAAGAACGGCAGCGTGAGCACGCCTTCCGCGCCGCGCGGCGCGGCGGAAATCTGTCGTTCGAAGGCGTCGATGTCGGCGCCGAGCAGGCGGCGCATCAGTTCGGTCGTCACGGTGCAGTTCATGGTGCACAGTAACGGCAGCCAGCCACCCGTCGACGAGCAGAATGCCGCGATATTGCCGCGCGGGTCGATCACCGGCGTGTCCGAATAGGCGTACACGGTACCCGACGTGCCGAGGCTCATCGTCATGTTGCCCTGCCGCACGTTGCTCGTCCCGATCGCGCCCATCATGTTGTCGCCGCCGCCGATAGCGACCGGGATGCCGTGCGGCACGCCGAGTTCGTCGGCCGCAGCGCGCCTGAGCTCGCCGACCGCTTCGTTCGCCGCGCGCAGCCCGGGCAGGCAGTCGTGAAGATCCCGCTCCGGATCGATGGCCCGCAGCATCGCGGACGACCAGCCACGCTCGCGGATATCGAGGAAACCGGTGCCCGACGCGTCGCCCATCTCCATGCAGCGTTCGCCGGTCAGGTAGAGGTTCACATAGTCATGCGGCAGCAATATGCCGTCCATCCTGGCATACAGCTTCGGACGCGCCTTTTTAAGCCAGCGGACCTTGGACGCGGTGTAGCCGGCGAGGATGGGGTTGCCGACCTCCGCGATGCAGGCCTCGCGGCCGCCGAAGGCCTCCATGATCTCGTCGCATTCGGCCTTGGTCGAGGTATCGCACCACAGCTTGACCGGCGCGAGTACCTCGTCGGAATCGTCGATGGCGACGAAGCCGTGCTGCTGACCGGAGACGGCGACGGCACGCGCCGTGGCACGGATGTCCGGGTCGACCTTCGCCATGGCCTCGCGCAGCGCGCCCAGCCACCAGTGCGATTGCTGTTCCGCGACACCGCCTTCTGCCTGGTAGAGATCCAGGGCGGCACTTGCCGTGGCCGCGATCCGGCGAGCGCCGAAATCGTAAAAGACCACCTTCAGGGCCTGGGTCCCCAGGTCGATGCCGATCACCGTGTCCATCGTATTCTTGATTTTATGGCAGCCCGGGATGCGCATCGTGTTGGCGCATCCGATGTAAACGTTTACACTAATACCGCATTCCGCCAAGAGCTGCAAATAACAAACGCGGACGGCCGGACAAGCTCCATACTATTGGGCCGCCGCAGCCACCGGACCGGGGATTGCCGTGAGTAACGTCTCCATCAAGCAAGTTGCCAAGCTCGCGGGCGTGTCGATCGCCACCGTGTCCCGGTGCCTGAACAGCCCCGAAAAAGTCACGGCCAGGACGCGCTCGAAGGTCGAACGCGCCATCTCGAAGACCGGCTATACGCCGAACGAGATCGCACGCAATTTCCGGCGCGGACGCAGCAACATGATCATGGTCGTGCTGCCCTCGATCGGCGATCCGTTTTTCACCGAGGTCATGCTGGGCATTCGCGAGGCCGCGAAACTAACGGGCTTCTCGCTGCTGATCAACGAGACGGCGGGCAACACGATCACGGCCGACGAGATCGGCGCGATGGTCGTGTCCAAGCAGGCCGAGGGGATCATCCTGCTCGCCAGCCTGTCACCCTTCGGCACCGAGGTGGTATCCACGACCAGCCGGCAAGCGCTGCCGATCGTCATCGGTTGCGAGACCGTGTCGCCGGAGCTGGCGCAGTTCCCGGCGGTCCGTATCGACAATGCAGCGGCGGCGGCGGATGCGGCGAATTACCTGATCCAGCACGGCCACCGCCGCATCGGCATGGTCTCGGGGCATGTGTCGTCCCTGTTGACCCGCGACCGCGAGGCAGGCTACCGCAGTGCGATGGCCGACGCCGGACTGACCGTCGAAGACGGCTGGATCGTCTATGGCCGGCTCACCGTCGACGGCGCCTGCGAAGCCACGCGGGCATTGCTCGGGCACGCCACACCGCCGACCGCGATCTTTTGCGCCAACGACCTGATGGCCATCGGCTGCATGCACGAGATCCGCCAGGCGGGCCTGGAGATCCCGAAGGACGTGTCCGTGATCGGGTTCGACGACATCGTCCTGGCGAGCGTACTCGATCCGCCACTGACGACCATCCGCCAGCCCGCCCAGGAGATCGGCCGGCGGGTCATGTACCGACTGTGCCGTGAGATCGAGCACGGCCGGCACGGCGATGGCCATCCCGAGATCGTGCCGCACGAGCTGGTCGTGCGTGCCTCGGTAGCGCCGCCGGTCAGAGGACGCCGCGGCGCGCGAGGTTCCGCATGAGCGCGGCTATGCCGAAATCCCAGGGCTCGATGCGGTCGCAGTAGGACACCTCGTTCTCCAGCGTGCCGATGTGATCCGAACTGATGCGCACGAAGTCCCCCGGCTTGTGGGTGAAACCCATGCCGGCTTCGCCGCGATCCTGCGTCGGTGCGAACAGGGTGCCGGTGAACAACACGAGGCCGTCGGGATACTGATGTGATTCGTTGATCGTCTGCGCAACGAGGTCCGCCACGTCGCGGCTGATCTCGCTCATCCGGCTCTTGTCCGACAGCCTGAACCCGTCTTGTGCGCCGACGATCTCCAGGCGTATCTCCTCGGCGCGCACGTCATTGAGCGTGAAGCTCTCGTCGAGCAGGCGTATGAACGGGCCGATGCTGCAGGCCGCGTTGTTGTCCTTGGCCCTGCCGAGCAACAGGGCGCTGCGGCCCTCGAGGTCGCGCAGGTTGACGTCGTTGCCCAGCGTCGCCCCGACGATGTTTCCTGCCGGGTCGACGACGAGCACGAGCTCCGGCTCGGGATTGTTCCATTCCGAGACGGGGTTGATGCCTACGGCCTGGCCGAGTCCCACGGCGGACAGCGGCTGCGCCTTGGTGAATACTTCGGCGAAAGGCCCGATGCCGACCTCCAGGTACTGCGACCACATGCCCGCCTCCATCAACCTTTCGCGCAACTCTTCGGCTTGTGCGGATCCCGGCACGACGTCGCCGAAGCCGGTGCCGAGCGTCGTGCCGAGCTGTTTCCGGATCTCGGCGGCGCGGGCCGGCTGACCCGCTGCCCGTTCCTCGATCAGGCGCTCGAGCAGGCTGCAGGCAAACGTCACGCCGCAGCCCTTGATGGCGTGCAGGTCAACAGGAGCGAGCAGCCGGGGCCGCTCCGCGTCCGGGTCGGGACCGACACTGTTGGTGATGAGTTCGGCCACCGAGGCGATGCGCGGCAGGTCGGCCGCCTCGCGCAGGCGCGCCAGCGGCTGGTCGGCGAGCAGCTCGGCCATCGTCGGC
>Ga0210086_1001561_pt1 | contig 11635 bp, 12 predicted proteins | sample China_Galinas_PW_3_FD_184867 | JGI IMG/M metagenome (GOLD analysis project Ga0210086, IMG submission 184867) | Wetland microbial communities from San Francisco Bay, California, USA, that impact long-term carbon sequestration - China_Galinas_PWB_D2... | ecosystem: Environmental > Aquatic > Marine... | reverse complement strand
GGTATTGCAAAGGCGACTTGATCGCGACTTCCGACATGGCGGCTCCCCTCCGTTGGCTGCACGGTGCCAAATATGGCTTGGACGAGCGCTTTGCAAAGCCTCGTTGTCGATTCACGCAAAAAGAAGGCTGGCCTGCTGACGGCAGGCGCCGGCCCCGGTCGGGAATTGCATGCGCGATGGCGGCGAGCGAGCCCGGCTCAGGTCTCTTCCTCGATCTCGGCGGCCGGCGCGTTCTTCTTGATCGAGGCGATGGCGCTCATGGCCGACGCCTTGGCCTTGTAGCCTTCGGAAGCGAACATCGTCTCGCCGTTCAAGCGGACCTGTATTCGCCCGCCTTGTCCTTGTAGACTTGGAACTTGTAGGCCATCTGTCCGTGTTCCCTGTCCGATTCGCCAGGACAAAAACTCTGGCGACCGCCGGTGGCTTGATGCCTCACGGTGATTCAGCGGGGCAACGCGCGCACTCCGACCGCGCGTCGGGTCAGATCACTTCGGCACTACCCACGGGCGAGCCGACCTTGCGCCGGGCGCCGCCGATGTCGCTCACCACGCCGAGGGAATTCTCCGCGGCGGCTTTGGCGCCCTCACGATGGGCGCGACCCCGGCTTGTGGCCGCGTGGCCAGCGCCGCCGGCACCCGGCCGAGCGCCAAGTTCTCCCGTCTCGCCCGTATGCGGCTCCTGCGAGCCGAAGGCCGGCACATTGAGGGGCGCTTCGAGGATATCCAGGAAGCACTCGCACCAGTGGTGGACGTTGTTCACCGTGAGTTGGTCGAACATGCCGCGCCAGCGCTCGATCCGCTCTTCCCGCGACATGACGATGGCGCCACCAATCGCCCCGCCCGTCGAGTCGATGTCATAGGGATTGACGAGAACCGCGCCATCAAGTTCGCGAGCGGCACCGGCGAAACGCGACAGGATCAAAACGCCAGGGTCATCCGGATCCTGGGCGGCAACGAACTCCTTGGCGATGAGATTCATGCCGTCGCGCAATGGCGTCACCAGTCCGACATCGGCAATGCGGAAGAGGCCGGCGAGGGTCGAGCGTTTGATCGTCCGGTTGATGTAGCGGATCGGCACCCAGTCAAGGTCGCTGAACGCGCCGTTGATGCGGCCGGCGGTCTCCGCAATCTCCTTTTGCATCTCGGCATATTCGGGCACGTCGGACCGCGATTTTGGCGTCACCTGGAGATAGACGACCTTGCCGTGCGCCTTCGGGTTCTGTTCGAGATACCGCTCATAGGCGAGCATGCGCTGGTCGATGCCCTTGGAATAATCCAGGCGGTCCACGCCCATGATCAGCTTGCGGTTCTTGAGGCTGACCGCCATGCGCTTGACCAGCGGGCTCTGCACGGCCTCCACGGCCGTGGTGGCAAACTCCTCGGTGTCGATGCCGATCGGGAAGGCCCCGATGCGGAATTCCCGTTCGCCCGCCCTGAATGTGCCGCGACTGGTCTCGCGACCGAGGCCTTCACGGACGAGACAGTTGATGAAGTTCTCGGCGTCGTAGTCGATCTGGAATCCGACCAGATCGTACGAGGTAAAGGCTTCGAGCAGCCGGCGATGCCACGGCATGGCGAAGAAGACGTCCGGCGGCGGCCACGGGATATGGAGAAAGAAGCCAATCTTGTTGGTGATGCCCCGTGCGCGGAGCTCCGCTGCCAGCGGGATCAAGTGATAATCCTGCACCCAGATGACGTCGTCCGGCTCGATCTGAGGCGCCAGAATGCGGGCGAAGAAGGCATTGACCCGGAAATAGCCGCTGGTGTCGCGACGATCGAAATCCACCAGGTCAAGGCGGTAATGAAGCAGCGGCCACAAGGCCCGGTTGGCGAAGCCGCTATAGTACTCTTCGAGGTCGCGTTTGGTGAGATCAACGAGGGAAAAGGTGATGTTGCCCTCGACGCGACTTCGCGTCTTCTGACTTTCTTCCTCGTTTCGCGCGGTTTCGCCCGACCAGCCGAGCCACAGTCCGCCCCGCTCGCGGAGCGCCGCTCTGAGTGCCACCGCCAGTCCTCCCGCGCTCGCGGCCTTGTCCGCCGGCGGGGGAACGCGGTTGGAGACGACGATGAGCCTGCCCAAGTTAACCTCCCTACTGTCGCATCATATCATTCCGGCACCAATTGCTGATGCAGGATTAACGCCACGGCGACAAATTGGTTGCTTCGATGTTCTTTCTATATATTGCAGTGCAGCAAAAAATTCTACCCCCTTTCGTGAAATATCTGGATTCTGCGAGTGATCAGGCACTTGGCGCCAAGTCCATTCCACCGCCGGGTGGTCGGCAAGCCTTCGTGCATTTCTTGCCCGCGATCCGACCGACCGCGTCAGATTCGAGCAACGACTTTGTCGAGCTTCGCGCTGTTCTCCTGAATAATGCGTTCGGCGTCCTTGCGAAGCAGTCGGAGATTCTTCGGGCTGGCATCGTCCATGTCGTCCGACCCGTGTTCGAGGTTTCCGGTGATCCGGTAATACCCCGCCCCCGTGCCGCCGAAGAGGCTTTCCATCTGATAAGACACCGTGCTTGACTGACCATCCATGAAAATCGAAATGATTGGAGAGCCGCGCGCGGGATTGATCCACGAAAGGGCGCCCCAATTGCGTGCTTCGGCGTAGCTGATATGGCGGACGTTGTTGCCCGTGCCGAGTGACAGGATGACCAGGTCCTCTTCTGCCCAACCCAGCTTCTTGGCCTCGATCACGGCCGCCAATGACGGGTCGTTGGCAAAGACCCCACCGTCGACCAGAGCTTCATTCTGCTGCTTTGTCGAATTGAAGACGTAGGCAGGCTCGAAATAGGTTGGCGCCGCCGAGGTAGCCCGCGCTGCCTCCCAGAACAAATAGTCGTCGGACGGTTTGCCGTCTCGATTCTTGCCATTGGTGATGAAGACCGCTTTGCGGTTGTAAATGTCATACGCGGTCATCACCACGATGGTCAGCGCTTCGCTGACGCGGCGATTGTCCAGTCGTTTCCTCAGCTTCGATTCGAGTGGGGCAGCATCATAGCGCTCCTCGAAAATGCCGGCCGGGTTGGTCAGGCTGCGCAGCCGCGCGAAGAGACCCTTGTCGAAGATGTCCCGGCCTTCCTTTTCATACAGCTCGATGAGGTCCGCAGCATCGCAGGCTGGTGTCGTCTTCGAGCTTCCCTTTGGACAACTCAGCCCTGCTACGATGATTCCGCCGGTGGACGTACCAGCCATCAGGTCGAAATAGCTGCACAGTGGTTTCGTCTTGCCCTGCTTGGCCAGACGCCTCTCGAGTTCGGCCAACACGATTGCCGGAATCACGCCGCGAATTCCGCCGCCGTCCACCGACAGGATCAGTTTCTTTGCCATCGTCACCCTCCCTCGACGCAGGTATCAACCTACAACCACCGAGATAGAGCACAAACAGTATGACCGCCCAGGATGCCGGCTATTCCTCCATCTTCAAGGCGGCGATGAAGGCCTCCTGCGGGATGTCGACCTTGCCGAACTGGCGCATCCGCTTCTTGCCTTCCTTCTGCTTCTCGAGAAGCTTCCGCTTCCGCGTCACGTCGCCGCCATAGCACTTGGCGAGCACGTCCTTCCTCAGCGCCCGGATGGTCTCGCGTGCAATGATCCGGCCGCCGATCGCCGCCTGGATCGGAATCTGGAACATGTGCTGGGGGATCAGCTCCTTGAGCTTCTCGCACATCGACCGGCCGCGCCGTTCGGCCTGGCTGCGGTGGACGAGGACGGAGAGGGCATCGACCGGCTCGCCGTTGACCAGGATCTGCATCTTGACCAGGTCGCCGGGCCGGTAGTCGGTGAGGTGATAGTCGAAGGAGGCGTAGCCCTTGGAGATCGACTTCAGCCGGTCGTAGAAGTCGAAGACCACCTCGTTGAGCGGCAGGTCGTACTGCACCATGGCGCGGTTGCCGACATAGGAGAGGTCGACCTGCACGCCGCGGCGCTCCTGGCAGAGCTTGAGGATGGCGCCGAGATACTCGTCCGGCGTCATGATCGTCGCCCTCAGCCACGGCTCGGCGATTTCGCGGATCTTGACCGGGTCGGGCATGTCGGCGGGATTGTGGAGCTCGATCTCCTCGCCGTTGGTGAGCGTGATCCGATAGACGACCGAGGGCGCCGTGGCGATGAGGTCGAGGTCGAATTCGCGGGTGAGCCGCTCCTGGACGATCTCCAGATGAAGGAGGCCGAGGAACCCGCAGCGGAAGCCGAAGCCGAGCGCGGCAGAGGTCTCCATCTCCGAGGTGAACGCCGCGTCGTTGAGGCGGAGCCGGCCGATGGCGGCGCGCAGGTTTTCGAAATCGGCGGCATCGACCGGGAAGATGCCGCAGAACACCACCGGTTGCGCCGGACGGAAACCGGGGAGCGGTGCAGCAGCCCGCCGCCGGTCCTCGGTGATGGTGTCGCCGACCGCCGTGTCCGCCACCTCCTTGATCGAACCGGTGAAGAAGCCGAGTTCGCCTGGACCGAGTTCGCCCCAGTCGACCAGTTTCGGCGTGAAGATACCGACCTTGTCGACCTCATGAACGGCAGCGGTCCGCATCATGCGGATGCGCATGCCCTTCCTGAGCTTGCCGTCGACGATGCGGACGAGAACGACGACGCCGAGATAGGGGTCGTACCAGGAATCGACGAGGAGCGCCTTCAACGGCGCGGCGGCATCGCCCCTCGGCGGCGGCAGCCGCGTGACGATCGCCTCCAGCACGTCGTCGACGCCCTGGCCGGTCTTCGCGGAGATCTCCAGGGCGTCCGACGCGTCGAGCCCGATGACATCCTCGATCTGCTGCTTGACCCGCTCGGGCTCGGCGGCGGGAAGATCGACCTTGTTGAGGACCGGTACGATCTCGTGATTGTTGTCGATCGCCTGGTAGACATTGGCGAGCGTCTGCGCCTCGACGCCCTGGCTCGCGTCGACGACGAGCAGCGACCCCTCGCAGGCAGCGAGCGAGCGGTTGACCTCGTAGGCGAAATCGACATGGCCGGGGGTGTCGATGAGATTGAGCACGTAGTCGCGGCCGTCATGGGCGCGGTAGTTCAGCCGCACGGTCTGTGCCTTGATGGTGATCCCTCGCTCGCGCTCGATGTCCAGGGAATCGAGCACCTGCGCCTTCATCTCCCGCTCTGGCAGTCCGCCGCAAAGCTGGATCAGCCGGTCGGCGAGCGTCGACTTGCCATGGTCGATGTGGGCGATGATCGCGAAGTTGCGGATGTTGTCGATGGGGACCGCGGTCGACGCGCCATCGGAGTTCAATTTGGGGGCTTCGTTCATGCCCGCGCCTTTACCACCGGCGCAGGGTCAGGCAAAGCGGCAAGGCCGCACTTTCGTGTCGCGGTGTCTTGCGGCGAATCCGAAAGGCAGTGGAAAGGCGCGCGCTACTCGGTCGTCTGCAGGAAGTCGCGGATGGTGTTGGTCAGCTCCGCCTTCCCCGGCCGCAACATGCCCCACGCCACGCCGCCATACATATGATCGAGTTCGCGCTGTCGGCGCATGAGCATGGCGACGAAGCGGTCGACGAGGTCGTTCGACATCCACAACACGTTGGCCAGCGCCGACTTGTCGACCTCGAGCACCTCGAGCGGGGTCGTGGCGGTGACCGTGGCATTGCGCGGCGCGCCGGTCAGAAGCGACATCTCGCCGACGATGCCGCCGGCCTTGAGGGCGGCGACGGTTCCCTCCTCGTCGCGGACCGTGACGTCAGCCTCGCCCTTGACGATGACGAACATCGAGTGGCCGGGCCCATCCTCCTCGATGAGGACCGCGCCCTTGTCATAGGGGACCAGCCGCGCGTGATCGGAGAGAATCTTCAGTTCGGCGTCATCGAGCACCTCGCCGAAGAAGGGCGTCGCCTTCAAGATCTCGTACGCGTCCATCGATTCTCCCCGTCCGGCTGGTTGTCGAGCCCGGCCAATCTCCTGTCACCGGTCGCGATCGTCAAGACTCGACAGGCGGAAACACGGCCTCGACAGGTCGCCGGGTTGGGCTAAGGTGGCGCTCCGTCCACAGCACCGGGGGCTGCTCGATGATCCGCCATACCGTCGTCTTTCGGCTGAAGCATGCGCCGGCGTCCGAGGCGGAGATTGCCTTCCTCAACGACGCCAGGGCCATCCTCAACGCCATCCCCGGCGTCGAGGAGTTCGAGCAGCTGCGTGAGGTCAGCCCGAAGAACGACTACGCCTTCGGTTTCTCGATGGAGTTCGCCGATCAGGCGGCCTATGACGACTACAATGGGCACCCTGCCCACGTCGCCTTCGTTCGCGATCGCTGGATGAACGAGGTCGAGGACTTCCTCGAGATCGACTACGCGCCGCTCTGACCGATAGGAGGCTTCCCGCGGACGTCGCGGTTTTGCCGGCCCGTCCGACCGGGAGCGCCGAGCGTAGTCGGTGCAGGCCTAACGGAATCGGGCCTTGCGGGCGAATGTCTTGGGTTTCTTCCCGTAAATTCTCTCGCCGAGCTTGAACGCTTCTTTCTCGAGCGACTGCCGCTCCTTGGCGATCATCGACAACTGCCGCATCAGCGAATGGTCGGCGTCGGGCGCCAGCGCAAGTCGCTCGGCGAGCACGGCGTGGTCGTGGTCGTAGCCGAGAACGTCGCCCAGCCGATTGAGATCGTCGGCGGTATCGCCGACCGCGCCGGACAGCCGCTTGCGGCCGAGGCGCACCAAGTGCCATAGAACCTTGACCTCCTTCCGCCAGGCATGAAGGTCGGGGGTGGAGAGACTCGACCGGGCGCGGGCCATGGCTTTCCGCCCGTCCGCATAGGCGGCGGCGAGCGCCCGCTGGAACAAGGCTTCGCCGTCAATCTTGCGGATCAGCCCGTCGAGGCTTGTTTCGATCAATGACAGCCGCCCGACCACTTCGTCGACGGGGGTGTCGTGCTGGTGCGCTTCCTCTGCCTTGCGGTCGAGCTGGGCGACCACGCGGTCGAGACCGGCGTCGTCGCCCGCTCCGACAGTTTCGCGCAGGCTTCGCGCAGTCGCCGCCACGACGTCCGCGTCACGAGCTCCGGCAAGGAGCCGAGCGGCAGCGGCAATCGAGCGTTTCACGTCCCGCGCGTGATGGCCCAAGACGGGCTTGAGAACAGACAGCGTCGACCGGGCCCGCTTCAGCCGCTGCCGGGCCCGATGCACCCGCTCGTCGCGCGCGCCGTCTTCCGAAGCAAGCTCATCCCGCCCCCCGACGATGTCGTCGCGCAAAAGCCGCCAGAGGGCCGGCCCGACCTTTTCGTTCTTGCCGATCCGGTGCGCCAAAGCGCCCTCGCAACATGCCTAGCCGGCGGCGACGCCGGTTCCGATCGGGCAAGAAACTCCGGTACCGCCCAAACCGCAATAGCCGTTGGGATTCTTGGCTAAGTACTGCTGATGATAGCCTTCGGCGAAATAGAACGGCGGGCGGTCGACGATCTCGGTGGTGATCGGCCCGTAGCCCTTGGCCTTCAACGCCTTCTCGTACATGACCTTGGCCGCCGCTGCCGCCTCGCGCTGGGCCGCATCAGCCACGTAGATGCCCGAGCGGTACTGGGTGCCGATATCGTTGCCCTGGCGCATGCCCTGGGTCGGATCGTGGGCCTCGAAGAACGCCTTGAGGAGATCATCGTAGCCGATCTTCGTCGGGTCGTAGACGACGAGCACAACCTCGTTATGCCCGGTACGGCCGCTGCACACCTCCTCGTAGGTCGGATTAGGCGTGTAGCCGCCGGCATAGCCCACCGCAGTCACATAGACGCCCGGCAGCTTCCAGAAGGCGCGCTCGGCGCCCCAGAAGCAGCCGAGTCCGAACAGCGCGGTCTCGAAACCTTCCGGATAGAGGCCTTTTAGGGGCTGGCCGTTGACAAAATGGGTCTCGGCCGCGGGAATCGGCTCGGTCCGCCCGGGCAGGGCGGTTTCCGGGGTCGGCATCGACGTCTTCCTGCCGAGCAGGTCAAGGATGTTCATGAACACCTCTTTCTCCGGCCGGATCGCCGGCGTTCGGGCTCAGGATGCGTAGGCGGTGCGCAGACGGCGCTTGCGGCCGGCATAGGCGAGCCAGGCGCCGAGCAGGCCGAGAACCAGCCAGCTTGGTAGCATCAGAATCCACTGGATCAGCGGATCCCAGAGCCAGTGGCCGATATAGGCCTCAATGGTCTGCTGGACGAATGCCTGGGTCGCCATCAGGCTCGACGGACTGATCGAGAACCATGTCATGCCGAGCGGCGTGACGGTCAGTTGCGAGGCCGCGATGGTCTTGGTGCCGTCGACGACGAGAGCCACCAGCGCCCCTGCGATCAGCCAGAGTCCGACAAAGCGTGCAAGGAATGCAATCATGGTCCGTGGCCGATTGGCGACGCCGATATGGTCATGCCGTCATTTGACCGCAACCGGAGCCTCCGTCAACTCGCCGCGAGCGAAGCGTGGCCGAGGGCCGGGGTCAGGACGATTTCTTTTCTTTTGCCCTTGCGCGCGCCGCCTCGTATTCGGCCCGCGCTGCCTCGTTTGGCGGATAGAGGCCGATGATCGAGCGGCCGGCCGCCACCTGTTCCTCGACATAGGTCTCGAACGCCGTCATCTCGACCGCCTCGTCGGCGATTTCTGCGACGATCCCCGCCGGGATGACCACCGCCCCCTCGGCATCGCCGACGATCCAGTCGCCCGGGTAGACGGGGACGTCGCCACAGCCGATCGGCACGTCGATATCGACCGCGTGGTGATGGACGAGGTTGGTCGGCGCCGACGGCGCTCGGCAAAACGCCGGAAAGTCCATCGCCGCGATGTCGGGGCTGTCGCGCAGTCCGCCGTCGGTGACGAGCCCGGCGACGCCGCGCACCATCATCCGCGTCGCCAGGATGCCGCCGGCCGAGGCGGCGCGCGCGTCGCCGCGCGAGTCGATCACCATCACCGAGCCGGGCGGAATGGTCTCCACGGCGTGGCGCTGGGGATGACGCGGATCCTGAAACACGGCGAGCGTGTCGAGGTCTTCGCGGGCCGGAATGTAGCGCAACGTGAAAGCCGGTCCCGCCATCTTGCAGTTCTGCGGGTTAAGCGGGCGGGCGCCCTGGATGAAGGTGTTGCGGAGGCCGCGCTTGAACAGCGCTGTCGTCAACGTCGCGGTGCTGACCGCGAGGAGCTTCGACCGGATGTCCGCATCGTCCTGCTTGTCTGCCATTCTTGGTCCTCAGTCGGTTGCCGTGGCGTCGGGCGAGTCGGCCGGCGAGCCGGAGCCTGGCGCTGCGCTCTGCTTCGGCCGACTGAGCCGCGGGCTGTCGAACAACTCCGGCCGTTCGACCAGGAGGGTGTCGAGATAGAGAACCGAACCCGAAGTGTGCTCGCGCACCCGCGCCTCCGTCGCTTTTCTGTCGCCGGCCTCGATCGCATCGAGGATGGCGACATGTTGTTCCGCCACCTGCTTGATCTTGCCCGGTTCCGGGACGTGCAGGAAGCGAATGCGATCGAGATGGGCCTTCTTCACGTGGATGGCGCTCCACAAGCGGCCCATGCCCGCCCGGTTGAACAGCCACGCGTGCATGCGGTCGTCAAGGCCGGTGAACCCGGCGAGGTCTCCGACCGCGGCAACCGCGTTCTGTTGGACAATAAGTTCCCGCGCCGGCGACAGGTCGAGATCGTCCATAGCGCAAAGGCGCAGCGCGATCGCCACCTCGAGATGCTCGCGCATGAATTGCGCCTGCCGCACCTCGTCCGGATCGATCGCCGCAATGAAGGTGCCGAACTTCGGAGCGACCGTGACCAGGCCGTGATCGGCGAGCCGCAGGATCGCCTCGCGCACCGGCGTCCGGCTGACCTTGAAGAGCTCGGCGGTGGTTTTCTCCGACAAGGCCTGGCCCGGCCGTAGCTCGAGTTGAACCACCATGCGTCGCAATTCGTCGTAGCAGCGTCGATACGCTGGGGCAAGGAGGCGCTCGAGGCGAACGTCGAGGGCGCCGACAAGATCTGCACCGACATCGAGGCCACACGCCGTGCTGCGCTGGATCGAGCGTGGGATTGCCATCATCCTCCTGGTCGTCCTGGTCGCCATCGTTTTTTGCCGGCGCCATCGGACGGTACGGCGGCAATCCGGTGCTCTGGTCGGATGAGGCGGCCCAGGCCCTGTTCGTCTGGGTTTCGATGCTGGCTGCCGACCTGACCCTGCAGCGCAGCGGCCATCTCAGCATCGACATCCTCGCCAATCTCCTGCCGCTGCGCGCCCGACTGGTGCTCGACGCCTTCGTCATTCTGCTCGCCGGCGTGACGTCCGGGCGGCCGATGCCGATGCTCGGATTTCCGTCGTCGGCCGCGACCGCCGCGCTGCCGGTCGGCTTCACGCTGATGATGATCACGCTGATCGAGCAGCTGATCCGCCGGATCCGCCAAGCTGTGAGTCGCCACCCTCGCACACCGCAACCGAAGTCTTGTGATGCTGACCACGGTCGCCATCCTCTTCTTCCTGTTCCTGTTCATCAACGTTCCGGTGGCGTTCGCGCTGGCGCTTTCGACGATCCCGGTCTTCCTGCTCACCGACTACAGGCCGCTGACCGTGGCGGTCCAGCGGATGTATGGAGCCACCCTGTCGTTCCCGCTGCTGGCGGTGCCGTTCTTCATCCTCGCCGGCAATTTGATGAACACCAGCGGCATCACCGAGCGGCTATTGCGCTTTGCCCGGCTGCTGACCGGCTGGATGATCGGTGGACTGGCGCAGGTGTCGATCGTGCTTTCCGCCCTGATGGGCGGCATCTCCGGCGCGGCGGTCGCCGACGCCGCGACGGAGGCCCGCATCCTCGGGCCGACCATGACCGAGCGCGGCTACGACAAAGGGTTCAGCGCCTCGGTCATCGCCTTCTCGTCGATCATCACCGCCACCATTCCGCCGAGCATCGGCCTCATCCTGTTCGGCTTCATCAGCGACGTGTCGATCGGCCGGCTCTTACTCGGCGGCGTGGTGCAGGGACTGCTGATGACGGCGACGCTGATGACGGTCACCGGGATCATCGCCCGCAAGCGCGGCCATCAGCCGGAGCTCGCCGCGCGGCCAAGCTTCCGCGAGCTCGCCGCGAGCTTCCGCGAATGCTTCTGGGCGGCTTCCGCTTCGGCTTCTTCACCGCCACCGAGGCCAACGCGGAGTCGTCGTCTACGCCCTGGTGGTCGGTCTTCCGATCTGCCGCGAGATGAAGTGGCGCGACGACCTGATCGGGGCGCTCAATCATTTCGGTCATCGATATCGGCATGGTGATGCTGGTCATCATCATGACGGCGGTCCTCGGCCACGCGGTGACCATCCAGCGGGCGCCGGCGACGATCACCGGCTTCCTCACCGAATTCGCCGGCCACCGCTACCTCACGCCGCTTTGCCGTGCGCCTCGTTATGCGAGGAAGCTCGGGGCTGGCGCCGACCTCTCGCGCTTGCGCAACCTCGCGCGCGAACTATAGTCCGCCTCGCCCTGTGGAGGGGTGGCCGAGTGGTTGAAGGCGCACGCCTGGAACGCGTGTATACGGGCAACCGTATCGGGGGTTCGAATCCCCCTCCCTCCGCCAGTACTCATTGATATTATTGATTTTTATCGTGTCATGTAGTCCACACCCATCGTCCAACCCATCAATTTCCCGAGTGACCAGATGGGTCTTATTCTGAGGATCGAAATCAGGCATCCTTCTTCCCGGCGAGCGCACGGGTGTGTGGGTCTT
>Ga0210086_1001557_pt1 | contig 11649 bp, 9 predicted proteins | sample China_Galinas_PW_3_FD_184867 | JGI IMG/M metagenome (GOLD analysis project Ga0210086, IMG submission 184867) | Wetland microbial communities from San Francisco Bay, California, USA, that impact long-term carbon sequestration - China_Galinas_PWB_D2... | ecosystem: Environmental > Aquatic > Marine... | reverse complement strand
TCCTCGGCGGGCCGAGGGGGTGGCTTGTGTCGCCGTCGAGGAGTCGTTGGCCTACGAGGGGTTGCTCGGGTTGCCCGAGGACGGGTTGCTGCGGATCGAGCCGGTGTTGCCGCGGCATGCGTTGGAGGTTCGCATCACTTCGAATCTCGTGCTCGCGCCCGGGAGTCGGGTCAAGGGGTGGTTGGCGCTGCCGGTCGAGCAGCGGATCTCGTTCGTCGACGGGGACGGGGCCCAGCAGCTGCTCGTGCTCGAAGAGTCCCGGCTCCGGACGGGTTGGCGCGACGGAAGCGGTTACTATCATCCCTGGACTTCGGGCTTCCACCTGCAGCCGCGCAAGGACCTGGGGCGGCGCGCGTGGGTCCGGACCTTCATCCGCAATCGTGCCGCCGATGTCATCGAGGCCGACCTGTGCCGGCTCGCGCTGGGCGACCTCGACGTCGAGGTCCTGCGCGGGCTCGCGATCGGGCCCGGCGTCCATTGGAGCTTCGGAATCGGTGGGGGAGTTCGGGTCAGGCCTGTTCCGCGGTTCTCGGGTTCGCCGGTTCTGCGCGCGGGGTTTCCGCGGTTTGGGGAGGTAGCGTCGTGAAGTGGTGGTTGCTGATCGGGGTGTTCGGGCTCTTTGCCTGCGTCCCGACCGAGAAGACGGACGGCTCGCAGGCCAAGCTGCTCGAGATCATCGAACGGCTCGATCGCGACCGTCGCGACCAGCAGCGGGCCACGTCCGAGGCCAAGGCGCGCGACGAGCTGCGCAGCGAGCTCAAGCGCGAGATCAACGACGAGTTCCAGTCGCGCTTCATTCCGCTGGAGCGCAACCTCGCGGCGCTCGTCGATCGCATGGAGTCGATCGAGTCCAGCCGGCAGAAGGGCGTCGACGACGAGTCGCGCACGCTCGCCGAGCTCAAGAAGGCCGCCCGCGACCTCGGGGCCGAGGTCGCGTCGCTGACCGAGGCGCTGACCAGCGAGCGCGAAGGCCGGACCACGCTCGAACGGCGGTTGACCAAGCTCGAGGGAAGCCTGCGCAGCCAGCCCGAAGACATCCAGCGGCTCGTCGAGGCGAGCTTCGATGCGAAGTTCGACGACAAGCTCGCGCCGCGGCTGAGTCAGTCGGACAAGCGCCTGACCGCGCTCAGCGATCTCGTCGGTCAGTCCCAGACCAAGCTCGACGCTTCGGTCACCTCGCTCGCCAAGCAGGTCGCCGATCTCGCCGCCGACAAGACGGACGCCGCGCAAGGCGCGCGCATCGACAAGCTGGCCGGCGACGTCGCCGCGGTCAAAACGCTGATCGATGGGTACGCCAAAGGATCGAGCACCGCGGTCAAGAGTGTCGAAGCCAAGGTCGACGCGCTGGCGGGCTCGATCACGACCGAGCTCGGCAAGCAGGTCGCGGCGCTCGAGGCTCGGCTGGCCAAGAGCAACGACAACGCCGCGCTGCGCACCGAGCTCGAGAGGCTGCTCGCGACCCATGCCACCAAGCTCGGCGATCTGTCCAAGCAGCTGTCCGCAGCGACGGCTTCGCGCGACGCGCTCGACAAGAAGCTCGGTGCCCTCGAGACCGAGCTCGCCGAGATCAAGAGCGACGTCAAGCAGAACCCAAAGGGCGACCGCGCAGTCGGCAAACGCCTCGACGCGCTGGAGAAGAAGCTCGAGCTCGACAACGCGCGCCGCGAGCAGGAGGTCAAAGACCTCGCGCTGCGCATCGATGCGCTCGGCGCGACGCTGTCCCAGGGACTGGAGACGATCCGCAAGCAGGCCGCCGCCCGGATCGACAAGCAGAAGACTCGCGAAGTCGCGGACGGCAGCGGCGAGCAGGAGACGTCGCCGACCGGGCCCGCGGCCAAGTCCGAAGCCGGATCCGACAAGACGGGGGGGCGGGCCAACGGCCTGGAGGAAGGCGCGTTCTGGGAAGACCCGTTCCTGATCGCCGCCGGTGTCGCGCTGCTCTTGTTGCTCGGCTATCTGCTGTTCCGGCGCGACGAAGAAGACGAGGCCGAGGCGCAGAGCGACGCCGAGTGGGAGTCGTCGGTCAACGAGCTCGCGCAGGCCGTCGGCGAGGAGGAGCTCGAGCCGAAGCGCAGCGTCCCCGACCAGACGCGAGCGGCGATGGAACAGGCCAGGCTGCTCGCGGCCGCGCTCGAGGCCCACACGCAGGGGCTCCACGACGTCGACCAAAAGCCCTCGTCCTCGGCGTTCGAAGCGCCGGCGACCGAGCCGCAACACCAGCGGTCCGAAGCCGAGACGCACCGTCAACGCCCCGACACGCGCGCCGAGCCCGTCGCCCGCGAGCTGTCGCAACCGACCTCGCGGTCGCGCAACGGCGAGCCCGCGCCCTCGGTCCAGAGCCTCCGCGTCTCGCCCCGCGAGGCCGCTACCGGGGGCGACGAGGCGGTGCGCAGTCTCCTTACGGCCGACCCGCGGGTCCTCATCGAGCCGGCGCCGCGCGTCGAGTGGCGCTCGGACGGCGCGCTGTCGATTCGTTTTTATGTCCACGGCGAGGTCGGCGGCCGCGAGGCCGAGGATCTGGTCCACGCCTGCCGCGAGCTTGCGGTTCGCGAATAGCCGCAGCCGGCACCTGACAGTAGGATTCCGCCCCGTTGCCGCTCGCGGCGGCACCAGCCCCATACCTTCGTCGAGGAAATCCGATGATCGTCGGCTCGCCCAAAGAGATCAAAAGCCAAGAAGGAAGGGTCGGCCTCGCGCCGGCTGGAGTTCACGCGCTGGCCCAAGAGGGCCACGAGGTCCTGATCGAGTCCGGAGCCGGGGACGCGTCCGGGTTCCCCGACGCGATGTATGCGGATGCCGGCGCGACGATCGTGCCCGGCGCCGACGAGGTGTGGGAGCGCGCCGATCTCGTCGTCAAGGTCAAGGAGCCGCTCGAGTCGGAGTATCCCAAGGTCCGCGCCGGGCAGACGTTGTTCACCTACTTCCACTTCGCGGCGAGCCGCACGCTCACCGATGCGATGCTCGCGTCGGGGGCGTTCTGCTTCGCCTACGAAACGCTCGAGGAGCCCGGACACGGCCTGCCGCTGCTCACGCCGATGAGCGAGGTCGCCGGGCGCATGTCAGTGCAGGAAGGCGCGTATCACTTGAAGCGTCCGTTCGGCGGCAACGGCATGTTGATCGGTGGTGTTCCCGGCACGCAGCCGGCCAAGGTCCTGATCCTCGGCGGCGGCGTCGTCGGCACGGAGGCCGCGCGCATGGCCGCCGGTCTCGGGGCGCGCGTGTTCCTGCTCGACATCAACCTCGAACGGTTGCGCGAGCTGAGCTTCTTGCTGCCGCCGAACGTGGTCCTGCTGCATTCGAGCGACTACGTGATCCGCGAGCACCTGCGCGACTCCGACCTCGTGATCGGAGCGGTGCTGGTCAAGGGCGAGCGTGCGCCGTTGCTCGTGCGGGCCGCGGACCTGCCGGCGATGCAGGACGGGTCGGTGATCGTCGACGTCGCGGTCGATCAGGGCGGGTGCGTCGAGACTGCGCGGCCGACCACGCACCAGGAGCCGACGTTCGTCGTCGACGGCGTCGTCCACTACTGCGTGGCCAACATGCCCGGCGCCGTGCCGCGGACCTCGACCGTGGCGCTGACCAACGCGACGCTGCCCTACGTCCGCCAGCTCGCCGCGCTCGGCTCGGTCGAGGCCATCCGCAAGGGCGGGTCGCTGGCGACGGCCGCCGACATCGTCAACGGCAAGCTGTGCGACGACGGGGTCGGGCACTCGTTCGGCGTCGAGTGGATCGAACCGAAGGACGCGATCTGATGGCTGACGCGGTGCGCATCGGCGTGGTCACCGTGTCCGACCGCGCGAGCCGCGGCGAGTACGAGGACCGCGGCGGGCCGGCGATTCTGCAAGAGCTCGGCGCGATCCTGACGACGCCGTTCGAGGTCGTCGCGCGCGTGATTCCCGACGAACAGCCGCTCGTCGAGTCGACGCTGCGCGCGCTGTGCGACGACGCGGGCTGTTGTCTCGTCGTGACCACCGGTGGAACGGGTCCGGCGGCACGCGACATCACGCCCGAGGCGACCGAGGCGGTGTGCGACAAAATCCTCGATGGCTTCGGCGAGCTGATGCGCAAGGTGTCGCTCGACGTCGTTCCGACCGCGATCTTGTCGCGACAGATCGCGGGCACGCGCGGCAAGAGCCTGATCGTGAACCTGCCGGGCAAGCCGTCGGCGATTCACGACTGTCTGTCCGCGGTGTTTCCTGCCATTCCATACTGCATCGATCTCCTGGAAGGGCCGTACCTCGAGACCGATCCCGAGTTCTGCGTTGCGTTTCGCCCGAAACACGCCAAGAAACGGGGCGCGACGTAGCGTGCGGGGCGCGTAGACGGCGCGGTGGTGCCGGTGCGACCGCGCAGCACCCGATCGCGGCACGGCGGACGATTCACGCGCGGCTGACGTGACGCCGGGCCTCGGTTATGCTTCAATTCCTTCCCCCGCCGCCGACACGGCCCCGCCTGCCTGGGGCTTGCCGGCGACCCGGTGCTTCCAGCCGGGTCGCGCCGCCGTCCGAACAACCGCGCCTCGTGGACATTGTGCTTCGCAACTTGCTCCCCAACACCTTGCTCTCGTGCTCGCGGTCCGTCGGCGTCGTTTGCCTCGCGCTCGCGGCGTCCGTCTCGGCACAGACCACGCAGGCGACGCACCTGACCGTCGAGCACCGCAACGGCCAGACGTTCCTCGTCTGGCAGGAAGCGACCGCGCTGCCGGCGCCCGAGGCGTATCGGGTGTACACGGCCAAGAGTCGGATCCAGACGGTCGGGGATCTGACCAAGGCGACGCTGGTCGGCGAAGTCGCGGCCGGCTCGTGGTTCAACCCGCGGGCCAAGCGTGCGTACGTGCTCAAGGACAACGGGCCTGCGCTGACGCAGGCCGAGGGGTTCTTCGTCGTGACGCCGGCGGGCGCGGGGACGAGCTACTACGCGGTGACCGCGGTCAAGGCCAAGCTCGAGAACACGAAGATCGACACGTCGGCCAACGGCAACAGCTCGACCGGGATCGTCGAGTCGACGCAGGCGCCGGCACCGGTGCTGCAGGCCAAGGTCAACGGCGGGACCGAGCTCTACTACGTGCACTTCGCGCCCGACGTCGATGTGGGCTCGCGCAAGGCGCTGTTCAATCGGCCGGGGTATGCGTTCGATTTCAAGATCTCCTACAACCCGACGTCGACGGGGCCGCGCCCGGTCGTGGTGGTCATGCACGCGCGCAAGGGGATCTTCGACATCCCGAGGATTCCGTGGCTCGGCTCGGCGTTCGTGCAGGTGAGCGTGGATGACGTGAACCCGCCCGGGATTCACAGCATGTGGTTCGGGTTTCACGAGGACTACGGCAAGGGGCCGCCCAAGGGCAAGGTCATCGACTACACCGAGCGCCGGGTCTTGTGGACGCTCGATCAGGTGCTGGCCGACAAGTCGCTCGCGTGCGACGACAAGCGTGTGTATGCGTTCGGTGCGTCGCTCGGTGCGGTCGGGGCGTTGGGGCTCGGGGTTCGCCATGGCGACCGGTTCGCGGCCGTGGGCGGGGTCGATCCGGCGTTCGGGATCACGCAGAAGGACTTCTCGCTCAAGTCCGAGACCGATGCGCTGTTCGGGACTCCGGCCCAGAACCTGGTCACGAGCCTCGGGCCGAAGATCTACGACGTGTTCGACTACACGAGCGAGATGCAGCGGCGCGCGAAGGACGGGGTCGCTCCGCTGCTGTTCACTATGGGGCGCGGCGACAACGTGACCGGCTGGTCGGAGAAGCCCGCGTTCTTCCGCGCGGCGCAGCGTGCGGGGCAGCCGGGTGCGTTCTACTGGGACTTCCGCGGGCACGCGCAGACCGGTCCGTGGTCGGCGTACGAGCCGAAGTTGTTCGCCGAGCAGTTCCGCATCCGGCTCGACAAGCCGCTCGTTGCGTTCTCGAACCTCACGCTCGACGACGATCCGGGCGACGGCAACCCGCTCAAGGGCGACACGACGGGAACGATGGGCGGATACGCGTTCTTCGATCCGACGACGGCCAGCTCGACGGCGGCCGGGTTCACGGTCGACGTCGGCCTCAAGAACGACAACTCGCGGCTCGACTACGCGATCAAGTCCGAGGCGCGGGGCAACTTGACGTTTCGCCGGCTCGGTGCGTTCAAGCCGGTGCCGCGGGACTTGTATACGGTCGTGGTCAAGAACAAGGGCAAGACCGAGGTCGAGTCGACGCGGATCGCGACGGCTAACGGCGACGGTGTGATCTCGGTGCCGTATCTCGAGCTCAGCCACACGGTCCGCACGATCGACGTCAAGCCGCGTCCGACGACGCTGCCCGATCTCGCGTTCGGCGGCAATGCCCGGATCGGCGGGGTGCTGGTCATGTCGGTCATGGGCGCCAAGGGGATGCCCGCGATGCTGACGATCGGTTCGATCGAAGTGAACTTCCCGACGCCGTTCGGGACGTGGCGGATCGGGAACCCGCTGTTTTTGTGGGGCGGCTTCTTCGGCGAGAACCCGCTGCAAGACGTCTATCTGCCGATCCCCAACGTCCCCGCGTTTCGCGGCGCAGCGTTGCTCGGACAGGCGATGGTCGGCTCGAAGGTGACGCCGCTGGCCAAGATCAAGTTGCGCTGAGGCCTAACTCCGAAAAAATGTGTCAGACACATTTTTTCGGGATAACGCGCGACGCCCGCGTGCGCGCCCCGACTGCAGGGGCATGTCGAGACCAATGCGGTTGGATGGACCCGGTTGGACGCATCACGTGTTCAACCAGGGAGTCGGTCAGAGGGTGATCTTCGAGGATGCGGAGGCGATTCGCATCATGGGTGGGCTGTTGCGGAAGGAGGTCCGCGCACGCCGGATCGAGATCTTGAGCCATTGCTTCATGACCACGCACTTCCACCTCGGCTTGATCAGCCTGGTTGGGAAGCTGTCCGAGGTGCTGCAGCGAATCGAGAGCTGCTTCGCGCGCTGGTTCAATCGAAAGCACGGACGCAACGGGCCTGTGTTTCGAGGGCGGTTCGGTTCGCGGCAGGTGAAAGACGAGACGCATCTCACGACGCTGATTCGTTACATCGATGCCAACCCGGTCATGGCGAGAATCGTCGAGTTCCCGGAGGAGTACCCGCACGGAAGCGCTGGGGCTCTGCTGCGCGGCCCGACGCCGGACTGGTTGTCGAAGGAGTGGTTCGACCGCGATCTCGAGGACCTGATCGTCCGAGGCATGTCGTGGGCGGAGGCATACCGAACCCGCTACGGAGGGCTGAGCCGCGACGAGATCTTCCTCGTCGAACAGCGGATGCGGAACCGGCCTTCTCCCGCCGGATATCTCGACGACCTCGTCGGCGCGGCGCCGCCTGCGGTGCGCGCATGGTTCGAGGAGCGGGCTAGAACCGCGGATGGTGGCATCATCGCAGCTCCGATCGTCGGGCCCGACGCAGTAGATGCAGTGCTCGTCGAGCCACGAGCCCGGGAGCCGAACCGCATGGTCCGCCTCGGTCGGCGTGGGTCGTGCATGTGGCCGGTGCTCAGGGTCGGGTTGCTGCGATACCTGTGCGCGATGTCGCTCGAGCAAGTTGGGGAACGCGTGGGTTGCTCGACGACGACAGCTCACCACCGGTATCGCTTGCATCTCCGCGCGATGAGGAGTTGCGAGGACTACGCGACGGTGTTCACCGACCTCGCGACACGACTGCTGGCGCGATAGCGCTAACCCCGAAAAAATGTGTCTGACACATTTTTTCGGGGTTAGTCGTTGGTCCCGAGGGAGCGGGCGAGGCGGGTGCGCATGCGGCGGACCACGGTGACGAGGCGGTCGCCCGGGCACAGGGTCGCGCCTGGGCCCTTGGGATGGACTTCGCGGTGCGTCTTGATTTGAGACGGGGGAATGCCGTAGCGGGCGCACAGGGCCGAGACGAGTCGTTCGAGAGAAACGACCTGCGCACGCGTCGGTTCCTGCGAGGGTTCGCCGGTGCCCGGTTGGAAGTTGCCGAGCAGGCAGATGCCGATGTTGCCGCGGTTGCTGATGTTGTCGCCGGCGTGGGCGCCCTGGTAGCGGAGCTCGCGACCTTCGAACACGACGCCGAGGCGATCGATCAGAAAGTGGTAGCCGATGTCGCCCCAGCCCAGATGCGTCATCTGGTTGCGCTGGATCTGGCGGACTTGCGCGGCCGCACCGCTCGTCGTTGCCGGCGGCGGCATCGCCGAGTGATGCACCGTGATCAGCTTCGGCGGAAGCATGGGATCCATGCGGTGGCGGTTGGCCGTGCGGCTGCCCCATTGCGAGCGACGCACGAACCGGAGCTCCGAGGCGATGGCCGGCTGCTTGTGCTCGACCGTCTTGACAGGGGCCGGAGCCCGAGCCGGGCTGCCGAAGCTGCGCCGGGCGTCGGCCACGTGACGCCGGGTGCCCGGGTCGGTGGCGTAGCGTTCGGCCTTGTCGAGCGCGGCGATCGCGTCGGACCGGCGACCCGCGTCCCAGTCGATTCGGGCACGCAGGAGCCACGCGAGGCCTTTGGCGCGCGGGTGGGCCGGCGCCGAGGTCGCGGCGACGAGGCAGGCCTCGGCCTCTTCCGGGTCGCCGTTGCGGGCATTCAAGACTGCGAGCCGCAGCCACGCGCTGGTCCGTTGCGCGTCGCGGGTCGGGGCCGTGCTGGCGGACAACCAGTCGTTGAGCTGTCGCATCTCGCGACGGCGCCCTGCGTCTCCGGGTTCGATGCTCGGAGCGAGCAGCTCATCGGGGTAGAGCGGCGGTGGTAGCGCCGAACCCGAGACGTCCGGACGATTGCCGGCCCCGGACCTCCGACCGGGTGCGCGGCAACCGGCGAGAGACGCCAGCAACACCGCTACTGTCGCGAACAACAGCATGGCATGCGAGGTTTCGGGGAGCTTCCCCGGGCGAGCGCCAGCGAGCATCGCCGGGCGCCAGATCGGCGGCTGCGTCCGCGGAACGGCGCCGGTTACGACGCCGTGGATCCTGGACGATCCGCCCGACAAAGGTCGGGTCCCTCCCATGGGAACGATCTTACGCCGTCCGCTCAGACCCTGCACGCAAAGATTCGAGCGTCTTCAAGTCGTTCCAGCACGCGTTCCGATAACCAGGACGACTCCTGATTCCGAGGAGACCCTTGGGAGAAGTGCTGAACATGACGTCCGAAGTCCGTTTGAACATGCGGGGAGAGCTCGATCACCTGCAACTGTCTTGGCAGATGCTGGAGAACGTGCTCGAGACCCTACCGTTCTCCGGGGACGCGACCCAGGAACGCTACAACATCCTGCTCGCGGTTCAGGAAGCGCTGACCAACGTGCTGCGCCACGGATACGGCGGTGACGAAGCGTCGAGCAACGTCGAGCTGCGCATCCAGGCGCTCGACGACCATGTCACGCTGGAGCTCTGGGACGACGCTCCGGCGTTCGATCCGACGCAGCAGGGCGCACGCCGCAACCTGGACGATGCCGAACAGCTGCCCGAGGGCGGGTACGGGATCGAGATCATCCGCGAAGTCATGGACTCCGTCGGGTACCAGCGACGCGACAACCACAACGTGCTGATCCTCGAGAAACAACTCGCGACCGTGGAGGTCTGATCAATGCTCGGCCAAGCAACAGTCGAGTTGTCCGGCGATCTCAGTCGCCTGTTGACACAACTCGCCAGCGTGCGCGGGCAGTACGGGCTGTGGCTCCTGGACGACAAGGCCGAGCTCGTGTCTCACGGCGGAGCGAGCGGTCTCGACGGCGAACCCACCTTCGCCACCGACGGCGGCGAGCTGCACGTGCGCGGGCTGACAGGATCGCGTCGCGCGATCTCTCGTTCGATCGAGTTCAATGGCGGCCAGCGAATGTGGATGGTCGTCACGCACGGCGCCGACGACTGCGAAGAGGATCGCGATGCGTTCGCCGACGTCGTCGAGCAGACGCTCGCCAAAGAGGGGCTGCGCGACTACGAGAGCGAAGACACGACGAAGCACCTGCTGTCGCTGTTCGAACAGATCCGCGCGCTTCACGACCTCGCCGGACAGCTGCCGGGGTGTGACACCACGGAGGAGATGGGCCGGTTGTGCCTGAGCTCCTTGATGACCGCGATCGGTACCAGAGTCGCAGTCCTCGCGGTGCGCGAAGAGGGGCGCCCCGAAGCCAAGTGCATCGTGATGTCCGACGACGGCAACGAGTGCTTCGCGCGGATGGAGTCGATCGATCCCGCGCACGGAGGGCCGCTCGCACAGGCGTTCGAAGACGCGAAGGTCGTCTACGGGCCCGTGAGTTCGTTCGACATCCCCGAGGACTCGGTCCTGCTCGATGCCCACGCGGCGGTCCTGATCGTTCCCGTGTGCTTCGGCAGCCAGGACCTCGCCGAGGTCCTCGGGTGCTTCTTGCTCTACGACCGCATCGACAGCGAGGACCGGGTCTCGCAGTTCGGCAGTCCGGAAGCAGAGCTGACCGAGTCGGTCGGCGTTCTGCTCGGTTTGATCCTGGGCACGCGCAAGCGCGTCCAGGCCGAGAAGGAGCTGCAGATCGCGAGCGCGATCCAGGAGACGTTGATTCCCGCCAGCGCGCCGAATTGGACCGGCCTCGACCTCGCTGCGCGCAACATCACGGCGAATCAGGTCGGCGGCGACTACTTCGACTTCCTCGAGGGGAAGAACGGTACGCGGCACATGATCATCGCCGACGTCTCCGGCCACAACATGGCGTCGGCGATGGCGATGGTCATGGCGCGGACGCAGTTCAAGAGCGTGCTCGGGCACCTCGAATCGCCGAGCGAGATCATGGGGCTCGTATCGGGCGGGTTGTTCCACGACCTCGTCCGCAACGAGCTGTTCATCACGTGCTTCCTGCTCAGCGTCGTCGATCAGCGCGACGGCACGGTCACGATCCGCTACACGAACGCCGGGCACAACCCGCCGCTGCTGCTGCGGGCCGACGGTTCGCTTGCGTGGCTCGAGGGCGGTGGTGGACCGATGGTCGGCTTCATGCCGGCGATCGACTACACCGAAACCGAAGAGCAGCTCGAGCCCGGCGATCTGATCGTTCTCTATACCGATGGCGTGACCGAGGCGGTCGACGCCGAAGGCAACATGCTCGACGAGGAAGGACTCGTCGAGATCGTCCGCGGGCTCGCCGGCAGGTCGTCGATCGAGATCCTCGACGGAATCTATGACGCCGTGCTGGAACACACCGGCACGCACGAGCAGAGCGACGATGTGACCGCGATGGTCTTGAGCGTCGTCGGCTGCCCCGCGAACGTGGCCAACGAGGCCTGAAACACAGATACGAGGAAGCGAACATGAGCAACAAGGTGCTGGTGGTCGACGATGAGCCCTTCATCCTGCGCTCGTTGTCGTTCGTTCTGAAGAAGGGGCAGCTCGACGTGCTCGAGGCGCGCGACGGCGAAGAGGCGCTGGCGCTGATCCGCGAGCACAAGCCGAAGCTCGTGTTCATCGACGTCATGATGCCCAAGATGAACGGCTACGACGTCGTGCGCGCGGTGCGCGCCGAGGAAGAGCTCAAGGACACGCACCTCGTGTTGCTCACCGCCAAGGGCCAGGAGTCGGACCGCGCGGTCGGCATGGAAGCCGGCGCGAACGACTACCTGACCAAGCCGTTCAGCCCGAGCAAGATCCTCGAGATGGCCCAGCAGATACTGGGTCAATAGCTACTTCGGCCGACTGACCTGGAGTGGTATACAGGCGGGAA
>Ga0210086_1001554_pt1 | contig 11662 bp, 10 predicted proteins | sample China_Galinas_PW_3_FD_184867 | JGI IMG/M metagenome (GOLD analysis project Ga0210086, IMG submission 184867) | Wetland microbial communities from San Francisco Bay, California, USA, that impact long-term carbon sequestration - China_Galinas_PWB_D2... | ecosystem: Environmental > Aquatic > Marine... | reverse complement strand
GCTTCCATGAGAATGTGTGAGATGAGTGATGTAGTTGTAGTTTTGCCATGTGCACCGGCAATAGCAATGCTGTATTTAGTGCGCATTAACTCTGCGAGCATTAATGCTCGGCTTATCGTTGGTATACCGCGTTGTTGGGCAGCAGTAATTTCAGGATTATCAATCTGTATGGCAGAAGAGTAGACAAGAATATCAATAAGTGGGCTGTGGCATTGTGATGTATTATTACCTTGATATACGGTGCACCCGAGATCTTGCAAATTTTTGACGCTTGGCTGATCCAAGTCAAGGTCACAACCTGATATAGTAAACCCTTGAGATCGTAAAATAGTGGCGATACCACTCATGCCGATACCGCCGATACCAACAAAATGTATGTGTGCCTTCTTGTGTGGGTTATACATGCATTGCCTTGTATTGTTTAGAGTAATTCGCGTAGCTTAACGAGCTTTCTTTTCAACACTTTAATTTGTGAAGTAAGTTCATCGACATATTTTTGTGTTTCATGCGTTTCATCTTCAAATGTAGTTTTTTTAGATGCTAAAACTTTAGTTGATCCAGCTTCTATCATAAGTTGCTTTTTTGCACCCGCTATAGTAAATCCTTCTTTGTATAACAATTCTTTTATGCGTTTAAATTGATCATAATCATCTTCATTGTAAAAGCGTTGCTTGCCGGTTGATCGAGTGGTGCTGATAGCAAATTCTTTTTCCCAAAAACGAATGACAAAGCGCTCTATGTTAAGACGTTTTGCTAATTCACCTATGCGGAATTTTCTTTTTTCCATTCTCATGATAAGCATCCTTTTTTCCATGTATGTTGATCTTACTACTCGATAAAGGCTACACATTTTGGTGAATTTTGCTAGCCCAAATGGCTGTTTTTTGGTACGTTAGTCAACATATTAGCGTGCTCAAAGGCTTTTTTATATGAGGAATTTTATGAAAATTAAAGATTATATAGTGCCATTTTTATTTGCATTTGCCACCGCTTGGTTCTTACAACGCTTTGTAGTTAATCGTTGGTTTGCATCAGATACTGGCTCAACTGAGCGATCTGCCGTATTTAATGCGCCTGAATATAGTCAAGAAGCGCGACCGCTGAATACAGAAATTGATTTTGCCGATGATGAAAAAAAGGAGTCGGCAACTATAACCGAAGTTGATACACCTTGGGGCATTCTTACCTTTTCTACGCATGGTGCATCATTAGAGCGAGTGGTATTAAAGCGTACTATAGACGGTGACAAGCAATTTCTTACCACTTTAATGCCACCGGGTGAACATGAAAAAGAACAGCGATGCTTTTTGGTTGCCTTCCAAGAACAGACACCATTCTATTATAAACTAGTGAATGAAACTGACGCCGGAAATAAAACACTAATAACTTATCAAGCTACTTCTCATATAGGAACGATTCGTAAAACATTTGTCGTATATAAAAATATACATCAAATTGATATGAACATTATGGTTACACCAAGCGTAGATTCGGTTGTAACACGTTTGTTTTTCTCTGCGCCACATCTGGAGGGCGTGTTGCATGATACCATTTCTGGTATCGCAATTAGTGAAAGTGGTGTATTTAGTAAAACCAGCAGAACATCATTGCCGATAAATCAAGGTTGGTGGAAACCAACCCTCTTTGGATGTGATAGCAAATATATTATTTATGCATTAATACATGATGATAATAACTTTATGCAACGGGCATATTATAAACACGCAGATGAGCGTTTATTTTCTATCGTAGAAGCGCAAGAGATTAAGACTGCGCAAGAGTGGCAGATATCGTTTTATTTTGGACCCAAAGAATCTGATGCAGTAGCAGCAGTAGATGATCGGCTTGAACAAACTTTTGAATATTCTGGTTATTTAGCGCCAATTTCAAGAGTTCTTCTTAAAATATTAAACTATTTGTATAACTATGTTGGCAATTATGGTTTTGCTATTATCCTATTAACATTGTTAATCAAACTCCTTTTGCTTCCATTTAGCATAAAGAGTGAAGGTGGTACAAAGCAGCGTGCTGATATGCAAAAAAAATTGCAGTATTTGCAACAAAAATATAAAAATGATCCAGCTACTTTAGCACGTGAACGTGAAGAGTTAATTCGTAAACATGGTATGCCGGGCCTGGGAAGCTGCTTGCCATTATTGATACAAATTCCGGTCTTTTTTGCGTTAAGTCGTATACTTGGAAATTCTATTGAGTTGTATCATGCACCGATGTTATGGATACCAGATCTTTCTGGTACTGATCCATATTACATATTGCCAATGGCAGTGACAGGTGCAATGCTTGCACAAGCAGCAACAGCTGATTCGCAACAGCGTATGTCAGTGATTGCAATGGCGCTTGTATTTGGTGCGGTTACGGCAAGTTTTTCAGCGGGCCTTGCTTTGTATATTTGCACAAACACGGTGCTGAGTGTATTGCAAACAAGTGCGCTTAAGTGGCTTAAAATTGTTAAATAATTAATACATACGTAGTAGTGAAATGTTACAAGAATTACCTACACTTGCGCAATTGATTAAAACTTTGCAGCAAGTACCATATTTAGCGTCAAAAAATTTATATCGCGTTGCTACCTATTTTTTGCGAATGGATGCAGCAAAGGCTGAACAATTTTGCCATGCGATTCAAGAAGTAAAAGAAAAACTGAGGCAGTGTGAAACCTGTTTTTGTTGGCGAGAAAAAGAAAAGCCGTGTTTGTTTTGTTCCTCAAGTAAGCGGGATCAAACACTCGTGTGTGTAGTTGAATCGTGGCATGAACTACTGGTGATCGAAAAGACGCAAGGTTATGGTGGCGTATATCATGTACTCGGCGGGGTAATTTCCCCTCTAGAAGGTATTAATTCAGATGATTTAACCATTGAACCATTGATACAACGTGTTGCAGATAAAAATATTAAAGAAATTATTTTAGCAACAAATCAAACTCCAGAAGGCGAAGCAACGGCAGCATTTATTGCACGCAAATTAAAAGATAGCAAAGTGATAGTGTCATGTCTTGCTCGTGGGTTGCCGGTAGGGTCTTCATTAGAAGCAATGGATCGGTTAACGGTATACAAAGCATTGTCTGAAAGAAGACCTTTTTAATTAATGGACGATAAATTTAGTAAAGGTTTATTATGTTATTTAATGTACCTGAGACAAAAGATTTTTCTTTATATGCACTGCGCAGAAAAAAGCTTATTGAAGCAGTGAAACAAAAATATCCAAATGCATCAGGCGCAATTGTTTTATTTGCAGGGTTCGAAACAGAGCGTATAGCATTTAGACAGGAAAGTTCATTTTATTATTTCTCCGGTATACATGAACCGGGAATTGCTTTGGTGCTTGATCTTAATGGTAAAGTACTTTTGTATGTTCCAAATTGTATTGAAAACAGAAAGAAATGGGTGTTTTCTTCAGTAGAGCTTACGCCATCAAATGCAACCAAACTTGGGGTTGATGAGGTTGTATTATTAGGTGAATTATGTACGGGCTATCAATTTCATCCATTTTTTCCGCAAGCAGAATATACACATATGCTGGGGATGCTTAAAAGTCTTATGGATAGTAAGCAAACTATCTTTACTTTGCATCCAAATAATCCGAGCGAATATATAGAACAGCGCTTAATTATCCAGCGTCTGAATGAGTTTCTGCCAGGTATGCAAAAATATATGCAAGATATATCCCCGCTTGTAGCAGAAATGCGTCGCTCGAAAGATATGCATGAAATTGATTTGATGTATAAAGCAGTAGAGATTACCGTGCTGGCGCAAGAAGCTGCAGCAAGTGCTATCGCGGATGGTATGATGGAATGTGAGGTGCAAGCAAGCTTAGAATACATGATGACCGGTTCATGTGCGCGGCCATCATTTCCAAGTATTGTGGGTAGCGGTAAAAATAGTACGGTTCTACATTACACAAATAATAATAGCATGATGAAAAATGGTGATTTGGTTATTGTTGATATTGGAGCAGAATTTGGTAATTATGCAGCAGATTTAACACGTACTTACCCGGTATCTGGTACATTTACCCAACGCCAACGAGAAATTTATAATATTGTACTTGAAACACAGCAATATATAGCCGAATTGGCAAAGCCTGGTATGTGGCTTTCGCATAAAGATCATCCAGATAAATCATTAAATCACTTAGCAAAAACATTTATAACTGCGCGTGGATATGGTGATTATTTTCCACATGGCATTGGTCACTTTCTTGGTCTTGATGTACATGATGTTGGTGATTATAATGTGCCGTTGCAAGAGGGTGATGTTATCACTATTGAGCCTGGCATTTATATACCAGATGAACAGATTGGTGTGCGTATAGAGGATGACTATTGGATAGTAGAAGATGGCGTTGTATGTTTGAGTGAAGACTTACCCAAAAGTATTGTTGACATAGAAAAAATGGTTAAACAGCAGTTGGATGATGCACCACAACATGAGATTCATCATGTGTCTACTGATTATAATGAGGATATGGAACACTAACGATTCTGTTTTCTATTCCACCTGTATTGGAAAACATAAAGCAGGCCTACGGTTATGGTAATTCCAATGGCAAGTGAGCTAAGTGCATTGATCCACAACGTTGTATGCATCAGTAATCCTGCAACTATAAATGCACATGCCGATCCAATAATAGCAGGTAGTGCGTATGGGAACTGGGTCGCTGCATGTATGATAGGATCGGTGCCGGCACTTGTTGCAGCCATAATGGTAGTTTCTGAAATAGGCGAAATATGATCTCCACATACTGCACCAGAAAATATAGCACCAAGTATAGGGTATAATAATGGTACTTGATGTGGCAGCATTGGAGTTATCTCCGGTAGTAGTGCGTCAAGCATTGGCACACCAATAGAAAGCATTAGCGCAAAGGTTCCCCAAGAAGAGCCAGTGAATAATGCAGTGATGAGTGACACAACAAAAAAACTTACAGGCAAAATACTTAAAGGTACATTGTCAAGTAAATTTGATGCAATATAGACGCCCGTTTGTAGATCTGTTTTCAAAAGAGCACCTAAAATAGATGCAAGGACAACCATTAATATTGCTGGATACATCAAAGATATCCCGCTGCGGGTAATAGAAGGTAGCTCGTAGATCGTAATTACTTTTCTCATAGTCGCAAATAGCATGCCTACTATCACCGCTGCAATACCTGCGCAACACATGACCAAAAAAGTACTACCGTTTTGTTGGAATGCTTCGAGAAATGAATGGGTGCCCCCAAATAAATAATAATCACCTGCATAAGGAATGCCTAAAAATATACCAAGAAGTAATGTGATGAGTGGTACAAATAAATCAGTAGCTGTGCCACGAAGTGCTGGATTAAGGTGCATTAAGTCTGATGCATGTCGTCTAATTGTTTGTGTTTCATAATAATACATGGGGCCAAATGATAAATGCCCTCGTGCAATGACCCATACGCATGTGCTAATAAGTACTGAATAAAATAAAAATGGAATTGTTTGAAGGTGTACAAAAAATGGATCAGCTAATATTTTTGTGCCTGGTCCGGGATGTATACTCACGCCTACTTGTTCGAGGTAGACGGTTATTGCCGCAAACCAGCTTGATATTGGTACAAGAATAACAACAGAGCCAGAAAGTGAATGAATTAAAAAGGCTAATTTCTCACGTGCAATGCCGAGATGATCTACAATGGGCCGCATAACATAACCCGTGGTTAATATGCTCAGATAATCATCAATCGATAGTATATAAGATAATAAGATAGCAGAAGTTTCTCCTGATGCTTTTTTTTCAATGAGCTGGGTAAATTTGCGAGCAAATGCGATAGCGCCACCGGTGCGATTTAAAAGAGAAATTAATATGCCTAGTGCAAATAAAAAGAGATATAAATATATGTTATCGGGTTGACGAAAAATATCTAAAGTGCGGGTGCCAATTAGAGTTATAGTTGGCATTAGAGCACCTTTTGTAGCAATAATGGCGCCAACTGCTATGCCACACATTAACGATAAGTTTAATTTTCTTGTAATAAATGCTGATATGATAACTAATAATGGTGGCAGGAGTGATAGCCAAGATGGGGTCATAAAAATTCCTTTAGTTTAAATATGCATATTTAATCGTTATTATGATAATGTATGCTATTCTGTATTGTCAATTTGAATGAGCTTTTAATACTATAAAAAAACTATTTTGGTTGACCAATCCCAGGTTTTGCTTTACATTTAAAGTGTCTATTCACATGAGATCCCTGTTCGTGTGATCAAAATTGCAAATATAATTCGGTTTAGAGGTAAAGGTTTATACTATGAGTATGAATAAAGCTTTTTTCTTACGTAAAGAAGATCGCACACCAAAATGGTGGTGGGTAGATGCTGAAGGTCAAGTTCTTGGTCGGTTGGCAACACGTATTGCAGATATATTGCGCGGTAAACATAAGTCAACTTATACACCTCATACAGATGGTGGTGACTACGTAATAGTTCTTAATGCAGATAAGGTTAAACTAACTGGCAATAAGCTAGAAGATAAAGAATATAGACGGTATACAGGATGGATGGGTGGTTATAAAGTAACCAGTGCTAAAGATATGCTGGTAAAGCACCCAACGCAATTGGTTGAAAAAGCAGTCAAAGGTATGTTACCAAAAAATAAACTGAATCGCCAAATCATCAAAAAGCTTAAGATATATACTGGGAAAGATCATCCACATATTGCACATGCACCACAAGAGTTAAAGTAATCTTTCTATATTAAAAAAGACAATAAAAAAGGCAGGATACATTCCTGCCTTTTTTATTGCTTATTGAGTTTTTACCAGCCAATCCATTGGTATAGTTTGGTTAGGTAAGGACCAAAAATTCTTAAAAGATCTTGTGCGCTTAAATAGAGAAAGAGGGCAAGCATCAAAATCCATGTAGCAATATGGATATATTCGCGAATGCGATGAGGAAGTGGTTTGCCGATAATTGCTTCGATGGTGTAAAATAAGAGTTGCCCACCATCCAAAATAGGCAATGGGAGTAGATTTAAGGCGGCAAGGTTAATACTGATGATTGCAAGCAAAATAAGAAGTACCGTTATTCCTTGAGATGCTCCTTGCATGGTGAGTGATATGATCATAAGAGGGCCGGCCATATTACGAGTGTCGCGCTTGGTAAACATATGCTTTATTACCTGGAATATCTCAAATAAACGTGCATTAGCCATAGTAATGCCTTGCTTAATTGCTGCTATAAAAGGTAATCCCGGAGTAGCCTTAAAAGTAAAGCCAACACCGAGTGCCCCAGTAGAGGTGCCAAGCATTTGTTTTTCATCCAATAGCACAGGTATTTCAATAGTTCTATTATTACGTTCTATGGTTAGATTAACTTCTTGATGGGCGAGGGGAGCTAATAGTTCTACTAGTTGAGCAACGTTGCCTGCTATCGGAGTATTATTGATTGCCAATATAGTATCGCCAATTTGCAACTTTGCTTTCTGAGCGGCAGAATTTTCTGCTATAGCGCTAATAGTTGGGGTGGCATTTTGTGGATACGCCAAGGGAGATTGTGGGAGGCCAACCATGCTTACCAGGATCATGGCAAAGTAAGCGAAGAGTAGATTGAATAAAATTCCGCCCATCATCACTAAAAATTTTTGCCAGTATGGTTTGGTGGCAAATGACCCTTCATCTACTCTATAAGCCTCTTTTTGCTCTCCCTGACCAACTTCAGCAGCGCCAGCTATTTCAACATAACCACCCAAAGGTATGGCTGAAAGTGCAAATTCTGTGTCACCAATCTGCTTGGTAAATATGCGAGGGCCAAATCCAATGGAAAATGAAGGAGTTCTAATTTTGAATAGTTTACAGAAGAGAAAGTGTCCAAATTCATGCAGCGCAATGAGTGAACCTATGCCAATAAGGCCTACAAGAATAAAAAAGATGTTTTTCCAAAGGAATAGAAGAGAAGTAATGACCGGCATATAAGTACTCCTGATTTTAAGTGAAACATAACAGATGCGATTAATAGCTGAAATAGCTGTAGACAAGTTAGCATTAAACAGGTGAGAAGTCTATGTACAAAATCTATTTTATATGCAATACTATACATACCTGAAAATTGCTATTGGTCAGAATTTCAAATTTATTACACGGTTGTTTTGTAGTATTTCTTACATTTTTGATGTCTCCATGTGCAAACTTTTTTGCTTTAATTCTTGAAAAAATTAACAAAAAAGGTAAAATAACAGGTAGTCATTACACTTTACTTGTAATGATAATCCGGTAAAAATTACGGTCACAAATAAGGCGATTGCCTTGTTTCCATTTTATATATAGGGATAGGATAGTATGCCTACGGTAAATCAGTTGTGTCGAACGGGACGAAAAAAGGGCAAAACAAAATCAAAAAGCCCCGCGCTTAAAAAGTCTCCACAAGCTCGTGGTGTATGTACGCGTGTGTTCACTACTACGCCTAAAAAACCAAACTCAGCATTACGTAAAGTTGCTCGTGTTAAATTGTCGACAGGTATAGAGGTTACCGCCTACATTCCTGGTGAAGGTCACAATTTACAAGAGCACTCTGTTGTGCTAGTCCGTGGTGGTAGAGTAAAAGATTTACCAGGTGTAAAATATCATATTGTTCGTGGTGCATTAGATACTGCAGGCGTTGAAGGCAGAAAGCAGTCTCGCTCACTGTATGGTACAAAACGTTCAAAGAAAGAGGATTAATTCATGCCAAGACGTAGACGTGCAGAATTTACCCGCGACATCGGAGTTGATGAAAAATTTGGCTCTCCACTTATTCAAAAATTAATTAATGTAGTCATGGAATGTGGTAAGAAAAACGTTGCGCGTACTATAGTGTATGATGCAATGGATATTTTGACCAAAAAAAGTAATGGCGACCCAGAAAAAGCTATGGCGCTTTTTGAAAAGGCGTTTAGCCAAGTGGTGCCTCATGTAGAGGTTCGTTCTCGTCGTGTAGGGGGTAGCGTATACCAAGTTCCACGAGAAGTTGCACCAAAGCGTAAACAAGCGCTTGGATTACGTTGGCTTATTCAAGCAGCAAAAACACGATCACAAAAAACAATGGGTGAACGTTTAGCATATGAATTACTTGAGGCTGCAGAAGGCAAAGGTGGCGCAGTTCGTAAAAAAACAGATGTACAACGTATGGCAGATGCAAACCGCGCATTCTCACATTATGCATGGTAACAAAAAGGTGGTTAGATGAGTCAATTAAAGACACGTAGAAATATTGGTATAGCTGCACACATTGACGCAGGAAAGACAACAGTAACCGAGCGTATACTTTTTTACACCGGCATTTCACACAAGATTGGTGAGGTGCATGAGGGTGCAGCGGTTATGGATTGGATGGAACAAGAGCGTGAACGCGGTATTACCATTACCTCTGCGGCAACCACATGCTTTTGGAAAGATTACCAAATTAATATTATTGATACCCCGGGTCACGTAGATTTTACGATTGAAGTTGAACGTTCTCTGCGCGTGCTTGATGGTGTTATTGCAGTTTTTTCTGCGGTGGATGGAGTTCAACCGCAATCGGAAACAGTATGGCGTCAAGCAAATCGTTATAAGGTTCCACGTATTGCATTTGCAAATAAAATGGATCGTGTTGGTGCTAGTTTTGATAAAGTGGTTAACGATATTAGAAGCAAGTTAAAAGGCAATCCAATTGCAATGCAAATACCTGTAGGGCAATCAGAAGATTTCCAAGGTATTATCGACGTTCTCACTAAAAAAATGGCTACTTTTGAAGGTGCCATGGGTGAGAATGTTATTTGGTCAGATATCCCAGCTGAATATGTCGACAAAACAAACGAGCAGTATATGCACATTGTTGAAGCTGCGTGTGATTTTGACGATGATTTGGCTGAAAAATTCTTAAATGAAGAAGAAATATCTGTAGATGAGGTTAAAACTGCATTGCGCAAAGGTGTATTGCAGCAAAAAATAGTACCATCGTTTTGTGGGACAGCATTCAAAAATAAAGGCGTACAATTATTGCTTGATGCAGTTATAGATTACTTACCTTCTCCATTGGAGGTTCCTCCGGTTGAAGGGATTGAGGTTGATACTGGTAAAGAAGTATTTATTAAGCCTGATGTAAAAGAGCCTTTTTATGCATTAGCATTTAAAATTATGAATGACCCATTTGTAGGGATATTAAACTTTGTGCGTGTATATTCAGGGCAATTACATGCTGGTTCATATGTGTATAATGCACGTACGGGTAGCAAAGAACGTGTAAGCCGTTTGCTTAAGATGCATGCCAATAAGCGCGAAGAAATTAAATCGGTAAGCGCAGGTGATATTGCTGCAATTATTGGTGTAAAAGATACTATAACCGGTGATACATTGTATCAAGAAGGTGCACCAAAAATATTGCTTGAATCAATAACTATTCCTGATCCGGTTATTTCTACATCTATCGAACCTAAAAACAAATCAGATTATGAAAAGATGGGCTTGGCATTAAGAAAGATGATGCAAGAAGATCCATCATTTAGATTTTCATACAACGAAGAAACTGGCCAAACGGTTATCGAAGGAATGGGTGAGTTACACCTTGAAATTATCGTGGATCGTTTGCGTAGAGAACATAAACTTGAGCTTCAGCAAGGTAGATTACAGGTTGCTTATAAAGAAACTATACAACAACCGACAGAAGCTGAAGGTAAATTTGTACGTCAATCTGGTGGTCGCGGTCAGTATGGTCATGTTTGGATTAAACTTGAGCCATTAGAACGAGGCAAGGGATACGTATTTGAAGACAAAGTTGTTGGTGGTCGTATTCCAAGAGAATTTATTCCTGGTGTGCAAAAAGGATTACTTGAAGCATTACATGCTGGTGTGATTAGTGGCTATCCTGTCGTTGATTGTAAAGCAACATTATTTGATGGTTCATATCATGATGTTGACTCATCAGAGATAGCATTTAAAGTGGCTGCAACTATGGCTTTCAAAACTGCCATGAAACAAGCATCACCAGTATTGCTTGAGCCAGTTATGAAGGTTGTTGCAGAAACGCCGGAAGAATATATGGGTGACGTTATGGGTGATTTAAACTCGCGTCGCGGACGTATTTTAGGTATGGATTCAGAGGTAGACAAACAAGTTATTACAGCGGAAGTACCGCTAGGTGAAATGTTTGGTTATGCAACTGATTTACGTTCTATGACCAAGGGTCGCGCAAGTTATACTATGGAGTTTGCGTGTTACCGTGAGGTACCTAAAAATGTACAAGAATCAATCGTAGAGAAAAAATAGGGTAAATTGCTTAAATTGTTTTTAGGAGCTATACAATGGCAAAAGGTGTTTACGAGCGGAAAAAACCGCATTTAAATATAGGTACAATTGGTCACGTTGATCATGGTAAAACAACGCTAACAGCTGCAATTACTAATTACTTGGCAAGTAAAGGGCATGCAAATGCACGAGCGTTTGATGAAATTGATAATGCGCCAGAAGAAAGAGAGCGTGGGATTACTATTTCAACATCTCACGTTGAGTATGAAACAGATAAACGTCACTATGCACATATCGACTGTCCGGGCCACGCTGATTATGTAAAAAACATGATCACTGGTGCAGCGCAAATGGATGGTGCTATTTTGGTGGTTTCTGCAGCAGACGGTGCTATGCCACAAACTCGTGAGCATATCGT
>Ga0210086_1001551_pt1 | contig 11676 bp, 7 predicted proteins | sample China_Galinas_PW_3_FD_184867 | JGI IMG/M metagenome (GOLD analysis project Ga0210086, IMG submission 184867) | Wetland microbial communities from San Francisco Bay, California, USA, that impact long-term carbon sequestration - China_Galinas_PWB_D2... | ecosystem: Environmental > Aquatic > Marine... | reverse complement strand
CCCGCTCGGTGACCTGCTTAACCGCTTCGACCTTGAATTCTTCTGGATAACGTTTGCTGCTCATATGCACCTCTCTGATTGCCATTTTCTCTGGCTTTGAGGTGTCTAGCAAACTGGTGGCGATTCAAACACCCGGTGCAGCAGCTCGCCGATTGCGGTGACCTATCCAGACCTTGTCATGACGGACGTCACGCCCGCCGCGGGAACGGTGAATCAGGGGACTACCCTGAATGTAAGCAATACCGTGACTAACCAGGGACTGATGCCTGCCGGTTCTTCCAGCGTGCAATTCCGGCTCTCGCTGAATACTGTATTTGGCGATGCGGATGATGTGGTAGTCAGTGCCACCCGTCTGGTGTCCACACTAGCCGCGGGTGCATCCAACACGAGCACCACCCGGATCACTGTGCCGTGGACGACAGCGCCCAATACCTATTATCTGTGTGCAATGGCGGATTCGGGCAAGGCGGTTCATGAGACCGATGAAGACAACAATGTCTTGTGTTCCCCGACCCTGGTGACCGTGCCGAAACCGGATTTGATCGTCTCGGCGGTTTCGACCAAGGTGACGTCCCGCAAGGCAGGTTCGCAGATCAATATCTACAACGCTATCGTGAATCAAGGCGGATCGAATGCCGGTTACTCAATCGTAGCGTTCCATCTTTCAAGCAATACTAGCTATGGAGATGGAGACGACATAGTCTCGCCCACGACCCGAGCCATAGGATCCTTGGCGATCGGTGCCAGGAGTGCCGGACCGACGTTCGTGAAAATACCCGCGACAACGCCAGCGGGTGTCTATTATATGTGCGTGCGTACGGATGACACGGACTCGATAGATGAATCTGACGAGGCCAATAATGCGGCCTGCACCGCTACGACATTTACGGTTCACTAATCGTTAGCTGCGGGATGTGGATGGAAGTACACGCAGGTGCAATAACCGATAGTTATTGCACCTGCGTTCTTTTTATAAGGATGTATTCCCCATTTTACAATTGCTTATTGGGTTGTTCTGATAATTAACCTCTGGAGAGGTGGTGAGTATTTGCCCGTTTGTGAGATGTTTGTCAAGTCATCGCCGTAGTCGGGGCGCTGGGCTAGAATACAGGTCATGACTCCCGGCTTCATCCATCTCCGCGTTCATAGCGAATATTCGCTGGCCAATGGCGTGGTACGCGTCAAGCCTTTGGTGAATGCCTGCGCGGCGGCGGCGATGCCCGCGGTGGCGATAACGGATCAGTGCAATCTGTTTGCCATGGTGAAATTCTACAAGGCCGCCATGGCGGCGGGGGTGAAGCCCCTGATCGGCGTGGATCTGTGGGTGCACAATGAGGCCGATCCCCATCAGCCCGGTCGACTGGTGCTGTTGTGCCAGAATCGCGAGGGCTATCTCAATCTGACCCGCCTGATCTCGCGCAGTTATATAGAAGGTCAGGAACGGGGCGTGGCGACCATCCATAAGGAATGGCTGCAGGGGGCGTGCGCGGGTTTGATCGCCTTATCCGGAGGCAGAGGCGGCGACGTGGGGCAGGCGCTGTTGGCCGGTAATCGCGCTGCCGCCGAGGCGGCGCTGGCGGATTGGGTGAGCTTGTTTCCCGGTCGCTTCTATATAGAAGTGCAACGCACCGGCCGTCCTCAGGATGAAGAGTATCTGCATGAGGCGGTTAGCCTCGCCGCAGCCGAAGACATACCGGTGGTGGCGACCAACGACGTGCACTTCCTCAAGCGCGAGGATTTCGAGGCCCACGAGGCGCGGGTTTGCATCCACGATGGCCGGGTCCTGAATGATCCGCGCCGTCCGCGCAATTATTCCGAATGGCAGTATCTGCGAACCCCGGCGGAGATGGCGGAACTGTTCGCCGATCTTCCCGAGGCCTTGGAGAATACGGTCGAGATCGCGCGGCGCTGTAATCTCGAATTGACCCTGGGGCAGGCGGTGTTGCCGGAGTTTCCCATTCCGGCAGGCATGACCACCGATGACTATTTCCGTCAGCAGGCGCGGGAAGGCCTGGAACGGCGCCTGGTCACGCTGTTCGATGCGGCCGCCCCCGCTTTTGCCGAACAGCGCAAGGAATATGACGAACGTCTCGAGATCGAGCTCGATGTGATCATCAAGATGGGCTTTCCTGGTTATTTCCTGATCGTCGCCGACTTCATTCGCTGGGCCAAGCATAACGATGTGCCGGTGGGGCCGGGGCGCGGTTCCGGGGCGGGATCCCTGGTGGCCTATTCCCTGGATATTACAGACTTAGATCCAATACGTTATGATCTACTCTTCGAGCGATTTCTTAATCCGGAGCGGGTGTCCATGCCCGACTTCGATGTGGACTTCTGCATGGAGGGCCGCGACCGGGTTATCGACTATGTGGTGCAGCGTTATGGGCGCGAGCGGGTGTCGCAAATCATCACCTACGGTTCTATGGCGGCCAAGGCGGTGGTGCGCGATGTCGGGCGGGTACTGGGTAATCCCTACGGTTTCGTCGATCAGATCGCCAAGCTCATTCCCTTTGAACTGGGCATCACCCTCGACAAGGCCCTGGAGCAGGAAGAGCAGTTGCGCCAGCGTTACGAGAACGAAGAGGATGTGCGCGACCTCATCGACCTGGCTCGCAAACTCGAGGGGATGGCGCGTAATGCCGGCAAGCATGCCGGCGGCGTGGTAATCGCTCCGTCCGAGCTTACCGACTTTACGCCGCTGTTCTGTGAATCCGGGGGCAGTGGCACGGTGACGCAGTTCGACAAGGACGACGTGGAGGCGGTGGGCCTGGTGAAGTTCGACTTTCTGGGGCTGCGTACCCTCACCATCATCGATTGGGCGGTGAAGATCATCAATCGCCAGCGCCGGGAGGAGGGCGAGGACTTACTCGATATTACCTGCATCCCTTTGAACGATGCCGCCACCTTTACTCTCTTGAAACGCTGTACCACTACCGCGGTATTCCAGTTGGAATCCCAGGGCATGAAGGATCTCATCAAGCGCCTGCAGCCGGATTCCTTCGAAGACATCGTGGCGCTGGTAGCCTTGTTTCGTCCCGGCCCGCTGCAATCGGGTATGGTGGATGACTTTATCAACCGCAAGCACGGCCGCATCAAGGTCGAATACCCGCATCCTGAGCTGGAGACCATCCTCAAACCCACTTACGGCGTGATCCTCTATCAAGAACAGGTGATGCAAATCGCGCAGGTGCTGGCCGGTTACACCCTGGGCGGCGCGGATCTGTTGCGCCGCGCCATGGGCAAGAAGAAACCAGAGGAGATGGCCAAGCAGCGCGAGATCTTCGTGGAAGGCGCCAAGGCGCGCGGTGTGGCAGAGAAGACCGCCACCTATATCTTCGACCTGATGGAAAAATTCGCCGGCTACGGTTTCAACAAATCCCATTCCGCGGCCTACGCGTTGGTCTCGTATCAGACCGCGTGGCTGAAGACCCATCATCCCGCCGCGTTCATGGCGGCGGTGATGTCGGCGGACATGCATAACACCGACAAGGTGGTGACTTTCATCGACGAGACCCATCACATGGGTCTGGAGATCCTGCCGCCAGACGTCAATCGCAGTACCACCCGCTTTGCGGCGCAGGATGACAAGACTATTTGCTATGGCCTGGGCGCCATCAAGGGCGTGGGCACCGCCGCCACCGACAGTCTGGTGGCGGAGCGCGAACAGGGCGGCCGTTATCAGGATCTGTTCGATTTTTGCCGGCGTGTCGATCTGCGCAAGATGAATCGCCGTGCCATGGAGGCCTTGGTGCGTTGCGGCGCCCTGGATCACCTGGGTCCCAATCGTGCTAGCTTGATGGCGTCGCTTGCCAGCGCCCTGCAGTTGGCGGAACAGCATGGCCGCGATGAGGCGGCAGGCCAGGACGACCTGTTCGGCAATCTGGCGCTGAGCGTACCGCTGGAACACGCCCCGGTCAGCGCACGCTTCGTTGAGGCCGCGGAATGGAGCGACCGGGAACGCCTGGAGGGCGAGAAGGAGACCCTGGGGCTGTATCTCACCGGTCATCCCATCGAGCAATATCAGGAAGAATTGGCCAACTTCGTCAAACTGCGCATCGCCGATATCAAGCCGGAGCGCGATCAAAAGGTGATCGTGGCCGGCCTGGTGGTGGCGATCCGTGCCCGCAACAGTCGCCGTGGCGACCGCATCGCCTTCGTTACCCTGGATGACCGGAGTGGTCGCATTGAACTAGCAGTATTTTCAGAGGCTTATAATAAGTATCGAAACTTGATTGTGAAGGATAAGCTGCTGGTGGTGGAAGGCACGGTAAGCGTGGATGAGTATTCCGGCGGCTTCAAGATGAGCGCCGAACAGATCTTCGATATCGATCAGGCGCGTGAGCAGTATGCACGCCGCCTGGAGATAGGCATTGATGGCAGCCGCTTGGGCAGCGGTTTTCCCGGTTCCCTGGCGCAGGTGCTGGAGCCGTTCCGCGAGGGGCGCTGTCAAGTGTGTCTGGAATACCAGGGTAACGAGGCTTTGGCCAAATTGCTGTTGGGGCCTGAGTGGCGGGTACGTCCCAGCGAGGTGTTATTGCATCGCCTCAAAGAATTAGCGGGGGAGGACAAGGTGAGGGTGGTATATTAGTGGCAGTGAATTGTAAACCGCTTGCTGGTCTTTAGCCGATGGCTGATCATCGGCTGCTTTGCTAAAATGCTTTCTCCTGAATTCAATAGAATGTCTCATGAAACATAGCTTTCTCGATTTCGAACAACCCATTGCCGAGCTTGAAGCCAAGATTGAAGAGCTGCGCTACGTCAGCAACGACAACGAGATCAATATCTCCGAGGAGATCACTCGCTTGGAGGCGAAGAGCAAAACGCTTACCGAAGCCATTTTTGCCAAGCTGACCTCGTGGCAGATTGCGCAATTGGCGCGTCATCCGGAACGCCCCTATACCCTGGATTACATAGAACGCATCTTTACCGATTTCGAAGAGCTGCACGGCGATCGCAGCTTCGGCGATGATCCTGCCATCGTCGGTGGCGTGGCGCGCCTGGAGGACAGACCGGTGATGGTGATCGGACAACAGAAGGGCCGTGATACCCGGGAAAAGGTGCGGCGCAATTTCGGCATGCCCCGTCCCGAGGGCTATCGCAAGGCTTTGCGTCTGATGCAGATGGCGGAGCGTTTCAAGATGCCCATCCTCACCTTCATCGATACGCCCGGCGCCTATCCGGGTATCGACGCCGAGGAGCGCGGTCAAAGCGAGGCCATCGCCCGCAATCTATTGGTGATGTCCACTTTGAGGGTGCCCATCGTCTGCACGGTAATCGGTGAGGGCGGTTCGGGCGGCGCCCTGGCCATCGGCGTGGGCGACCGCATCCTGATGCTGCAATACAGTACCTATTCGGTGATCTCGCCGGAAGGTTGCGCATCCATCCTGTGGAAGAGTGCCGACAAGGCCGCCGATGCCGCCGAGATCATGGGCATTACCACCGTGCGCCTGAAAAAGCTCAATCTGGTGGATACGGTGATAAAGGAACCTCTGGGCGGGGCGCATCGCAATATGGATGAAACCGCGCAACGCTTGAAGCAGGCGCTGCTGGATAATGTCGATGTATTGAGCAGTCTCGGCGCCGATGCCCTGGTAAAGAAGCGCTACGAGCGCCTCATGCAGTTTGGAAACTTCACTACGCGTCGTCAGTAAGCCGGTGGATGTCCGTCGCCGCCAGACACCCTTTTCCCCCGAGAGTCTAGCCGCGATCTTGCAGGATCTTCCCACCGCATCGCGGTTTTTGCTGGCGTACAGCGGCGGCTGTGATTCGCAAGTGCTTCTCCATGCCGCCGCGCAATTGCACGCAGCGGATGCGACACGGATCTTTCACGTCGTGCACGTCGATCACGGTCTGCAGGCCGCTTCCGCTGAGTGGGCGCGGCATTGCGCGGCGGTGTGCGAGGAACTGGCGCTGCCGTTTACGCTATTGCAGGTGGATGCGCGCGGCGGAATCGGTGAAAGCCCCGAGGCGGCGGCGCGCCATGCCCGCTACCGGGCGCTGGCCGGTTTAATGCAAGCCGGTGATTGCCTGCTTACCGCGCACCATCAGGACGATCAGGCCGAAACCTTGTTATTGCAATTGCTGCGCGGCGGCGGGCCCCACGGTCTGGCAGCCATGCCGGCGCTGGGTCCGTTCGCCGCCGGTATGCATGCCCGACCTTTGTTGGGCTTTAGTCGCGAGGAACTGCGGCGCTATGCGCAACGCCACGCATTACAGTGGATCGACGATCCGAGCAATGCCGATAGCGGGTTCGATCGCAATTATCTGCGCAACAGCGTGATGCCCGTCCTGCGTGAGCGCTGGCCGGCGGTGGCGCGGGTGTTGGCGCGCGGCGCAGGCCATCAGGCGGAGGCGGCGCAGTTACTGGATGAACTGGCGGCGGAAGATTTGCGTCGCTGTGATGCGGTTGAGCATAGCTTGCGCCTCAGCGCCTTGTTGGCGCTGGACGCGGCGCGGCAGCGTAATGTGTTGCGCTACTGGCTGAAGAGTCTGGGTTTCAAACTGCCCGATACGGTGCGGCTTGCCCAGGTTCAGCACGAGTTGCTACATGCCGCGCCGGATCGTTCGCCTGAGGTATGTTGGGAGGGCGTGGTTGTGCGGCGTTATCGCGATCATGTCTATGCTTTGGCGCCGCAAGCTCCAGTGGATGGTGGCGAGGTGATAGCGTGGGATATCAAGCAAGCCTTGCAATTGCCCGACGGCAGCAGGCTGCTTGCCATTCCCTCTTTCGGCCAAGGGATCAAGCGCACCTTATGTCGGCAGCAGGCGGTGACGGTGCGTTACCGGCGGGGCGGCGAAGAATGCCAAAGCGCGCCGCATGGTGTCACCCGTACACTCAAAAATTTACTGCAGGAGGCCGGTGTACCGCCTTGGGAGCGGGAAAATATTCCTCTCATCTATATAGACGAACAACTGGCGGCGGTAGCTGGATATTGGGTGTGCGCGCCGTGCCGGGCGGCAGAGGACGAAGAGGGGATAGCCTTCGAATGGCGCAGAACCGTGCAGGGTGGCATGTGATGATGAAGGCGTCGCGCCAGTTGAGTATGGTGATTCCGGGCCTGTTCGGTCCGGCGGAGATCAAGCAGTTTCCCGAGGCATGGCAGGATTTGTCGCTGCCGGCCTTGGAGGATTTGTTGAGCCGCACCCGGCAGGGCAATGTGGAGGCGCGAGGTTTGGAGCAAACTCTGTTTAAGCTCTTCCAACTCAATAACGGCCGCGGCGATGATATACCCGTCGCCGCTCTTACCCGGCAATGGGAAGTGCAGGATGCCGGTGGCTATTGGTGGCTGCGGGCCGATCCGGTGCATCTGCGCGCCGACCGCGACCGTATCGTTATGTTGGGTAATGAGATGCTGAACATCTCCGCCGAGGAATGCCGCGAACTCGCCTTGGAACTCAATCGCCACTTCAGCGCTGAAGACTGGCTGCTCGATGCCGCCAATGCGCGGCGCTGGTACATACGTCTCGATAAGGATCCGCAGGTCGCTACCACCGCGCTGCCCGATGTCATTGGGCAGGATATCCTCCATCACATGCCGCATGGCAAGGCGGAGCGGCACTGGCGCAGTGTGATGAACGAAGTGCAGATGGTGTTGCACTCCAGTCGTGTCAATCAGGAACGCGAGGCGCGGGGCGCGCCGGCGATTAACAGCCTGTGGTTTTGGGGCAGCGGTCGTTTGCCGTGTCCTGTAGCGGTGCATTGGTCGCAGTTGTGGGGCAATGATGCCTTCAGTCAGGCTCTGGCGTCTCAGGCGCGGGTGCCGTGTGCTTCCTTGCCGTCCGATGCCGCGGAATGGCTGGAGGATGATAAACCAGGTGAACAGTTGATGATATTGGATGGACTGCGCGATAAGTTCCAGTTCGCCAATGTGGAAGCCTGGCGGGAGTGTGTGCAGATCCTGCATGATGACTGGTTCGCCCCATTGTTTACAGCGCTTAAGCAACACCATTTGGTGGCTTTGCATCTCTATCCGGCGGATGGCACGGTATTGCGTCTGAGTGCCGGGGATGCGCGGCGCTGGTGGGTGAGGCGGCGTTCGCTGGCGCAGTGGTTGTAGTGGTAATTATCCTATGCACATAAGCGACGACACTATACAAATATGAAAAAGATCATAGTCAGACGCGACGTCGGCTCGACGGCGGATGGTTTGCCTGGCAATCTCCATCCGGTGTTGCGGCGTATTTATCTGTCGCGCGCATTGAGCGATGCGCGCGAGTTGCACTATGCCTTGGACGGCTTGCATCCCTATACCGCGCTATCGGGTATAGATGCCGCGTGCGAGCTGTTATGCGCCGCTCTGCAAGAGCAGCGACGTATACTGATCGTCGCCGATTTCGATGCCGACGGCGCCACCAGTTGTGCGGTGGCCGTGCGTGGTTTGCGCCTGCTGGGCGCGCAGGATGTGCGCTATGTGGTTCCAAACCGTTTTGCCTTCGGCTACGGATTGACGCCGGAGATCGTAGCGGTGGCGGCGCAGCAGCAGCCCGATTTGTTGATCACCGTCGATAACGGCATCTCCAGCATCGAAGGTGTCGCAGCAGCGCGGGAGCAGGGTATGCAGGTACTCATCACCGATCACCATCTGCCGGGTGCAGCGTTACCGGCGGCCGAGGCCATCGTCAATCCCAATCAGCCGAGCGATCATTTTCCCAGCAAGAATCTGGCGGGTGTCGGCGTGATCTTCTATGTGTTGATGGCCTTGCGCGCCCGCCTGCGCGAGGAACAGTGGTTTGTCCGCAGCGGCATTGCCGAACCCAATCTCGCGCAGTTGCTGGATCTGGTGGCCTTGGGTACGGTGGCAGACGTGGTGCCACTGGATTACAACAACCGCATCCTGGTCAGTCAGGGTTTGGCGCGCATTCGCGCCGGGCGTTGTTGCGCCGGGATACAGGCATTACTGGCAGTGGGGGGACGCAATGCGCGGCAGTTGGTCGCCGCCGATCTGGGTTTCGCGGTGGCACCGCGCTTGAATGCGGCTGGGCGCCTGGAGGATATGACGCTGGGTATCGAGTGTCTGCTCAGCGACGACGTTTCACAGGCGCGCATGATGGCGGCACGCCTCGATCAGCTCAATCAGGAGCGGCGCGCTATCGAAGCGCAGATGCAGGAAGATGCCATAGCGGAGCTTGAGTCCTTATCACTCAGCGAGGACGATCCTCAGCTGCCCATCGGCGTGTGTCTGTTTCAGGAGCATTGGCATCAAGGCGTGATCGGCATCCTCGCCTCGCGTATCAAGGATCGCTTACACCGGCCGGTAATCGCCTTCGCGCCGGCGAATGATGAGGAGATCAAAGGTTCGGCCCGCTCGGTTCCCGGTGTGCACATTCGCGATGTTCTGGATGCGGTTGCGGCGCGCCATCCCGGACTGGTGAATAAATTCGGCGGGCATGCCATGGCCGCCGGCTTGAGCCTGCCACGACAAAACCTTGCGGCTTTCAGCGCCGCTTTTGACGAGGAAGTACGCCGCCACCTGGCTGCTGAGGATTTGCGCGGCGTGATCGTGAGCGACGGCGAACTGGTGCCCGAAGACCTGAACCTCGATATGGCTGAACTGCTGCGTTCAGCCGGGCCTTGGGGACAGACCTTCCCCGAGCCTCTGTTCGACGGCTTGTTCGAGATCGTCAGTCAACGCGTCGTCGGCGAGCGCCACCTCAAAATGGTAGTGAAGATCCCGGGTTATGACAAGTTGTTCGATGCTATCGCGTTCAATACCGAAGAGCAGCCCTGGCCACGCGAGAGCGCCCAGGCACGAGTGGCGTATAAGCTGGATGTCAATGATTATCGCGGCCAGCGTAGTGCTCAATTACTGGTAGAACACATCGAGACGACGTGATGTAATCGCGATGAATCTGGAATATGGTGTAAATCATGACTGATTCATTACGACCCATGCCTGTGGGAGCTTATGACTCTATGAGTAGCCTTCCAAAATGTCATGTACTCTTTTATTTTGCTGGCTGGGTAGCGGATCAGGATAATACCATGCTGCATTTGCAATAGTTTTACCGTCTACCAGCACGTGATAATAATTGGCTATGCCTTTCCTTCTGCATACGCTATGTGCATCGCTAGGGAGCAGATAGCGCTAATCGACGGCGTCGGATGGGAAGCAATAATTTCCTTCTACAATGTGGCAGAGTTCGCTGCTGGCGAGCGCGACGCCTTTGAATAGAACTCTGGGCATGGTAACCTCGGGCAGCAATGGATGCTGTGATCTTGCCACAGGCTATATGAAGCCAGTGAGGAGTCAAGAGATGTCGTCGACAGCGGATCAAATGCTGGGAAATGAAGCGAGCCGGTCAGAGCGTCAAGCGCTGGTGACGCGTTACGCCACTGTGCGCAGTACCAGCGAGCGCTTATGCGCACCCCTGTTGGCTGAGGACAGCTGCATGCAGACCATGGCGGACGTAAGTCCGCCCAAATGGCATCTCGCCCATGTGAGCTGGTTCTTCGAAACCTTTCTATTGAAGCCTTATTTATCCGGATACCGAGAATTTGATTCGCACTTCGCCGTGTTGTTTAATTCCTATTATGAGGGTGCGGGGGCGATGCATCCTCGGGCCCAGCGCGGCTTTATGTCGCGCCCGCCGCTGGAGCAGGTCTATCGCTATCGCCAGCATATCGATGGGCACATGGCGCTGCTCATGGAGACCGTGGCGGAGGATCCTTGGCGGGAGGTGGCTTTTCGAGTAATTCTCGGACTGCATCACGAACAGCAGCACCAGGAATTGCTGCTTACCGATATCAAACATATCTTCGCCTCGCAGCCGCTGCGCCCGGTTTACTGTGATGCCGGGCCAGAAGAGAGCTCGCCACCTGGGGTGCTGGAATGGCATGAATATTCGGGCGGCATCCACGAGATCGGCCATCACGGCGCGGGGTTTTGCTACGATAATGAAACGCCGCGCCATCGTGTCTATCTCGAAGATTTTCAGCTGGCCTCGCGCCCGATCACCAACGGCGAATACCTGGAGTTTATGGGGGACGATGCTTATCGGCGTCCGGAATTTTGGCTGGCGGAAGGATGGCGCACGGTGCGGGAACGGCGCTGGCAGGCCCCGCTCTACTGGGAATGTTGCGATGGTCGTTGGCATTATATGACCCTGTCGGGTATGCGCGCAGTCAATGAATATGAGCCGGTATGTCATGTGAGCTACTACGAGGCGGATGCCTATGCCCGCTGGGCGGGTAAGCGCCTGCCCAGCGAAGCGGAATGGGAGCTGGGGGCGCAGGATGTCGCGGTCGGCGGCAACCTTCAGGAGAGCGACCGCTATCATCCGGCGCCTGCCCGAGGAACGGGCGTGGTGCAGCTCTATGGTGATGTGTGGGAATGGACACAAAGCCCCTATGTGGCATATCCCGGATTCCGGCCGCTGGCGGGTACGCTCGGTGAATATAACGGAAAATTCATGTGCAATCAGATCGTATTACGCGGCGGGTCCTGCGCTACCCCGGCGGATCATATTCGTGCCAGCTATCGCAACTTCTTTTATCCGGCCGATCGTTGGCAATTCAGCGGCATTCGCCTGGCAGACGAGTACGGATAATGGCCGGCGTCTATTTTCATGATTATCATCCCAGTTCGGCGAGTCTGATCAGCGAGGTGCTGGAAGGGCTTGCCGCGACTCCGAAGGTTTTGCCGCCCAAGTTATTTTACGATGATCGTGGTGCGCAGC
>Ga0210086_1001547_pt1 | contig 11693 bp, 8 predicted proteins | sample China_Galinas_PW_3_FD_184867 | JGI IMG/M metagenome (GOLD analysis project Ga0210086, IMG submission 184867) | Wetland microbial communities from San Francisco Bay, California, USA, that impact long-term carbon sequestration - China_Galinas_PWB_D2... | ecosystem: Environmental > Aquatic > Marine... | reverse complement strand
CCCTTCGCTGCGCGAATGACGGGGCACCCGCGTCTCTGGCACGACGGCGCGAGGTTCCATGTACCGCAGGCATCCCTGCCTGCACGAGCTACGAATGCGATGCAGGCAAGAATGCCTGCGGTACGGGAGGCAGGCAAGAATGCCTGCGGTACGGGAGGCAGGCAAGGATGCCTGCGGTACGGGAGGCAGGAAAGGTTCTCACAGACGCGAAAAGAGGTCTACGAAGATCATGATTGCTGAACCACGGCACGACAAACCGGCGTTGGAAATCCACGACCTGACCGTCAGCTACCACAAGAAACCGGTGCTATGGGGTATCGATCTGGCCGTCGAGGAGGGACAGCTCGTCGGCGTCATCGGACCCAACGGTGCGGGGAAGAGCACGCTCATCAAATCGATCATGGGTCTGCTGCCGCTTTCGAGCGGCTGGGTGAAGGCATACGGCGAACCCATTGAAAAGCAGCGCGGCCTGGTCGGCTATGTGCCGCAGCGCGAAACGGTCGACTGGGAATTCCCGGTGACGGCGTTCGATGTCGTGCTGATGGGTCGCTACGGCCACGTCGGGTGGCTGCGTCGCCCCAGTGCGGACGACAAGCGAATCGCCCGTGAGTGCATGGATAAGGTCGGCGTCGGGTCGCTGGCGGGCCGGCAGATCAGCAACCTCTCCGGCGGGCAGCAGCAGCGCGTTTTCCTGGCGCGGGCACTGGCCATGGAAAGCCGCATCTATCTCATGGACGAGCCCTTCGCCGGCGTGGATGCCGCCACCGAGTCAGCGATCATCGCCCTGCTCAAGGAACTCCGTAGCGAGGGCAAGACTTGTCTGGTGGTGCATCATGACTTGCAGACGGCGGCCGAGTATTTCGATTCGATGATCCTTCTGAACATGCACCTGGTGGCGCACGGCCCTACGTCCGATGTGTTCACGCCGGAGCTGCTGCAACGCACGTACGGCGGCCGGCTCACGATTCTGGCGGACGCCGCAGAGGCCGTGGCGGTCGCGCGTCGAGGGCGCAAGTTATGATCCCCGGCACCGGCATTCTGGCGGATCGTGTATCGAGCGATGCGACAATCTTCGATCAGCTCGCGACGTTCTTTGCCTTTGACCACTTGACGCTCGTCTACGGTGCAATCGGCGCCGTACTGCTGGGGACCTCCTGCGGTCTGCTGGGCTGCTTTGTCGTGCTTCGACGAATGTCGCTGTTGGGCGACTCGATCGGTCACTCCGTGCTACCGGGCATCTGTGTTGCCTTCCTGATCACCCACACCAAAAACACGCTGGCGATCTTCGCCGGCGCGGTGGTGGCCGGTGTGATGGTGACGGGCTTTATCAGCTCGGTGACGCGCTATAGCCGCATCAAACCCGATACGGCCATCGGGCTCGCCTTGTCCGGCTTCTTCGGTGTCGGCATCGTGCTCCTCACGCGGATACAGCGGATGTCATTCGGCGACCAGAGTGGGCTGGACAAGTACATGTTCGGCGACGCGGCGGCCATCAGCCTCGGCGATTTGCGTTTGATGGCCGCCATCACGGTGGTCGTCGTGATCGCGGTGCTCCTGCTCTTTCGGCAACTCATGGTGACGACGTTCGATGAGACCTTCGCCGCGTCGATCGGCACGCCGGTTCGGCTATTGCAATTGATTCTCATGACCATGCTGGCGCTGGCGATCGTGGCCGCCCTGCAGGCCGTCGGTGTCGTGCTGGTGTCGGCCATGCTCATCACCCCCGCCGCAACCGCGTACCTCTTGACGAACCGTCTCGGGCGCATGCTCTTTCTTTCTGCGCTGATCGGATCGGCCTCCGGCTTCATCGGCCTTCTCTTGAGCTTCGTGCTGAACCGGATACCGACCGGACCGTGCATGGTGCTAACGGCCTCCGCCTTTTTCACGCTGGCGTTTCTGTTCAGCCCCACACACGGAGTCGTTCAGCGAACGCTGCGCCGCACACGTCGCAAACGACGCGTCCAACGCGAGAACTTGTTGAAAGCGGTCTTCGGGCTGCTCGACGAGCGTCCGGTCGATACACCGCTATCCATCTCATCCGTGGCGGCATCCGGCGGCGAGACCCAGGGATACGTGCGCGCGGTGGCGCGATCGCTGGCACGGTTCGGATTGGCTCGCGTGGATGGTGACAAGCTCGCCTTGACGCCCGACGGTACCGCCCGCGCCGCACAGATCGTGCGGAATCACCGGCTCTGGGAGCTGTACCTCACGCAGGAGGCCAGCATCGCACCGGACCACGTACACCGCGACGCGGAGGAGATTGAGCACATTCTCGGCGAGGAGCTTGTGAGGCGGCTCGAGGACATGCTGGATCACCCCGCACAGGATCCGCACGGCAGCAAGATTCCGCGTCCCGGTGGCAGCGTTCTTTTGCAGGAGGGCGCGTGACCATGCCAGCCGAACCGCTCATCCCGACCTTCGACTTCATGACGCATATCGTGCGCCCGTGGGAGAGTGACATACAGATAACACTCTGGGTACTCGCCATGGGAGTAGCCGTCACGGTTGGTTGCGCGATTCTCGGCTGCTTCCTCATCCTGCGCGGCAAGGCGCTGCTGGGCGATGCGATCAGTCATGCACTGCTGGCGGGGCTCGCCGGAGCGTTTCTCCTATCCGGAAGCCGTGGCGTGGTATTCATGTTGACCGGTGCCATCGTCGCGGGATTGCTGACCGTCGTGCTGATCGAGGCCGTCCATCGCCACAGCCGCGTGAAGGAGGACGCCGCGATGGCAGTGGTGTTCTCTGCGCTCTTTGCGCTGGGCGTAGTGCTGATCACACGGTTCACCTCGGGGGTGGACTTGGACGCCCAGTGCGTGCTGTACGGCGAAATCGAAGGCTCCTGGCTTCGGCCGGAGACCGTTTGGACGATGGTGATCGTGACGTGTCTGGTGATCATCGGTGTGGTGTTGACGTTCAAGGAACTGGAGATCACCTCCTTCGATCCGGTGACGGCCACCACGATCGGCATTCCTGCCGGACTCGTTCACTATGGACTGATGTCGGCCGTGTCGGTGACGGTCGTCGCGGGCATGGAGGCCGTCGGCGCGATCCTGGTGGTCACCATGCTGATCGCACCCGGGGCGACCGCGTATCTTCTCACGGACAACCTGAAGCGCATGCTGCTGCTGGCTTCGGTTTGCGGTGCAATATCTGCGGTGTGCGGCTATCACCTGGCGTTGTGGTGGGACTGCTCGACGGCCGGTGCGATGTCGGTCGTCGCGGTATCCCTGTTCGTCACCGCCCTACTGGCGTCACCGACGCAGGGCGTCGTCCTTCGCGCACTACGGCGCGCGCAGCTTGCGGCCAATATCGCGCGCGAGAACATGCTCTCCGCCGTCTACACCCTACAGACCCCGGGCACGGATCGTCACAGCGTCCCGATCCGTGCGATCACTGAAAAGCTGCGTCTTCTGCCCGCGACGATCGACCGCACATGCCGGCGATTGCAGCGGCAAGGTTGGCTCGATCGCACCGACGACAAGGTTGTGTCTCTCACGCATAAGGGCGACGATCTCGCGCGGCGGATCGTGCGAGCACACCGTCTGTGGGAGGCCTACCTCGTCAACCAGATGGGCGTGGCCGAGGATCACGCGCATCCGGACGCGGAGCGCATCGAGCACCTGCTCGGCGAGCGGCTCCTCGACCAGCTTGACGACCTTCTCGGGCATCCCAGCCTCGATCCGCATGGCAGGATCATCCCTCGAAAGTTCGAGGGCATTCAGACCATCATGGAGACGCCGCTGTCTGAGCTGCGCGAAGGAGACCGTGCGCGGATCAAGGGGGTCCAGTCATCGGCCTCGGAAGAAGCGCTACAACGCATCGCAACGATGCGCGTCCCCATCGGCGCCGAAATCACCATGGCGTCCCGTAGCGACACCGGCGACTGGGTCGCCGTCCTTTCCGACGGTACGACCCTGATTTTCGATCACACCCTGGCCGACGCCGTCCTCGTCGAGTCGCTCCCTGTTGAACCGGACGGCCCCTAACGCAGCCACCCGTAACGCAGGCATCCCTGCCTGCTCCTTTCGCTGAAGGTCTTCACGCTAACGGCATCTCCGGCGGCCGCACTGTCACTTAAACGTTGCCATGAATGCACCGGCCCCCGAGAGAAGAATTGCAGGCAAGGGTATCGGCGATATCGTGGTGCCACTCGTGAGCAACTCTGTTCGCACCATGGAGCCGCAAAAGGAGCAGGCAAGGATGCCTGCGGTACGGCGCTACCGTGCTTTTCGCTCCTCCGTGGTCTCGTCTTCCCAGACGACGGCAATCGCCTCTTCTTCAAACAACTGCTCGATTAACTCAAGACGTTTGACATCATCCGGTCGTTTCGGAAAGACGATGCCGGGACAAATGCCGTCGAGCATCGTTTGCAGCTCGATGTACTTCCAGATTTGCCGCGCCTGCCGCTTCACGTTGCGCCGCACGGCCTGCGGCGTCATCGCATCCCAGTCGGAGTTCTTGATCTCGACAATCGCCCGCACCTCGTTGCCGTCTTCGGAAACGAAGACATCGAGCCGCCCCGTCTTCGCCCCTTTCTTCTTGACCGTCTTCTCAACTTCCACGTCTCCCTCCGCGTCGGCCTGCCAGTCCCCCTGCACCTTCTTATGAAAGGCCTTGCCATCACGCAGTCGTTTCGGTTCGCGCTTCTCTCGGCCCATACGCAGCCCCTGTGAGATTCTAATTCATGGCCAAACCTTCCGCGTATGGTATAAACTCTGAGTATGACTGGAAACCGAGCGGCCCCGCTGCAGGATTTTGTCGACTGGTGCCGCAAGCACATCACCGGCGACGAGAAGGGCCAGGCACAAATCTATATCGATCATCTCTTTCGGGCCCTTGGACACAAGGGCTGTCTCGACGTCGGTGGCGAGGCGGAGTATCGCATTCGAAAGGCCAAAGAGTCCGGCGGCGGCACCGCATTCGCCGATTACGTCTGGAAGCCGCACGTTCTGATCGAGATGAAAAAACGCGGCACCGACCTCAGCAGACACTACCGCCAGGCCTTCGACTACTGGATTCGCCTGGTTCCCGATCGCCCACGCTACGTCATCCTGTGTAACTTCGACGAATTCCGGGTCTACGATTTCGAGACCCAGATGGACGCCCCGGTCGATCGTTTGCCGCTGACCGAACTTCCGGATCGATGGGGCCCCCTTGCGTTTCTTTTCCCCTCCCACGATCGCCCCACCTTCGGCAACGACCTCGAACAGGTCACGCGCGACGCGGCGGACAAGCTGGCCCGCTGCTTCAACAAGCTCATCACGAGACAAGTCCCGCGGGAAGAGGCCCAACGTTTCATCCTGCAAATGCTCGTCGCGCTGTTCGCCGAGGACATTGACCTGCTGCCGCGTTACTTCGTGGCGAAGCTACTGGACGACTGCAAGTCGCCGTCCGACTCGTTCGACCTGCTCGGCGACTTGTTCGACGCCATGAACAGCCCCGGAAAACCAAAGGGCGGGCGATACAAGGAGGTGGAGTACTTCAACGGCGGACTGTTCCGAGAGCCGGCCAGACTCGAACTCTATGACGACGAGTTGAATCAACTCCGTGTCGCGGCCAAGGCGGACTGGTCCAAGGTCAGGCCGGAGATTTTCGGCACGCTCTTCGAGCACTCGCTGGAGGCCGAGGAGCGCCACGCCTACGGCGGACACTTCACCACCGCCGTCGACATCATGAAAATCGTCGGCCCCACCATCGTCGAGCCGTGGCGGGAGGCAATCGAGCAGGCATCGAAGGGTACGCGGCCGATCCAGAAACTGGAAAAGCTCCACGGACGAATGGTCCACTACCGCGTGCTTGATCCGGCCTGTGGCTCGGGCAACTTCTTATACCTGGCTTATCGTGAACTGAAACGGCTGGAAGTCGCCCTGCTGGAAAGAATCGACGAGCTATCAAAGAAGAAAGATGCCAAAGGCCACAAACAGCAGCCCCGGCTGGTGGCGGTGACGGCACGGCAGTTCTTCGGTATCGACATCAACCCCTTCGCCGTGGAGATCGCCAAGGTCACGATGATGATCGCGCGCAAGCTGGCCATCGATGAACTCGGCACCAGCGAGCAAGCCCTGCCGCTGGACGATCTGGACGGCAACTTCACGGCCGGCGACGCGCTGATCACGCCGCTCAGCGAGGCAGGCGACGCCCTGCCCACCATGCTGTTTTCCGAATTGGAGCAGGACCCGTTCACCACCGGAAGTGTGATCCCGACGTCGTGGCCCGCCGCCGACGTCATTATCGGCAATCCGCCGTTTCTAGATGCAAGAAAGACCACGATAGAACACGGACGCAAGTACGTAGGGCACTTGCGCTCACTCTATCCGGAAATCACTCGACGGGCTGACTACTGTGTATATTGGATTCGCCGCGTACACGACCACCTGCCGGCATGTACGAAAGAAGACCCCGTCGCCGGGCGCGCCGGTCTCGTCGGCACGCAGAACATACGGAATAACGAAGCGCGAGAAGGCGGGCTTGACCACGTGGTAAAGAGTGGAACTATCATCGAGGCCGTTGACAATCAGCCCTGGTCCGGTGAGGCCAACGTACACGTCTCGATCGTGAACTGGGTGAAAACACAGCGGGAGACACTCCTGCCGAAGTCACGGCGCCTCTGGTACAAGGTCGACGCCCCACGCGAGAAAACTCGCACGCGGCGCATAGGATCCGTGCCAGCGCACAAGGAATACGAATTGGCTTACCGGGATGGTGCGCACATCAACTCGGCTCTCTCGGACGGTGCAGATTTGTCCGGCGCTCAGGTGCTTGCGTCCAATCGAAATCCGAAGCGGTGTTTCGAAGGACAGCAGCCCGGTCATAAGGGCTTTAGGCTAGATGGGCCTGAGACACGCGAGATCAATCGGAAGTCCGGCGGAGCATGTCAGGTCGTTTATCCTTATATCAACGGCACATCATTGCTCACAAGCCAATTCGAAACGAGTCCAGAGTTCATCATTGACTTTGGAAATCGGACGCTGATAGATGCTGCTAAGTATGAGCACGTCCTTTCCCTCATCCGGGAGCGCGTTCTTCCAACCTGGGAGGCTAACGCTATCGAAGAGAGGAAACAATCCGAGCGCACCACAGGGGAACACCAGAGACGCCTCACAACGTGGTGGAAACTGAAGCGGCAACGCAGCGCGCTTATTTCTTTCCTGGAGAAACTCGACCGCTATGTGGTGTGCTCCCGCGTAACAAAGAGACCAATATTTGCCTTTATTTCAAGCGGCTTTCGCCCTGACTCCTCATTGACGGCGTTCGCGTTTGATGATGACTACAGCTTTGGCTTGCTCCAATCCAGCACACATTGGCAGTGGTTTATTGCGAAGTGTTCAAAGTTGACGGAGCGGTTTCGTTATACACCAGACTCCGTCTTCGACACCTTCCCCTGGCCGCAGGCGGCGACGAGGAAGCAGGTGGACGCCGTGGCGGAAGCCGGACGCGAGGTGCGGCGCGTGCGCGGTGACGCGCTGACCAAGATCAAGGGCGGGCTGCGCGCCGTTTACCGCACGCTGGAGTTACCGGGCAAGAACCCGTTGAAGGACGCGCACGCGGCGCTCGATGCGGCCGTCCTCGATGCCTACGGATTTGCGACGAAAAACGACCTGCTGCAACAGATTCTCGATCTCAACCTGACCGTGGCCGACCGCATCGATCGTGGCGAGACCGTCGTCGCCCCCGGAATCCCGCCCTATTACCCTAACCCCGAATCGCTGATCACCGACGACTGCATCCGCCCCGCCGCCCCGTAACGCAGGCATCCCTGCCTGCTCCTTCCGTACCGCAGGCATCCCTGCCATCCGTACCGCAGGCATCCCTGCCTGCTCTTTATACCGCCGCCATCCGTGCCTGCTCTCCGCAACGCAGGCATCCGTGAAGAAGCAGGCAAGGATGCCCGCGGTACACAAGCGACAAGAAGCAGGCAAGGATGCCTGCGGTACGGGTCACACGCAAATGGTCTCTGCAAGAACAACGCGCGCACACGTCGGCCGCGGAACTGATGGGTGCTGGTGACGCATCGTCTATTCCCGTTTACGTCTCGGAATTGCGTGCCGCTGCACTTCCGTACGGCCAGTCCTCCGGATGTTCGCACAATCGAGCCGTGACGGGATTGGCGACTGTGTACTCACACAGCGCGTGGAATTCTCTCTCGTTTCGCACCAGATGATCGTACGATTCTCGCTGCCAAAACGGTATTCCTTTTCGCCCTAACATCTGATTCGCTTTGGATCCGGTGAAGCCCTTCCAGGAGTGCAGAATCGACGTCAGCGAATGCGAGCCCAGCGGCGTGAATACCACGTGCACATGATTCGGCATGACAGTCCAAGCGTGAAGCGTATACCGACTATCCGCAAAATGTTTGATGGCCCCTGCGACAAGTTGGGCGATGTCGCGACGCCGCAACCAGCATTCGCCGTGCCCGGCATCGAGGTACGCCTCGATTCTCTCGGTATGAAGTTCCCGCAGTCGCGCGATGTCGATGCTGCTCATGGCTCGCGGTGAAGCGGTGGCCTTGTCCGCCAATTGCTTGCGCTCTCGCTCCATCTGTTCGAGCAGTTGTTTCGGTAAGGTGCCGGCGAGCCGAAATGTCACGAAGTACGTGGCCCCTTCGGACTTCCAATGTGGCAGATACAAGCGGTCGTGCGTGCCGTCGAGCAAATCCGGTCGGTCCAATGTCGACACAACCGTTGCATCCGTTGGCGCGGCGTTCGATTGAGCATTGTCTGATGAGTGGGATGCTTGCGGTACGGACCTACGAGTGCCTACGTGGTAGGCGCATGTATCATCGCCGCCATCAATACGCGATTTGCCGGTTGCCATTTGGTCGGTTCTCACAACCTCAACTTGTGGCGTCCTCGTAAAGGGCGAGTGGTTCGCGCTGTTGGAGAGTTAACTTACCGCGAATTCGTCCAGTTTCCAAGGCGTCAGGGGCGTGCAAACTCCGCATCGGAAGGCATCAGTCTCGTAGCTTGTCGTCTCCTGGCATCCCTGCCTGCTTCTCGTACCGCAGGCATCCCTGCCTGCTCTTCGTACCGAAGCCATCCGTAAAGGAGCAGGCAAGGATGCCTGCGGTACTCGGCGAAACCCGTTGAACTCTCGTGGAGGCGACACTTGGGCGCCCGTACAATCCGTGGAATCATCGAACGAAGCCACCAAGTGCGTTGGATTGGTTGGATAACGAGGCGTTGGCTTGAGATTTGCGATCGTGGCCGGTGCGCGAATCTCGTGCAGCCAATCGTCGTCTCACAAACGGACAAGAGTGAATTGTCGAAGAGGGAGACTGATATGAAAGCTGCCCGGTTCTCGTTTTGTGTTGTGCCGTTGCTATGTATTGTCTGTGGCTGCTTCGATTCGGGGCCCAGGGCCGACACCCTCGACAAAGCGCTGGAGGGAAGTTTGCCGGATCAGGACGGCGACGGACTATTCGACATCGCACCACCCGATGGCGTACCGTTCGATCTGGAAGAAACGCTGGGAGCCAACATTCGCAGCACGATCACATTTGCGGAAGCCAAAGCCCTCGCCGGCACCGACGTACCCGACTTCGTGGAGGCCTGGGTCGCGGCGGAAATCAAGCTGTTGGTGACGTACGAGGACGGGAGCACGCAAACGCTCACCGGGATGGTACCTATTGCGCCGTTTGAACTCAAAGCCGAAATCGCCTGCCCGATCGCGGTGGAAGCACGCGCCACGGTCTTTGCCGACGTTCCCTTTGCCGGGCGTGAGACCATTGCGACCTTCGGTCCGGTCGTGGTCGACCAAAGCCAGTTTGCCCCGGAGGAGACTTGTGGCGTGACGCTCGACGTGGAGATCTCGCTAAACGACGAAACGGGGCTGCCCGAGACAGTCGTGAACACCCGGTAGTACGGTGGTCAGTCACAACCACAGCGCCGGTGTTGTGGCAAAGAAACGTACCTGCCAGACGCCGCGGGCTTTGCCTACTTAGGCCTCTGGAGAACGGCGTAGTACTCCGGCAGCACCTCGGGGGCGGTGTCACTTTCCTCGTTCGCGGCGAAAACGCCCGCCAGGACCTGGACGTTGGTGAGTTCCACGATCTGGTAGCCGGGGATGGACGTAACCTCGGCGATTTCCAGAGGACTGTACGCGTCCTCATCGTGCCAGCCCTTGCACGCAAGATACCGCCGCCATCCCTTTGTGACGGGGTGCTCCATGGACTGCTGCGTCCAGAAGTCAAACGCGAGGATGGAGCCGTCAGGCTGCAACTTTGCAAGAGCGTTCAGCAAATGGCTACGGGTGTCAGCCGGCAGGTAGTAGCTCAGACCCTCCATGAGTATGAAGGATGGTCTTTGTTCCAGCCACGTCTGCAGTTCATCGATCAGCGCCGTGACGGACGATTGCACCCGCAGGTCCACACCGTGATAGTGTACCTGACGATCGGGAAGCAGCCCTTCGCGATGCCATTGCGCCACGTGGTCTTTTTTGTATTCGATAACGTGAGGCAGATCGACCTCCGCGCAGGGACAGGCCTTGGCCGTGAGGAAGGGATAAGACGTGAAGCCCGCGCCGATGTTGATGAAGGCCTCGACGGCGCCGACATTGAGAAAGTAGTCGATTCGGTCGAGGAAGAAGCGATTGCGTAGTGCCAGTTCGATTTCTGAATGATTGACCTCCCGGACCATTTCATCCCACAGCGCAGAGGCCGACTCTCGAATCCACAGCTTCGCGAAGCGGTCGCGGCTCACGTCTTCGCGGCGCCGCCTCGATTCGTTCACCAGTGACGCTGTTTGGGCGAGATCGCGCTCCGAATCCATCGTGACTCCTTCACCTGCCAATCAGACGCCTACTGTTGACCGGGCGGTTTGATGGCGAGAGTTCTCAACGGCGTTGGTCTCGATCAACGGACAGCCGGTCGCCGAGGGCGCCGCACGAGATACGCCTCGTCCGCAAGTTCTTCGCCAAGTTTATCAGATTCAGATCATGGAGACACCACGGTTGGCCCCGCAGATTCGGTCAGTACCTTTGATGGACGGACCGCTCGATTGGACCGACCGTTGTGTTTTCTTGTTTGACGTGAGAATTCGATGCACATTCATGGCCTGTCCATCGCGAAACTTGTAATCAGACCGCAAAACACTACACTATGTCAAAGCGGGTGCGATATTAAGATCCGCTACGGGCCGCGGGGTTTGAATACACTCGAAATGCCACAGGGACAGCCGGAGGGATCATCATGGCTCACATGCTGCGCTTTACAGTTACCTGCTTGTTGGTGTCACCCGTCACGCTTCTTGCCGGTTCAACGGGCGTAGGCGATGCTTCCGAAACGCTGGAGAGAGCGACTCGGGGAACAGGCACCACCCTGACAGCGTCAACGGCTGACCTTCCGCACATCGCGCCCTTTGTGTTGTCGCACGACGTGGCAAATGTAGCGATTGTACAGTGGGATCGTGATACGCTGCGCACCGTCGCGAATACCAAGCGCGCATTTCAAATCCAAGGGTTTCCGACGCGCGCGACGGAAACGATCGACATGCGATTGCGTGCCTTCTCAATCACCGGCCCCAGCAGTCGATTCGTGGTGCGACGTCCGGGTGAGTCCGACCAACCCATAGATTTCGACCCGTCGAGCATTCTCTTGTTGCGCGGCGACGTCGTCGGTCATCCCGGGTCACATGTATATCTCGCGCTCGGCGATCGCATGTCGAGCGGGTCCGTCGATCTCGGTCCCGGTCGCAAGC
>Ga0210086_1001545_pt1 | contig 11714 bp, 12 predicted proteins | sample China_Galinas_PW_3_FD_184867 | JGI IMG/M metagenome (GOLD analysis project Ga0210086, IMG submission 184867) | Wetland microbial communities from San Francisco Bay, California, USA, that impact long-term carbon sequestration - China_Galinas_PWB_D2... | ecosystem: Environmental > Aquatic > Marine... | reverse complement strand
TGTTTTGAGCTGCCGTTCTCGCCTAGACTTGGGCGTCAGGAGGCTCGCATGAAAGCGGCGTCCGTCGGCTTTTGGATCCTGTTCGTCGTAACGCTTGTCGTCTACGGCGTGATGGTGCTGTGGTCGCTTCCCAGGATTGCCGGTGCGGCCGGCGGCCTCGCCCCGTTCGACATGCGGCCGACCGGCTACGGCTTCGACGAGGCGAAGGCCTTCCTCGCCGCGCTGTCGCCGGACGGCAGCGTCTTCTATCTCGGCGTGCAGGAGAAACTCGATTCCGTCTATCCGGCTCTTCTCGCCGCCACGCTGTTTTTCGCCATCGCGGCGCTGGCGCCGGCGCGGCTCGGCATCTGGCGCTGGGTGCTGGCGCTGATCGCGGTCCCCGGCGCCGTCTTCGACTATCTCGAGAACGCAGCGGTTTCGGCGATGCTCGCCGCCGGGGCGGACGGCCTCACTCCGGCGATCGTCGCCAGCGCCGACCGCTGGACAGTGCTGAAGAGCGCCTTCACGGCGGTCGCCATGGTGACGCTTGTCCTGTTTCTGGTCGGACGCCTGGTGCGCCGGCTTTTCTGGCGTCGGACGTCCGTAACATGATCCGGGCGACAACCGTCCTTCTCGCCGGGGTATGGCAGCCGCCCGCTGTGGACACGGTGATCCTCGACCACGATCACCGTCACCGCCGTCGCCTCGCCATGCGCGGCGAGGGAGGCCTCGACTTCCTCCTTGACCTCGCCGAGGCGACAACACTGCGCAACGGTGACGGGCTGGTGCTCGAGGGCGGCCGCATCGTCGCGGTCAAGGCAGCGCCGGAGCCCCTCGCCGAGATCACCGCGACAGACGCCGACCATCTGGTCCGCATCGCCTGGCACCTCGGCAACCGGCACCTGCCGACGCAGCTCGCCGGAACCCGCCTGCTTATCCGCCGCGACCATGTGATCGAGGATATGCTGACGAAGCTGGGGGCGACGATCGCCCATGTCGAGGCGCCTTTCGATCCCGAAGGCGGCGCCTACGCCCATGGTCACGAGGCGCACCATCACAGCCATGCTTGAGCGCGCGCCCTTTCAGATGGACGCAGCCGACGCCGAAGCGGGGCTGACGCCGCCTGCCCTCCAGCGCCTGCTCGCCTGGCTTTCGCCGGCCTTCCCGGTCGGCGCCTACACCTACAGCCACGGCCTGGAATGGGCGATCGAGGACGGCACGGTCGGCAATGCCGCTGACCTTTCGGCGTGGCTGGGGGAGGTGCTGATCCATGGCGGCGGGCGGAACGACGCCGTGCTCTTCGTCCATGCCTGGCGAGCTGGGGTGGGCGACGAATCTGGTCGTCTGCGCGAGGTGGCGGAGCTTGCCGCGGCCCTGCAGCCGTCGAAGGAGCGCCATCTCGAAACCACCGCCCAGGGCAGCGCCTTTCTGCGCGCGGTCCTCGCCGCCTGGCCGAACGACCGTCTCGACCGGCTGGCGGGGGCCCTTGGCGTTGACACCGAACTGGCCTATCCGATCGCCGTTGCGATGGCGGCGGCGGCGCACGAGATTCCGCTCGGCCCGTCGCTGGTCGCCTATCTCGGCGGTTTCGTCGCGAACATCGTCTCGGCCGGGGTCAGGGCGATCCCGATCGGGCAGACCGATGGCCAGAAGACCATCGCGGCGCTCGGACCGGTCTCAGAGGCGGTGGCGATGTTCGCCGTCACGGCCGGACTCGACGATCTCGGCGGCATCGCGCTCCGCGCCGATATCGCAAGCATGAAGCACGAAACCCAGTATACGAGGCTGTTCCGCTCATGAGCCTTTCCTCCCACGGCCCGCTTCGCGTCGGCATCGGCGGTCCGGTCGGCTCCGGCAAGACCGCGCTGATGGACGCGCTCTGCAAGCGGCTCGCCGGCGACTACGAGATCGCGGCGATCACCAACGACATCTACACGCGCGAGGACGCCGAGTTCCTCGTCCGCTCCGGGGCGCTGGCGCCGGAGCGCATCCTCGGCGTCGAGACCGGAGGCTGTCCGCACACGGCGATCCGCGAGGACGCCTCGATCAACCTCGCGGCGGTGGCCGATCTGAGGTCCCGCTATCCCGGCCTCGACGTGATTCTCATCGAATCCGGCGGCGACAACCTCGCCGCCACCTTCTCGCCCGAGCTCGCCGACCTCACCATCTACGTCATCGACGTCGCGGCCGGTGACAAGATACCGCGGAAGGGTGGGCCGGGGATCGTCCGCTCCGATCTCCTGGTGATCAACAAGATCGACCTGGCGCCGATGGTCGGCGCCTCGCTCGAGGTGATGGAGCGGGACGCAAGGCGCCTGCGTGGCGACCGGCCGTTCGTCTTCGCCAACATGAAGGACGGGACCGGATTGGCGGAAACCGTGGGTTTTCTGGAGACGCGCGGTGGCCTGCGCGATGCTGCCTGAGCAAAGAGTCACACTCGCGGAAAAGCCGCGCCGCCGGGTCTGATCCCCCTCGCTTTCCGCCTTGCCTGGGGCTATTGTCCCGCCGAGATCGGTGGAGTCTGTATGCCAGTCATCAACCGTTTCGCGGACTTCCTGGACGACATCGTCGCCTGGCGCCACGAATTTCATCGCCACCCCGAACTGCTCTACGACGTGCATCGCACGGCGGCGTCGGTGGCCGACAAGCTGCGCGCCTTCGGCGTCGATGAGGTCACGACGGGCATCGGCCGCACCGGCGTTGTCGGTGTGATTCGCGGGCGCGGCAACGGGCACAACCGCGTCATCGGGCTGCGCGCCGACATGGACGCCCTGCCGATCAGGGAAGCGACGGGCAAGCCCTATGCGTCGACGATCGACGGGCGCATGCATGCCTGCGGTCATGACGGGCATACCGCCATGCTGCTCGGTGCGGCGCGCTATCTGGCGGAGACCCGCAATTTCCACGGCACTGCGGTCGTCATCTTCCAGCCGGCCGAGGAAGGCGGCGGCGGCGGCAAGGCGATGGTCGAGGACGGGCTGATCGACCGGTGGGACATTCAGGAAGTCTATGGCATGCACAACATGCCGGGTCTGCCGATCGGCGAGTTCGCCATCCGGCCGGGTCCGATCATGGCGGCGACCGACGAGTTCACTATTGAGATTTCCGGCGTCGGCGGTCACGCCGCACGGCCGCACGCTACCGTCGATCCGGTGATTGTCGGCGCGGCAATCGTCCAGGCCCTGCAGACCGTCGTCTCCCGTTCGGTGGATCCGGTGGGATCAGCCGTCGTGTCGGTGACCAAGTTCCACGTCGGCGAGGCGCACAACATCATCGCCGAGACCGCCCACCTTGGCGGAACGACCCGGACACTCGAGCCCGCCATCCGCGATCTCGCCGAGAAGCGGATCCGTGAGATCGTCGAAGGGACGGCCGAGGCCTACGGTGCCGACGTTCGGCTCGACTATGTCCGCAACTATCCGGTCACACGCAATCACCCCGAGGCGACGGGCTTCGCCGCCGCGGTGGCCCGTGAGGTCGCCGGCGCCGAGCGGGTGAATGCCGAGACCCAGCCGCTGATGGGCGGCGAGGACTTCTCGTATATGCTGGAGGAGCGCCCGGGCGCCTTCATCTTCGTCGGCAACGGCGACAGCGCCGGGCTTCACAATCCGGCATACGATTTCAACGATGCTGTGATTCCAATCGGATGCTCGTACTGGGTACGTCTGGTCGAAACGGCGCTCCCTGTCTCGCGGCAGGCGGCGTGACAGGGTCGCGTTGACGGCGGCTGATCGTGTATATGACCTCCTACCGGTACGCTTGAGGTAACGTTCTCGATGAAATCTCTGTCCTTTATTCCGGCCTTCCTTAAGCCCGACAAGAAGGGGCCGTGGAAGATTATCATCCGGCTGTTCCGCGAAGGATGGCGGAAATACCTGCCGGGCTATGGAATTGCTTCATTCTTTATGCTGTTCGTCGCGGGGAGCACGGCGCTCACCGCGTGGATCATCGGCGACGTCGTCGATCAGGTATTTATCGACCGCAGCGTGACCAAGCTGATCCTGCTGGCGGCAGGCATCGTTACGATATCGGTGGTCCGCGGGGTTTCGCTTTACGGATCGGCTGTCGCGCTCGCCCGCACCGGCAACGCGCTTGTCGCCGAGATGCAAAAGCGCCTTTACGATCACATCCTCAATCTCGGCATCAGCTATTTCGACCGCACCCATTCCAGCCTGCTTATTGCGGGGCTGTCGCAAAGGGCCAGCGCCGCCAGTTCGGTCATGAGCACGGTTCTCACCAGCTTTGTCCGCGACCTGTTGTCGGTAGTCGGACTGGTGGCGGTCATGATCATCAAGAACCCCTGGATGACTTTCATCGTCATCATCGTCGGCCCGATCGCCCTATTCGGTGTCAGCAGGCTGGTCGAGCGCACCCGTGCGATCGCCCGCTCCGAATTTGCCGGCATGGCACAGATCATCGCCTCCATGCAGGAGACCGCTACTGGTATCCGCGTGGTCAAGGCCTTCAATCTCGAAGGCGCGATGCAGGCGCGCATGAACAAGTCGATCGAAAGTGTCCAGCGGCGCGGCAACAAGATTTCGACGATCCGGGCCCGGACTTCGCCGCTGATGGAAACGCTTGGCGGCTTCGCGATTGCCGGCGTGGTACTGGCGGCAGGCTACTCCACGATCTATGAGGGCGCGGCCCCCGGCTCGTTCATGTCGTTCATCACCGCGATCCTGCTTGCCTACGAGCCGGCCAAGCGCCTCGCCAATACGCGCGTCTCGCTCGAGCGGTCGGTGATCGGGGTGCGCTTCGTCTATGAGATCCTCGACACCAAGATCACGATGGACCCCAATCTCGACGGGCCAGACCTCAAAGTGACCGAGGGTGACATCCGCTTCAAGAAGGTCGACTTTGGCTATCGCAAGAAGACGCCGGTGCTCAAGCATTTCGATTTCCGTGCGTCGCCGGGCAACGTCACCGCGCTTGTCGGACCCTCGGGCTCCGGCAAGAGCACGATCATGAACCTCATCGAGCGGTTCTACGACATCTCCGGCGGCAAGATCACCATCGACGGTCAGGACATCTCCAAGGTCCGGCTCGCCTCGCTTCGCGATCAGATCGCTCTAGTCAGCCAGCACACGTCGATCTTCCGCGGCACGATCCGCGAAAACATTCGGTTCGGCCGGCCCAGCGCCACCGACGAGGAGGTCGAGGAAGCCGCGAGGAACGCCATGGCTTACGACTTCATCATGGCGACGCCGGACGGTTTCGATACGCAGCTCGAGGAAGGAGAGGGCCTGCTTTCGGGCGGTCAGCTTCAGCGGCTTGCCATAGCGCGGGCGATGATCCGCGACGCGCCGATTATCCTTCTCGATGAGGCCACCTCGTCGCTCGACTCGGAATCGGAGCACCAGGTCCAGATCGCCTTCGACCGGCTGATGGCGGGCCGTACGACCATCGTCATCGCGCACCGTCTGTCGACCATTCTCGGCGCCGACAAGATCTGCGTTCTCGTCAAGGGCAAGATTGTAGAGAGTGGTCAGCACGCCGAACTCCTTGCCAAGAACCAGCATTACGGCCGGCTCTACCACCTTCAGTTTGCGAAGCTTGCGGACGTGGAGGAGGAGAAGGAGGGCGACAACGAAAACGAGGACAAGAAGGTGGCAAGCGTCGGCTGATTCCCGTGGGCTGCCGGCGCACAATCTTGTCCGAGCGCGCAGGGTCGGCCGGAGGCGAGGGCTGAAACCGCTTCAGGTCAGCGCTATTTCCGACCGCGGACAACGCGGAGACAACGAACATGCAGAAACTGCAGGTGCAGGGCGTCCATCACATCACACTGGTGGGGGCGGATCGACAGACCTCGATCGACTTCTGGGAAGGCGTTCTCGGGATGCCGTTCGTCTTTGAACAGCCCAATCTCGACGTTCCCGAGGAGAGCCATCTCTACTTCGACCCCGGTGACGGGCGGCTGATCACGGTGTTTACTAACGAGAACCGGAAGCCCGATCCGACGCGGACGTCGACCGACATCGGCGCCGTGCACCACATCGCCTTCTGGGTGTCGCGGGCGACCTTCTCGCAGGCGGTGAAGCGGCTTGACGAGCGCGGTATTCGCCATAGCGGCGTCAAGGACCGCGGTTTCATGGATTCCATCTATTTCGACGATCCGCTCGGCCTTCTCATCGAGTTGGCCGCCTATCGCTTCTTCCCGCCGGACGGCGTGTCGCATGGCGAAGTCCTGCTCGAGGCCCACAAGATCAGGGTGGCGCGCGGCGACTACAACATCACGGAGGTTCATCTGGCCGACGCCATCGAGGACATCATCCGCCGGCGGCGCGAAAGCCTGTCGGACGACCGGTCCCCGAAGAACCCGTACTAGCCGGCGACAACCAGAAAGTCTTGCGCGACGGCAAAGTCGCACCAGATTGCGCGTATGAGATTGTCGGCCGAGGGATCGGTCGAAAAGCGGAGGAACCGACATGAAGCTCTATATGCACCCGGTCTCGAACACGAGCCGGCCCATCGTGCTGTTCATCGCCGAAGCCAACCTGCCGGTCGAGCAGCAAATCGTCGATCTGATGACCGGCGAGCACCTGAAGGAGCCTTATCTCTCGATCAATCCCAATGGGCTCGTGCCAACCCTGGTCGACGAGGATTTCACCCTGACCGAAAGCTCGTCGATCATCAAATACCTCGCCGACAAGTTCGACATCTCGCTCTATCCCAAGGACCTGAAGAAGCGGGCCAAGGTCAACGAGTTGATGGACTGGTTCAATACCGGCTTCTATCGCGACTACGGCTACGGCGTTGTCTACCCGCAGATCTATCCGCACCACAAGCGGCCGACCGACGAGGTCCAGAAGGGCACCATCGAATGGGGGCGCGAGCTCACCAAGAAATGGCTCAAGGTCCTCAACGACCACTGGCTCGGCCACGGCAACAAGTATCTTACCGGTGACACGTTGACGATCGCCGACATCTTCGGCGCCGGGCTGCTCACCTGCGGCCACGTCATCGGCACCGACTTCAAGGACTATCCCAATGTCGAAGCGTGGCTGAAGCGGATGGAGGCCCTGCCCAACTGGAAAGCCGTCAACGAGGCGATGGAAGGCTTCCGCGAGGCGATCAAGGACCAGACCTTTGAGACCGTCTGACGGTCGGACCATCCAGGAAGATAGAGGCGCCCGCGAGGGCGCCTTCTTCCTTTGAGCGGACCACTCGCCTCAGCCGGCACCATCGGCCTCGGACCAGTCGACCAGCTTCGACTTGTACTCGCTACGCGGCAGCGTCTCGCTGGGCACGACTTCGATATCGGTGGTGACGAGGAGCGCCTCGCGGATCCGCTTCCTGATGCGGTCGGCGAGGTCGTCCGGCGCCTCGCTGCCTCGCTCGACGACGACCTTGAGCGGCGGGTTCTGACGGAAGCCCTTGTCGCGTGGACGTACCGAAATGACGCCGGTGACGGCCGGGGCGAACTCGGCGACCACCTCGCGGAGCGCCGAGGGGAACACGTTGACGCCGCGCACGATCAGCATGTCGTCGGTGCGACCGATGCAGCGCACTCGCGGCGCCGTGCGGCCGCAGTCGCACGGCCCGGTCCAGACGCGGACGTGATCGCGACTGCGGAACCGGAGGAGCGGCACGCCTTCCTGGCAAAGATGGGTGTAGACCAACTCGCCTTCCGCACCGTCCTCGATCGGGAGGGCCGCGCCGGTGTCGGGGTCGATCAGCTCGAAATGGATGAAACCGCCACCGCTGAAATGCATGCCGTGCTGCTCGGCACACTCGCCCCACAGCGAGGCGGCGATGTCGCCGATGCCCATGATCTCGGTGACCATGGCGCCCCAGGCCGCCTCGAGCTTGGCGCGCATCGCCGGCTCGCCGCCGCCGGGCTCGCCGGCGACGAGCAGCCGCCTGACGCTGGAGGCGGCGGTGTCGATGCCCCGGTCGCGCGCCCATTCGGCAAGGTGCAGGGCATAGGATGGGGTGAGCGCGATGGTCGACGGCTTGAGGAGGCGAAGTGACGTCATCAGCCGCTCGGTGTTCCCCGAACCGATCGGGATGTGGCAGACGCCGATCAGACTGAAGGCGTCGAAGGTGACGCCGGCGACGAACGGTCCGGCGCCGTATGTGGAGATCAGCCCCTCGCCAGCCTCGAGGCCTGATGCCGTATAGCTTCGTGCCGAAATGCGCGTCCAGGCGTGGAGGTCGCTGGGGGTGAGCGGGATGAAGCTCGGCATGCCGGTGGTGCCGCTGGTCGAGAAGATGCGAACCGCGGCAGAAGTCGGCACGCAGCAATGATCGCCGATCGGATTGTCGTCGTTGCGGGTCTTCCGGATCTCGTCCTTTTCCGTAAGGGGCAGGGCGGAGATCGCGTCGAGGCCGCCGACGGCCTCGGGCGTTGCAAACCCCGCCGCCGTCAGCTTGTTCCGATAGAAGCGCGACTTGTCGAACAGATAGGCGACCTGACGACGATACAGCGCGTCATCAGCCTCGCGCCGTGCCGCCCAGGGCGCCGCTTCAATCTCGGGATCGAACATTTCTTCAGGTGTCCTTGCCGCCGTCGTAATCGATCGCCGCTTCGGCGGCGGAGGCCATCAGGAAGCCGATCGGCCGTTCCTGCTCTTCGGCCAGATGCGCCAGCAGCCCGGCGGTGCGGGCAAGCAGCGGGATCGCCTTGATCATCGTCGCCGGAAAGTCGAGGTCGAGCAGGCAGGCGGCGATCGCCATCGACACATTCATCGGAAGCTGCCGTCCCCAGACTTTCGCGGCGGCGGGCGCGAAGCGCCGGGCGAGATCGACATAGCGGCCGGAAACGCCCTCGGCGTCGGCGAGCGCGAAGATGCGCTCGGTGCGCGGGTCGATCGGACGGTGGATCGGATGGCCGAAGCCGGGAAGCTTGTCGCCGCGGGCATGAACTTCCCGGGCCAGTGCTTCGGCGACCTCGTCGGGGCCGGCACCGGCATCGACCCGCTTTTGGGCGTCGACAAGCAGCTTGCCGCAAAGCTCGGAGGTGCCGAGGATCACGGTGCCGCAGCCGAGGATGCCGGCGGCGAGCGCCGCCTGCAGCGATTGGGGATCGGCATCCCAGGTCATGCGCGAGGCGATCGCCGTCGGGGTGAGCCCATGCTCGGCGATGGCGATCAGCAGAAGATCGAGAAAGAAGCGCTGCTTCTCCGACGCCGCGCGACCAGTCATCAGGAAGAAGAAGAACTCGGTGAAGCTCTGCTTCCCCATCAGGTCGGAAACGAGATCGCGCCCGCGGATCTCGATCCGATCCGGTTCGGCATGGCAGAGCGCAGATTTGGCTACTCCGGCCTTTCCTATCAGCACGCGCCTTCTCCCCTCGCCATCCGCTCGTCCGAGAATGCGATTCGCTGCAACATAGCGCAGATCGTCGCTAGCCCCAGGGTCCGTGGGCCGGTGGCTCCGGTCCCTGATTGAGGGTCCCCGAAGGCTGCGCGTCGCCGGCGGCCTCTTTCGGCGGGCCGAGGTCGATGCCACCAGCATATTTGACCAGTGCGGCGATGCGATCCTCGATTGGTGGATGGCTGGCGAAAAGCTCTGCCAGCCCGGCGGAGCGCGGCAGATCGATGAACATCGGGCGGACCTGCGACGGCGCCTCGATCTCGGAATGGCCGGCGATCTTGCGGAGCGCGCCGATCATCGCGTCGGGGTTCTTGGTGAGCTCGACCGCGCCGGCATCGGCCAGGTATTCCCGCCGCCGCGACACGGCGAAGCGGAGCGCAATCGCCAGAAACCGGGCGAGGATGAAGATGGCGATGGCGACGAGGATGAGGACGATGGCGCCGCCGCCGCCCTTGCCGCCGCTCGACCGGCCGTAGCGTCTGCGGCCGGAGGAATAGATGAGCGCTCGCGGGCTCCGGATCAGGAGGTCGCCAACCAGCGAGATGATGCCGACAAAGACGGCGGCGATGACGAGCAACTGGACGTCGCGGTTGCGGATGTGGGTGAGCTCGTGGGCGAGCACCGCCTCGAGCTCGGCGTCATCGAGCGAATCGACCAGACCGCGGGTCACCGTGATGGAATAGTGGTTCTCGCGAATGCCGCTGGCAAAGGCGTTCCGGGCGTCGGTGTCGATGATCCTCAGCGTCGGCATGGTGATGCCGCGGCTAATGCAGAGAGTCTCGAGGAGGTTCCACACCCGGGGGTTCTCGGCGCGGCTGAGGGCGTGGGCGCCGGTCACCGCATCGATGATGCCCTGATTGGCGAAGAAGGCGATGCCCCACCAGATCAGTGACGCGGCCGCTGCAATCGGAACCAGCATCGGCAGGAGATCGACGGCGTTGGCGAAGCCCTCGGCGATATCGGGATTGTCGAAGGCGGAGATGACGAGCGCGAAACCGAAGCAGATGAGAAGGAGCAGGACCGGAAAGCCGGCGAGCAGCAGCACTGTCCTGAGCCGGTTGTTCCAGATATGGGTCCTGAGGCCGTAGCTGCCCATCTCTGTCAGTCATCCAGACGGCCTGAGGCTCAAACTACCTGCCCTTGCCCGTTCGGGGAGGGGTCAACAGGGTAAGGCGAGGGAAGCACGTCAGAACTTGACCTCGGGCGGCGTGGCGACGGCCGCCGCCTCGCCTTCGTCGAGCTCGAAGAAGTCGCGGGGCATGAAACCGAACTGGCGAGCGATCAACGCCGCCGGCATCTGCTGGGTCGCCGTGTTGTATTCCTGCACCGCATTGTTGAAGAAGCGCCGCGAGGCGGCGATCTTGTTCTCGAGGTCGGAGAGGTCGGACTGGAGCCGGAGGAAGTTCTCGTTGGCCTTGAGGTTCGGGTAGGCCTCGGCGAGGGCGAAGAGCTGGCGGAGCGCGCCGGTCAACATGTTCTCGGCCTTGGCCTGCGCCTCTGGCCCGCTCGCCGCGACGGCCGCGTTCCGCGCCTCGGTCACCGCCTCCAGCGTGCCGCGCTCGTGGGCGGCGTAGCCCTTCACCGTCTCGACCAGGTTGGGCACGAGGTCGTGCCGCTGCTTGAGCTGGACCGAGATGTCGGACCACGCCTGGTTCACCGTCTGCCTGAGGCTGACAAGACGGTTGTAGAGGAACATCAGGAACAGGAAGATGAGGACGATAATGCCCAGGATGATCCAGCCGGTGATGCTCATGATTCGTGTCTCCGTCGTGCGGTAGGGAGACCTTAGCAGCGGCGGGCTTTGCGGACCACCGGAGCGTTCGTAGGCGCCACGTCGTTCTGCGGCACTGCGATTGCTGGAGGTGAGGCGCGGGAATCTCGTAGGGCTTGACCGGAGGACCCGCAGCCGCGGATACCCGGCTCGTGAGCGCGAACTGTCAACGATCCTCCGATCAAGTCGGAGGATGACGTTGGAGGGGATTGCGCGGGTTGCGGACCAACGCCAATCGGACATCAAAGACACACTCCATCGTTGCCGCGCTCGGTTGTCGCCGAGCCGGATCATGAATGCCCTGCGTCCCTCGGTCCTTCCCCGGGATTCTCTTTCGTCCCGGTCGGACCTTCGGTCCTCCTCGCCTCTTGTTTGGAGACGAGGGGTGGCGGGCGCTGGATGAACGCCTGCACGCCTCCGGCCAGCGAGCCGGAAGCAGTTTGGGCGCTCATGCAAGCGCCCGCCGCGGCGATTTTGGGCACTCCGGCTCCCACGCTCCACCGGGCGGACGGCGCGAACGGCTCATCGCCGCGGGCAACCTGCCCGACCGGACCGGCACGAAGGGTCCCTTCGTGCCTTTCCAGCGGACCCGCCCGGCTTACGGTCAGCCTTGTGACAGCCGGTCGTAATGCCGGCGGGCGGGCTTGCG
>Ga0210086_1001544_pt1 | contig 11714 bp, 11 predicted proteins | sample China_Galinas_PW_3_FD_184867 | JGI IMG/M metagenome (GOLD analysis project Ga0210086, IMG submission 184867) | Wetland microbial communities from San Francisco Bay, California, USA, that impact long-term carbon sequestration - China_Galinas_PWB_D2... | ecosystem: Environmental > Aquatic > Marine... | reverse complement strand
TTCTAGACGAAAATTGGTGTGTTTTTGCCGGAAATCCCGGGGTCAGCCCAGCTTGCGCAACAGGCCGATAATCGTGCGCAGCCAGCCCTTGGACAGGGTGGGCTGATAGTAGGCGTAGGCCACGCGCTTCGAGAGCTCCGACAGGGTCGGATAAGGCAGGACGAGCGAGATCAGATCGCCGATGCGGATATCCTTAGCCATGGCCATAATCCACAGCTGAAGCAGCTCGCCGGCTTCGGCGCCGACGATGGTGACGCCGAGAATGGTGCCATCCTTCTTGGTGATGACCTTGATGAAGCCTTCGGTCTGGCGCTCGCACTGGGCGCGGTCGTTGTCGGCGTACGGCCAGCGATAGATGCGGATGCGGCGATGCTTCTCATTTGCCTCAGCCTCGGTGAGGCCGATCTGAGCGAGCTCCGGGTCGGTATAGATGACTCGTGGGATGTTCACGGCGCTGACGTCGGGCTTGAGCCTGAACAGCGCATTCCTGACGACGATGCCGGCGTGATAGTTGGCAAGATGGGTGAACTGCGGCCCGCCGACAGCATCGCCGATGGCATAGACGCGGCGATTGGTGGTCCTGAGCTGCTCGTTGACCTTAATACCGTCGTCGGTGTGTGAGATGCCGGCGCGGTCGAGGCTGAGCGACTTCAGGTTCGGCTTGCGGCCGGTGGCCACGAGAAGATGCGAGCCCTTGATGATGACGCTTTCACCGTCTTTGTGGAAATGCGCGGCGACGCCCTGCACCGACGGCTCGACCCGCTCCACCCGCGTGTTCGGGTAGAGCACGACCTCGGTATCCTTCAGCCGCTTGAGCAGCACCCTCGCAGCTTCGGGATCCTCGTGCGCCAAGATGTCGGCCATGTCGAAGATAGTGACGTGGGAGCCGAGCATGCGATGCGCTTGGCCGAGCTCGAGGCCGATGGGGCCGCCGCCCAAGACGATCAGATGCTGGATGCGCTCGCTGACATCGAAGATGGTCTCGTTGGTGAGATAGGGCACCTCGTCGAGACCGGGGATGGGCGGGATCGTGGGCGCCGAGCCGGTGGCGATGACAAAGCGGCGCGCGCGCACCAGCACACGGCCGGCCTCCACGGTGAACTTGTCGAGAAAATTCGCTTGCGCCTGGATGACGCGCACGCCGAGCCCGGTGAAGCGCTCGATGGAGTCGTTCGGCGCGATGGCGGCGATGACACCGTGCACGTGATCGTGGACGCCACGATGGTCGATCTGCGCCTCAAGCACGTCGATGCCGAAGGTGGAGGCGGTGCGGACCGCATCCGCGCGCTTGCCCGCCGCAAGCAGCGCTTTGGAGGGGACGCAGCCATAATTGAGGCAGTCGCCGCCCATGAGGCCTTTCTCGATGAGCACGACCGGCACGCCGAACTGGGCCGCCGCCGCCGCAACCGAAAGGCCGCCTGAGCCTCCACCAATGACGCAGAGGTCGGGCTTCAACACCTCTTCCATAACCGCCTAGTCCCCCTTAGCCGCCTCAGGCCGTCCGCCGCCGAAACCACTTTACCCCTACCGGGATGAGCGACACGAGCCCCAGCGCCACCAATCCCACAATCAGTTCCGGCGTCAGCAACGCGCTCGGATCGAGCCCGTACGGACACAACTCTTGACCACCCTGTCCCGCCTTGGCAAGGCAGGATTGGTGCGCAGCTTGCTGCGCCTCAATGACGCTGTCGAGCCCATTCCCAGCCAGGGCGAAGGCAAACGTTCCCGGGATAATGCCAAGGAACGTCGTCACGACATAGGTCGTGAACGGAACACCGAGCAGCCCCGGCGCGAGATTGACAAGCCAGAACGGAAAGATCGGCACGAGCCGCAAGAACAGAAGATAGCTGAACGCGTCCTCGTGGAAGCCTTCTCGGAAGCGGGAGAGCCAGGGGCCGGCGCGGGACTCCAACACGTCACTCAGCGCGCTCTTGGCAATGACGAACACGACCGTGGCGCCGATGGTGGCGGCAATTACCGAGGCGATGCCGCCCACAATCCAGCCGAAGAGAAAGCCGCCGGCGATGGTCAGAACCGCGCCGCCGGGCAGCGACAACGCCGTGGTGACGGCGTAAAGGGCAACGAAGGCGGCGAGCGCCAGCAGGAGGTTGCTCTCGATGTAAGTGCGCAAGGTCTCGCGGTTGTCAGCCAGCTGCTCGAGCGTGAGGTAGCGGTGCCAGCCCATGGCGAACACGAGCCCGCCCGCCGCGAGTAGAAGAAGAAGGGGCCAAAGACGCTTGAGCCAGCTTGTGGCGCCGCGCGCCAGGTCCGAGACGGTGTCCATGCTCAAGGGTACTCCTCGGCTGCCAACAGCCAAGACATAGGCAGACCCTATCCCCGCTGGAAACGGCTTTTCGCGCCCTTGTGATGGGCCGTCACCCGACGTGATGCAAAACGGTCCTCGTGGCGCAATCTGGCGGTCTGGCATGCATTGCGGACTGGCGTGAAGGACTGATGGACGAGACGGCTTTTCGTCCGTCTGAGGGCGCCTGACTTGATTAACCGACTTTGGGATGCGACCACAACTCAAGTGATGTGGGCTTCGCGTCCAAGAGACGGCGGGGGTGCGCGTCCCGCTAGAGGCCCGGAATCCGCCCGATTGATTGACTTGCGCGCCTCCGCAACTTATAAGCCGCCCCGAAGCTTAAGCCGCCAAGCGCCGGCCCCAATGTTCCGGGGCTACGGTCGGACGGCAGGAGAAAGTCCTTGAAACGCACCTACCAACCATCGCGGCTCGTCCGCAAGCGGCGCCACGGTTTCCGCGCCCGGATGGCGACGAAAGCTGGCCGCAAGGTGCTCTCGCGGCGCAGGGCCAAGGGGCGCAAGCGCCTGTCAGCCTAAAGCGGCGGCGAGCCGCCTGACCCGGTGACGGCCATCGGACGCCTCAAGACCCGTTCTGAATTCCTCTATGTGAAGGGCGGAACGCGCTTCACCACGCCGTCGCTCGTGCTCCAGGCGCGCCGCCGTACTCCGGCGTCGGCCGCAGCCCCTCATCTGGCCCGGTTCGGCTTCACCGCGACCAAAAGCCTCGGTGGGGCGGTCGTCCGCAACCGGGCCCGTAGGCGCCTCAAGGAGGCGGTACGCCTCACAGGGCCCGCCCACGCGGCTGAGGGCTATGATTATGTGTTGATCGCACGGGGAGGAACGGTACAACGGCCCTTCACTGAGCTGATCAAGGATCTAGAACGCGCGCTCGCCAAGGTGCACGAGCCCTCTTCGGCAAAGACGCGCCGCAAGTCCAAGACGGATTAGCTTCTTCCCTTCGCGCTGCGCGGACAAAAGCGGCCCTTGAGCTGAAAGCGACATGGACGAGAACAATCGTAATTTTATCCTCGCCATCGTGCTGTCGATGGTCGTGCTGTTCGCCTGGCAGTTCTTCTTCGTGCCGGAAACGCCGAAGGATCAACAGGAGCAGGCGCAAGAGCAGTCGCAGACCGAGCAGGAAACGCCCGCTCCTTCGGCCAGTAGCGAGACGCCGCAACCCGGCGAGACGCCGCGCGTGGGTGAGACGACTCAGCCCGAAGGCGCTCCGACGGGCCTGACACGCGCGGAGGCGCTGGCCGCCTCGCCGCGCGTCAAGATCGATACGCCGAGCATTAGAGGCTCCATCGCGCTTAAAGGCGCGCGCCTCGACGACGTGATCCTCAAGGACTACCGCGTCACGGTGAAACCGGACAGTCCTGAGGTCGTTCTGTTGTCCCCGTCCGGCGAGCCCGATGCCTATTACGCCGAGCGCGGCTTCGTCGGCTCGGGCGGCGAAGATCTCGCGCTTCCCGCGGGCGACACGCTGTGGACCGCGCAGAGCCAGGGCCCGCTCACCCCGCAGTCGCCCGTCGTCCTCACCTACGACAACGGCAAGGGGCTCAAGTTCACCCGCACCATCTCGGTCGACGACAAATACATGTTCACGATCGACGACAAGGTCGCCAATACGGGCGCCGCCGCCGTCACAATCTATCCTTACGGGCTCGTGTCGCGGCACGGGGAGCCGAAAACGAAGAGCTATTACATTCTTCATGAGGGCCTGATCGGCGTGGTCGACGACGGGCTCGAGGAGATCAGCTACAAGAAGGCGGTCGACAACCCGCCCTCTACCTTCAAGAGCAAGGAAGGCTGGCTCGGCATCACCGACAAATACTGGGCCACGGTGGTGATCCCCGAGCAGGGCAAGAGCTTCGACGCGAAATTCAGCGGCAAGCAAAAGGGCGACCAGCCGCCGCACTTCCAGTCGGATTACCTCATGGGGGCGGTGACGATCGAGCCCGGCGCTACCTCCGAGGTCAAAGGCAACGTTTTTGCCGGCGCCAAGGAGGTCAATCTCGTCGACGGCTATGCCAAGACCTACAACATCCCCAAATTCGACCTCCTGATCGATTGGGGCTGGTTCTATTTCCTGACCAAGCCGATGTTCTTCGCGCTCGACTTCTTCTACAAGCTCGTCGGCAATTTCGGCATAGCCATCCTCATCGTCACGTTCTGCATCAAGCTCGTGCTGTTCCCGCTCGCCAACAAGTCCTACGTGGCGATGAGCAAGATGAAGAAGCTCGGGCCGGAGATGCAGAAGATCAAGGAGCGTTTCGCCGACGACAAGATGCGCCAGCAGCAGGCGATGATGGAGCTGTACAAGAAGGAGAAGGTGAACCCGGCATCGGGCTGCTTGCCGATCGTCGTGCAGATCCCGGTGTTCTTCTCGCTCTACAAGGTGCTGTTCGTCACCATCGAGATGCGGCATGCGCCGTTCTTCGGCTGGATCCACGACCTGTCGGCGCCTGACCCGACCAGCGTGTTCAACCTGTTCGGCCTCATTCCTTGGAACCCGCCCATGGTCCTGATGATCGGTGCTTGGCCGATCATCATGGGCATCACCATGTGGGTGCAGATGAAGCTGAACCCGGCCCCGCCGGATCCCATCCAGCAGAAGATCTTCACCTGGATGCCGGTGTTCTTCACCTATCTGCTCGCCTCGTTCCCGGCCGGGCTGGTGATCTACTGGGCCTGGAACAACACGCTGTCGGTGATTCAGCAGTCGGTGATCATGGCGCGTCAGGGCGTGGAAATTCCGCTTCTGGAGAATCTCGGCATCAAACCCAAGAAGGCGCCGGAGGAAGAAAAGGCGGAACAGGTGGCGCATGAGAAGCAGTCCGCCAAGGCTTCGCGGCGGGCGGCCCGCGCAGCGAAGCAGGCGGGTGCGAAAGCTGAGACTTCGAAGCCGGAGGCCGAGTCGACCAAGGCGGACCCCTCCAAACCCGCGGAGGACGCCGGTGACGAGGACCGCCCGGGTTAAGGGCGCCTGTCATCGTTCTTGTCTTTGCCCGCGAAGGCGGGCAATCCAGTAATCCCTGTTCTCGCGCCTCACAGAACCTCGGTGGTTACTGGATCGCCGGGGCAAGCCCGGCGATGACGATGGAAGACCCTGAATTCACCGCTGACGAGATCGCCCGCGGCGAGGCGCTGTTCAAGGTCCCGTGCGTGTTCGTCAAAGGCGTCACCAGCATCGAAACGTTGCCGGACGACGGCCGCCCCGAGATCGCCTTCGCCGGGCGGTCGAATGTGGGGAAGTCGAGCCTGATCAACGCGCTTACCGGCCGCAAGACGCTGGCGCGCGTCTCGGTGACGCCGGGGCGCACGCGGGAGCTCAACTTCTTCACGCTCGGACCAGAAGGCGCGCTCTATCTCGTGGACATGCCGGGCTACGGCTATGCGAAAGCGCCGAAATCTGCGGTCAAAGGCTGGACCCGGCTGATCGGCGACTATCTGAAGGGGCGCCGGGAGCTGAAGCGCGTGTTTCTCCTGATCGATGCCCGCCACGGCATCAAGGCTAACGACCGCGAAACCATGAAGCTCATGGACGAAGCGGCGGTGTCCTATCAGGCCGTGCTGACCAAGGCCGATAAGCCGAAGGCGTCAGAGCTCGAAGTGGTGATCGCCAAAGTGGGCGAAGAGCTTGCCAAGCACCCGGCGGCTTATCCACAGGTGCTCCTTACCTCGGCCCGGACGGGCTCAGGCATCCCGGAACTGCGCGCCGCCGTCGCGGCCTTGGCGCCAAACGGCGTTGTGCCTTGAGGCAAAGCGCCGGTATAAGGCGCACGTGGCCAAGACAAAGACATCCCCGGCAAAGTCGAAGGATCCCGCGCCAGTCAAGGCGGCGGGGCTGGCGGACGTGCTCGCATCCGTGCACGCCAAGGCAAAGGTGCTGTCAGAGGCCCTGCCTTATATGCAGCGCTACGACAAGAAGACGGTCGTGGTGAAATATGGCGGCCACGCCATGGGCGATCCCGAGCTTGCCCGCGACTTCGCCCGGGACATCGTGTTGCTGAAGCAGGCCGGCGTGAACCCGGTGGTGGTGCATGGCGGCGGCCCGCAGATCGGCAAGCTGCTGGAGCGGCTCAACATCAAATCCGAATTCAAGGGCGGTTTGCGCGTCACCGACCGGGAAACGGTCGACGTGGTCGAGATGGTGCTGGCCGGCTCGGTCAACAAAGAGATCGTGTCGGCCATCAATGACCAGGGCGGCAAGGCGGTCGGCATTTGCGGCAAGGACGCCAATCTGATGCGCGCCAAGCGGCTTGAGCGGCGCGTACGCGATCCCGGCTCCAATATCGAGCAGGTCCTGGATCTCGGTTTCGTCGGCGAGCCCGGCTTGGTCGAGCCCCACATCATCGACGTGATCATCCATTCGGACCTGATTCCGGTGGTGGCACCGATCGGCGTCGGACCCGAGGGCGAAACGCTCAACATCAACGCCGATACGTTCGCCGCGGCGCTCGCCGTCGCGCTCAAGGCGAAGCGGCTCTTGCTGCTCACCGACGTCGACGGCGTGCTCGACAAGGAAGGGCGGCTGGTCCGCTCCATGACCACGGCGGAGGCGCAAGGCCTGATCGACGACGGCACGATCTCCGGCGGCATGATCCCCAAGATCGAGAGCTGCATGGACGTGATTGGCGAGGGCGTCGAAGCCGTGGTGATCATCAACGGCAAGGTGCCGCATGCCGTGCTGCTCGAGCTCTTCACCGAGCATGGCGCCGGCACCTTGATCGAGCGCCGGCACGCGAGAGGCCGCGCGAGGGCGCCGCGATGACGGCGACCTCCAACTTGCGCGGCTTCGATCATGTCGAGACCTGGGTGTTCGATCTCGACAACACGCTCTATCCGGCGGATTGCGACCTGTTCGCCCAAATCGATCGGCGCATGGGCGCGTTCATCGCTGAGCAGTTGGGCCTTCCCTTGGACGAGGCGCATGCGCTACGGCAGCGCTACTACGCCGAGCACGGCACGACGCTCGCCGGTCTGGTGCAGTTGCACGATGTCTGCCCCGACACCTTTCTCGACTACGTGCATGACATTGACCTCGGCACGGTGTCGCCAGCGCCGGAGCTTGCAGCGGCGATCGATGTGCTGCCGGGGCGGAAATTCGTGTTCACCAACGGCTCGCGCAAGCATGCAGAGGCCGTGGCGGCGCGGCTCGGACTGCTCGACCGTTTCGAGGACATCTTCGACATTCACGCGCTTGACTACATCCATCCAAAGCCGACGCCCGAAGCCTATGACCGCTTCGTCAAGGCACATGGGATTGCGGCGGCGCGCGCCGCGATGTTCGACGACCTGCCGCACAATTTGCAGACCGCACACGCGATCGGAATGACCACGGTGCTCGTCGACTGCCGCTCGACGCGGCCCGAACACCAGGCGAGCGCGAGCTGGACCGAGCTGCCGGCCCATATCCACCATCGCACCGAGGCGCTCGCGCCGTTCCTCGCCACCATTGGTGCGGCGCTCACCGAAGAGACCGACGGTGCCGAGACGCAGCCCTTTCAAGCGCAGTTCTGCCTGACCTAACGGAGTCCCATGTCCTACGACCATCTCAAGAGCTTCATCGACGGCGCCTTCGACCATGCCGCGGAGATTACTCCCGACAGCAAAGGCGTGGTGCGCGACGCCGTGGAGGAGGTTCTGAGCCTGCTCGACAAAGGTGAGCTGCGAGTGGCCGAGAAGATCGGCGGCGAGTGGATCGTGCACCAATGGGTGAAGAAGGCGATCCTGCTCTCGTTCCGCCTGCACGACCCACACAGGATCGACGGCGGCCCCGACGACTCCTCCTGGTGGGACAAGGTTCCGATCAAGTTCGAGAAGTGGAAGGCCAAGGACTTCAAGGAGGCAGGCTTCCGCGCGGTGCCGGGCTGTGTGGTGCGCCGCTCCGCCTATATCGCGCCGGGCGTGGTGCTGATGCCGTCCTTCGTCAACCTCGGGGCGCGCGTCGAGTCCGGCACCATGGTCGACACTTGGGCGACGGTCGGCTCTTGCGCACAGATCGGCGAGAACGTGCATCTCTCCGGTGGCGCCGGCATTGGCGGCGTACTGGAACCCTTGCAAGCGAACCCGGTGATCATCGAGGACAATTGTTTCATCGGCGCCCGCGCCGAGGTGGCCGAAGGCGTCATCGTCGGCGAAGGTTCGGTGCTCTCCATGGGCGTCTATCTCGGCCAGTCCACCAAGATCATCGACCGGGCCACGGGCTTCGTGCATCAGGGCCGCGTGCCGCCCTACTCCGTGGTGGTGTCGGGCAGTCTGCCCGGCAAACCGCTCCCCGACGGATCGCCGGGTCCGTCGCTCTATTGCGCGGTGATCGTGAAGACGGTGGACGAGAAGACCCGGGCCAAGACCTCCATCAACGAGCTGTTGCGCGATTAGGAACAGTCGACTGGCTCAGAGGGGCTGATCAGGTTCGCGAGGATGGGACAACATCCCCCTTCGCAAGCGGTCCGTTCGGTCTTAAAACCAAGCTCGAGTCTCGGGGCCGGACTAGGGGGATGCAAATGGACCTGCAATACGTCTTCGCGTCGTTAGACGGGCGCATAAACCGGGCCAAATGGTGGGCCGGCATGGTCATCATTGCGGTCGTCAGCATCGTCGTCGGTTTCGTGATCGAGTTCCTTTTCGGCCACGGCTTCTTCGGCGGCTTTCTGGCCACGCTTTTGACCCTCGCGCTCTTCTATCCAAGCTATGCGGTGTGCGCGAAGCGCTTCCAGGACCGCAACAGGCCGGGGAAAACCGCGCTTTACGGCTTGGTTCCTGTGCTGATTGCCAACCTCCTGACAACCTGGGGCCTGACGGGGGCTCCGCAGACGCCCAATGGGCTCGGCTGGCTCTGCACTCTCGTCAATCTCGGCGTCGGCCTATGGTTCCTCATCGATCTCGGCATCCTCAAAGGAACGCCGGGGCAGAACCATTTCGGGGGCGATCCGCTGGCGGCTATCAGCTGAGCGCGCCACTAGACCGCCGCGCAAGGCAAATTGCCGAAGAGGACGGGTTTCCGGCCGCTTGCCAGGCGGGCAGGCGGCCGTCATGTTGCGCCCTTGGCGCTCCGCCACGTTCGAACCAGGTGTCGATCCCATGACCACGCTCGGCGAGAAGGCCGTCGCGCTCGCGCAAGGCTTGATCCGCTGCCCCAGCGTCACGCCAAAGGACGCCGGGGCGCTCGATGCGCTGATCGAGCCGCTCAAGAAGGCGCGGTTCGTCTGCGACCGCCTCACCTTCACCGAGGACGGGACGCCGGCGATCGACAATCTGGTCGCCCGCATCGGCGAAGGGCTACCGCATCTGTGCTTCTGCGGGCATACCGACGTGGTGCCGCCGGGCGACGAGACCTCGTGGAAGCATCCCCCCTTCGCCGCGGAGATCGAAGGCGGCGTGCTGTACGGCCGCGGTGCCTCCGACATGAAGGGGGCGATCGCCTGTTTCGCCGCGGCGGCGATGGACTACGCCAAGGCGAAGAACCGCGAGATCGACGGCACGATCAGCCTGCTCATCACCGGCGACGAGGAAGGTCCCTCCATCAACGGCACGAAAAAGGTGCTCAAGTGGATGGAGCAGCAGGGCCTCAAGCCCGACCACTGCATCGTGGGCGAGCCGTCGAACTCGACGAAACTCGGCGAGACCATCAAGATCGGCCGGCGTGGCAGCCTAAACGGGCGGCTGAAGGTCACGGGCCAACAAGGCCATGTCGCCTATCCTCATCTCGCGGCGAACCCGGTCAAAGGCATCATCACCGTGCTGGCCAAGCTCTACGACACACCGCTGGATTACGGCAGCGCGCATTTCTCGCCGTCGAATCTCGAAGTGACCAGCATTGACGTGGACAATCCGGCAACCAACGTGATCCCGGCCGCCGCCGAGGCCAAGTTCAACGTCCGCTACAACGACCGGCACAAGCCGGATTCGCTGCAAGCGATGCTGCGCGAGCAGGTCGCCGCCGCGCTCGCGGACACCGAACTTGCCTTCACGCTGGAGTTCGAGCCACCCGGCGATGTCTTCATCACCGAGCCCGGCCAACTCGACGCGCTGCTCAGCGAGGCGGTGAACGAGGTGACGGGTCTTACGCCGTCGCTCTCCACCGACGGCGGCACGTCGGATGCGCGCTTCGTCAAGGATTATTGCCCGGTCGTCGAATTCGGGCTGACGACGGAGACCATCCACAAGACCGACGAGAACGTCACGCTCGCCAATCTGGAGCTGCTGACAGCCATCTATCGCCGCTTCATCGAACGCTATTTCGAGACGTTCGCCGGGGGCAGCGATGGCGGGTGACAGCCGGCCGATCGGGGTCTTCGACTCCGGCATGGGCGGCTTGACGGTGCTGCGTGCGCTTGCGGCGCGGCTGCCGCATGAACGCTTCGTCTATCTCGGCGACACCGCGCGACTGCCTTACGGCACCAAGAGTGCCGAGACCGTGCAGGCTTACGCGTTGCAAGCGACGCGCCTACTTCTCGGCGAAGGCGTGAAGATGGTGGTGATCGCCTGCAACACCGCGTCCGCCGTCGCGCTTGCCGCACTCCAGGAGGCGTGGGACCCGGTACCCGTAATCGGCGTGATCGAGCCGGGCGCGCGGGCCGGCGTCGCCGCGACCAGGAACAAGCGCATCGCCGTGATTGCCACCGAGGGCACGGTGAAAGGCGGCGCTTATGCGGAGGCCATTCGCCGGCTGATGGCGGACGCGGACGTGGTGCAGCAGCCCTGCCAGGTGTTCGTCGCTTTGGCCGAAGAGGGCTGGGCGGAGACGCCGGCGACGCTGGCGACCGCCGCATATTATCTCAACCCGCTATTTGAGACAGCGGATGCCCCTGACACGCTCGTGCTCGGCTGCACGCATTTTCCAGTGCTGGCGAACGCCATCCGCCGCACCGTCGGTGAGACAATCGCGCTCGTGGACTCGGCAGAAACCACGGCAGCCGCGGTGGCGGAAGCGCTTTCGAACGGCAATCTTGCAGGGGCGAGCGAGGCCGACAGCGGCTCGCCGATCCGCTTCTTCGCCACCGACTCGCCGGAACGCTTCGCGCGGGTGGGCGCGATCTTCCTGGGCCGGGATATCGACGAGGCGTCCGTCAAACTAGTCGATCTCCCGATGCCTTAGCCGTCCTGCGGCGGAGTGGTATCCGGCAGCGCCGCAGAGTCGGCGAGCGGATCGAACTCCTCGAGCGCGGCAGGCTGAGCCGTGTCCGCCGCCTCGGTGACATCCCGCAACAGGCCCGTGAACCAGCTTCGGCCAAGAAGTAGAAAGACCAGCGCGAAATAGAGCGCGCCGCCGAGGAGGACGAGGATCGCCAGCGCCGTCTCGTCGCGGAAATGGGTGAGGCCTGAGAGCGCAATGCTCAGCCCGTAGGTGCCGGCGAACAGGCCCACGCCGAGAAGGACACCGGCGAGGATCAGCTTGGCCACAG
>Ga0210086_1001543_pt1 | contig 11716 bp, 9 predicted proteins | sample China_Galinas_PW_3_FD_184867 | JGI IMG/M metagenome (GOLD analysis project Ga0210086, IMG submission 184867) | Wetland microbial communities from San Francisco Bay, California, USA, that impact long-term carbon sequestration - China_Galinas_PWB_D2... | ecosystem: Environmental > Aquatic > Marine... | reverse complement strand
CGCACGACAACTCACCAGCCGCGAGGGAGGTCCCGACAAGGATCCTCGCTTCGAAGAGCCGGATGTGCGACCCACAAGTCCGGTTCTGTGAGAGCTGCGGGGGGGCAACCCCCCGCGGCTACTCGGCGCAGCGGCGTCAAGGATGGTCCGCTTCTTGCCTTGCTCGGAGCTGGAGACCGAGTTCACGTACGCACGACACCCGCACCGCGAGCCCGTTCCCGCAAACAGCTCCCCCGGCTCAAACCTCGGCGCGGGTCATCAGCGCGACTCCGCCCCAGAAGCCGGCGGTTCCGATTGCGAGCAGAATGGCCAGCGGAGTCAGCATCTCGGCGAAGCTGAAGTCGCGCCAGATCGCGCCTTCGAGGGCATAAATCCCCCACTTGACCGGGCTGAAGTTGCTGATCGTGCGGCACCAGCCGGGCATGAAGAGGAGGGGGATCATGCCGCCTCCGAACATCGCGAGCACGAGCATCGTTGCGGTCGAGGCGCCGGCGACCGCCTGCTCGGTGCGGCCGAGGGTGCTGACGAACATCATGATGCCCGAGAAGCAGAATCCCGTGCACACGATGGCGAGCGCCAGGTAGAAGACGTTTCCGAAGCGCACGCCGAAGGCGAAGTGGCCGAGCACCATCAGGGCGGTGGCGACCGTTGTCCCGGCGAGGAAGCAAGAGAGGCCCTTGCCGGCGAGGATCTGCGCGCGGGACATCGGCGTGACGCTCAACCGCAGCATCGTCCCGGTCTTGCGCTCGAGCACGATCGAGACAGCGAAGCCCGTGACGCAGCCGATGAACGCCCACAGGATGGCCGACGGAAACGAGATCTCGAACGGCGAGGTCAGGCGTTGGAACACCGACTTCTCACGCGTGACGCTGACCTTCTTGATCTTGACGGGCTCGAACGGCTTTGCGCCGGCGGATCCCTTGAGCGTGTCGAGCGAGCCGAAGAACTTCTCGAGCGAGTTGAAGAACGTCACCAACAACAGCCGCTGCGCACCGTTGAGACCGTCGGCTTTCGCGATCTGGGCCTTGGCCTTGTCGACCTCCTTCAGCATGCCTTGCTTGTCGGTGAACATCGACCGCATCGACGAGAACCACGTTTCCATCAGGATGCCCTGGAGGAACCCCTCTTCGGCCCGCCGTGACGGATCGATGCCGAGCTCGACTTCGGCAGTGGTTCCCGAGAACAGGCTCGTGTCGCCGAAACCCTTCGGCAGCGCGAGGTAGGCCGTCAGCTTGCGCGTGCGCACGGCGTTGCGCGCGGCCTCGCGGTCGAGCTCGGTGACTTCGAGCGACTTCGACGCGCGCAGCTTGTCGATGAACTGCTTGGAGCCGTCGGTGTGGTCGTCGTCGACGACTGCGATCGAGATCTTGTTGCTGCCCGATCCACTGCTCAAGCCCGAGTAGAACGAGCCGAACCCGATCGCCATGATGATCGGAAACCCGATGACCCAGAACAACGCGGCCTTCTCCCGGGTCAGGACACGGAGGTCCTTGAGCGCTAGCGCGATGATGCCGTGCATGTCAATCCCTCAGGCTGCGCCCGGTCAGCGCCAGGAACACGTTCTCGAGATTCGGGCTCCGGACGTGAATCGTCGACAGATCGACTTGATGACCGGAGAGGCTGCGGATCGTCTCGAACGGCTTGTCGGTCTCGATGTGCAACGTCTTGCCATCGAGCTCGCCGGGCAACACGCTCGGGTCCTCGGGCTCTTCCTCGACGTCGATCTCGATGCGAGTCTTGCCGCCGTGCGCGGAGACGAGCGCGGGCACGGTATCGATCGCGAGCAGCCGGCCGCGATCCATGATCCCGACCCGGTCGCACAAGCGCTGTGCCTCTTCCATGTAGTGCGTCGTGTAGAGCACCGTCAGGCCCTCGGACTCGAGCGTCTCGATCGTGTCGAAGATGTGGTTGCGCGATTGCGGATCGACTCCGGCCGTCGGCTCATCGAGGAACACGACTTTCGGATCGTGGACGAGCGCGCAGGCGAGGTTGAGGCGGCGCTTCATCCCGCCGGAGAACCGCTTGACGAGGTCCCGGCTCCGTTCTTCGAGCCCCGCGAGCGCGATGGCCCACTCGACGCGCCGCCGGGTCACTTCCTTGGACAGCCCGTAGAGACTCGCGAAGAAGCTGAGGTTCTCGACCGCGGACAGCTCGGGGTAGACGGCCAGGCCTTGCGGAGCGATGCCGAGCTTGCGTCTTGCCTCCGGCTTGCGCGGGTCGTCGGCCCCGTCGATCGAGATCCGTCCGCTGTCGCACCGGATCGCGCCGGCGAGCATGCCGATCGTCGTCGACTTGCCGGCACCGTTGGGTCCGAGCAGGCCAAAGCACTCGCCTTGACGGATCGTGAACGAGACCGAATCGACGGCCTTCAGGGTTCCGTAACTCTTGCACAGGTTCTCGACGGCAATCATGTCGGGATCATATCCACGCGTGATGCTGCTCGGAAAAACTCCGCTCCGTCGTTCGCGAATCGCTGTCCCTCGGAATCCCACTCCGAACAACCGGAGCGGAAAAGAGTTGAGGTGACGGCGCCCTCCCGCCGCCTCTTCTTCACCACCCAACCCTCGCCTCTGCCCAAGCTCAGTCGACGCGCGCCTCCGCGACCAGCGTCGCGAACGTCTCGGGATCGATGTTGGCCCCACACACGATCAGGCCGACGCGCTTTCCCCGCAGTCGCTCGGCCAGCGGTCCGAACAGGGCGGCCGTCGTCGCCGCGCCCGCGGGTTCGACCGCGAGCTTCATCTCGCGAAACAACACGGCCATCGCGTCGATCATCGCCTGGTCGTCGATCATGACGAGCTCGTCGACGTACTTCCGGCACAGCGCGAACGAATACGGTGCCGCGTGCGGTGCACCGAGGCTGTCGGCGATCGTGCGCACGGCGTCGATCGACTGCGGCTCGCCGGCCGCGAAGCTCTTGTGCATCGTGTCGGCGCCCTCGGGCTCGACGCCGAACACTTGGCAGTCGGGCTGGGACAGCTTGACGGCACAGGACACGCCGGCGCACAGGCCACCGCCGCCGATCGGAATCACGACGGCGTCGAGGCCCTCGACCTGGCGCGCGAGCTCGAGCCCCAAGGTCGCGGTCCCGAGCGCCGTCAATCGCCCGTCGAACGGGTGCACGAAGCTCTTGCCTTCCTCGCGCTCGATGCGGTGGACCATGTCGAACGCGTCGTGGACGTTGTCGACGAGCACGACCTCCGCGCCGAATCCTCGGCACGCAGCGACGCGCGCGGGGTTGGCGTTCTTCGGCATCACGACCTTGGCTCGGGTGCCGAGCACTTGCGCTGCATAGCCGACCGCCATTGCGTGGTTGCCGGCGCTGACACCGGTCACACCGCGCTCGAGCTGCTCGGGGGAGAGCGCGAGCATGTTGATCAGGGCGCCGCGGACCTTGAAGCTGCCGGCGAACTGGAACAGCTCGAGCTTCAGGAACACCTCGGTGTCGGGCCCGACCCGGGCTTCGAGCCGAGGTCCGCGCCACTGCCAGACCGGCGTCTCGCGCACGAGGCCGGCGAGCCGTTCGCGCGCATCGGCGATGTCCTCGAGAGTGGGTGGTTCGTCGTTCGCTGCCACGCCCGAGCCCTACTTCTGGAACGTGACCTTGATCGCGTTCGAGTAGCTCATCCCGAACGTGGCCGCCTGGTCGAGCACGACGAACTGCGCGTAGATGTCGAGCGGCCCGCCTCCGCCGGCGATCGTGATGTTGACCTTGCCTTCGCTGTCGGTCGGGAAGTGGAAGATCTGTTGGATCGGCCACGGCGCGATCGTTCCGCCGAACACGGTTTGCGGGTTCGACTGGTTGGAAGCGAGCAGGACCGCGATCGACTTCGGGGCCGCGTGGAACAGCCGGAGCTCCGCCGTGTTGCCCGAGCTCAGGATCCCGCACGCGTCGAACCGCGGGATCTGGTTGCCGGCGCCCGGCTTGCCGAAGCCGAGGTTGACCGACGGCGGCGGCGTGCGCGGGACGATCTTGTAGATCTCGCCGCTTCTGTGGTTGGCGAAGTAGATCTCACCGCACGAATCCTCACCGAACGCAGAGACGTAGCTGAGCCCGGGCAGCTCGCTCGTGCGCTCGACGTGGTTGGTGACCTTGCCGCCGACCCAGCGGAACGACCAGATGCGGTGCGTCACGTAATCGGCGTAGAAATACGTGCCGCGCAGATCGGGGATCGCGCACCCGCGATAGACGGCGCCGCCGATGATCGAGCGTGCTTCAGTGCGTCCGTGCTCGACGACCGGATCGACGAGCTGCGATGAAGTGCAGGCCGGGGCGCCGGCGCAGGTCAGGTGGCACAGCGTGCCTTCCTTGATCCGCCAGCCGTAGTTCTCGCCGCCCTTGCTCTGGCCGGGCTGGATGTCGATCTCTTCGCGGGTGACCTGGCCGACGTCGCCGATGTAGAGATCCCCGGTCCCGCGATCGAACGAGAAGCGCCACGGGTTGCGCAGCCCGAGAGCCCAGATCTCGTTGAGCACCGACGAGTTCTTCACGAACGGGTTGTCCGTCGGGACCTTGTAGGGCTGGCTGCCGGCGTCGATGTCGATGCGCAAGAGCTTGCCGAGCATCGTGCTTCCGCTCTGTGCGCGGCACCCCGGGTCGTTGCCCGAGCCGCCGTCCCCGAAGCTGATGTAGAGGTAACCATCGGGGCCGAACTCGAGCCCGCCGCCGTTGTGGTTGGAGTACGGCTGCGAGATCGGACCGAGGACCTTCTTCGCGCTCGATGCGTCAGCGACGTCGGGGTTGCTCGAGACCGTGTAGCGCACGACCATCGTCGCGCCGCTCGAGCGGTCGGTGTAGTCGACGAAGAAGTGGCCGTTCTGCATGTAGTTCGGGTGGAACGCGAGTCCGAGCAGCCCGCGTTCGCCCGAGCCGAGGGTCAGACTGCCGATGTCGAGGAACGGCTGCGACAGCAGCTTTCCATCCTTCAGGATGCGGATCCGGCCGCCCTGCTCGACGATGAAGAGCCGGTCGAGGTCACCGCGCGGCGCCGTGATGTCGACCGGGCTGCTCAAGCCTGTGGCAACGCGGAGCGTGGTCAACGGAGTCTGCGCATGGCTGCTGGCAACGAGCAACACTGCGGTCAAGGAAACGGACAGCAGCGAGAAAGGCTGGAGTGTCGTTTTCATGGCGGCGGTTCCGAGAAGGGAGGAAGGGGCGAGTTTCTAACGGTATTCTCGAATCTCGGAGGCGTCCATGGGGGCGCTCTGGCAATGTTTTCTGACCCCGTTTTCTGACCCCGTTTTCTGACCCTGTTATTTCTGATCCCGATTGCCCTGCCCGTTTTCCGCTGCGACCGTCGAGGACCGCTTTGAATCGCGAGATGACCCAACGCTGGTTGCTGGTGTTCCTCGGCATCAGCTTCCTGATCTACCTGCCCTCAGTGTTGAACGGTTTCGCGATGGACGGTCGTGACGTCGCCAAGGCGGTGCTCGACAACGGCAGGCCCAATCGCATGGTCGACGGCTCTGCTTCGCTCGGGGAGTACTTCACGACCAACTACTGGAGTGGTGCCGACCGCAAATCCGGCGCGCTCTATCGGCCGATCACGATTCTGAGCTACGCTATCGTCTACGCGACCTTGTCCGGCACGTCGAGCGAGCTTGCCGAGGCCTGGCCGCAGCACCTGGTCAACATCCTGCTGCACTTGCTGGCCGTCTGGCTCGTCTATCGCATGGCCCGGCGGGTCTGCGCTCGCGGGCCGTCCGTCGTCGCGGCGGGTGTGTTCGCATTGCACGCGATCCACAGCGAAGTCGTGTCGGGTATCGTCGGCCGGGCCGAGCTCCTGTCGTTCTGCTTCGGCGCGACGGCCGTGTTGTTGTTCGAGTCGGGATTCCGAAAGCAGGGCCGGGACCGGGTGTGGCGGTTCGTAGGTGCCGGATTCGGTCTCTTGCTCGCGTTCGGGTCGAAGGAGAGCGGTCTCGCGTGGGCACCGTTCCTGCTCGTGTTCGTGCTGGCCGTCGGGCTGCGCGAGGGCACGGAGAACTTCAAACGGATGCTCCGGGAGGCGGGCATCTCGACATTGGTCGTCAGCCTCGTGCCGCTGATTCTGTTCCTTGCCGCTCGCCACGCCGCGCTCGGCTCGCTGCCCGAGCAGAAGACCGCGCTCTATCTGGTCAATCCGCTGGTCTACGTGCCGGCCGGCGTGCGCATCTGCACCGCTACGAGCATCTGGGGCTACGGTCTCTTGAAGACCGTTCTGCCGCTCCATCTCGTGAGCGACTACGGGCCGGCGGTGTTTTCGATGATCGCGAGTCCGGCCGACCACCGGTTCTGGGTCTCGCTGCTCGTTCTGCTGCTCGTGCTCGGCATCGGGCTGTTGCGCGCGCGTCGTGATCCGCTGCTGTTGCTCGCGGCCGCGGCGCTTTTGGGCTTCAGCTTCCTGACCTCGAACGTGCCGCTGGCGATCGGAACGATCTTCGGGGAACGGTTGCTGTTCGTGCCGTCGCTCGCGTGTGCGTTCGTGGCCGCGTGGCTGGCGATGCGGGTTCCGGTCAAGCTCCTTACCGCGGGCAAGGTCGTGCTCGGGATCTGGCTCGTGCTCGGGTGTTTCGTGATCCTCTCGCGCAACGGGGTCTGGTCCGACAACAAGACGCTGTTTCTGACCGATGCCCCGCGGCAGCCGCGCTCGGCCCGCCTTCAGCGCAACGCCGCCGATTCCGTGGACCCGGGCGATCTGCCGAAACGGCGCATGTTCCTCGAGCGTGCTGTCGCGGCCGTCCCCGAGTACGGGGCGGCTTGGACCGACCTCGCCGACGTGTATCAGCGCTCGGGGGCCCTCGAGCACGCCGAGGCGTGCTTGCGCAAGGCGCTCACGTGTCCGCGGGAGATCGATGGCGGTGACAGGTACGCGGCACACATCAAACTCGCGCTCCTCTTGATCGAGACGAAGCGGGCCAAGGAGGCACAGCCGCTGATCGAACGGGCGTTCGAGCTGCGCAGCCGCATGTTCGCCGGGCAGATCAGTCGACTGCTCGCACATGTCTTGACCAAGGTCGACTACGGCTGGCTGATGGGACTGCTCGAGAGAGTTGCGCGCCGGGTTCCCGACGTGCAGAATTGGCACATCGACCTCGGTCAGGTGGCGTTCGAGTACAAGGATTACGAACGCTCGGTCGCCGAGTTTCGCAAGGTGAAGGAGCTCTCGACCGATCCGGAGTTGCGGGCGCAATACTACTTGCTCGCGGTCGGTCTCGCCCGGACCGGCGACAAGGCCGGTGCGACGAAGATCTGCAACGAGCTGCTCGCGACCAAAGACCTCGCTCCGCCGTTTCGCGAGATGATCGAGAAGCTCGTGGCGGAGATCGAGCGCGGTTGAACGGCGAGCTCCGAGGCGCCGATCCTGAGGTGTCGACGTGTCGGCGCGACAGGGGGTGTCTGGCCCTCGGCGTCCTGGTAGAATGTGAACACGCCCCGAACCTCCGACGCGAGAACGATCACGTGCAGACCATCTCGATTACCGACATCGCGGACAACTTTGCCGATGTAGTGGCCCTCGTCTCGACCGCCAAGCAGCGTGTCCTGGTCGAGGAGAACGGTGTGTGTCGCGCGGCCTTCATCTCGCTCGAAGACATGGAGGTGCTCGAGACGCTCGATGGGGATCGCGAAGTCCCGACCGAGCACGTGACCGTTCGTGACGTGCAGCAGCACTTGCGTGACGACGTCAATGAAGTGTTCCTTCGCGATGAGCGGATCGTGCTGCGCGACGATCGCGAGGACGTCGCAGTTCTCGTACCCCGCCGCGACGTCTCGGTGCTCGAAAACCTCGACGGCCGCCTCGACCTCGAGGCCGCCAAGCGTCTGCTCGACGATCAGATCGGAGAAGAGCGTTCGGCGTGAGGGGCTTTTCGGCCGGGCCTCTATGCCTATGATTCGTCGTTCTTCGCGACCATCCAGCGCCCGGCCTGGAACAGCAGGTAGCCGATCCCCAGCGCGAACATCTCGAAGCCGATCACTTTGAGGTCCGACGTCTCGGGTGGGGCCGTCAGGGCGACCGCCAGCCCGTAGAGCGGAACCGCGAGCCCGACCAGGATCAGGAACTGGCCCAGCACGTACGTCTTGCTTCGCTTCACTGCCGGTCCGCGCGCTTGCGGTCCTTCTCTTTGAGCAACGTCTTGCGCAGTCGCAGCGAGTTGGGCGTCAGTTCGACGAGCTCGTCATCCGCGACGTATTCGAGGGCTTCCTCGAGCGACAGAATACGCGGCGGGGTCATTTTCGTGAAGCTCTCCTTCGTCGACGAGCGGACGTTGGTGAGCTTCTTCTCGCGGCACAGGTTGACGACGATGTCTTTGTCCTTGCAGTGTTCGCCGACGATCATGCCCTCGTAGACCGGGGTCTGGGGCGGGACGAAGAACGTGCCGCGGTCCTTGAGGTTGTCCAGCGAGTAGGCCGAGGCAATACCGGTCGCCATCGAAACCAGGACCCCGAGCGTCCGGCCCAGGACCTCGCCGCGATGCCTGCCGTACTCGAGGAAGCCGTGGTGCATGATCGCCTGGCCCTGGGTCAGGTTCATGATCCGCGTGCGCGCGCCGATCAGGCCGCGCGAGGGGATCTTGAACTCGAGGTGCTGGAAGTCGCCCTTCGACGACATCTTGTCGAGTTCTCCGCGGCGGCTGCCGAGGAACTCGATGACCTTGCCGGCCGTGTCGCTCGGCGTGTCGACCGTCAGCAGCTCGATCGGCTCGAGCAAGACACCTTCGTCTTCGTGGTAGATGACCTTCGGCGGCCCGACCGAGAACTCGTAGCCTTCTCGCCGCATCGTCTCGGCCAGGATGCCGAGGTGCATCAGGCCGCGGCCGGAGACCTTGAACGACTCGGGGCCGTCGCCGGGTTCGACGATCATCGCGACGTTCGTGCGGACCTCGCGCATCAGGCGTTCCTTGAGATGCCGCGACGTCACGTACTTGCCGTCGCGCCCGGCGAACGGCGAGTCGTTGATGCGGAACGTCATCGAGATCGTCGGCTCGTCGATCGCGATCGGCGGCAGCGGTTCGATGTGCTCGAGATCCGTCAGAGAGTCGCCGATGCCGAGGTCCTCGATGCCATAGAGCGCACAGATGTCACCGGCCGCGACCTCGTCGCACTCCGTGCGCTGCAGGCCTTCGTAGCGATAGACTCCGCGGATCTGGACCTCGTGCTGGTTGCCGTGGCGATCGACGTGCATGACCCGGTCCATGCGCCGGATCACGCCGCGGTGGACGCGCCCGATCACGATGCGGCCTACGAAGTCCGACCAGTCGAGCGTCGAGACTCGGAACTGCAGCGGTCCCTCGGGATCGTCGGTCGGCTCGGGGAGATGGTCGAGGATCACCTTGAACAGCGGCTCGAGGTCGGTCCCGGGCTCGTCGGGACTCGTGCTCGCGCGGCCTTCCTTGGCTGACGCATAGATCACGGGGAAATCGAGCGCGCTGTCATCGGCGTCGAGGTCGATGAACAGGTCGAAGACCTCGTCGAGCACGGCTTCTGGGCGGGCATCGGGGCGGTCGACCTTGTTGATGACGACGACCGGCACGAGTCCGTAGGAGAATGCCTTCGACAGCACGAACCTTGTCTGCGGCATCGGGCCTTCGAACGCGTCGACGAGCAGCAGCACGCCGTCGGCCATCGACAGCACGCGCTCGACCTCGCCGCCGAAGTCGGCGTGGCCGGGCGTGTCGATGATGTTGATCTTGACGCCGTTCCAGAACACGACCGTGTTCTTGGCCAGAATGGTGATTCCGCGCTCCCGTTCGAGCTCGTTCGAGTCGAGGAAGCACTCCTCGACCGCCTGGTTGTCGCGGAACGTCCCCGATTGCGCGAGCAGGCCGTCGACCAGGGTCGTCTTGCCGTGATCGACATGGGCGATGATCGCCAGGTTGCGGATCGAAGTCTTCGTCTTCATTTGCATCGGGGAAAGGCCGCCAAACCGACGGCCGAACGGTTCAATCGTTCAAAAAATGGCCAAGCATCATCCGGACCCGGGGCGGGTCGGTCAACGCTGCTTGCTATGATCCTCGGCTCGATGTTGCTGTCCGATTTAGACCTGGAGACACTTCTCGACCCTGTCACCGAGCATTGGCGATCGCGCAAGGGGCTCCGTGACGCCGCGGTGATCGCGCTGCTGTTCCAGCGGGGTCCGGGTGATCACCTGCTGCTGACCAGGCGCCACAGTGACCTGCCGACGCATCCCGGCGAGGTCTCGTTTCCCGGCGGTGCCCGCGAGCGTGACGAGACCCCCCTCGAATGCGCGCTGCGCGAGTGCCGAGAAGAGATCGGGCTGGCCGAGAACCGGGTGACCGTGCTCGGCAGCCTGCCGGCCCGGGTCAGCATCGCCGGGTTCCTGGTCAACTGCTTCGTAGGGCGGTTCGAGAACGACACCAAGCTCGAGATCGACGAATCCGAGGTCGACAGCGTGCTCGACGTCGCGATCGAGGACCTCGCCGACGAGCAGCGTTGGGAATGGCGCATCCTCGAGGCGCCGCCGTATCGCCGGGTGATCCCGTTCTTCCCGTTCGACGACGACATGCTCTGGGGCTTGACCGGCGTGTTCACGGTCGAGTTGATGCGCCGGCTCGGGCTCCATCGCGAGTGAGCGCTGGCTGGCTGCTAGCCGGGGGCGGAGCCGTTCCCGTGCGTGCCCGTGCCGGTGCCCGTGCCCGCCTCGTGCGCGTAGTGGCACGGTGTCTCTTTCAAGACGCGAGTACGGGGCGGGCGGAGCCGGGGCCGGGGGCGGAGCCGGAGCCGGAGCCGGAGCCGGGGTGGGGGGAGCTAACCCCCGACACTCGTCTTGAGGCGTTCGACTCGTGCGCGCAGCTCTTGGCGCAGCTCTTCCCTCCGTAGGATCCGCTCGCACTCGGACTCCGCCGCCCGTCGCTTGCCGTTGCGCGCCAGGCTGTCCGCGTAGCAGTAGTGCGCCCACGCGAGATCGGGGCGGGCCCGGATCTGCGAGATCGTCTTGCCGAGCTCGCGCTCGGCGCGCCGGAAGTCATGGCCCTCCCACGCCAGCATCCCGCGGTGCAGGCTCCAGGGGGCCGCGCCGGGTGCTCCGGCTTCGCCGATCTCGAGCAGCTTCAGGATCCACGGGATGGGGAAGGTCTTGCGCATCCACTGGATCTCGGTTGCGACGTTCGCGCCGAGTTGGAACGGGCGCAGCCGCGCAGCGGCTTCCAGATGCTGGCGGGCCTGATCGGCTCGACCGGTGCGGATCAACAGCAGCGCGTAGTTGTAGTGCAGGTCGTAGCCGTCGGTGAAGTCCATGCCGGGCGGACATGCGATCCCGCGCCGGAAGCACCGCTCGGCGTCGGCGACGCGGTTGGCCCGCGCGTCGAGGAAGCCGAGCTGCTCCCAGGCCGCTGCGAAGTTCGGGAACGCGGCGACGGCAGCTTCGAGGTGTCGGCGCTTGATCTCCGGGTCCTTGCTCAGCGTCGCCGCTGCCCAGTGCAGACGCGCGGCGTTCGGCTGGACCCGGACGTCGTGGAAGAACAGCGTCTCGTTGTCGCGCCACACCGGGCCACGGTTCCAGACCACGACCGTGGCCGTCACCAGCCATGCGCCCAAGACGAGCCCACCGGCAAGCCGCGCTCGCCGTGCGGCCAGCGAGCCGGCCAGCCACGCAACCACGAACGACAGCGCCAGCGCCGACGTGTAGTAGTGCCGCTCCCCGAAGATCACACCGATGGGCAGAGGCAGGTTGGACGTGATGAAGCCGAAGCCCAGAAACGTCGCCATGGCAACGAACAG
>Ga0210086_1001540_pt1 | contig 11723 bp, 9 predicted proteins | sample China_Galinas_PW_3_FD_184867 | JGI IMG/M metagenome (GOLD analysis project Ga0210086, IMG submission 184867) | Wetland microbial communities from San Francisco Bay, California, USA, that impact long-term carbon sequestration - China_Galinas_PWB_D2... | ecosystem: Environmental > Aquatic > Marine... | reverse complement strand
GGCAGTATTCGAGGAACGGCGGGAACTCGGTTCGCTCGGGGCTGAGGAGTTTCGCGGGGTCGGATGCTAGAGTCGGGCGGCATGCGAAGCCTCTTTGCCGCCCTGTTGCCGCTTGTCGTGGCGTCTTGCAGTTCGACGGACATTGGGACTGCCGTGGGGTCCGAACCACCGGCGGCCAAGCCGGTCGTCGACTCGGACGCCGGCGCGAGCGAGCTCGCCGCGGGGCTCGTCGAGCGGGCCCTGGGTGAGGGGCGGGCCTACGAGATGCTGCGGGAGCTGACGACGGTCGCGCCGCATCGGCTGTCGGGGTCGGAGGGGGCCGAGGCGGCGGTGGCCTGGGCCGAGAAGAAGATGCTCGAGATCGGGCTCGTCGAGGTTCGGCGCGAGCGCTGCGTCGTGCCGCGTTGGGTGCGCGGGGACACAGAGGTGTGCGAGATCGTGCGCGAGGGGGCGGCGCCCGAGCGGCTCGACGTCCTTGCGCTCGGGGGCAGCGTCGGGACCGGTGAGGGCGGGATCAGCGGCGAGGTCGTCGTCGTGCGCGGCTTCGACCATCTGCACGCGCTCGGCGAGGAGGTCCGGGGCAAGATCGTGCTGTTCAATCAGGCGATGCCGCGCGCGCTGCTGGACACGTTCACGGCCTACCGCAACACGCGCCACCTGCGCAACCAGGGGGCCGGCGAGGCTGGGAAGCTCGGGGCGATCGCCGTGCTCGTGCGGTCGATGACCACCCGGCTCGACGACGTGCCGCACACCGGGGCAATGCGCTATCCCGAGGGGGTGGGGAGGATTCCGGCGGCCGCGATCAGCACGCTCGACGCCGAGCGGATCGCGAAGCTGGCTGCCGCAGGGCCGGTGCGGGTCCGGCTCGAGCTCGACTGCAAGTCGCTTGCCGACGTCGAGTCGGCCAACGTCGTCGGCGAGATCCGGGGAACGCAGCGGCCCGAGGAGGTCGTCGTGATCGGCGGGCACCTCGATGCCTGGGACGTCGGGCAGGGGGCGCACGACGACGGCGCCGGGTGTGTTCACTGCCTGGAGGCTGCGCGGTTGATCCTCGCGAGCGGGATCCGGCCGAAGCGGACGGTTCGCGTCGTTCTGTTCATGAACGAAGAGAACGGCCTGCGCGGCGCCCTGGCCTACGAGACCGGCCACGTGCACGAGCTTCGCAACCACGTCGCAGCCATCGAGTCCGACCGCGGCGGCTTCGACCCGCGAGGGTTCGCGACGACGCTGCGCGGCACGGCGCTCGCCGACTTCGCCGAGCTGCTCGCACCGCTGCGTCGCTACGACATGGGCGCGTTGAACGAGGGCGCCGGCGGAGCCGACATCGGCCCGCTCGCGAAGCACGGCGTGGCGTTGTTCGGGCTCGTCCCGACGTCACACCGCTACTTCGACTACCACCACAGCGACCGCGACCGGCTCGAAGCCGTGAACGAACGCGAGCTCGCGCTCGGCGCCGCCGCCGTGGCGTTCCTGGCCACCAGGCTGGCCAACGACTGGCGCCCCGCCGAGCAGGGCTAGGCCCTGCCCCTAAGGAATGTCTCTGACACATTTGTTAGGGGCAACGCCCTGCTAGTCCATGCTGCAGTGCAGGTTCAGGTTCTCGAGCATGCTCGTGACGCGCTCCATGGCCTGGTTGTCCTGCGACACCAGCGCCTCGTGGACGAGCCGGCGGATCTGCCAGAAGTTCAGCGGATAGCGAACACCGCGGTGCAACGAGTTGAGCATCGCGGCGATGCCGTGGCGGACGAGCACGTTGGCCCAGCCGGCGGTGCTGGCGCCACCCTGCTGGCGCAGAGCGTCGAGCAGCGTCATGTTGCCGAGGTCCTGGTAGGCGGCCGGCAGGCGACCGAACAGGTAGCGCACGCGGAAGTTGGGGCGCAGCCGCTGCCACTGGCCCGTGTTGGCGACCCAGTACTCGGGCGACAAGCCGCAGCTGCTGATCAACTGCGCGGGGGTGTTGGTCAGGTGGAGGAACGCGCCGACCCAGATGATCGCGGCCGGCCCCTTTGGCAGCTCGGTCTGGCTCGCGGGCGGCGACACGAGGTCGACGGTCAGCTCGGTCGCGTGCGGCGGGATCCGGATGTCGAGATTGAGGCTGTCCCAGTGGTTGCCGTCGGTGCTTCCGAGCACGTTGTCGAGCACGACCGGGGTCGAGTTGCGATCGGTCCAATAGCGGACCTTCGACTCCCTGCCGCGGTCGACGTCGGCGACCATCAGGCCGAGCCGGGCGTAGCGCGAGCGCGCGCTCGGCTCGAACCGGAACGTGACCGGCTTCGTGACCTTGAGCTCGCCGGAGAAGCCCGAGTAGGCCGCGTCCATCCCGTCGTTGGCCCAGACCTTGGACGGCTTGGCCAGGCTCGAGCGCCAGCGCCACGAGTGCAGCCGGCGCCAGAACCGGTAGCGCCACCAGTGATTGCGCATCGACCAGCGCACGAGGTGCGACTGGTCGTAGATCACGACGACACCGGCACCGTCGCTCGGCGTGGTCTCGAACTGGCTGCGCAGCTGGTCGATCACGAGCAGGTTGCGGCCGGGCTTGACGAGGCCGAGGCTCGTGATGTCCTTGCGGAACGAGCTGATGTAGTGGCTGCCGTCGGTGAACTTGAAGAACAGCTTCGGGCCACCGATCAACGCGCCCTTGACCTCTTGTCCGTTGACGCGCACCGTGTCGTCGGCCTGGCCTTCGAGGTGCTGGTGCTCCCAATACAGCAGCACCTGCTTGACCTTCGCACCGCCCGGCACGTCGACGACGATCGAGCCCGGTTGGTCGTGAAGCCCGGTGCCGGCTTGGACGAAGCCCGTGCCTTCGGCGATCGTCAGGCCAAGGGGCGATCCGAGTGCCTCGGTGCCGTCGGCACGAAGGGTCGGGGAAAGCAGCATTGCGGCCGCGAGGCCGAAGACGAGGGAGTCGAGTTTCACGAAGGATCTCCGCTGGAATGAGACATCAGGTACGCAATGTGGACACAAACGAACCTTCCAGCCGGGGGGCAAACGAGAGTCCACATCAAGCAGACTACTCGCCTGTTTGCGCGGATGCCGGGCCGGCGAACGGCCGTCAGTCACACCTCGCCGGCAACGGGCGATGCCATGCCGGATTCGCTCGCCGATGGCGACGTCAGTTTTTTTCGAATCGAGACGCACCGCGTTTTTTGCCAGACTTGCGCCATGAATCTGGATCACCTGAGAGCCTTCCTGGCAGTCGCCGAGGCCGGTGGATTCAGCAAGGCTGCGAGCCGCGCGTCCTCGACGCAGCCGACGATGAGCCGGCAGGTGAAGGCGCTCGAGCGCGAGCTCGGACGCACGCTGTTCCATCGCCTGGGACGCAACATCCATCTGACCGAGTACGGGCGCGAGGTCGTCGACCGCGCGCGCATCATCCTGTCGCAGGCCGACGCTCTGTCGCAGTCGGGCGCGAGCCAGATCGAGCGCGTCAGCGGCCTGCTGCGCATCGGCGCGGCCGACAGCGTCGTGATGAGCCGGCTGCCGAGCATCCTGCAGAAGTTCCATCGCAAGTACAAGGAAGTCCGCGTGCACATCCGCGCCGGCAGCTCGCCCGACATCCTGCGCTGGGTCCGCGAGGGTCGCTGCGACGTCGGTGTGTGCATGATCCCCGAGGCCCATCCGGGGCTGACGTTCCGCGATCTGTGGAAGGACAAGTTCGTCGCGCTCGCGCCGCCGCGGCACAGGCTCGCCGGGAAGACGACGTCGCTCGAGGAATTCGCCAGCGAGCGGCAGCTCGTGATCCGCGCCGGCACACTGTCGCATCAGGTCATCACGTCGGCGTACCAGAGCGCCGGGTTGTCGCTCGTCCCCGACATGACGTTCGATTCGTTCAAGCTCATCGTAGCGTTCGTTGCCGCCGGACTCGGGGTCGGGATCGCCTCATCGACCGATAGCAAGGACGTTGTGCGGGCCGGGCGCGTCGCCCGTGTCCGGATCCGCGAGATCGATCGCCTGTCGCGCCGGCTCGGCCTGGTCCTGCACGCCGATCGCACGCACGAGGGACCGCTCGATGCGTTCCTGACCGAAGTCGAGTAGGGGGCCGCGCAAGGCGCACGAAGACTGCGAAGGACCATCCGGATTCCGGACTTGTCGCACGCGGCAAAACCCCACAAGATACGCGCTCGGCGCCGATCCCGCGGCGCCGATGCGTCAACCCCCTCCGTCACATCTCGCATCTGCGAGCCCGTTCTCAGTCTGCTCCGTCACGTGATTCTGCTGGTTCAGCACAACCCCAACGACGTCGCGGCCATCGAGCGCGCGTTCAGCGAAGCCGAAGTCAACAACGAGATCGCCCACTGCAGCCACGGCGAAGCCGCGATCGCGTTCCTGCGCAACGAATCCAACCCGAAGCCGGTCTTGATCCTGCTCGATCTCGACCTGCCCGACGGGCCGGGTCTCGACGTGCTACGGCGGATCAAGGCCGAGCCGCGGGTCTCCGCGATCCCCGTGATCGTCGTGACACCGACCGACGACGAACAGCGCATCGACGAGTCGTACGCGTGCGGGGCCAACAGCTACTGGCTCAAGCCCAACGATCACACCAAGCTCGTCGAGGCGGTGGCACGGCTCAAGGGCTGGCTCGAGATCATGGAGCTGGGTCGGACCCGCTCGCCCGACCTCTGATCCGCCGTGGGCGATCTGCTTCCTCCCGAGCTCGTCGGCCCGGCCGCGATCACGGCCGGCGGCTTCCTGCTCGCGTGGTTGTTGCTGTGGCTGTCGCGGCGTGAGGACCGCGCCAACTTCGTCTACCAGCGGGCCCCGAGCCTTCCGGTCAAGGTGCTGTCCGAGCACGACGACGCGTGGATCCGGGGCGTGATCACGAGCGATCGCCCGCTTGCCTGTCCGTGGTTCGGGGACGCGTGCGTGTGGTTCCGCTATCGGATCGAGAAGAAGGTCACGCACACGACGACGGACTCCAAAGGACGCAGGACGACCACCACCAGCTGGGAGACCGACTACTCCGACGACGACGTGATCGACTTCACGCTCGTCGACGACGACGCGGCGATCGACGTCGAAGCCACGCAGGCGCGCATCGCCGACTCGGTGTCGACCGACTACGACTACGAAACCTCGCGGCGGCGGCACTGCGCGTCGCTGCTTCCGGTCGGCGCGACGGTGACCGCGCTCGGGGTCAAGCTCGAGGGCAATCGCTTCGGGCCGTTGCGCGAGGTCCCGCTGCTCCTGTCACTGCGCCAGCGCGAAGAGCTGCTCGCGAGCGGCAACCGGATGGAGACCGGGCTGCGCTGGGGCGGGTTCTTCCTGCTGTTGTTGGCCGGATACCTCGCTCACTTCGTGTATCTGTCCAACGTCGGCGCGCCGCCCAACCACGTGATCTCGGTCCTGCTGGGCCTGGCGTATCTGGCACCGGTGTGGTTCATCGTGACCTACAACCGACTCGTTCGCACGCAGCAGCAGTCGGAGGCGTCGTGGCGACAGATCGATGTCGACCTCGGCGTACGCGATACGCTGATCCCCAGGCTCGTCGCCGTCGTGCAGGGATATGCCAAGCACGAGAAGGAGCTGTTCACGAGCGTCGCCGAGCTGCGAACCGCGGGCGCGGACGCCGACAAGATCCGCGCGGACGCGAGCGCGCGCACGGTGACCAAACAGCTGTTGAGCCTGACCGAGCGCTACCCGGAGCTCGAGGCCAACTCGTTGTTCATGGACCTCCACTCGCGGCTGTGGGCGCTGGAGGAGAAGCTGGCCGCGAGCCGGGACTTCTACAACGGCATCGCAAAGGAATGGAACAACCTCGTCGACGGCTTCCCGTCGCTGTTGATCGCGCGGTTGTTCGGGTTTCGCAGGCGCGAGTTCTTCCGCAAGTAGGCTCGCGGCTATTTCTTCAGGCCGCGTTCGACTTCGGCGGCGATGTTCTTGGCGGCCGCGATCGCGGCTTCGCGGTCCATCGAGTCACTCATCGTGACACCGGCTACGGCCGTGTAGGCGCCGTTCTTCATCGCGATCGGAACGGTCACGTCGATCCCGCCGGGCTCGTTCATCACGATGACCTGACCGGTCCTGATCGCCCGCAGGTCTTCGGGGTCGGACGGCTGGCCGCGCTTCTTCGACGAAGTGCTCGCGACGGCCATGTAGGACGTCTTGCCGGGCAGCATCGCGTGGACGGTCAGGCGCACGACCTTGTCGTTCCTACCGGCAATGGCTTCGACGAGCTCTTGTGCATCTGGATCGGGTGCTGGCGTCCTCGCGCAAGATCCGAGGACGACCAGGCTCAGGGCGAGAACTGTGAGAGTGCGTGGCATGGCGGAGGCCTCCAGCTGGTTGGGAAGGAGTGCTCGATCGGGTTCGGGCGGAATCCTAGCGTCGCTGGACAAAGTGGACAATTCGTCTCGGGGACGATTGGTGCCACTTCAGAGCCCGAGCACGGCCGCCGCCGGTGTCGAGGTCACGAGCCCGAGGGTGTTGTTCGGAGCCTTGGGATCGGCGATCAACCACGTGTGGAACACGCGGTGGTCGACCAACGCGGGCACGGACGGGATCGCGAGCCGGACCGAAGCGTCGCCCATCGATGAGGTGGCCGTCGGAGAAACGACGTCGATCGACGACTCGAGCAGGCAGCCGGGCCCGGCCCCGAGCGTCCCGAGGTCGAACGGCAGCGGGATCGCGTTCCAGGCTCGACTCGACACGCCGAGCAGGAGCACCGCCGGCACGTTGGCGGCGGCCGAGGACAGACGCACGTCGTAGCTGCCCCCGATGATCGGAAGTCCCGTGGCCGAGATCTTCGGCCTTCCGGCGGATCCGGCGCAGGAGCCGACACCGAACGGAACCCATCGCGCGCCCGGTGTGCGCAGCCTCCCGATCTCGTTCAGCAGGTCCGTGTAGTTCTGCTGCTCCTGCGCCGACAGCGAACGCTTGAGCAGATTCGTGTTCTCGAACGGATCGGTCAACAGATCGTAGAGCTCGTGCGACTTGCCGTAGCGATGGATCAGCTTGTAGCGGTCGTTGCGGACCGTCGCATGGCCGTTGAGATTCGGCTTCGGCCACACGTTGCCCGTGAACTCCTCGGTAAACGCGAACTTGCGCAGCGACGCCTGCTTCGGGTCCGTTAGATACGGCACGAGGCTCACGCCGTCGGTCGTCACGAACGCGGGTTGACCCGAGGTCGCACCCGCGAGCTCGACCGCGGTCTGGAACACGTCGACGGCACACACGAGCGACTTGACCTCGCGGCCGGGCGACTTGACCGCGGGACCGGCGACGATCATCGGCACGTTGACCCCGCCCTCGTACGGCGTCCCCTTGGCCCGTGAGCCGACGAACGGCGGCTCGGAGAGGTTCTGGATCGTCCCGTTGTCGCCGAGAAAGATGATGTTGGTGTGATCGATCGCGGAACCGAGCGACTTCAGCACCCGCCCCATTTCGGCGTCCATCGCTTCGATCATCGCGCGATAGAACGGCCGCGGCGACTTGCTCGGGCTTAGCCCGCTGAGCTTCTGCGAGTGCAGCGCCGCCGGCGGAGCGTGCAGCGGAAGGTGTGGAGCCGTGAACGCGAGGTAGCACACCCACGGCTTGGTCTGGGCCTTGATCCACGCGATCGCGTCGTCGGCCTGCTGCGTCGTGGCGTAGACATGGCTTGTCGCTTCCTTGCCGTTCACGACCCGCGGCCACGCGTAGTAATCGGGGATCTGTCCCCACATCGTGCCGGCGAAGTACGACCACCCGCCACGCGTGCGCGGGGTCTCGAGCCCTTCGCTGACGTCGTTGATGTGCCACTTGCCGATCGCGGCGTGGGCGTAGCCGCTGTTGGCGGCGTCGAGGATCTCGGGCAGCGTCCACTCGCTCGCACGCAGCGTCCCGATCGGCTCGGAGTTGTTGGGATAGCGAATCCACCGGCCGACGAGGTGGCGGAAGTCGAAGCGCCCGGTCATGAGGCTCGCCCGCGTCGGCGAGCAACTCGGGTTCGCCCACGCGTTGCGGAACAACACGCCGCGCTTGGCCAGCGCATCGATGTTCGGCGTCGGCGCGGGGTGGGTCCCTTCGCCATAGACCGTCACGTAGTCGACGCCGAGATCATCGGCGACGACGATCAGGATGTTGTCCTTCTGCGCGGCGAGCGACCCGCCGGCAACCAACATCACGAGCGGAACGAGTGTGCGGAACATTCGCGTCATTAGACGGAAGGGAGGAGATCACCCCAAGGGCGGCCGGGAAATCACCGCGGCCAGACGCTGTCGCTCGGCGTGCTGTCGGGGAACCGGCCGAACGGATCCAACGTGATCTTCTTGATCGCGCGGGCACCGAACGTGAGCTTCGCCTCGAACGTGCGGCTGCCATCGAACCAGACGTCGACCGGCCACGTCACGAGCGCCGTGGCGTCGTCGAGCATCTTGGCGTTGGCCATCGGTTTCAGCGGAGCACCGTCTGACTCGAACTCGACCCTGAGCACGACCGGCGACGGCATTTGCCCGTCCTGGCGCACCGTAACCATCGTCGCCGGACCGTCCGTGTCGACCTTGACGATCGAAGACTCGACGCTCTCGGTTGTCCACAGCCAGTAGTACCAGAACCAACCGAGATCCCGGCCGAGCGCGTTGTCCATGAAGAACGCGAAGTCCCACGGCGACGGATGCTTGAACGCCCACACCTTGGTGTATTCGCTGATCGCGCGCTGCACCTCTTCGTCGCCGACGATGCCGCCGAGCATCGACAACATGAGCGGTGCCTTGAAATACGTCTGGAAGCTGTATTCCCGACCTGCGTAGTTCGCGACCCACATCATCGGCGGCTCCGACTCGTCGCCGGAGTGGCGCCCGTAGGAGCGACCGAGGCCATCGAGGTTGGGCTTGCGCCCGCGGCGATCGGCGTTGGACAGGATGTTCATATATTGGTTCAGGCCTTCATCCATCCACCCGTACCAGGTCTCGTTGGTCCCGACCATCATCGGCCACCACTGGTGCCCGGTCTCGTGGTCGGCGGCACTCTGGTTCGAGTTGATCACCATCGGATACTCCATGCCCGAGCTCGGCCCGTCCTGCAGCGTCAACTGGGGAAACGGATACGGCGCCCACAGCTTGGAGTAGAACTCGAGCGCATGGCGCGTGATGTCGCCAGCGCGCGTGAACAACCGGGCGCGCTCGGGCAGATGCACCATGTAGATCGGAATTCGCCCCTTGCCCGGGATCGTCGCGCGCGTCGCCTTCCACACGTAGTTCTTGGCCGTCGCCCAGGCGAAGTCGTTGACCATGTCGGCGACGAAGTGCCACACGAGCCGATCACCGTCCGCGGTCGACTTGCCGGGTCCGACCTCGTCCTTGCCGACGATCGTGGTCACGGCGTCTTTCTCGAGCACGTGGGCCAACCGCTTGCGTGCGGTCTCCGTCAGGACTTCGTCGGGGTTTTGCAGCACACCCGTCCCGGTCACGATCCAACCCGCCGGAACGTCGATCTCGACATCGAAGCGACCGAAGTTGTTGTAGAACTCGGCCGGACCGAGATACGGGTTCCTGTCCCATCCACGCAGGTCGTCGTACTTGGCCAACCTCGGATACCACTGCGTCGGCTGGAACAGCGTGTCGCCCCACCGTTGTGTCATGCGATGGCCCCGCCCGCCGTTGCCACCCGGCAACTTCGTGTGCCACTCGATCTCGACCTTGGCCTTCGAGTGCGCGGCAATCGGCTTGCCGAGGTTGACGGTCGCGACCGTCTGGTCGAGCCCCCACGCGCTGGCTCGTCCGCGGCGGCGGAAGCGCCGGAAGCGGCCGCCGCGTGACCTGAGCTCGATCTCGTCGCCATCGACGGCGATCCGCGTCACGACCATGCCGTCGGTCATCTCGGCCGGCGCCGACCCACCGCGCGGAACGCCGGCCCGGAAGATGTTGTGGTCGAGGCGCAACACGAGCTGGCGCAGCTGCGTCGGGCTCGTGTTGTGAACCACGATCGTCTCCTTCCCGGAGATCGTGTGCTCCTGCGGGTCGAGCCGGGCGTGGATCGTGAAGTCGGTCTGCAGTTGCCAGTAGTTGGGCCCGGGTCGCCCGGTGAAGTCGCGCGTCCCGGCCTCCATCGCCCGGCGGATCGCCTTGGTCAACGGCACGTCGCGCCGGATCGCGCGGGTCGGGGAGTCGATCGTCCCGCGCAGGAGGGCCGGGGCGCGGGCCGCGGCCGCCTTCGGGGCTCGTTGGGCCTGCGACAAGGCGGACATCGACAGCGCGGACAGGGCGAGCAGGGCGGCAGACAGTGGCTTCATCGGGGTTCTCACAGAGGAAAGCAGCGTGGCACTCTACCGCAACGCGAGCAGGCTGCTGGGGACGGTCCGGGATTCTGCACCTCTGGGGCGTTGCACCGACCATGAAACCCCACATGCGGGCGACGGACGACCGAGGAAACACGCGTGACCTAGCAGACCCTGCTAGAACCTCGGGAATGCGACTTCGGTTTCGCGGCGTTCGCGGCTCATCCCCTAGTGGTGTGACGCAGACAGATTCGTCATTATCCGTGGTGCTGCGGCGTTGCTGGTGGTGAGTCGCTCTGTCGCTTTCGAGGTTCTCGTGTCACGGCAGATCGACGTTCGGGCGGACGCAGGCGGGCTGGAGCCCGCCGAGGGAGCACGACGCCGCCAGCGGCGTCGCAGCGCCTCGGATAATGGCGAAGATTTCTGCACCACACCACTAGTTGGATTCCCCCCGCCGTCGCGGGGCACGGAAGTCTCCCCGTCAGCCACACTCGGTCCCCCAGGCGAAACCATGCCCGACCCCTTCGAGACCCGGTCGTTGCAGCCCACCCTGGGCTCGCGGATCGAGAGCTTCGCCTCGGAGTGTCTGAAGGCACCCGGGGACGAGGCAAGGCGTCGGCTCGAGCAGGCGTGCCTGGACCATCCCGAGTCCGCCGAAGGGCTGCGATGGGTATTCGCAGTCCTGTCCCAGTTGCAGACCCTCAAGGGGGGCGACGGCGATCCGGGGCTGCCCGAGCAGATCGGTTCCTATCGGATCCTCGAGGTGCTCGGGGAGGGCGGCATGGGCATCGTGTATCTCGCGGAGCAGAAGCAGCCCGTTCGCCGCCGGGTTGCCGTCAAGCTCATCAAGCTGGGCATGGACTCGAAGCAGGTCTTGGCCCGCTTCGAGATCGAGCGACAGGCTCTCGCGATGATGGAGCACGACTGCATCGCCAAGGTGTACGAAGCGGGAGCGACCGAGGCCGGCCGGCCCTACTTCGCGATGGAACTCGTCAAGGGCCTCCCGATCACCGAGTACTGCGACCAACAGCAGCTCGATCTTCACCCAGCGGGGCCAGATCATCGGCACGCCGAACTACATGTCTCCCGAACAAGCCGGACTCGGCGCGCTCGACGTCGATACACGCTCGGACATCTGTTCTTCCTGTCCAAGTACGAGATGACGCAGGGACAGTGGCTGCGGCTCATGCGGGCGAATCCGAGTAGCTTCGGTGGCGGCCGTGCGGCGCAGGCTTCACCGAGCTTGCAGAATCCCGTCGAGAATGTGAGCTGGGAAGACGCGGCGCATGCGTTGCATCGCGTGAACCTCAGATTGCCGACCGAAGCAGAGTGGGAGTATGCAGCGCGCGCCGGGACGACGACACCCTGGTGGACCGGCAGCCGCCCGCGTTCGGTGATCGGCTTCGCCAACCTCCGCACCACACCGGTTGGAACGACACGGCACGCTCCGCGCGTGTGACCGTCCGGAGGCAGGCCTCCGCTCGGGCTCGAAGGCCTGACTTGGGTCTCCGGCCTTCGAGAAGCATCGAGC
>Ga0210086_1001537_pt1 | contig 11728 bp, 3 predicted proteins | sample China_Galinas_PW_3_FD_184867 | JGI IMG/M metagenome (GOLD analysis project Ga0210086, IMG submission 184867) | Wetland microbial communities from San Francisco Bay, California, USA, that impact long-term carbon sequestration - China_Galinas_PWB_D2... | ecosystem: Environmental > Aquatic > Marine... | reverse complement strand
AGCAAAGAGCGGCAGAGAAAGAAAAAGAGAAACAATTACTGGCACAGCAAAAAGCGCAAGAACAAGAACAAAAGCGTATCTTAGCAGAACATAAAGCAGCAGAAAAGGCTCGAGAAAAAGAATTGATTGCGCAGCGCAAGGCAGAAGAAGCTGCACAAAAACAGTTAGTTGCAGAGCAAAGAGCGGCAGAGAAAGCACAAGAGAAACAATTGCTGGCACAGCAAAAAGCGCAAGAACAAGAACAAAAGCGCATATTAGTGCAGCAAAAAGCAGACCAAGACCTGCATAAACATGCATTGATGAGAAAACGAGCTCAACAAGCGAAAGAAAGATTATTACTTGCACAAAAACAGGCAGCAGATGAACGTGAAAACAAAAAAATATTAGCTCAACGCAAATCACAAGAGGCTAAAGAAAGAAGCTTGATTGCTCAGCAAAAGGCAATTAAAGCAAAAGAAGCTAAACAGATATTAGCAAAACAACAGGCAATAGCTAGAAAAGAGAAAAAATTACTTGCTCAACAAAAAGCACAAGCATCGAAAGAAAAACGGCTACTTGTGCAGCAAAAAGCTACAGAAATACATCAACATAAATTAGTTGCTCAGCGATATGCTGTAGACGAGCAAAGAGCTCATGTTATTTCAACACCGCAAAAAGCAGAAGAAAAACGTGAAGTTAAGCAGCTGCGTGCTCAGAAAAAAGAAGATGTATCACGTAAACAAGCGCGAGAAGTGAAGTTACGCATAGGAACAAAACAAAACAAGAAACTTGCTGCATTACATGCAAAAGGTCAAAAATATCTTAAAGGTATTACTACCGTACTGGATACCTTTAATAATCAGCTGAATAATAATACATCATCACTATTGGCCCAAGATGTATTAACTATGCTTGACCAGTTGGTAAAACGTCCTGATTTTGGTGAATTTGGTACCTATATGTTATTAAACTTGCTTGATTTAGAAATAGATATTGTTGATTATCTACGCATTGGTGATAAAGGTGCCGGTTTTCAAAGCATAATTGATACGCGGAGTACCTTGCTCAGACGTAGTATGCCATCCGTACAGAATGCGTACACGGCGGTGGTAGATGCATCTACACAAACTGCAGGGCGACATGTTAAATTAGACCAAAGAATGCAGGGTCGTGTGGGTAAATCATTGGCGGGATCACTTAATGGGCCAGATAAGCAGCTCTTCTTGCAATACATGCAAGAATCACTTACCGGTTACTATGCGCAGTTAAATAACATGCGTCGTATGTATATGCGACATAGATAAAATTTCGTACTTGATTTTATTTTTATTCATAGTACCAATCTGTTGACTTAAAAAATGCAGATGTTAGGATTGCTATGAAAAAGATAAAGAGAGAGTACTATGAGCAAAACATTTCGCATATGTATTTTTATAGGTTCACTTCTTTTTTTGCATTCCATATTTCCCATTACTGTAGGTTCAGACACTGCAGTTTCTGTTGAGTCTTTTACCAATTTTCCTGCTGGAGAGGATAATCTTGTCTATGCCTTTGCTTGGATGAAAAATGGGTTTGAGTTAGCAGACAATACCACTACCTGTACTTTTGGCAGTGTGTACCCGGTTTCCGGACAAGTTAGCTTGAACGGGGGAATAATCACGCTGGACCAAGATTTATTGTTAAAAAGTAATATCAGCATATCCAATTGGGGATCTATTATTGGTAACGATCATAGGGTTGACTTATGTTCATCTATTACCTCGCTTCCCGAAGCAAATTTCTTTGAAGATACTACGGTAATTTTCAATTCGGATCTTGTTTTAAGTAATTCTATTGTGTTTAAAGGTACATGTGTTCTTGTTGGTGATGGCAACTCAATTTTTCTTGATGATAATGCAGCACTTATAGTAGATTCCGGAGCCAGTTTGGAGTTGCATGATCTTGAATTGCATGGTGTTAAAAGTACTAATGTACGTTGCATAGATGATACCGGGTTAATTATTTTAGATTCAATGAGTTGGATACAAGAAGGTAATTATACATTTTCTACCGGCAGTATCCTATTTGTAGACCAAGTGAGTTTTATTGGTTCAGTAACATTCAGTTATGAAAGTAGCCAAACCAGTACTATTACCGCTTACACTCAGGTAACCATAACGGATGATATGTATTTATCTATCGGTAGAGTTGCTGAAAACGCTCCCGATCCACTTTATTTTGAACATGCAACTTCAGTGCTTAAATTTGATAAAGCATCTTGGATTGTTACTTCTTTTGGTATGCAGATTACTAACGGGACCATTCTTTTTGATAATAATGTTGATGTAGATGTGCAATCAACTTCAAGCGCTCAAGGTATTATATTTGGGGATACTATTGATGGTCATGATGCAACTATTATTTGTAAAGCAGGTACCGTTGTCAGCCATAAAAATGGTCATATTACGTATAATAACTATGCACCAGATAAGATTGTATCTACCTCTAGTACAGCTCATTTAATTAGGGAAGAAAATTCATATATTGTGGTAAATACCGATGTTATTATACCGGAGGTTACGGTAGAGCTTGTATCAGAAAATGTATACCCACTTATTGTAGATTCCGGTGCCTCATTGCAATATGATAAATCATTGGTTGTACTGCCTAATGTTGCCTATGATCTTGTTTGTAAGCAGGTAAATGCTTATACCTATCTATTAACCGGCGCCAATGATCAAATCTTTTTCAACAAGGGTATTTTGCCTTTATATTTGCAAATTTCCGGTTTGGGAAACTTGATACAAGGTAATGGTGGCATTTCCGGCTATGTAACTTTAGCTGACCAAGATTCAGAACTACAGAGTAATATTTCTGGATCCATAGGTAATATACTGAGTTTAAACGGCGGAACTTTAACATTACTGGGGCGACTAGGATTGGATACGACAGGTATTATTGCCGGCCCAGGAACGGTTAATCTTAACTCTTTATTACTTGATTTAGGACAAAGTGCCGCTACTTATAGTACTCCAATCTTATGGGAAGGAACGTCCGGCAAGATAAACTTTAATGATACGGTATCATTATCAAGTACATGGACTATTAGCGGTTCTTGTACATTAAATGGTAATGGCAATACCTTGGTGTTGTTAGATGGTGGAGAGATTGCGTTGCAAGATGGTGCATCATTGACATTAAAGCAGCTAAAAATAAAAGGGGTAAAAGATAGTAATATAAGATGCTTATCTGATAATGCTTTGATCGTGTGGGAAAATTCTGATTGGTTTTTAGATAATGATTTTACTTATACGCACGGCGCAATGTACTTTAATCATAACAATAGTATTCAGGGTAATGGGTACAGGTTTACCTATGATAGTGCTATGACTAGTTCTATAGTAAGAAATGCTGAGTTTAAATGTTATGATGTGCAGCTTGCTATTGGCAGAAAAACAGTAGATAGTTCTGAACCACTCTATTTAATAGACCGTACTGCTATGTTTACACTTGATGATAGTACGCTTGAGGTGAGTGCAGGTGGTATGCGGCTTGATCAAGGTATGATTGGATTTTTTAATAATGTTAACCTGGAGATGAATTCTACTACAACGCAAAATGGTTTGGAATTTGGTAATGATGCCGGAACTGATACGGTTATATTGAATTTTTTCCCGGGTACAACAACTTATCATGTTAAAGGGCATATGATATTTAATATGAGCACGCTAGCACAATTTGCATCAAGTACACTTACGGCAAACTTTATTCGCGAAGCTAATACCATAGTTGTAGCTAAAAGAAATGTGCATGTTAAAGATGTAACTGCAACAATTAATCCTCCGGCTGTTATACTAACAGAAAATGGTGCAATAGTTAGTTATGAAAATGCAATAGTATCACTTCCTGGTAGCGACGTGCTTGTTACCGGTACCCGCTATGATGATACAACTATTTTGTTAACTGATGGAGGTTCATTTGAAGTAATGGATGGTAGTTTTGGTGCATTATTACGAGTTGATGGCTCGGGCAATACTATTACCGGCAATGCTAGCCTAGGGCAGCCAACTATACTGCAAAATAGCACTGCTTCATGTACCATGGGGGTACATGGAACGGTAAATAATATTTCACTAAATGGTGGGGCTATTACCCTCAGTGATGATCTTAATTTTACATTCGGTAAATATTTTGTTGGAAGTGGAATGGTTAATTTGGCTGATAAAAGCCTTAACCTGAGCAGTGCACCACTAACTGCTGTAAATAATGGTATAAATTGGACTGGTGCCGGAGGTTCAATAGAGATGCATGCACAACTTTCGCTTGCATCAACATGGACCTTTAATGGTTCATGTGAAATCAATGGTCATGGTTTTACGCTTGATTTAGGTGCAACCGGGCAAATTTACATTGCTGACGGTGCACAGTTAACTTTGCGTGACATGTTTTTAAAGAATGTGTCAGGAACCAATATTACATGTCTTGGTGATACAAGTGTTTTGGAACTGGATAATGTCTATTGGGTTCAAGATGATGATTATATCTTTGATACCGGTAGCTTGCTTATACAGAATGAAGCACTCATTTCCGGCGGATATACATTTTTATATACCAGTAGTACCTCAAGCGTTATTAATAAACAGTCAGAACTACATATTAGTGATCATAGTGAGTTATTAATTGACTCGAGTGATGTAGGATATCTTTATGAACCATTTATATTTGAAGATGGTACTGCATTGTTGCACCTTGATAATTGTAGTTTAACGGTAACCGGGTATGGTGCACAATTTACCACCGGACGTGTTATTAATGAAAATGATGTTGCGATTGATATATATTCTACGTCTACGCTTAATGGGTTGACTCTTGGTAATGGTACTTTAGCAGGAGATTTAATTTTTGAATTGCGTCCCGGTGCATCAGTGCGTTATCTAGGTGGTCATGTGGTCACCAATATCACAAATATGCAACCAATTGTGTCACGTTCCAAAACTGCTCGTGTTATTCGATCTGCAAACAGTGTGTTCCATCTCATGAGTGATGTTTTACTATCTGATATAACACTTAACGTAGATGTATCAGCAGTACTTACAATAGAGCCAGGTAAAACTTTATCATTTGCAGATGTTGGTAATGAAACCGTATTTGGAGATTTTGATATTGTTGGTGCACGGTATAGTTCGGTAGGTAATTTATTGGCCGGGTCGGATAATTTCGTGTTTTTGAGTCGAGGTGCATATCCATTATTAAGTATTGTAGCAAATGCAGGAAATTCTGTTCTTGGTAATGGTAATATTATTGGACCAATTATATTTTTTGATAGTAATGCACAGCTTATTTGGGGATTGAATGGTTGTTTGCTCGCTGATTTGACCTTGAATGGTGGCTTGCTTACCTTATCAACTGATTTGGTATCCGGACCGGACATAATGGTATCTGGACCTGGAGAGATTAATATTCAAGGTAATAGATTTGTATTTGGCCCCAAAAAAATAACGATAGCTGACGCATTATATTGGAATGCTAATGGTGGCACGATAGAAATGGGTGCTAATATAGATTTGGAAAATAGCTGGACATTCAGTGGTATATGTACATTACAGGGTAATGGTAATATCTTAAAACTTATTGATGCGGGTTCTCTAATAGTTGAAGATGGATCACAATTAACCCTAAAAAATATGGTAGTGCAAAATATTACCGGTACACAAATTAAATGCTTAAATGATGCGAGTGTTTTAATTCTTGATAATGTCACATGGTTGCAATCTGATGATTATATATTTGATACCGGTGCATTAGAAGTGAAAAATAATGTTAAAGTAAGAGGTGGCAAAACTTTTGCCTATCAAACGAGTTTAACGAGTACGATAGCTTTTGATTCTAAACTTAAGTTTGATACTAACTGTACCTTTAGCTATGACCCTACCAATTATGTAGATAATCTTCTTGAGATGATAGATGAATCAAGTGAATTATTTTTAAATAATGCTTCACTCCATATCACCGTAACCGGCATGCAATTGACTCATGGCTTATTGCGTGTGAATGGTACCTCATCACTCTCGTGTGAAGGAGCTGATGGTATTACGCTTGGCAATGGAGTATCGGCAGATGATTGTATGGTAGTTATTAGTTTAGGATCAACTTTATCAATTGACCAAGGAACATTAAATTATAGAAATACGAGTACTAATGCATGGCGATCAGAAAATAATGTATCTACCTTATATATGCAGGCGAATACACATCTTTTCTTGTATGAAGATTTAGATATTGGTGTTGGACGTATAATTTTTGCAAACAATACTGAGCTTTCCCGCACGGTCGGTAAAGAATTATTTGGCACAATTGATGTACTGGGCGAAGTCTTATTTACTAATATTTAGAGGTAGTGTGAAAAAGAAGTTATTAGTTGTAATTACCGCTCTTTGTCTGCAGATAAGTGTCGCATTAATTGCGGTTATTGTAGGCTCTGATACCGCAGTATCGCGTCAAGCGGCAGTGACTTTTCCTGCAATTGATAGTAATAATGAGATGCGTGGTTTTGCAGTTTTTCAAAATGGCTTTACGTTGCAAAATGCATCTACAACTTGTTTATTTAATGATCTTTTTCCGGTATCCGGCGAAATTCGACTTAATAGCGGCTCACTCACCCTCGCAGAAGATCTTGTACTTGCAAATACCACACAATTAATCACGGGAGGAAACATTGTTGGTGTTGGACATGTATTTGAACTACCCGATCAAACGGATCCATTTAATTTTACGGGTACTATGACATTAAATGCCGTTGATTTAATTGTAAATTCCCCCATAAATCTTGTAGGCCAAACCACATTTCAAGGTAACTGTACATTGCATGGCAATGGTTATACCATAGATTGTTCAAGTGGGAGTATACGCATAGCGAGTGGTGCGCAGTTATCAATACATGATGCGGTATTGAAAGGCATTAGCTCTAATACTATTACTAATGCCGCTACCAGTAGCGTGCTTATATGTAACGATGTTACCTGGATACAAACTGATAATTATTCATTTACACAGGGTTCTTTGCAGATTAATGGTACTGTTCTTATGACTGGAGAAAAAGGCTTTAGCTACCAAAGTAGTCAAGCAAGCACTATCAAAGCTAATAGCACTTGGTTTTTTGATGCCGGTATGACCTTTAGTTACAAGCCGCCGAGTGCATCAAAGAATCTCATTGTAATGGAATCAAATTCTTCAATATTGCACTTATATGAAACAAGCATGCATTCGACTACAACCGGTGTGCGTTTAACAAAGGGAATATTATTTGTTGATGGTACTTGTCCGGTATATAGCGATGCCACCACCGATGGGCAAGCAATAGCGTTTGGAGACGGTGCGTCAGTAAGCAATGATTTAGCAATAAAGATAGGGCCGGAGTCAGGGTTGGATGTACGTTCGGGATTAGTATTGGTAAATAATGTCAATGGTTAAAATACGCTACTACTTTATTATATTAGTGCTGTGCATGATGCATAGCGTTCTTCCAGTCATTGTTGGTTCTAATACTGCAGTTTCACGTCAAACATTTGTTAGTTTTCCTTCATCAGACTCAAATAATGAGGTTCGTGGTTTTGCATCTATGGATCAGGGGTTTGGGTTAGAAAACTCTTTAACCAATTGTATATTTAATGCATTTTTTCCAGTAGCAGGAAACATTGTGTTAAATTCAGGCACTTTAACATTAAAGCGTGATTTAGAGCTCTATAATGCAACACTAGTAGGTGGTGGTATCATAGAAGCTAATGCCTACACGATGCATTTTACTTCTACAAAGACGGTGAGCTTCTCACAAACGAATGCAAAATTAACGTTGCTTGACCAAAAAACATTGTCCGGCAGTTTAAACTCGGTCTCTTGGTCTACTGCGAGTGGTTATATTGCAACCGGTGGTGCCGATAATGCATTGACAGTATTTTCTTTTGATGGTTCTGCACTTACCCAACTTGATTCGCAATCAGCGGGTGGAATAGCCTATAGTATTCGGTGGCATCCAACACAGTATTATATTGCGCTTGGCAGATCTAATGGTACTGGTAATGAATTCCAAATTTGGTTTTTTAATACCGGTACCAATGCATTATCTCAGACTGATGGGATATCTTTTGGTTCAAGTGCTACTGTTCCGGCAGTTGCCTGGCATCCAACCGGCAATTATGTGGTCTCAGGCAATGATAAGTTAACAGAAATTAATCTGTATAGTTTTTCTGCCGGTACATTAACACCCGTAACTACCTTTAACTACAGTGGTAATGATACAATATCACAAAATGCGCTAGATTTTAAAAAGACCGGAACCTATTTGGCCGTAGGCAAGCAACTTAATAATACGCTGAGTGTGCTTGCTTTTAATGGTTCAACTTTGGTTGAAAATGCATCGGCTGCTCCCGGTGTAACAGTATATTCAGTTAGTTGGCATCCAACATTGCCATTAATTGCGGTGGGGCTTGCAGCAACCACAGAAACTATTCGTATTTATGAACATAATTCGGGAGCCGGCACGTTGACCGAGCGGACAACGGCGCGCGTAGGGGCTACCAATGATATATTGTCAGTTAACTGGAGTGCTGATGGGAAATATTTAACCATAGGGCGTATTGCAACCACGGGTACAGAATTCCGGGTCTATAGTTTTGATTCTACGGCATATACCTTGACGCTAGAAGTAGGTTTAGAGAGTGTTGCCGATGTGACTGATGTGCGTTGGTCGCGCAGTGGTCTTTATATTGCACGGAGTGATTTGAATAATAATGTGAGCGTCTATAGTTTTTCTCCCAGTGCAGGAACACTCGGTTATATATTTAATAATGTTCGTTTATCATTTCATACCCATTCGGCATGTAATACCACATGGCAGTTTAATGGAACGAATAATTCAGTAACAGGCCGTGGACATACATTTAATTTCCAGGGGGGGAATATTATTGTAGGAACCGGATCATCATTGTTACTTGAAGATATGACAATCAAAGGTATTGCCGGCACAAATGTTTCATGCCAAGATAATTTAAGTACGGTATCTCTGCGTAATGTGGTGTGGTTACAAGATAGTGATTTTACGTTTACCAAGGGACATATTGATATTGTTGGAGATGTAATAATATCTGGTACAAACTATTTTAATTATCAAACAGATCAGGTAAGTACTATAGAAAGTGATGCAACGCTATTTTTTGATGCGGGTATGAAATTCAGATATCAACCGGCAAGTGCATCAAGTAATTTACTTGCTATGGCTGCCAAATCTTCTATTTTACATTTGTATGAGGCTGAATTGCGAACTACCACAACAGCTTTTCAATTGACCAAAGGCACGATGGTTTTTGAAGGTACCTGCCCGATCATAAATACCGGTACGGTAGAATCTCAAGGCATCATGTTTGGTGATGGGGCATCTGCAGCAAATGATCTGCGCATAAAAATTTTGCCCGAATCAGGTTTGAATATCCAGCAAGGATTTTTGGTTTACAAAAATATAAATTAACGTTATGAATAATAAATAAAGAAGAGAAGTAGTTACCGGCAGAAAGCATGGGGAAGTAGTATATGAATAGCAAAAGAGCACTCGTTCTTTTAGTAGTTTTCTCTACATGTTTTCAGGTTTTTTATACTTATGCTGATATTAAAAGTCGCGGTAATACTTCTTTTATTAAAGTTAATTCCGGTGCTACACTCAAAATTAATCAGGCAATTCCTTCTTTTGCCGGTAAATTAATCAAAAATTCCGGCTCAACCATTTCAGGCCAAAATATTACGTTTAGCGATGGGTTGTTACAAAATACGAACAACAATACGTTATTAACCGGGGTGTTTCAGCCCGGAAGCTCTGCAATTTCTTTGGATGGTAGCAAAATATTATATGTTAGTTATGGGCAAGTGTCGCAAACGGTAAACATTAGCAATAGCGGTAACATAATTCGGGGCCAGCCATCTTTTGCAAGCAGTATCAATTTACAGAACTCGAGTGCCGGCGTTAGCATGGCGGTGCAACGAGCAGTTGATCAAAATATTGTATTAAATGGTGGCAGTGTAACGTTGGCAGATCATTTAGAATTTGTAGCGGGCAAAAGAATTACCGGCAATGGATCAGTAGATCTTAATAATAATAATCTCATTTTTGGTGCAACCAATTTAACGTTGCCTAGTTCAGTTTTATTTAGCAATGCCGGAGCCATAGAGCTTAACAGTCAAGTGGATTTGACCGGAACTTGTTCATTTAGTGGTACTAATCGTATTAATGGTAATGGAAACATTTTAAATCTTGCCAGTGGTTATTTGGTATTGACAGATAATGCGACCTTATATTTAGCTGATTTAGTCTTAAAAGGTTTGGGTACTGGAGGTGGCAATTTAATTTTTGCCAATGATGCGGCAACATTATATTTAGATAATGTTGATATCGAATTGAGTGGTGATATTACGAGTACGCAAGGCAATATTATTGTGAATGGTCCATCAACATGGATTCTCAAAGATAATACCTGGACAATTGATACATCAGCGCTGTTAACCGTGAGCGGCGTGACGTTATGGAAAGACCCTGCAGGTGCTACAACGGCCGGTACTATTGCATTTGGTACTCCGGAAGATAGTTTCCTTACTCTTGTAGCAAGCGGTACCATAAAAACAATTGGTGAAGCTGATGTGAGTGGTATACAAGCTCAAGTAGATAATAATACTACCATGATTGCTATGCTCAAAACAAGTACCGGTGAATTACAAACACAGGCAGCATCTAATGAACTGATAATTGATGACCTGACAACAAGTACTAATAATTTACAAATTCAAATAGATACAAACGCATCAGATATTGCAAGTAACTTGAGCATGATCAACATGGTCAAAACAAGCACAGGCGAACTGCAAATAGAGATAGATACCAATATATCAGATATCGCAAGCAACTTGAGCATGATCAACATGGTTAAAACAAGCACAGGTGAGTTACAAACAGATATAGATACTAATGCATCAGACATTGCAAGTAACTTGAGTATGATCAATATGGTTAAAACAAGTACTGGTTATTTACAAGATCAAATAGATACGAACGCATCAGACATAACAAATAATGCATCAATGATAAGTATGCTCAAGACAAGTACTGGCGAATTGCAAATAGAGATAGATAGCAATACCTCAGATATTGCAAGCAACTTGAGTATGATTAACATGGTCAAAACAAGTACCGGTGAATTGCAAACAGAGATTGACACCAATATCTCAGACATTGCAAGTAACTTATCTATGATCAACATGTTGAAAACAAGTACAGGATACTTACAAGATCAAATAGATAATGGAGGTAGTAGTAATTCCATAATAGATATGCTTAAGACGAGCACCGGTTATTTACAAGATCAAATAGACACGAATGTATCAGATATCGCAAGTAACTTGAGCATGATCAACATGGTCAAAACAAGTACTGGCGAATTGCAAACAGAGATTGACACCAATATCTCAGACATTGCAAGTAACTTGAACATGATCAACATGGTCAAAACAAGTACAGGCGCGCTGCAAACAGAAATAGATACGAATAGTTCAAATATTGCAAGCAACTTGAGCATGATCAACATGGTTAAAACAAGCACGGGTGAATTGCAAACAGAAATAGATACCAATACATCAGACATTGCAAGTAACTTATCTATGATCAACATGTTGAAAACAAGTACAGGATACTTGCAAGATCAAATAGATAATGGAGGTAGTAGTAATTCCATAA
>Ga0210086_1001535_pt1 | contig 11733 bp, 11 predicted proteins | sample China_Galinas_PW_3_FD_184867 | JGI IMG/M metagenome (GOLD analysis project Ga0210086, IMG submission 184867) | Wetland microbial communities from San Francisco Bay, California, USA, that impact long-term carbon sequestration - China_Galinas_PWB_D2... | ecosystem: Environmental > Aquatic > Marine... | reverse complement strand
AGCGCGTCGGAGATGCCCGGCGCGTGGATGCGGCTTGCGACCGGCAAGTCGATCGTGAACGGTGCCAACGGCGAGTTTCGCGTCGACGATGGGCTCGTGGTCGTGGTCGATGGGGACGCGCGGGTTCGCACGTCCGCCAGGCGGCAGGAGCTGTTGGTTCCGCTCGTGATCCCTGCGGGCACGACGCGGCTGCGGATCGAGTATCGGTGGGAATGATGAAGACGTCGCTCGGGTTGTTGTCTATCGGGTTGTCGGGGTCGGTGTTGTTGGCGCCGGGGGCCGCTGCCCAGGAGAAGCTCCCACCGATGCGTGCCGACGCGGCCCGCGAGGCGGCGCACTACAAGATCGTCGATGTGTTCATTCCGCCGCAGCTGCACATCGAGGCGTCGAGCTGGCTCGAGCTCCCGGACGGGCGCATCGCCATCGGCACTCGCCGCGGTGACGTGTTCCTGGTGACGGGTCTCGAGAAGACACCACCGGTTCCGGACTACCACCTGTTCGCGAGCGGGCTGCACGAGGTGTTCGGGCTCGCGTGGAAGGACAATACGCTTTATGTGACCCAGCAGCCCGAGGTCACGCGGCTGATCGACCGCAACAAGGACGGCAAGGCGGATCGTTACGAGACGATCAGCGACCAGTGGGGCTACGGCGGCGAGCACGAGTTCACGTTCGGCTCCGACTTCGACAAGAACGGCGACATCTGGGTCGTGCTGTGCCTGACCGGTTCGTACACGTCGGACAATCCGTTCCGCGGCTGGTGTCTGCGCGTGTCGGCCGACGGAACGACGACGCCGACGTGCAGCGGGCTGCGCAGTCCGGGCGGGGTCGGGACCAACCTCGAAGGCGTGATGTTCTACACCGAGAGTCAGGGGCCGTGGAACGGAGCGTGCAGCCTGCGGGAGCTCGTACCCGGCGGGTTCATGGGGCACCCGATCGGCAACAAGTGGTACTCCCTCGCGCCGAACATGGGTCCTCGTCCGGCCGAGCCGACCGGTGGGCGCGAGGGCCGGCGGCACATCGACGCCAAGCGGATCCCGCAGCTCGTCGCGCCGGCCGTGGTGTTTCCGTACAAGAAGACCTGCCAGTCAGCGTCGGCGATCACGTGTGACAGGAGCCGCGGCAAGTTCGGGCCGTTCGCCGGGCAGCTGTTCATTCCCGACTACACGCTGAGCCTCGTGATGCGCGTCGACCTGGAGAAGGTCGATGGGGTCTATCAAGGCACGTGCTTTCCGTTCCGCGAGGGGTTCGCGACCGGGCTCATCGGCGCGGTGCTGACGAAGAACGGCTACCTGTTCGTCGGCGGCAGCAGCCGCGGCGGATGGCCGACCCGCGGGACCAAGAGCTTCGCGATCCAGCGGCTCGAGTGGACGGGCGTGGTTCCGTTCGAGGTCCGAACCGTGCACGTGAAGAAGGACGGGTTCGAGCTCGAGTTCACGAAGCGTGTGGATGCGGCCAGCGCTGCGAGCGTCGGGTCCTATGGAATGACGAGCTACACCCACTACTACCACCGCGCGTACGGCAGCCCCGAGATCGAGACGAAGACTCTGGCGATCCGCAGCGCGACGGTCCTCGACGGCGGCAAGCGCGTGCGACTCGTCGTCGACGGGATGCGGCTCGGCTACGTCCACGAGCTGCACATGCCGGGGGTACGGGCTGCATCCGGCGAGACGCTGCTCCACGACGTGTGCTACTACACGCTGAACCGCCTGCCAACGCGGTAGACGTGTGCCTGGGAGGCTGCGTCACGGAACCGCGGACACGCCGTTTTCCGTGCGTGCCCGTGCCGGTGCCCGTGCCCGTGCCCGCCACGTGCCCGTCCAACATGTGACGGACACGACGGACACAATCGTATTCACGCGATCTCGAACTTCTCCTTGCGGACCGGAACCTCGACGTGCTCGAAGCCGGCGTCGAGCAGGCGATCGGAGAACTTGAGGGCGGCGTTCTCTTCGCCGTGCACGATGAACACCCGCGTGTTGCGCGGGAGGTGCGCGTAGCTCTCGAGCAGCTCGCGATAATCGGCGTGGGCCGACAAGCCGCTGATGCTGCGGACCCGACACCTGACCTTGTGGCGGACGCCGAACAGCTTGACGTAGTCGAACTTCTCGACGAGCTTGCGCCCGAGCGTGCCCTCGGCCATGAATCCGACGAGCAGCACGCAGTCTCGCGGGTTGCCGATCGTGCGCTTCAGGTGGTGGACGATGCGCCCGCCCTCGCACATGCCCGATGCCGAGATGATGATGCAGTTCGTGGCGTCGTTGAGCGACTTGCTCTCCTCGACGTCGGCGACGAAGCGGACTCCGTCGAAATGGAACGGATCGTGCCCGCTCTCGAGATCGCCCGCATCTCGTCGTCGAACAGCTCGGGGTGCATCGACGTGATCTTCGTGGCCTTGTTGCTGAGCGGCGAGTCGATGTAGATCGGTTGTTTCGGAATCCGTCCCTCCCGGACCAGCTTGCCGAGATACAGGAGCACGCTCTGGGTCCGTCCGACCGAGAACGCCGGGATCAGCAGCCGACCCCCGTCTCGCGCCTCCTCGTTGACGATCTCACAGAGCTCGGCCTCCATGTCCGTCGGAGTGGCGTGCAGGCGGTCCCCGTACGTCGATTCGGTGATCAACACGTCGGATGCGGGAAGCCGCTCGGGATCACGCAGCACAGGCAGGCCCTTGCGGCCATGGTCGCCCGTGAACACGATCCGCTTCTTCGTCTTTCCGTCATCGACGTCGAGGACGACGAACGCTGCACCGAGGATGTGACCGGCATCGAGGAACGTGCACGTGACCCCGTGGCAGACATCGAATGTGCGGTGATACGGCTTGCCGCTCATCCGGTCGTACGTCTTCAGCACGTCGTCCATGTCGTAGGGCGGCACGAACGTCTCCCCGTGCTTGGCGAGATGCTCCGCGTCCGCGGCTTGGATGTGCGCAGAGTCGGCCAGTAGAACTCCGGCCAGGTCCTTGGTCGCGTCCGTGCAGTGGATCGTGCCCTTGTAGCCGAGCTTGACCAGCCGCGGAAGCGAGCCGCTGTGGTCGATGTGGGCGTGTGACAGGACCACCGCGTCGATCGAATCGGCTTCGACTCCGAGGTACTGATTGGCCTTGTTGGCCATCTTGCGGGGGCCCTGGACCATGCCGCAGTCGAGCAGGATCCGCTTGTCGTTGACCGTGAGCACGTGCTTGCTGCCGGTCACGTGTCGGACCGCGCCGAGGAACTGTAGGGAGATCGTCATGGCGGTGATGCTAACCGGCTCCTGGAACGAAGAAAGACCTGGCTTCGCAAGCTCGCGGGCGTCCGGCTCGCACTTGGCAGCGGAGCTTCCGGTCCCTACAACTGTTCGCGGCTACTCCAACAACCCGAGGTTGCGTCGCCGGTGAGCACTACCAATCCTGTCGCGCCCGACTCGCTGGTCGGGATCCCGAGGCAACAGACCAATCCTTCGCGCTGGGCCGGCTCGGGCTGGTCGAGCTTCAGCGCCGCGCTCGAGCGTGCCGGTCTCGAAGTCCGCACCGGGCAGCGCGATCGCGCGTTGTTCCTCACGGATTCGGGCGGCATGGCGTTCGGATTGCCGCACGGGACGTTGCGCCCGCGCTCGGCCGAAGACGTCGCGACCGTGATGCGCGCCGCCCAGGACACCGGCGTGCCGGTGACCGTGCGTGGTGGGGGGCTGACGACCGAAGGCGAGACCGTCGCGTTCGGCGGCCTGCTGCTCGACATGTCGGGGATGAGCTCGGTGGTCTCGATCGATCGCGACAATCTGACCGCGCGCGTGCAGGGCGGAGTCTTCTGGCACAGCTTCACCGACGCGCTGCGCCGGCACGGGCTCGACTACCTGTCGGCGCCGCTCAACCTGACGTCGACGGTCGGCGGCACGCTCGGAGTCGGCGGGATCGACATCAACTCCCCGCGGCTCGGCTGCAGCGCCGACCAGTGTGTCTCGCTCGAGGTCGTGACGCCGACCGGCGAGATCGTCGAGTGCTCGAACGAGCACGAGAAGGAGCTGTTCGACCGCGTGCTGCTCGGCTACGGGCAGTTCGGCGTCATCACCGAGGCGACGATGCGCGTGCGCGAGTTCACGCCGATCTCGATGCGCTACGTCTACTATGCGTCGCTGCCGAAGGCGATCGAGGACATGCGGATGCTCGTCGAGACCGACGCCGCCGACTACTGCGGGATCCTGACGATGGTCGACCGTGCGATCAACCTGCTCGTCGCGTTCGATTCCGACGAGCGCGAGCGCGAGTTCGTATCCCGCTGGCAGAAGCGCTTGCGCGGGCTCAGCGAGCTCAGCTTCGCCGCGCGGGCGGCCGTCTACTACGGGCTGCGGCCGTGGCGGATGCGCGAGGCGCTGTTCCTGCTCAACCGCCGGCTCGAGCTGTTCCCCGACTTCTACAAGCCCGAGTACATGCGCGATGGCAAGATCGTCGATCGCACGGTCGTGTTCTCGCGCGCCGTGTGGAAGCACTGGGGCGGCAGCCAGATGGTGATCCCCGATCTCGCGACCTGCGCCGAGAAGTTCACCGAGGCCGTCGTCCGTGGCAATCGCGTCTGTCGCAAGTACTTCCCGTACTACACACTCTACTGCGTCGGCATCAAGCTGTTCGGCGAGGACCGGCGCTACGAGCTCAGCTCGATCCCGCCCGACGCCAAGAGCTTCGCCTACGGCTGCGAGTTCGAGCCGATGCTGTTCGACAAGACCTATAGCCGCGACTACCTGCAGTCGTTCAAGAACGAGATCTACGACATCGGCGCCGACATGAAGACGAGCTACTACCGGTTCGGCGGAATGATGAAGGGCTACATCCGGCGCGTGTTCGGCGACGAGCTCGTCGACCGTCACCTCGCGATGAAACGTGCGGCCGACCCCGCGATGGTCTTGAACCCGGATGTCGTGTTCTGATGCCGGTGACGCATACCCAGCTCCGTCTCTCCGATCCAGCGCGGCCCGGCTACGACGCGTGCACCGGGTGCCACGTCTGCGCGTTGCCGTGTCCGGTGTGGCAACAGACCCGCGATCCGCGGCTGACGCTCAAGGGCCGGGCGCGCGCGCTGCTCCACGGCGCTTCGGTGCTCGAGGTCGCCGACTCGACGCTCGCGTGCGTGCTGTGCGGCGCGTGCGAAGCCGTGTGCCCCGAAGACATCGACACGGTCGGGCTGACGCTCGGGCTGCGCCGTGCGCTGACCGAGATCGGCGAGAACCCGCTCGCCGGGCTCGACGAGTCACCGGTCGGAGAGCGCAACCACGCCCGCGGCGAGCTCGCGCTGCTTCCGCGCGGAATCGACGAAGAGCTGAGAGCCCGCGTCCGAGCGGCGCTGGGCGCCGAGCTCGCGAGCGATGACGGGCGCGACATCGCGCAGCGCATCGAAGCCGGGCTCGAAGTCCCAGCCGAGCGCAGCCGCGCGTTCGTCGCGAGCCTCCCGCCGGCGGTCGTCGTCGCCGACGGCCTGCTCGCTCGCGAGCTTCCTCGTCTCGGATACCGGGGCAGGATCCGGACGCTCGGCGAAGCGCTCTTGGCACTCCCTGGGGTCGTGCGCGCGCTCGGTGCCGGCGACCTGCTCGTGATCGAGTCGCGCGGCTTCCACGCCGACCATCGCCGGTTGGTCCGCTTCTACGACCGCATTCGGGTCGAGCGGGGATGCGACACCAACCTCGATCTCCAGCGAGTCGCGATCGCGACAGGCGCCGGGGCGGTGCAGGCCGCCGGAGGTGCACTCGACGTCGGGCGTCAGGTGCGCTGGATTCTCGAAGGCAAATCCCCGCAGCGGGTCGTCGTCGAGGCGTTCGAGGACCTCGCCGCGTTTCGCAGCCACGCGGACGTGCCCGTCTGCCATCTCGCCGAGCTCCACCCATGACCGAGAAGCCGCGAGAGGTGGATGTCGCCGTCGTCGGCGCGAGTCTCGCGGCCGCCGCGACCTCGAAGCGCCTCGTCGACGCCGGGCTCGAAGCCGTCGTCATCGAGCGCAAGAAGCTGCCCCGCCACAAGGTCTGCAGCGGGATCCTGTCCCCGCGCGGACACCGGTTCCTGCTCGAGAACTTCGGGCCTCTCCCGCGCGAGGTCCTGCACGAGCCGACGTCGTGCCGTGGTGTCACGTTCCACTTTCCGAGCATGCGCGAGCTCAGCATGGACTTCCACGGCGGGCCGACGCCGCACCTGCACCGCAAGTACTCGGACCATTGGGCGATCCAACGCAGCGGAGTGGAGGTGCTCGACGAGACGTCGTTCCTCGGGCTCGAGGACGACGGCGAGCGCGTGCTCGTCAACCTGAAGCGCCACGGCGAGCCGATGCAGCTCCGCGCGCGCTGGCTCATCGGCGCCGACGGACCGGCGTCGTCAGTCGTGCGCGCGATCTATCCCGACTACCCGAAGCAGATCCCGTGGTTCATGGTCGGCCAGAAGTTCCACCCGATCGAGAAGTGTCCGCTCGACCCCGACTACTTCCACTTCTGGTTCCACAAGGACCTCGGGCACTACACGTGGAGCCACGCGCGCGATGGCAGGCAGATCGTCGGAGTCGGCTTCGACGTCGGGCGCAACTTCCATGCGGCGCAGCAGAAGGTCGTCGACTACCTGCGCGAGAAGCACGACGTCCACCTCGGCCCGGCCGAGGATCCCGAAGGCTGCGGGGAGAACTTCGGTCTGTCGCTGATCAACCGCTACGTGTTCGGCAAGGGCAACGTCGCGATCACCGGGCAGGCGGCCGGCTTCCTCAACATGATGGCCGAGGGCATGAGCTGCGCGATGCACTCGGGCGCGATCGCCGGCGAGGCCGTGGTGACGGCCTCGCGCTCACCGAAGCCGCTACAGGCGATCTATCGCCAGATGATCGCGTCCGAGGTCCGGCGCTGTTCGGACCAGTGGAACCCGCTGATGATCGCGTTCCGCAACCCCCACGAGGCCGACTTCAAGGCCGAGCTCGCGAAGCTTCCGCTGCGCGATCGGCTCGGAATCGTGCGCGAGGTCCTGTCCTTCATCCGGCTCTATGCGCGCTTCAAGTGGGGTCGGCAGATCCTCGGGCAGGCGATCACACGGATGTTCCGTGGCGGCTACGACCCGAAGCGCTGGATCTGATCGGAAGCAACAGGAGTCCTCATGTCACAGCCACTTCGTCGCGGGGCCTATATCGGCGTCTTCGTCGGGATCCACGGATGGTTGATCGGACTCGCCATCGCCTGCCTCTCGGCCGGGCGCGGCGATTTCCTGCTCGAGGTCGGTCCGATCGGGTTCGCAGTCAGCTTCGCGATGTCAGCGCTCGCCGTCGTCCTGCTCGAGGCCGTCGTCCAGGCGTTCGGTCGCCACGCGGAGTTCCAGCTCAGCCTCTGGGGCGTGCTGTTGCTGTTCGTCGGCGTGCTCATTCTTCTGTGCAATCACTGGTTCGCACCCCTCGTCGATGCCGACCCCGAGCTCGTCGAGGTGTTCCGGTCCCTGGGCACGGTCTATCGTGTCTCGGACGTCGTTCCCGGCCTGTGCCTGCTCGGTTCGGCCGTCTGCTCGCTGATCGCGGTCCGGCGGATGTGGCGCCGCGCGCCCGACGGCGGCGAGCGCGGAGAGAATGTCGCCACGCGCACCGCGTGAGGGCATCGCACTCGTCACCCCTAACGGAGAGCAGCTAAGGGGCCGCGCAAGAGTAACTTCACGCCCGGGCCGGCCCTCGCCGCCCCTGGCCGCGTTGCGCTCCCTCAGCGAATCTCCTGATTCGCTTGCGTCCGCGCGCCTTGCCAGGAAACCCTCCTTCGGAGGGAACGACGATGGCTCGACCCGAACTGTGAACTTATTCTTGCGCAGCCCCTAAGCTCTGCGCAGCCCAAGCGGAGGTTCTGATGACCACAACCCTCGACAAGCTCGTCTTCGTCGGCTTCAACTCACGCATCGCCGCTCTCGAACGGGAGACCGGCGAGATCTGCTGGTCGTGGAAGGCCAGCAAGGGCTCGGGCTACGTCTCCCTGCTCGTCGACGGAGACTCGATCTTCGCCAGCGTCAGTGGCTATACGTATTGCCTCGACGCCGCGACGGGGACCGAGCGGTGGATGAACCCGATGACCGGATTCGGTTTCGGCGTCACCAACCTCGCCACGGTGCGAGGCCACAGCGGCCACGCGCCGCTCGCCGAGAGCCAGCGGGAGCAGAGCGACACCACGACGCCGGGGGTGTTCACCGCTCCGCCTGGGTGAGATCGATCCGAGGGTTCCGCGACGCCGTCGCCTCTACAGTCCCGGGTCGATCCGGAAGTCCACATGGTGGAGGTTGTCGGGCATCCTGCCGTCCTTGCCCACGACGAACGCGCACAGCCCCTCGCCGTCGATGCGTTGCCCGTGGGACCTACACCACGCCAGCAACTCGCCGACGTCGACATAGTCGCGCCGCACGTTCATCCCCTCGCTCTGGAACGCCTCCTCGGCCATCTCGGCCTGCGCCCGCCATCGCTCGAAGCTGAGACCCCGGATCTCCGGATCCTCGGCGACCTCGCGAAACCGCTCCCACTGCTCCTGGGTGAACCAGGGAGTTCCGATCTGCATGTGTTCGATCCTTCCGTCGTGTCTTCAGAGACAGGTCTTTGACAGACAGGGAACGGGCGCATGCGAAAACGCCGGGATTTCGTGACGCATTCTCTGGCCAGGGTCCGCCGTGCGTCACGCCGGTCGTCAGCGTTTGACCTTCTGCCCGCGCTTGCGGAACAGGTCGAGGTACTTCTCGAGTGGCGTCATTCCGAGCTCGGCTCGCCAGGCGTCGACTCGCTCGGGATCTTCTAGCTCGCGGAGCTTCAGGCTCCCGTCGGGCAGGAAGCTCAGCTGTGAGCCGTAACGCTGCTTGCCACCGAGCGCCACCGTGGTCCGATCGTAGAGCAACGCGTACAGCTGGCCGAGCTGTTGAGGCTTCTTCTTCGCCTCGACCTTGATCTGCGGCAGCGCCGTTCGCATGAGCCGCAGGTTTCCGCTGTGTTGCACAATCAGAAACGCGTCGTCGCAGGCGCGGTTGCCGAACCGCTCGGAGTCGATCCATCCTACGTCCTTGACCAGCGCGAACAGATGGCGGGTGTTGTCGGTGTCGATCTTCTTCATCTCGGCGCTGAGCTTCTGCATGGCCGGGCCGCGCAGCATCTTCTGATAGTCGTCGGGCGACTTGGCGTCTCTTTGCGCTCCGACCAGCAGCCTGCCGATCTCTCCACGCACTGCCTGATCGCGTTCGCCCCGGCGGCGCAAGTCCTTGGTGATCGCGGCCCGTTCGGCTTCGTCGGGTTTGCGCTTGCCCAGCTCGAACGGATCGATGCACACCGCTTCGGGGACGTCGGCAAGCCGCGAGTAGGTGATCTCCTTCCCGCCTGTGTACGTGAGCGTGAGCCGTTTCCCTTCCATCGTGACGCGGACCTTCGTGTCGAGCACGGGACCGTCGGCCAGCGGCGTGCGCACGATGCGATCCGGAGCGTCATACTTCACCGAATAGACCTGCTGCTGCGTGCCGTTCGCGATCACGCACCGTCCGGGGAAGAACCCGAGCAGCTCGGGTCCACCCTCGTCGCGCTGCCAGGCACCGGCGAGTTTCTTGGCGAGGTCGTCCTGCGCGGGTGCGGTTGAGGCCAGGAGTGCGAGCAGGAGCGTGGCGCAGTACATCCTCATCGATTCCCTCGTGATCGGGCTGCGTGAGGCTAGCTCGGCGCGCAGATCCTGCAAGGGACGGACAGCATAGGGAGGAAGTTCTCATCCATCCCGGGTAGGGTTTGCGCACTCGAGCGGAGGTTCCCGATGGGTGCGACGCTCGACCACTCCGATCACCCGATCCCCTTGGACGTATTGCCGGCGTGAAGTACCGCTCCCCTGGGCAGTTTCGGAAGCTCGAGGATTTTCGCGCGCGCCTGCGCGAGATCGACGCCGACCTCGACTGCGACGTCGAGGTGCGTGCGGACGGGCCGCTTGCACGCAGCGTCGCTCTCGGGGAACGGACGATCGGCAACCGGTTCGCGATCCATCCGATGGAAGGGTGGGACGGAACCGAGGACGGCGGTGGGTCCGAGCTCACGCTGCGTCGCTGGCGGCGGTTCGGCAACAGCGGGGCCAAGCTGATCTGGGGCGGCGAAGCGTTCGCCGTGCGCCGGGACGGGCGCGCGAATCCACGCCAGCTGTTCTGGAACGACGACACCGACGTGCGCACGGTCCTGACGCGGCTGATCGACGAAGTCGTCGCCGGCCACCGTGACATCGGGCAGCAGCGCGACGACTTGTGCATCGGCCTGCAGCTCACGCACTCGGGGAGGTTCGCGCGTCCCGAAGGGCCGCCGGCGCCGCGCATCGTCTACCGGCATCCGGTGCTCGACGCCCGCGCCGGGGTCGAAGACGACGGTGCCGTTCTGAGCGACGGCGAGCTCGAAGCGATCGGCGAGCGCTTCGTCGGGCTCGCCGAGCACGCGCGAGCGGTCGGTTTCGACTTCGTCGACGTCAAGTGCTGCCACGGCTACCTGCTGCATGAGCTGCTCGGGGCCAAGACCCGCCCGGGACCGTACGGCGGCAGCTTCGCGAACCGGACGCGGTTTCTGCGCAACGTGATCGCCGGCATCCGCGCGACGTGTCCCGATCTCGAGATCGGTGTCCGTGCGTCGATGGCCGACACCGTGCCGTATGCCGCAGGCGACGACGGAGTGGGGGAGCCGTGTCACGAGCCCTTGTCCGACTACGGGTTCGGGGTCGACTCCGAGGAACAGCTCGGACCGTTTGCCGCCTTGCTCGACGAGCTCGGCGTGCGGCTCGTCAACGTCACGCTCGGCTCGCCGTACTACTGCCCGCACTTGCAGCGCCCGGCCGCTTATCCCCCGAGCGATGGATACCAGCCCCCGCGTGATCCGCTCTACGAGGTCGCGACGCACATTCGGACCACGCGTGAGGTCAAGCGGCTGTTGCCCGACGCGATCGTCGTCGGGACCGGCTACAGCTACCTGCAGGAGTGGCTGCCCAACGTCGCGCAGTACGAGGTCGGGAACGGACACGTCGACATCGTCGGCATCGGCAGGATGGTCCTGGCCTACCCCGAGCTGCCGCGTGACGTGCTCGCCGGAAAGCCGCTCGACAAGAAGCGCCTCTGCCGCACGCTCAGCGACTGCACGACCGCGCCCCGCAACGGCCTCGTGAGCGGCTGCTTTCCCCTCGACCCTCACTATGCCGAGCTGCCCGAAGCGGAGACGCTCGCGTGCATCAAGAAGCAGAGGAGACGGAACGGATGACCGAACGGCTCGAAGGCGAGCGGATGGCCGAGGTCCAGCGCGGCCTGCGCATGGCCCATCCGAAGGACCCGGAAGCGCTCGAAGCCGAGAAGCGAATGCTCGTGTCCGCCGAGCACGGGCCGCTCGTCGGTCGCATTCGCTGCTACATGCGGCTCATCGGTCCCGGCTATCTGCAGAGCGCGATGACGCTCGGCGGCGGCACGGCCGCGACGTCGTTGTTCGCGGGTGCGGTGTTCGGCTACAAGCTCTTGTGGGTCGCTCCGGTCGCGATGCTGTTCGGCGTCGTCATGCTGGGCGCGATCTCGCACCAGACGCTGTCGACCGGCATGCGCCCGTTCGACGCGATGCGCCGTTACGCCGGGGCGCCGTTCGCGTGGGGATGGGCGATCGGCGCGCTCGTGTCTTCGGTGATCTGGCACTTTCCGCAGTACTCGCTGGCGGCGGCCCACCTCGTCGACGTCGGCAAGGTGTTCGGCATCGAAGGGCTGTCCGCGCAGGCGATGAGCTTCGTCGTGCTGGCCTGGGC
>Ga0210086_1001534_pt1 | contig 11741 bp, 10 predicted proteins | sample China_Galinas_PW_3_FD_184867 | JGI IMG/M metagenome (GOLD analysis project Ga0210086, IMG submission 184867) | Wetland microbial communities from San Francisco Bay, California, USA, that impact long-term carbon sequestration - China_Galinas_PWB_D2... | ecosystem: Environmental > Aquatic > Marine... | reverse complement strand
ACTGCCGCGAGCAGCTCCCCACCCTCAACGAGGCGAGCCTCGACGAGACCACCCCGCCCGCCTCGGGATCGACCGGGCAGTACTTCGACACCTACATCCCGTTCGGAGGCACGATCGCCGACAACGCGCCGTGCTGGCCCGAGTCGCTCTGGGGCGAGCGGATCACCACGTACCTCTCGCTCAACCCGGAGATACACGCCGACTTCAACATCGACTGCGACTTCGAGGACTCGGGCGTTGTGCAGGATCTGACGAACCTGGTTGACGCGACGGTGAACGGCGCGCCCAACCCATCGCCCAACGATCCACTTCCCGGGCACAACGACTGGGCCAACCTGCGCCTCGCGGTCTCCGACGGCGGCGGCGCCTTCAAGGGGGCGCTCCCACGCTCGCCCGAGCCGAGCCTCGCCGTCCGCGACTTCATCCAGAACCTCCCGCCGCCCTCGGTTGCCTGCTCGCCCGCCGACGTCACCACCACTGGCGCCGGCGCCGGCGACCCGAGCTACGGCGTGCCCGACGGCGCCGTCACCGCCGCCGACCTCAACTACTTCGTCAATGCCTACATCGCCGCCGATCTCGCCGTCGCCGACGTCACGACGCAGGGCGCCGGACCCGGCGACCCGGGGTACGGCGTCCCCGACGGCATCGTCACCGCGGCCGACATCAACTACTTCGTCAACCTCTGGGTCGCCGGCTGCCCGTAGCTACTCGCTCAGCTCTTCCACGCCCGGGCACGTGCACATCAGGTTGCGGTCGCCGTACGGGTTGTCGATCCGCCCGACAGAGGGCCAGAACTTCGCGTCGCGCAGCCACGGCGCCGCCCACGCCGCCGCCTCGCGCGAGTACGCGTGATCCCACCCGTCGGCGCTCACCGCCCCGATCGTGTGCGGCGCGTGCTTCAGCGGGTTGTCGGCACGGTCCCACTCCCCGCGCTCGATCTTCTCGATCTCCCCGCGGATCGCCAGCAGCGCGGCGCAGTACCGGTCGAGCTCCGCCTTCGGCTCCGACTCGGTCGGCTCGACCATCAGCGTCCCCGGCACCGGGAAGCTCATCGTCGGCGCGTGGAACCCGTAGTCCATCAGCCGCTTCGCGATGTCGTCCACCTTGATCCCCGCCGACTTCTCGAACCCGCGGCACTCGGCGATGAACTCGTGTGCCACGCGCCCGCCAGCCCCGGTGTACAGCACGTCGTACGCCCCGCGCAGCCGCTCGGCCATGTAGTTCGCGCTGAGCACCGCCGCCTGCGTCGCCCGCTTGAGCCCCTCGCCGCCCATCATCGCGATGTACATCCACGTGATCGGCAGGATGCTCGGGCTGCCGTACGGCGCCGCGCTGACCGCCCCCAGCGCGTGCTCGCCCGCCTCCCCGCTCTTCACCACCGGGTGCCCCGGCAGGTACGGCGCCAGGTGATCCGCGACCGCGATCGGCCCCATCCCCGGCCCGCCGCCCCCGTGCGGAATGCAGAACGTCTTGTGCAGGTTCAGGTGGCACACGTCGGCCCCGCACGCCGCCGGCGAGGTCAGCCCGAGCTGCGCGTTGAGGTTCGCACCGTCCATGTACACCTGCCCGCCGTGCTCGTGCACGATCGCGCAGATCTCCCGGATCGACGCCTCGAACACCCCGTGCGTCGAGGGGTAGGTCACCATCAGTGCCGCGAGACGCTCGCCGTGCTCGGCGCATTTCGCCCGCAGGTCCGCCACGTCGATGTTCCCGCGCTCGTCACACGCCACCGCGACGACCTTCAGCCCCGCCATCACCGCGCTGGCCGGGTTGGTCCCGTGCGCGCTGGTCGGGATCAGGCACACGTCGCGTTGCGCCTGCCCCCGAGCCCTGTGGTGCGCCCGGATCACGAGCAGCCCCGTGTACTCGCCCTGCGCCCCCGCGTTGGGCTGGAGGCTCACCGCCCCGAACCCCGTCGCCGACGCCAGCCAGCTCTCGAGGTCCGCGAACAGCTCGGTGTACCCCGCCGCCTGGTCCGCCGGCGCGAACGGGTGCAGGTCCGCGAATTCGCCCCACGTCACCGGGATCATCTCGCTCGTCGCGTTCAGCTTCATCGTGCACGACCCGAGCGGGATCATCGAGTGCGCCAGCGACAGGTCCCGGTTCTCCAGCTTCTTGATGTAGCGCAGCAGCTCCGACTCGCTGTGACCCGAGTTGAACACCGGGTGGGTCAGGTACGCGCTCGTCCGCGCGAACGCCGCCGGGATGTCGAGGTGAGCGCGCTCGGCCAGCGCCGCGACATCTTCTTCCCCTGTCCCACCGAACGCTGCGAGCACGTCGCGCACCAACGTCTCGTCGGAAGTCTCGTCGAGGCTGACCCCGACCGACCCGTCGCCGAAGTCGCGCAGGTTGATCCCCCGCGCCACCGCCGCGTCGAGAACCTCGCCCGCGGTGTTCCCCGCCGGGCGCACCCGCAGCGTGTCGAACACCAGGTCCTCGCCGATCCGGTGCCCGAGGTCGAGCAGCCCGACCCGCAGCGCCTGCGTCAGTGTGCGCACGCGCTCGGCGATCCGGCGCAGCCCTTCCGCCCCGTGGTGCACCGCGTAGAACCCCGCGATCACCGCCAGCAGAGCCTGGGCCGTGCAGATGTTGCTCGTCGCCCGGTCGCGCTTGATGTGCTGCTCGCGCGTCTGGATCGCCGTCCGGTACGCCACGTTCCCGTGCGCGTCCCTCGACACCCCGACGATCCGACCCGGCATCTTCCGCACGTGCCTGGCATGCGTCGCGATGTACCCCGCGTGCGGCCCCCCGTACCCCATCGGCACACCGAACCGCTGCGCGCTCCCCACCACCACGTCCGCGCCGAACTCGCCCGGAGCCTTGAGCAGCGTCAACGCCAAGAGGTCGCCCGCAACCACCAGCAGCGCACCAGCCTCGTGCGCGCGCCCCGCGAGGTCCTCGTAGCACTCGACCCGACCATCCGTCGTCGGGTACTGCACCAGCACGCCCGCGTACGTCTCGTCGAGCGCCGCCGACATCGCGTCGCCCTCGACCACCTCGATCCCGACCGGCTCCGCCCGCGTGCGCACCACCGCGATCGTCTGCGGGTGGCACCCCTCATCGACGAAGAACCGCGTCCGACCCGTGCCCGCGACGCCGAAGCACATGCTCATCGCCTCGGCGGCGGCCGTCGCCTCGTCCAGCAGGCTCGCCCCCGCCAGCTCCATCGCCGTCAGGTCGCCGATCATCGTCTGGAAGTTCAGCAGCGCCTCGAGCCGCCCCTGCGCGATCTCCGCCTGGTACGGCGTGTACTGCGTGTACCAACCCGGGTTCTCCAGCACGTTCCGCAGGATCACCGGCGGCGTCACCGTCCCGGAATACCCCATCCCGATGCAGCTCCGCAAGACCCGGTTCTTCGACGCGATCCCGCGCAGCCGCGCCAGCGCCTCGGGCTCGCTCAAACCACCCGCCGGCAGCCCCGCCAGCTCCAGCGCCCCCGTCCGGATCCCCTCCGGCACGATCGCGTCGGTCAGCGCGTCGAGCGACCGGGCACCAACCGTGCGCAGCATCTCGGCGATGTCGTCGCCGTGCGGACCGATGTGCCGCAACGCGAACGAATCCGTCGAACCGAGCAGCCCAGAACCACGCGTCGCCTCGGCCTGCATGAGTGCCCTCCCCGTTTGACGACACTCTAGGTTCCGGGCCCGAACCAGCGCAGCTTCCAGTTCCCGTGTTCGAGCACCATGTCCATGAACGACCACTCCAGGTCGCGGGCCCCCAGCCCGGTCACCTTCAGCCGGTAGGTCTTCTCGCCCAGCTTCTCCCACAGCACCCCGGGGGTGTACTCGCCCTGGGGCATCGCGTTGAACAGCTTGAGCACGTCGTCGCGCCGCCGCACCAGTTCATCGAACCCGATCCCCGGGTCGTACCCCCGCTCGCGGAACTCCGCCCGGGTGCGCGCACACATGACCTGCTCGACGAACAAGTCCCGCTCGCCGTTCTCCATCGTCTGGTAGATGTGTTGCATGAGCTGGCGGGGGCTGCGGCTGTACAGCACCACCGATCCGTCCGGGTTTTCGACGCGGATCTGCCCGCCCGGCATGGTCGTCGGGTCCGTCAGACGCAGGTGGTCGCCGGTCTCCTCCCGTCCGCTGACCGCTCCGGGCAGCCCCGCCAGCGGGGCGTTGTAGCTGATAACCTTGCGGTAGGTGCACCCGCCCAGAAGAAGGCAGCAGGCCAGCGGGCACAGGCACCAGCGTCGCCGTCCCACCGGGGCCTGTGCCCTGTCACCTGTGCCCTCACGCTCGGTCATCCCGTTCACCATACGCTGGCCCCATGGACCGCCACCCCGACGCCAACCTCGCACTCCGCGTGGTCCCCATGCCGCGCGACACCAACCCCTACGGCACCGTCTTCGGCGGGGTCATCCTCTCCTACATCGACCAGGCCGGCTTCGTCGAGGCCCGACGCCACGGGCTGCACCGCTGGGTCACCGCCTCGATCGAGCGGGTGGACTTCAAGGCACCGGTCAACCTCGGCGACGTCGTCTCCCTCTACGCCCGCACCACCCGCACCGGCACCACCTCGGTCTCGGTCGAGATCCACGTCGAGGCCGAACGCGCCGAGACCCGAGAACTCTGCCTGGTCACCGACGCGAGCATGACGCTCGTCTCGGTCGGGCCCGAGGGGCTGCCCATCCCCTTCGCCTCGCCCCCTTCGGCCCCCCACACCTGAACTCCGCCGAAACCCCGCGAGCACTCCGCCGATACAGTTGGTATGCCCATGGCCCAGTCCTCCTACGTCCGTGCCGAGGTCCGCGACGGGGTCGCCCACGCCGCCCTCCTCCAGGAAAAGCTCACGGACCGCGAGGCGCCCATCGTCGTCGAGGAGGTCTGCGACGCCGGACCAAAGAGCAACTGGCGCCTCGTCATCGACCTCTCGCAGGTGACCTTCCTCGCCTCGGCCGGCATCGGCGCCATGATCACCATCCACAAGCGAGCCGCCGAGGCCGGCGGCGCCATGGCCGTCCACGGGCTCTCCGACGACGTCCGCGACCTGCTCAAGCTCACACGCCTGCACAAGCTGTTCCCGCTCGCCAGGTCCGAGGCCGAGGCCGTCAAGGCCGTCGCCGGCTAGCCGTGCCCGCCCGCCTCCTCGTCCTGCTCTCCGGCTCCGGACGCACACTGGGCAACCTCCTCGAACGCATCGACGCCGGCTCACTCGACGCCGAAGTCACCCGCGTCGTCGCCTCGCGCGAGTGCCGCGGCGCCGAGATCGCGCGCGAGCGCGCCATCCCGACCGATGTCGTCCCCGGTGAGATCCCCGCCGACCGCCTCGCCGAACTCGGCGCCGACGCCGACCTGGTCGTCCTCGCCGGCTACCTCAAATACGTCCGCGTCACCGAGCCGTTCCGCGGACGCATCGTCAACATCCACCCGGCGCTGCTGCCCGACTTCGGCGGCGCGGGCATGTACGGCGACCGCGTCCACCGCGCCGTCCTCGACGCCTATCGCGCCGGACGCGCCACCGAGTCGGGCTGCACCGTCCACCTCGTGGACGACGAGTACGACCACGGGGCAATCCTGCTCCAGAGACGCTGTCCGATACTCCCAAACGACACCGTGGAATCCCTCGCCGCCCGCGTCTTCGGGCTCGAAAAACAGGCTTACCCCGAGGCGATCGCCGAACTCATCCGCCGGAACACCGAACGAACAAAGGTATCTCACTAGCCCGAGCGCAAGCGAGGGGATCTCTGTGCCCACGACACGCCTCATCCTCGCCATCCTGCTCTGCCTGTCCCCTGTGTCCTCTGCCCAGGACGCCCGTGAGTACCAGCGTCAGGCATTCGACGCCTTCGAGGCCGGCGACTACGCGCTTGCCGAATCGAACCTCCGCGAGCAGCTCGAGCTCACCCCCGACGACTTCGTCCCCCACTACAACCTCGCGTGCGCGCTGTCGATGCAGCGCCGCACCGACGAGGCCGCCGCCGCCCTCCAGGTCGCCGTCGCCAAGGGCTTCTCCGACCTCGTCCAGCTCGAGCACGACCCCTACCTCGCCGACGCCCGCGAGACCACCGCCGTCCGCGACCTGATCGACCGCTGGGACGCGATCATGAGCGCCCGCGCCGCGGCCGAGTTCGAGCACCTCCGTGAGTCGCTCGGCCCGAGCTACGTCTACCAGCGCGACGACAACCAGCGCATGATCTACGCCTGCGCCTTCGGCGCCGAGACGCTCGCCCAGGCCCGCGCCGAGCTCGACAAGGTCACCCGCTTCGGGCTCGAGAACCTCTTCCCCGAGCTCGCCGAGACGACCGAGGCCGACGCCTGGGTCAGCGTCATCCTTCCGAACCGTGAGGACTATCTCAAGTGGGCCGTCTCGACCTTCGGGCCCGGCGCCGTCTCCGGCATGATGGGCGTCGGCGGGCAGTACTCGCACGACCGCAAGCAACTCGTCTGCCAAGACCTCGGGCCCACCTTCCGGCACGAGTTCCTCCACGCCCTCCAGTGGCGCCACGCCACCCGCCTCGGGCAGCACCACCCCATCTGGATCCAGGAAGGGCTCGCTTCACTGGTCGAGGACCTCGACGAGGTCAACGGGCGCGTCGTCCCCGTCCCCTCGTGGCGCACCAACATCGCCAAGCGGCTCGCCCGCTCCGGGCACATCACGCCGATCGAGAAGATCCCCGAGATCCCGCGCCCCGCCTTCACCCAGAGCCGCGCGCTGGCCCGCTACGCCGAGGTGCGTGCCCTGTTCCTCTACCTCTACGACACCGGGCGCCTGCTCGACTTCTACACCGCATTCACCGAGAACTACAAGAACGACCCCACAGGCGTCGAGACGCTCCGCACCACGCTCGGCGGCGACTGGCGCACCATCGAACGCGACTACCGCGCCTGGCTCCGCAATCTCGAGGAGGTCCCCGAGGAGATCGACCGCGGGATGGCATCCATCGGTGTCGCCATCGAGCCCGGCTCCGGCGACGGGCCGATCGTCGCCAACGTCGTCTTCCGGCGCACCGGGCTCGACCTGATCAAGGGCGACGTCATCACCGCCATCGACGGACGCCCCACCCGCGACATGGGCGAACTCGTCCGCGTCCTCGCCGACTACCAGCCCGGGCAGATCGTCACACTCCGCTACCGCCGCGGCTCACGCCACGGCACCACCCAGGTCACCCTCGTCCCCAAGCGGTGAGTCCCGCTCCCTCTCCCCGTCGGGGAGAGGGTGGATCGCGAGTCCGCGAGCGAGACGGGTGAGGGGTCTTCGTTCCCACGAATGCCGAATGCCGGATCCTCCGCAACTCCCCGCCCCTGCCCGCGTATACTCTGTTATACATAGTATGTGACACAGGAGCCCTCCCCGTGAAGATCGAACGCGAGTTGATGCGTGGCGCCGGCCCGGTCGCCGTCCTCAAGCTGCTCCAGAACCGCCCCATGTACGGCTACGAGCTGGTCGAGCAGCTCGCCCGCACGACGGGCGACGTGCTCGCCATGGGGCAGTCCACCCTCTACCCCCTCCTCTACAACCTCGAGGCCAAGGGGCTCATCGAGCCCGAGTGGCGCACCGCCGAGACCGGGCGCGACCGCAAGTACTACACCCTCACCGACCGCGGCTCGAAGCGCCTCGCGACCGACACCGCCCAGTGGCGTGCCCTGGCCGACGCGATGAGCGCGATCGGCGTCCTCCCGGCCCGCCTGGGGGCGATCGCATGAACCGCACGCTCCGGGCCCTGTACAAGACCCCGATGCGCGACCTCATCCGCGGGCGCGCCACCGGACGCCTCGACCGCGACGCCATCACCGAGGGGCTGCCCGAGCCCGTCCGCGCGCACATCGAGCGGGTTGTCAAACGCACACGCCTCTGGCGGCTGGAGAAGGCCGACGTCACCCGCGAGCTGGCCGCCCACTTCCGCGACGGGCTCGACGCCGGGCGCGACGCCGACACCCTCATCCGCGACTTCGGGCGGATCAAAACCACGGCCCGCCTCATCCGGCGCGCCCGCAAACGCAACCGACCCGCACCATGGAGGGCCATGATCATGCTGCGCAACACCATCGGCATCCTCTGCGTCGGACTGTTCACCATCTACGTCTTCCTGTTCATCCGCTACAACGCCGGCGAACCGAAGATCACCCACAACTACGCGGCCGAGCTCAACGCCCCCATCGAAGCGATCCCAGAGCAGGACCGGGCCTGGCCGGTGTATCTCGAGGCGCTGCGCGCAATCCCCGCACCGCCGAAAACGCTGGAGAACAAGGACCTCCACTGTCTAGAGCCCGGTGACGAGTTGTGGGATGAAGCGTTGGCGTACCACGCGCAGATCGAGGACGGACTGGCGATCCTCCGCCGCGCCGCGGGAATGCCCGCCCTCGGCTACGCCGCGACAAACCGGCCCGACGCCGAGCTCGAACGCATCCAGGCCGAGCGGTCAGGACGTGAGCCCCGAACATTCGACCCGCCCAGCAACAACCCCCTGTTGATCGAGATCCTGCTCCCTCAGCTCACCGAGACGCGATCGCTCGCCCGCCTTCTCGCGTTCGACATGAACGTCGCGCAGACAAACAGCAACCCCGATCGCTGGGTCGCCGATCTGGACGCGATCCTCGGCATCGCCGGACATGCCCAGGAGTACCCGGTCATCATCGGCGATCTGGTGAGCATGGCAGCCTTCCACCTCGCGCTTGACCGCCTCGACCACGCGCTCGCCGACGACCCGGCGTTCTTCTCCGACGCTCAGCTCGAGCACGTCGCCCACAGCATCGCCGGGTTCGGCGGCGGGCACGCCACCCTCCACCTCGAAGCCGAACACGCCTCCTTCATGGACCTGGTTCAGCGGTGCTTCACCGACGACGGGCACGGCAACGGGCACTTCACCAACTTCAAACTGCTCGACTCCCTCTCGGCCGACGGCTACGGGTTCTTCGACACGGGCCCTTCGTCCGCCTCGATGTTCGTGGTTCCCCTGGTCGGCCCGCTCATTGGCGACCGCAAGTGGACCGTCGAAACCTACGACCGCTGGCAGATCAACGTTCAGGCGCAGCTCGCCGGCAAGCCGTGGGAGCGCGAAACCAACCCCGTGTGGCTCGAAGTTACCCGCGCAACGGACACGCTCCGAGGCAGGGCAAAGTACGCCCTTTTCGAGATCATGCTCCCAGCGATCCAGTCGGCGACCAGCCGCGTCTACGAATCCAACCAGCGCCGCTCCGCGACGCTCACCGCCATCGCGCTGGAGCTCTACCGGCGCAAGCACGGCGAGTACCCCGCCACACTCGACGAACTCGTCCCGGCCTTGCTCCCCGCCGTCCCGCTCGACCTCCACACCGGCGACCCGATGTGCTACAAACTCACCCCCGACGGGCCCGTCCTCTACTCGCGCGGCGGCGACCGCGACGACGACGGCGGGCGCCTTCCCGCCGTACGAGGGTGACTGACCCTCCCTCCCCCGCCCCCGGCGGGGGAGGTGCCCGAATCCTCGAGGGCGGAGGGGGTATGACCACTCTGGACAACCTGTCCATTACGCGCCGGTTGGTGATACCTCCTGTCCGGATTTGAGCCCGCGCCTCATTTCTGAGACAGTCCGCCCATGACCACGTCCACGGAAGGACCGACCGCGCCGGCGCAGTTGTCGATCACCCGCACCGAACCCGAGTCCCCCCTGACCGACGTCATGGGCGGGGCCTCACGCCTCGAGATCAAGGTCCACGAGCACGGGTTCATCGCCCTCGTCGACGCCATGCCGCGGCTCGTGCCAGAGGGCCAGACGGCCGACAGCGCCATCGTCCAGGCCGCCCGGGTCAGCTACGGGCAGGGCACCAAGAAGGTCAGCGAGGACCGCGGGCTGATCCGCTACCTCATGCGCCACCGGCACACCACGCCCTTCGAGATGATCGAGTTCAAGTTCCACGTCGCGATGCCGATCTTCGTCGCCCGCCAGTGGATCCGGCACCGCACCGCCAACGTCAACGAGTACTCGGCCCGCTACTCGATCGTCCCCGACCGCTTCTACCACCCGGCCCTCGACGCGGTCCGCAAGCAGTCGCCCTCGAACCGGCAGGGCGGCGAGGAGCCGTTCGATCTCGACGCCCCCGACCAAGCCGCCACCGCGCAGGACTACCTCGACTACCTCGACCACGTCGAGTCTCAGTACGCCCGCTACACGTCGCTCATGGACCGCGGCGTGTCGCGCGAGCTCGCCCGCGCCGGGCTGCCCGTCTCGGCCTACACCGAGTGGTACTGGAAGTGCGATCTCCACAACATCCTCCGCTTCCTCTCGCTCCGCATGGACGCGCACGCCCAGAAGGAGATCCGCGACTACGCCGACGCAATGTGCGCCCTCATTGAGCCCATCGTCCCCATCAGCGTCGAGGCGTTCCGCGACTACGAGCTCGGGTCGGTCCGACTGACGCGCCTGGAAGTCGAGGCGATCCGCGAACTCAAACTGAGCACGGCCGCCGCCGCCACCGGGCGCGGCGAGATCGACTCCGACAACACGCGCGAGCAGCGCGAATGGGGCGAGAAGCGCAAGCGCCTCGGGCTCTGACCCGCGCACGCCGGGGCCGCGCGCGACATACTGACCGCGTGCCCCTCCGTCTGCTCCAGGTCGTCGTCCCGAAGCGCCACGACGTCGAGCTCGAAGAGCTGCTCAAGACCGGCAAGGACGACACGCGCTGGGCCGGCCCGATCAACGCCGACCAGCTCCTCGCCACGGTGCTCCTCGACGCGGCCGAGGCCGAGCCGCTGCTCGACACGCTCGACGACCGCTTCGGCGCCATCGACGGCTACCGCGCCCTGCTCCTCCCGCTCGAGGCGACCCGCCCCAAGCTCCCCGAGCCCGCCAAGCCCGAACCCCCGCCGCCCGAAGCGCCGCCCGAGACCAAGCCGAAGAAGCGCCCCACCCGCGTCTCGCGCGACGAGCTCGAGGACGACATCGCCTCGGCCGTCCGCCTCGACACCGTCTTCATCGTCATGGTCCTGCTCAGCGCGGTCGTCGCGACGGTCGGGCTGGCCGCGGGGAACGTCCCCGCCCTCATCGGCGCCATGGTCATCGCCCCGCTGCTCGGGCCGAACGTCGCGCTGGCCCTCGGCACCACGCTCGGCGACACCAGGCTCATCCACCGCGCCCTGGCCTGCAACCTCGCAGGAGGGGCCGTCGCCGTCCTCTTTGCGCTGGCGATCGGGCTGGTCATCCCGGTCGATCCGAACGCCCCCGAGCTCGTCGCCCGCACGCTCGTCGGACCGGGCGACATCGCGCTGGCCCTCGCCTCGGGCGCGGCCGGCGCCCTCGCCTTTACCGCCGGCGCCCCGATGACGCTGGTCGGCGTGATGGTCGCGGTCGCTCTGCTCCCCCCGACGGTGGCGATCGGGCTGCTCGCGTCGGCAGGCCAGTGGGGACAGGCCGGGCACGCCGCCATGCTCCTCGCCACCAACCTCATCTGCGTGAACCTCTCCGGGACGCTGACGTTCCTCATGCGCGGGGTCCGCCCGCATTCCTGGTGGGAAGCCGACCGGGCCAATCGCAGCACTCGCCGCGCCGTGATCATCTGGATCGTCCTGCTCGCGGCGCTGGCGCTGCTCCTGACGCTCTCGGACACGTCCCGGGCGGCCTGAACGCCCGGAAAAAACGCCGCTCACACCCTCAGAAGCCCGCCTGACGCCCTCTCGTGTCCAAAAACAAGGTCGGAATCTCCGTTTCTGGTGGCAACTCCGGGGAATCGAGGCACCTTTCGCCTCGTCACGAGTGCGTTTCGCTCGGAACCGTCAACACCCGAGGGGGGGAGAGTCCCCCACAGAGTTGTGAGGAG
>Ga0210086_1001531_pt1 | contig 11749 bp, 7 predicted proteins | sample China_Galinas_PW_3_FD_184867 | JGI IMG/M metagenome (GOLD analysis project Ga0210086, IMG submission 184867) | Wetland microbial communities from San Francisco Bay, California, USA, that impact long-term carbon sequestration - China_Galinas_PWB_D2... | ecosystem: Environmental > Aquatic > Marine... | reverse complement strand
CAACATTGAGAATGATTAGCTTTGACGCATAGGAAAACATATCCCGGAGCACGGACGGCACGTCGGAAATAAAGATATGTTCGAGCACATCAAATGAGACTACGCAATCGACACGCTGCCTTTCATCTATTTCTCGAGCGGGTTCATATCGGTAAGCACTCTGGAGATTGAAATATTCTATCGCCGACTGATTAGCAACCTCATCGAATCCATTAGCGCGCCAGTCAGATCCCCCGCAGCCATAATCCAGGACAGTGGAAATAGAGAATTGATTAAAGATCGAAAGTATTTGTGGCCTGTATGCCCTAAGCTCAAAGTCAGAAAACGCGTTTTCAACTCGTTTCTGATCTCCACGGTCATAACCTTCCCTGGCCATCTTATTATACATCTTTAACAGCTCTTCACCCTTTTTGCTAAATTTCGGTGTATTCATCTATTGATTCTCATAGTCTTGTGGGCTTAATACGATTCAAGCGAGTTGCGGCTGCAAAACAGACGTCTGGTCCATCTGAAGGGCGGGTGTACTCGGTTTATTTGTTAGATGCATTACTCACTCTTGCCAGGCCCTGAAAGTATACCCGATACTTTTCTATGGACACATACACCAGTCTGAATTATCCGGCTGTAACCTGACACCAGTACAACAAAATCACAGGCAGAATGTAATGCCGTTCTTTCATTGACTGGTCACCGTCATGTGCCATCCACGCCAATACCAGGCATGGAGCCGGGTTGACCTTTTTTTGTTTCCCGCACCTGGCCTCTGAATCTTGATCCTCGCTTGATCATTTAGTGTCGGCAGCTAAATGGCGCCCAGCAGTCACATATTACGCAAGGTTTCAAAACGCATTTACCCGAATATGGTTCTGGCATTCGCACCGTACAGGAACCGTTCGGCTTCAAGGACATACGCAAAACACAACATATACCCATATTTTGAATCGCGGCAGCAGGGATATCATTAGCCCCCTCGAGGCCATGAGCATTAATTATGCGAAGGTTACTTGGCATGATTGGCCTGATTTCCCGGACCTAGTCATTGCCTCTGCCGCCGATGTTTTCACATCGGTATCGCTTTACCGTTCCCTGATATTACCCGAGCCCAGCGCCCTGATCTGCAATGCCCGGGAGGCTCCAGATTACGTCCCCCACGATGTTTTGAGACGCGGTCCAGCTGTCAAAATTTTGACGTTTATGCTATAATTGATCAGTTTTTAAACAATAACAAGAGCAGGTAAGCCATGACCAGATGTATTACTCGTCTCGATTTGTTCATACGATTGGCTGTGGGTATCCTCTTCGCTTTTACCAGTTATCCCGTTTTTTCCGTTTCAGGTTCCCCTCTGCCCTTCGATGCCTTCACCGCCAATTCGGGTGAAATCAGTGTCCCCTGTGCCGACTGGACCAACGCCCAGGGTCTGGTCATCAGCGTCACCTGCGGCGAGCCCCTGCTCAGCGACGGCATGCTCCAGCGTGAGGTCAATGTCACCTCGGTCGACCCGACCTATAACGGCACCTATATCCAGTTCATCATGACCGAACCGGGTGCGACCGGTGATGGCCAGGCCGCCCCCTTTTCGACCGAACGTGGCAGCCTGAATTTCAGCAATGTCGACTTTATCAAGATGAATAACCGGGATGGCGGTATTGCCTCCAGGCTGAAGATTATCGACAGCCAGTTCGATGATCCGACGAAGATTGAAGATCGGTTCGTTTATGAAAGCACCTATAACTATGGTTGGGCTAACGGCACCGGTCTCGCTGACCCCTGGGTAGATATCAACCAGGAATTTTCCAGCCTTCAATACAGCACCGATCTGCTGACTGCCACGGAAATATTCAACACCACCGTAGGTATTATCAGTGATGCCGATAACTTTACTAATGATATGAAATTATCTGTCGATCAACGGCTACAGTTGGGTGGCCTGCCCGGTGATCAGGTACAAAAATTCAAGCATGCCAAGGTTTCCGGGGGTTATAATAATTCTGAATCGGACTACTTTGGTCTGGTTAATGTCAATCCCTTACTACCCGGAGGAACGAACGGCGGTGTTTTAAACTGGTTGCCAACCGATATCCTGACCGCGACATGGGTGGGTGTGACCTCGAACGACCCGCTAGACACTCTGTTTGGCGTGACACAATATAAAAATCTGTCGGGCACGACGGGCTCGGCGGAGACCAAGGTGGTCAGTTTCACCAGCCCCGAGGCCGGTGGCGGGTTATATTCATATGCTGCAGGTCCAATTCCAGAACTCAATACGATCCTGCAGGCGCTCGATGGGCAACCGTTAATGAACACAATCTTGAATAGCCTGGGTGGTAGTGTATATGAACCACTATTTGGACCAGCCGAAGCGATGGCAGGGATTACCACGGTTTCATCGACAGACTTTTCTGTTTTGACGCCCATACCGCTGATCGGCGCCGCCAACCTCGATTACATTGCCAACAGCGATCCAACACCGCCGGCGCTACAGACCGTCGATTTCGTTCCCACCTATGATCAATGGTCCGTTGAAAACGGCGTATTTTCAGGTGTCGCCTGCCCCATCGTGGCCGATAGCTGTGGCCCACCGATCGTTAATGAAAACGGCATGTATCAACGCCTTATCAGCGTGGCCGGCGTAGACTATTACCAGACGCTGATGGTAGCGGATGGTACGGTAAGCGGTGATCCGACGACCGCTGATTTTATCGATACCGGTAATCCGCTGACAGCCGCCCTGGCCTTCAAATCCGAAACCTATGTCAGGGTCAATACCGGCTCCGGCCCCAATACCGGCTCCGGCCCCAATGCCGGTCTGGCGTCACAACTTCATCTGGCATCACAGGACCTGGGTTACTTAGGCAACCCCGCGTCGAACAACCTGCCAGGAAATGCGGGTGAATTTGTCTATGACACCGTGATGAACACCGGTTGGGCCAACAGCGGCGGATTCGACCCGCGACTTGCGCTGACGCAGAAAGTCACGGTACCCGACAATATACTTATCGATACCTCCTCGACGGAAGAAATCTTTACCATGAAGCTGGGCCAGACGCAGGCAGACAAGTTCATGACCTTGTCCAGCCGTGTCGGCACGCGTGAAGGCGGTGACGGCTTTACCCAGCCGGTCAACACCCACACCGTCATCGCCAGCGGCGACTATCAGCCGACAACCCGCGTGGCCGTTATCGATCCGTTCGATCCCCAATATGACCCGCTGTTACCGACAGCCGGCAAGGATCTGGGCTGGTCGGCGGGCGATGCCCTGCAGGCCACCTGGTTTGGCGGTCAATACTCCACCTCCGCTGCGGTCGCCACCATTATTGCTTCGACCTCGTATTCCAACCTGAGCAGCGGCGAGCGTATCTCAAGCACCAGTCTGGTATCCACTAATCCGGATGGCTGGCTGACCGACCCCTTTGGACCCGCACCCGTCTATCCCTAAACCGGATGAAAGAAGCCGATTCCTGAGGCGACCGGGCAAGACCGTGGTGGATCGTTACTGTGGTTTTGTTGAGGCTGTATTTAATCGTGATGATTTCACGCGCAGGCTATTACACCCATCCCGCCGCATCCTCTTTAACAGACATTGAGCATGGTTATTCTGTCTGACCGCCGCGTGCAACTCACTCCCGGAATTTGAAACTGTTATACTATTCCGCCGAATCAGCAGGCTGATTTAAAACCATATAGACTGCCGCCGGCCGGCTGGCCGCAGGAGCATGACTATGAGAGATGATCAGACCCTGGTAATTGACGCTGAACTTGAACGTTTTGCCGAATCCGTGCGGGCATTCATCGACGGGGATATCGATGCCGAGCGCTTTCAATCCATGCGCCTGCAGCAGGGTATCTACGGCCAGCGCCAGGACGGTGTCAACATGGTCCGCATCAAGATACCGGGTGGCAGGCTGAACCCGCACCAGGCCTGCTCGATCGCAGACACCGTCACACAGTTTTCCCAGGTCGGTACCGCCCATATCACCACCCGGCAGTCGATCCAGATCCACTACGTTCCCCTCGAGTATACTCCGGATGCCATCCGCCAGCTGGCCTCGGCAGAACTGAGCACACGCGAGGCCTGTAACAATACCGTACGTAATATCAGTGCCTGCCCGCTGGCCGGCGTGTGCCCGGCCGAACATACCGACGTCAATCCATATCTGCAAACAGCCATGCGCCACTTCCTGCGCCACCCGCTGACCCAGCACCTGCCACGTAAATTCAAGATCAGCTTTTCAGGTTGTGAGCAGGACTGCGCTCAGGGCATGATCCATGACCTGGCCGTTATCGCCGTGCGTCACCATGGCCGCTTCGGCTTCAGGGTTCTCGCCGGTGGCGGACTCGGTAACAAACCACGCCAGGCCATCGTCGTCGAGGAATTTGTCGAACCACAGGCCCTGCTGGCCAGTATGGAAGCTGTGATCGCGGTGCATAACCGCCATTCAAACCGTCGTCTGCGTGCCAAGTCACGCAGTAAATTTCTCATTGAGCGTTTTGGTGTCGCGGGCTTTATCGATCAATACCGGCGGGAACTGGAACGTACCCGGGTGGTGCTGGCCGGCGCAGACGCAATCCAGGGTCACTGGCATGAAGACACGACCGTCGTTAACGGCGATCCGGGTGCGCCGCGCGATATCCTGGCGCAGAAACAGCCCGGGCTGAACATTGTACCGGTACATATCGCAGCCGGCGATATCACCATTCCACAGTTGCGAGGCATCGCCGATATCATGACCGCTATGGGACTTGAAGACCTGCGTACCACACAGGATCAGAACCTGATGATCGTTGGCGTTCGGGATGACATACTTGACACGGTACTACAACGCCTATCAGAAATTGGCCTGAATACGCCTTATTGCGGTAGCAATGTCGTAGCCTGTCCCGGCACTTCGACCTGTCGTCTGGGCATAACCTCATCGAAGGCCCTGGCCGCCAAGCTCTCCGGCGGTTACCACGATCTGCGTATCCGCGTCAGTGGCTGCCATAATGGCTGTGCTCAACCGGAGACGGGTGATATCGGTTTGTACGGTGAAGGAAATCGCCGCTATGATCACCTGATCCCGCATTACCAGTTAATCATCGGTGGTGACGGTCGTGGCAACCATGGGCTGGGCTTTAAAACCAGAAGCGTGCCGTCGGCACGCATCGAGTCGGCTATCGCTGATATCCAAAATGCCTATCACGAAGATCGCCATAATGATGAAAATTTCTATAGCTGGTGTCAACGACGGGGCAGTTCCTTCTTTGACGACCTGCTCGCAGAGCATGCCGCTATTGACGCCAATGCCATCAACAGTATCCTCAAAGATCATGGTGAACAAAACCGTTTTCACGTCGTTCAATTGGGCGGTGGAGAATGTGCGGGCGCTGCGCAGGAAACAGTCGCGGCACATTTTGCCGAGGCCGCCAATGAAAGTAATTATCGCGATGCCTTTTTGTCACGACACAAATATAATGAATCGCTGGAGTCGGCCGCGTATTCGCTGCGCCTGATAGGTAATGCCCTGTTATTACAGAGCGGACACACCCCCGTCGACGACCTGCCCAGTCTGGCGCGGCAGATCGAGACATCGCTGGGCGAAGACGGGGAACCTGGCCGCAGCCTGGGGCGGATCGCCGGCACGTTAACTGAGCTTGAGAAGGATTTTCATCACGAACGCTACAGCGATCTGATCAAGGTAATCGACCAATGGAGTCTTCGGGTCGCGACGCTGAGCCAGAACATGGACCGGCAGCTTGATCTCAGCGCCTCATTGCCGAAGACCACAGCGCGGAAATCAGGCGACGACGAAACCATTATTGATCTGTCTTCCTACGGCTGCCCGCTTCATTACATCAAGGCCCGCAACGCACTGCGCCAGTATCAACAGGGTGATGTGGTCACATTTATTTTTGCCAGCGGCGACAGTGTCGACCAGGCCATCTCCAGCCTTAGCAGTGACGGACATAAACTACTCGGGATTGAAAACCGCGGTGTCACCACCCGGGTCACCATTTGCAAGACCGACTGATCGCTGGCTCGCTAATCACTCTGTTCAACTGTAGCGCTCAGTTCTCCCTGGCTTAAAACCCGATTACGACCCGCACCCTTGGCCTGGTATAAGGCCCTGTCGGCATAGCCGACCAGTACCTGTCCGGAGGTCGGTGCGGTCGCCTGCAGGCGGCCGTTCAATGTGGCGACACCAATCGAGAGGGTGACCTTGAACGGCCGGCCATCGGCGTCGCTAAATTCATACAGTTCGACACTGTTACGAATACGTTCTGCGACCTCGAGGGCTTCGGATTCCGGGGTATGTGCCAGCAATGCCGAAAATTCCTCGCCACCGTAGCGTGACAGTACATCGGTGTTTCGCATCTGGGCACGAATCAGTGCGGCAACATCCATTAACACCTGATCGCCGATCTGATGACCATGAACATCATTCACCTGTTTGAAATAATCGATATCCATTAGCAGGCAGCTGAGCATATCGGCATTGCGCCGCGCCAGTTCAACCTCCTCCTCAAGCCGCTGATCGAAAAACCGACGGTTGTTGATCGCTGTCAGGGTATCGGTCAGACCCTGATGTTTCAGACGCTCGAGATTACAGGCATTCTCCAGACAGATGGCAACGATAGCGGAGAAATGCTCAAAAAAATCGGTCCTGACCTTGCGGTTGAAACGTTCGCCGTCATAGCTGCCTATATTGAGGCTGCCGATCAGGCGGCCATGGCGCTGCAGGGGCAGCAGCATGATGCTGGCCGGCGCCTTCGTCGGTCGCTGAGGAAACAGGGAGGCGTGACGCCGACTCCGGTAAGGTCCTGGCACCGGAAACAATGACACCGGATACAGGGCCTCGATATCATCACGGTCGGTGGCGAACATCAGTGTCGGGTACTTGCCCAGGTTGACGCCTTCTTCCTCGAGTATGCGTTGAATCTCGTATTCAGGATCCAGCAACAACAGCGTCACCAGATCCCACTGAAAATGGGCTTTCTCGGGATACAGGATATCCTTGATCAGTGCGAACAGTGAATCGTGGCCAATCAGGCGCAGTTCAAGCGACTGGAAACGCCGCAGTTTTTTTTCGTTTTCACGCGCCTGGTCGACAAAATTATCGAGGCGGTCGCGCAGTTTGTTGGGTTGTTCAACGCTCATGTGGCCAAACTCACCATCCGTATTTCATCATATGCTTACGCAGTTTGCCCCGTGACATTCCGGCCAACCGGCATACGCTCCATCAGATAACACAGGCAGTCCTGCCTGACTATACGTGAATCGCAGGTCAGCATCGACGGCATCATCGGCGTCGTCAGACGGATCTCGTTATTGTCATAGGAAAAATACTGTGCGCCGACCTCATTCCCCTGTTCGTCCCAGGCCTCGAGCCAGCTCTTGCGCTCACTGCCCAGCCAGCCCAGCAGGGTATTGGCCGGGAGTTCGGAAAAATTCAGGCAGTCAATATCCGCCGGGAATCTGATATCGGTTTCCTGATTGCCGTCAAAACCGAAATCCAGCACCTCCGGTACCTTGACGATGGCAACGGTATGAAACAGATCGATATCACCCTGGTGCAACGGATGACCGGGCAGGGCGGCCAGATTCAACCCCGCATGCAAAAACTCGCGCGCATGCTCAACCCCATGGGGCTGTGCCGGCTGGCCGCATTCAACTGTGACGGCCGGACACAGCTCCGCAAAGGCATTGGCCTGCACGCCATCGGGCTGGGTAAAATAGACAACTGTGCGACTGAACAGCGTGGCCAGTTGCATGAAGTCGTAATCCAGCCTGTTGATACAGGCATAATGGGGATTGAGGCCGGTGTTGTTATGGATATCGATACTGGCGAAGACGCGGCGTTGGGCCATGGCGGCAATAATCTGCTGCATCATCTCGTGTTCCTGCAAACCCGCACCGCGCCAGATACGATTATAGTCCGGCTGTCCGTCGAGACGACGCCGGCCATGGCGTGCCGCTGCCACATTGCCGATGAACAGTGATAGTGCCCGGGGTAATTCACGCTGCTGATATTCGAGCAACAGTTCACGCGCGGCCTGCCAGCCGGTGACTTCATTGCCATGCATCAGCACCGACACGAACAGGGGCTCCGGGCGTCGCCCGGGCAGATGGATCAAGGTCGGGCCATCCAGAACCCGATAAAGCTCGGTGGCTTCACAGGCCAGCAAACCCTCGGGCAATGACTCCAGTACCGTTAACATGGCTCCATTATAACACTGCGCTACACTGCACAATAAGACTTGAACAAACGGGCTATACAGGCCATTCGTGTACTGGCAGACCCTGTTTCTGATGCGACAGATAGGCCGCTGTCAACGCCTCCATATCCATGCCATTCTTTTCCACAAAGGCCCGCTGCCAGCCGGCGCCATTACGGCCGCTGCTGACCCGGCCTTCGATGATACCCAGACAATCATCGCTATCGGCGCGGTCAATATCCATGACCTCCAGGCCCCGGCGAGCCAGCGGGATCAATTCATCCAGCAACAGACGACTGACCGGACCGGTGTGACCATTGAGCCAGGGGATACTGGCGCGCAAACCCAGTCGCGCGGCCTTGTAGAAATTGTCGCGGGCGGTGGCAAAATCCATCAATGACTCCGGTGCTTCCACCTGGCCCGCCAGCATCCTTACCAGACCATAATACAGCGCGGCATTGGCAATACTGTCGGCCTCGGTCGGACCGGCCGGCACCACCCGCTGTTCAATTCGCAGATGCGGTTGACCTGCGTCATTGAAACCGATCAATGGCCGGTTCCAGCGCCAGATCGTGCCGTTGTGCAGGCGTACATGATCCAGTAACTCCGGCGATTCCATCTGCGCCGGTAATAAGACCGGGAAACACTGCAAATTCTCGGCAAAGGCCTCAAACAGGGAGGTCCGGATATAGCCGCTGCCGAAGGTCACCCGACGCAAGGTTGCGCAGTCGCTGGTTTGATGGGCCTGCAATGACACCGATTGCTCGAATAACGGTATCCGGGTCTCGTCCCACAGGTCCTTGCCGTAAAAAAAAGGTGAGTTGGCGCAGGCGGCCACCAACGGTGCCGAGATAATACAGGCAGCATTGTAATATCGGGCCGCCTGTTGCTGGGGCACCTGCAGGTGTATCTGAAACGATGTGGCCGCCGACTCCAGCATGACATCAAAATGCGAGGCGCGCAGATGTTCGGCGCCCTGAATCGCAAGATGCAGGGGGCGGCCTTTGCGCAGCCGCAGTACCTGTTCATTCAGGGCCCGGAAGCGCTCACTCTGCGACATATTGGCCAGCACCAGGTCATCCTCGCGCAGCGTCGGCAGGATACCTATCATGAGGACATCGATATCCATCTGTCGAGCGATGTCATTGCACAGGCTGGTGGTCTGGTTGATCTCCCGACGTAGCGCCGACAAGGCATGGCCGCACAGGGGCTGGGGCTCAACATTGTATTCAATATTAAACTTGGCCAGTTCCGGTACAATCATCGGACTCCGGCAGCGGCTGAAAAAATCCTCATTGACCGGCGCTGGATGATGGTTGCGATCGATCAACCAGGCCTCCATCTCGAAACCGGCCGTCAGTTCATCGCCGACAAAGACCCGATCCTGAAACCATTGCTGTAGTTGCCCGGTTTCCCGCTGCAACAGGCGCTCAAAGGACTTGAAATCCTGTTTGTTAAAACGACTGCTGGGAACCTCCTGCCCCATCAGCCCGTTCCGTCCCCGATACCCTGAGTCGATGCCAGCCAGCTTTGCAACGCCTGCAACCGCTGTGGCGTACCGACATCCACCCACTGACCGCTATAATGTTCGCCACTGACCTGCCCGCCGGCCATGGCCTGGCGTAGCAGGGGCGCCAGTGGAAAAACACCGGCCTGACAGGCGGCAAATAATTCCGGACGATACACGGCGATACCACTGAAGGTCAGACGGGTACCGTCACCGTCGTGGACACGCCCGTGTTCCAGGGTAAAATCACCTTCGTCCTTGAACTCCGGGGTATCGACAAGTACCAGATGAGCCAGTCCCTGCGGCTGCCGCGGCAGTTTTGCAAACGGGTAATCGGTCCAGACATCGCCGTTGACGACGATAAAGGGGTCATGCCCGAGCAACGACAGGGCGTTGAAGATACCACCCCCGGTTTCCAGACCCTGCTCACCCTCGGCTGAATAATGGATGGTGACGCCATAGCGACGACCGTCACCGAGGACAGCCTCGGTCTGCTGGCCCAGACGGGCATGATTGATGACGATGTCGGTCAGGCCGATGCCGGCCAGGGCATTGAGGTGATATTCAATCAAACGTCGACCGCCCACCGATAACAGCGGTTTGGGTGTAAGATCCGTGTACGGCCGCATGCGTTCGCCACGCCCGGCCGCCAGTATCATGGCCTTCATCCGCGTCCTTCCGTTGTGGGCTTTGTACGGCATTGCAGGGAATTCATACTTTATAGTCGCCGGCATTCGATAACAACTTATCGGGCCGCTACAGTGAATATTTAACCGCTTATCCGCTCACAACTGCTCCTGCCTTTGCTGGCGGGCAAACAGGGACGCGACCGCCTGTTCCAGGGGTAGCTGTTCATACAGGACCCGATAGACCTGGGATACAATCGGCATATCCACATCACAACTCCGTGCCAGCTGTCTAACCTCGCGCGCCGTGGTCACACCCTCGACCACCTGGCCGATAGCCTGCTGGGCCTGCCCGGCATCCTGGCCACTGGCCAGGGCCAGTCCCAGACGCCGATTACGGGACTGGTTATCGGTACAGGTCAGGACCAGATCACCCAGACCGGCCAGACCCATGAAGGTTTCGCGCTGACCACCGAGCGCCACGCCCAGACGCATGATCTCGGCCAGTCCCCGGGTAACCAGCGCTGCGCGGGTATTGGCGCCAAACTTCAGGCCGTCGGCGATACCGGTGGCAATAGCCAGCACATTCTTTACGGCGCCGCCAAGGCCGACACCGATCAGGTCATCGCTGGTATAGACGCGGAAACGGTCGTCATGCAGTCGTGTGACCAGATCCGAAGAAAAAGACTGATCCTGACTGGCCAGCGTGATCGCCGTCGGCATCCCGGCGGCCACCTCGGCGGCAAAGGTCGGTCCGGATAGAATCGCCACCGGTATAGACGGGCCGAGAATCTCCGCTGCCGCCTCATGCAACAATCGACCGTTCGTCGGATCGAGCCCCTTGGTCGCCCAGACGATGCGTCGGTGGCGCCCTTCCAGAGCAACAGCGGCCGAGTGGTGCCAGGCGACAATGGCTTCGAGCACTGAACGAAAGGCATGACTGGGGACGACGACCAGGACATCACGGACCTGGGCCAGAACCTGGGCCAGATCGTCGGCCGGTGTCAGTAACGGCGGCAGACTGATGCCGGGAAGATAACGCGTATTGGCGCGCTCGGCGCGCAGCTCGGCGAGATGTGCCGGTTCATTGCCCCATAACAATGCAGGCTGGTCGTTGCGGGCCAGATGAATCGCCAGGGCGGTGCCCCAGGATCCGGCACCGAGGACGGCAATCGGACGCTCAGGCATGACGATTGTTGCTCCCGGGCATGGGCTTCATCGGCTTAATGCGAGACGCTATCACCGCTGTCAGTCAACTGTTCCTCTTCATTTTGCTTCAAGTAATCGTTGTACATCCTATAAAAATTAATGTGTGGCATTAGCAGTGACGGAAAACCGCCACGCGCCGACAGATCAGAGATAACCTCGCGTGCATAGGGAAAGAGAACGGTAGGACAAAAGATGGCGAGGGCCCGTTCGAGC
>Ga0210086_1001529_pt1 | contig 11764 bp, 10 predicted proteins | sample China_Galinas_PW_3_FD_184867 | JGI IMG/M metagenome (GOLD analysis project Ga0210086, IMG submission 184867) | Wetland microbial communities from San Francisco Bay, California, USA, that impact long-term carbon sequestration - China_Galinas_PWB_D2... | ecosystem: Environmental > Aquatic > Marine... | reverse complement strand
AACCGCGCGATATGTTTCTCGTCTGGCAATGCCAGATCAGGCAGATCGCCATGCGCGAGGACGGCGGGCGTCCCTCCTCCGGCATGCAGCCACGCGTCCTGGACGAGACGGGTACCGAGCTAGTGCCGGCGCTGACCGTGCTTCTCGTGCCAAAGGCCCCTGAGGAAAGCACCGCCTTCTTCCGCTTCCAGGTCATGAAGTCGTCCGATCCGCGGGAGACTTACGAGAAGGCGCTGCGCTACTTGCAGTCCGACTATTTTCAAGACCCAAAGGCATTCAGCAACAAGCTGATCGCGACGCTGCCAGGCGACGCGCCGCTGGCGCACGCGCTTCGCACGGCGAAGCGCTGCGTGCTCGACTTCGCGCAAGGGCGCTACAGTTTCCGCGTGCCGTGCAAGGTGAAGGCTCTCGAGGACGGCGATGCCGGCCGCGATGCCGCGATCTGGCATAACCGGCTATTCAATCGCGCCTTGCCCGAGACGGTGCAGGTTCTGGCCTTCAAGCCCGATTGGGAAATGGCCGAGACCAGGAACTGATCTCGGCCATCGCTAGGAAGCGGGACTCAAGCCTCGCTTCGTCTCAGCTCACGTCCAGAAGATCACGTAGGCGACGGTGGCGGATAGGATGCCACCGGCGAGCGCCACGTAAGGCAGCATGCCCGCCTTCGGCGCGCTGACGGTCTGCCCGTCAACCGACAGGTCAGCCTGGATGAAGTGCCGGTAGATGAACACCGGGATCACGATGGCGATGGCGATGACACCCGCCGTCAACGTGCCCGATCCCCAAACATCGGCGCCGGCGCCAAGCAGGAACGCATTAACGAAGGCAAGCACCACACCCACACCCATGATCAACGTCGGCGCTTTCCACGGGCGGTGGACATGCGCGTTGTCGATGCGGTGAATCCAGCCGGCATTGAGGTTCAAGAAATTGAACACGATGTAGCAGACGTTCGAGACTGCCAGCACGAACAGATAGTCCGACATCATCAGCAGGATGAGGTTGAACGCTAAGTCCGTCGCCATGCCGTTGGTCGGAGCCCCGTTCTTATTCACGTGGCTCAGATAGCGCGGCAGCCAACCATCGACGGAGCCCTGGTAGAGAGTCCGCGAGCTGCCGGCCATCGCCGTGGTGATCGCCAGCATCAGAGCGAGAATCAGCATCACCACGAGCAGGTTGGTGATGAACACCCCGCCGCCGACCATGGAGGCCATGGCCTGCGCCACGCCGGAACCGTCGACGATGCCCGGCGCCATCACTCCGGCCAGCCCGAGCGCACCCTGGAAGGAGAGCGGCACGAGAATGTAGACGGCGATGCAAAGCAGTCCCGAATACAGGATCGCCTTGTAGGTGTCCGTCGCTGGGTTCTTGAACTCGCTCGTGTAGCAAATCGCCGTCTCGAAGGCGTAAGCCGACCAGGCGGCGATGAAGAGACCGCCCAAGAACAACGTCCAACCGGCCTTGTCCCAGGCGGCGGTGGCGATGTCAGTGCCCGGCGCAAAGGGCTCGAACGCCCTCATCGCCACGTCGCCAGTCATCAGCGGCACGATGCCGATGATCAGAAGCGGTAACAGCACAGAAATTGCGACGATGGTCTGCACCTTGGCCGTCGAGAGAATGCCGCGATGCTGGATGCCGAAGGAGATCAGCATCAGGATAGCGCCGATAAAGAACGTCGAGTTCAGGCGAAGGCTTAAGCCCTCCTTGAAGAAGGAGAGATCGATGAGCTGGATCTCCCAGGTTCTGATCGCCGCGTCAGCCGGGAACAGCGCCGTCAGAATGTAGCCGGCGGCGATGCCGCAGCCGATGGCGAGCACCGGCGTCCAGGCGAGCCAGTTGCACCACACCGAGAGCGGCGCGATGAACTTGGAGTAACGCACCCAGGCTGCCGCGCCGTAGACCGAGGCGCCGCCCGATTTGTTCGGGAACAGGCCTGCAATCTCAGCATAGGTGAAGGCCTGGATGAAGCCGAACAGGACCGAAAGGGTCCACACCAGGACGGATGGCGTTCCCACTGTGGCAGCGATACCGCCAATGGAGAACAGAACGAGCGCCGGGACGCCACTTGCGACCCAAAACGCGTCCTTCCAGCCGATGACTCGATGAAGTTGAGATTCAGATGTAGCGGTGCCGCCGCCGGCACTTGCAGTCGTGTCGACCATAATATTCCTCCCTCTGGGGCGCCCCCTAGCGTGTTGCTTGGGAGCAGAAGTCGGCCGGATTCCCGGTCCTGTGTTTCTTAGTTATCAAGCACGCTCAGGCGATTGGTTCGGCTTTCACCTCCTTCAGAACTTCCGATAAGCTTTGTTGAGCTCGTGAAGCGGATGGTGGGGCGAGGTCTGGAAGCGAACCAGGAGCTCGCGCGCCAGCATGTCGCGGTCTTGTTGGTCGCCGGGCAGCTTCATGGTTTTCGGGATGCGAACCCAACCGTTGATGTTGCGGTCGAAGATGGCGGGCTGGCCCGCCTCGTAGCCCATATGCACATCCTCGAGCCAGTTGAGGTCGTCCCAGCCCATGAACTCCATGTACTCTTTGAGGAAGGGCGTCAGCTTCTCGTAGTCCGGCAGCAGGTTGACGTCGTAGCGGTAGCCGATGTGCTGGCCGATCACCTTCTCGCGGTCGGTGTCGAGGCCGGCGGCGTCCTTCAGGTACTTGTCGACGTCGTCGCCTTTCCCCGTCTTGGCGGTCTTGCCGTTCTTCATGTCCTTGGCCATGGCTTCGCTCCCCCTCAACCCAGCTTGTGATAATTCTCGACACCGACAGTCATGTCGGTGCCGGCCAGCGGCACTTGCGCCATGGCCGAGGCTTCCATGGTGAGCGCGGCGAGATCCTCCGGCTCAAGGCTATGCACGTTGGTCTTGCCGCAAGCCCGCGCCAGCATCTGCGCTTCGAGGGTCAGCGTGTGCAGGAAGTTGTAGACGCGCTCGGCCGCCTCGTCGGGATCGAGCCGCTTCCTGAGCTCGGGGTCTTGCGTGGCGACGCCGACCGGGCAGCGGCCGGTGTGGCAGTGATAGCAAGAGCCCGCTGGCACGCCGATCTCGGCCTCGAAGTCGGATTCCGGGATCTCCTTGTTGCAGTTAAGCGCCATCATCACCGAATGGCCGATGGCGATGGCGTCGGCGCCAAGCGCGAGCGCCTTGGCGACGTCGCCGCCGTTCCTGATGCCGCCGGCATAGACCAGGCTGATCTGGCCGCGCAGGCCGAGCTCGTCGATGGCGCGGCGCGCCTGGCGGATGGCGGCGATGCCGGGCACACCGGTATCCTCAGTGGCGATATGCGGGCCGGCGCCGGTGCCGCCCTCCATGCCGTCGATATAGATGGAGTCAGGCCCGCACTTCGCTGCCATGCGCACGTCGTCATAGACGCGGGCGGCGCCGAGCTTGAGCTGGATCGGAATCTCCCAATTGGTGGCCTCGCGGATCTCCTCGATCTTGAGCGCAAGATCGTCGGGGCCGAGCCAGTCGGGGTGGCGCGCCGGCGAGCGCTGGTCGATACCAGCAGGCAGAGATCGCATCTCGGCAACCTGGTCGGTAACCTTCTGGCCCATGAGATGGCCGCCCAAGCCCACCTTGCAGCCTTGGCCGATAAAGAACTCGCACGCATCCGCCAGGCGCAGATGATGCGGGTTGAAGCCGTAGCGCGACTGGATGCACTGATAGAGCCATTTCGAGGAATAGCGCCGCTCGTCGGGGATCATGCCGCCCTCGCCCGAGCACGTGGCCGAGCCTGCCATCGTGGCGCCGCGGGCGAGCGCGATCTTGGCCTCGTAAGACAGCGCACCAAAGCTCATGCCGGTGACATAGACCGGGATGTCGAGCTCGAGCGGACGCTTGGCCTTAGGGCCAATCAGGGTCTTGGTGTCGCATTTCTCGCGATAGCCCTCGATGACGAAGCGGGTCAGCGTTCCGGGCAAGAAGGTGAGATCATCCCAATGAGGGATCTTCTTGAACAGCGAGAAGCCGCGCATGCGGTAGCGGCCGAGCTCCGACTTCACATGGATGTCGTTGATAACTTCCGGCGTGAAGATCCGGCTCTTGCCCAGAATGAACCGGCTCGCTTCCGCCGGCTCGCCTACGCCGTTTCCCTTACTCTTTTTCGTCTTTGCCATTGACCCAGCCTCTTTCCCTCTAGAGCACGAGCTTCTTCTCGGTCGGCTCCAGATTGTCGTAGTTCCACAACTGCTTGCCGGCGACGATCTTACGGAAGGCGTCGATGCCGCCTTTGGGCATGACGTCATACATGGTGAGCTTCCGCTCCAGCCACGCGCGGTCGAGATCAGTCATCTCGCCCCACACCGCGTCCACGCCGAGGCTCTGCGGCTCGCCGGCGATGTAGATGACGCCGTCATACATGGAGTCACCCAGATTCTTGCCGGCGTTGCCGCAGATCACCATGCGCCCGCGCTGCATCATGAAGCCGGTGAAGGCGCCGGTATTGCCGCCGACGATGATGTTGCCGCCCTTCATGTCGATGCCGGTGCGCGAGCCGACATCACCCTTGCAGACGAGGTCGCCACCGCGGATCGCCGCGCCGAACTGGGAGCCGGCATTCTTCTCGATGAGCACGGTGCCGCTCATCATGTTCTCGGCGCAGGACCAGCCGACGCGCCCGGCGATGCGGACATTCGGTCCGTCAATGAGCCCCAAGCCAAAATAGCCGAGCGAGCCGTCGATGATGAGGTTGAGCCGGTTCAAGATGCCGACGGCAAGCGAGTGCTTGGCGCCTGGGTTCTTCAGCACGATGGTGCCGTAGCCATCCGCCATCAGCTCGCGAATGCGCAAATTGACGGCCTTCGCGCCCATGTTGGAGGCATCGATCTCGGCCCGCTTGTTGAAGTCGACATCGAACGTGTCGGGCAGCCCGAAGCCGTGGTGGGCCTCGCCCAGATCGATGTCGAAGAACATTTGCTGCGTGCGGCCGGTGAGCTGCTCGGTGTGCATGCCCATCTCATGGGACTTGAGCTCCTGCTCGGACGGGGCCGACCGGGTTAGCGCTGCCATACGCGCACCTCCTCATCATAAGGGTCTGACGTGTCGATCTCGCGCGGGACGATGGCGCGGATGGCCACCTCCTCGGAGGCGAGCGCGACGATGTCGTCGCTTTCGTAGAGAACCATGGGCTTCGCCGCCATGGTGTCCTTGGCAAGGCCAAGCTCCTTGTCGGTGGCGACGAGATAGGTGAACACGCCGTCGATCTCCTTGATCGAGGCCTTCAGCGAATCCTCGAGCGTCGCGCCCTGCTCCAGATTGTTGGCGGTGTAGACCGCGAGCAGCTCGGAATCGCAGTTCGACATGAAGCGGTGGCCGAGGCGCTCCATCTCGCGGCGCATGATCCAGTAATTGGTGATCTGGCCGTTATGGACCACGGCGATGTCGTTATAGGGATAGGCCCAGTACGGATGGGCCGAGCGGATATCGACATCGGATTCCGTCGCCATGCGGGTGTGGCCGATGGCGTGGGTGCCGCGGAAGCCGCCGAGCCCATAGGCTTGCGAGACGCGGGTCGCGTCGCCGAGATCCTTGATCAGCTCGAGCGCGTGACCGAAGGACAAAACCTCGGCGCCGTCGATCTGCTCGATATCGGTGGAGAGCTGCTTGGTGTCGCCGGAATAGCGCAAGCGATAGCGGAAGGCGTAAGGCGTGGGCTCGGCCACTTCGACGGTCTCCACACCAAGCTCGGCGAGGCGCTTGTCGACCTCCGCCTGGCGATCCCTGATCTTGTCGCGGATCTTGTGGTCCGTCTCCAAATCCTCGGCTTCCGCGAGCTTGAGGCGCATGACGTACTCATCAGGGCTGGTGGCGCCGTAGACGGCGAACCCGGTCGAGTCCGGCCCGCGGTGCTTCAAGCTCTGGAGCATCGCCGTCATCTCCTGGCCGACGCCGACAGCGCCGCCACGATGGATCACTCCGGCAATCCCGCACATGATTGGTCTTCCTCCTTCTTGTCCTTTGCGCTACCGGCCTCTGGCCTACTTGAGCGCATTGTCCTTTGCGCACCCGCGCTTCGCGCTACTTGAGCGCATTGTCCTTTGCGCACCCGCGCTTCGCGCTACTTGAGCGCGCGTGCTACGGCAGGCAGTCGAGATAGGTCTCCAAATCCCATTCGGTGACGGTGTGGTTGAAGCGCTCCCACTCGTCCCGTTTGTATTGGTCGTAGAGGCGATACATCTCGCCCGGCATACCGCGCTGCACGACCTTGTCCTCGGCCAAAGCCTCGAGCGCCTCGCCGAGCGTCATCGGCAGCCTCTTCACATCCTTGCCGGCCTCGATGGCCTCGTAGATGTTGCGTTCTTCCGGCTCGCCCGGATCGAGATTGTTGTCGATGCCGTCGTCGGCGGCCGCCAGGATCGTCGAGCCCATCAGATACGGATTCACCATCGAATCCACCGAGCGGTACTCGAAGCGGCCGGGCGCTGAGACGCGCAAGCCCGTAGTGCGGTTCTGGAAGCCCCAGTCGGCGAAGACCGGCGCCCAGAAGCCCGTGTCCCATAGCCGGCGATAGGAGTTCACCGTCGAGGAGCCGACCGCGGTCAGCGCGCGCAAGTGGTGCACAATCCCGCCGATCGCCGCCAGGCCAGCCTTGCCCGGCATCTGCACGTCGTCGGTGTCGGGCATGAAGGTGTTCTCACCGCCCGAGACATACATGTAGTTGTGCGGCAGGCCCGGCAAATTGTCGGGGTCGTTGCCGGTTGGGCGAAGCTTGTCCTCACCGCCACGCCACAGCGACATGTTGTGGTGGCAGCCGCTCGCCGACACGCCCATGAAGGGCTTCGACATGAAGCAGGCGATGATGCCGAACTCGCGCGCCACTTGCGCGCAGATCTGACGGTAGGTCGTTAGCCGGTCGGCATTGCGCAGGACGTCGTCGAACATCCAGTTGAGCTCGAGCTGACCCGGCGCATCCTCGTGGTCGCCCTGGATCATGTCGAGGCCCATCTTGCGGGTATATTCCATCACCTTCATGTAGACGGGCCTGAGGCTCTCGAACTGGTCGATGTGGTAGCAATACGGATTGGAGAAGCCGCCCGCGGGCTTGCCGTTCTCATCCTTCTTCAGCCACATCATCTCGGGCTCGGTGCCCATGCGCAGAGACAGGCCGTCGTGCTTTTCTTGGAACGCCTGGTGGAGGCGGCGAAGATTGCCGCGGCAATCCGCGGTGAGGAACCCGCCCGGGTTCTCCTTCTCCTCGCGGTTGCGGAACAGCGTGCAGTACATGCGCGCGATCCGCTTGTCCCAGGGCAGCTGCATGAAGGTCTCGGGATCGGGAATGCCGACAAGCTCTGCCGCCTCCGGCCCGTAGCCGAGATACTCGCCATGGCGGTCGAGGAACAGATTGACCGTGGCGCCATAGACGAGCTGGAAGCCCTTCTTGGCAACGCTCTCCCAATGGTCGGCCGGAATGCCCTTGCCCATGATGCGGCCCGTGATCGATACGAACTGCAGATAGAGATAGTCGATGCCGAGCTCGTCGATCTTGCGACGGACTTCTTTGACAAGCTCTTGGCGTTGCGGATCGTCTACAAAGCGTTCGATATCCATCGGCATCTCCCCTGCCTCAACTCCACGGGAATGGGCTATGGGAGGTCGGGTGCAGCTCACCCTTGGCAAAGCGCGAGAACCGGAACGGCTCCAACAGCTTGCTCTTCTCTCCCATCAACTCTTGCGCCACGAGCTTACCTACGCCGATCATCTTATAGCCGTGGTTGGAATCGGCGATGACGTAGACGTTCTCGCGGAAGGTATCGAACACCGGGAAGTTGTCCGGCGTGAAGCAGCCGAGCCCGCCAGACTTCTCCTTGTGCTTATAGAGCCCGATCTTGCCTTCGAACCGCTTCTGGCAGTGCGCCAGCATCGAGCACCACATATGGATGAAGTCGTCGCCGACGATGAAGTCGGGCGAATCCGGGCCGTACGGATCGATGGCGACGGAATCTGGGTCCTGCTCAACCTTGTAAGGCGAGGCGCCACCTTGGATGCCGCCAAAATTGAAGTCGGGCTTGTAATATAGCCCCCACAGCTTGTCAGTTATGAGCGATCCGTCGACATCAGAGTAAAGCGGCGCGTCGGTATCCACATGAATGACCGGCGGCATTTTGCCGTCATTGGTCTTGTGCATGTCCGGATCGACGCCAAGCGTGCCTTCCTCCAAGCACCAGAACTTCCACATCGGCACGTTCTCATGTACCTGGCCCGACAAATCCTTGATGTTGATCGCCTTCGGCAGATCGAGCATGTCCCAGATCTTGATCACCCAGGGGCCGACGCCGACCACCACCACCTCGCAGGCGATGACGCCCCGATTGGTGATGATGCCGGTCACCGCGCCCGAGTTCGAGCCATACTCGAAGCCCAGGACCTCGACGCCGGTGGCGATGCGCACCCCTTCCGCTTCCGCCTTGCCGGCCAAGCCATAAAGCGAGGCGGTGTTGTTGGCGTAGCCGCCCCGCTTCTCGTGCAGCACGGAGGTGATGCCCTTGGCCTGCCAGTCGTCGAACAGGCCCTTCATATATTTGGTGGAGTCCGCAGCCCCCTCGATGAAGGTCGACTCGTAGCCGATCGCCTGCTGCTGCTCGTAGATCGTGGCGACGTCCGCGTGCATGCACTCAGGGCTGATCTGCATGTAGCCCACGGGATGATAGCTGTAGGCCTTCGGGTCGCTCTCCCACACCTCAACGGAATGGGCCATCAGCTCGCGCATCGCCGGCTGATAATAATTGTTGCGCACAACCCCGCAGGCGATCCCAGAGGCGCCGCCACCGATCGACGTCTTGTCGAGGACGAGAATATCCTCGCCCGAGCCGCGACCCGTGGCTCTTAGCTGTTGTGCAAGATGGTGGGCGGTGCTGAGGCCGTGAATGCCAGCCCCGATGATGGCGTATTTGGTAGCGGTGGGAAGAGTCATGCCCCACCTTGCCCCAAGTAATTGGGTCCAAATTGGTCCTCTTTGGCGGACCGTGCTAACTGGCCTGAAGACACTGCGATGCCCAACGCCATGTCACTTCTCTCCCCCATCCATTACTGCACGGCATGCGACCGATTGCAAACCAATTTGTTGTTTACGAGCCCAAAGTGGTCCGCTACAGTCCCGGATGGAAAAGGAGACGACGCCGTGAATCAGTCCTTGCGAACGACCGATGCTGTCTTAGCGGGTCTTGCCAAGCCGACTTCCGGCGTCGGCACTATCTCGGCTTATCTCAAACGGGCCATCGAGACCGGGGCTTACAGCGAAGGCGACAAGCTGCCGACCGAGCGTCAATTGGCTGAGACATTCAAAGCCGCGCGCTCAACCGTGCGCCGCGCCCTCGATAAGCTTGAGAAAGAAGGATTGGTGTCACGCCGTCTCGGCAGCGGCACGTTTGTCGGCCGCGCGTCCATTTCCGGCGGGCGGCGTCCCGCCGATATCGTCGACGAGCTCAGCCCATTGCAGCTCATCGAGGCGCGGCTCGCGGTCGAGCCGTTCACCACGCGGCTTGCAGTGCTTCATGCCACGCGGCGCACGCTCGATAAGATGGAGACCGTGCTGGCGCACGCCGAAGCGTGCGTTCACGACAAGGATTCGTTTTCCAAGTGGGATGGTGAGTTCCATCTCCTCCTCGCCCGAGCCTCGGGCAATCCACTCTTGCTCAACATCTACCGCCAGATCAACCACGTGCGGCTCCATGCGCAGTGGGACGCGATGAAGGAGAAGATCCTGACGCCTGAGGTGATCATGGAGTATAATCGTCAGCATCGCAGCATCTTCAACGCGCTGCATGTGCGCGACGCGCAGCTCGCCCAGTCGCTGATCAGCGATCATCTGGAGAAGGCGCGCGAGGATCTCGTCAAGGCGAATAGCCCGTAAGCGCCCGTGGCCGCGGGACACCGTCGGCCGACGCCAACCCGCATCGGCTACCGAGATGACGCTGTCGCCTATTCCGGAACCTTCCTTGAGGAAGGGCAGGAGGACCTACTAGGCGTAAAGGTAATGGCGCGCCCGAAAGGATTCGAACCTCTGACCCCCAGATTCGTAGTCTGGTGCTCTATCCAGCTGAGCTACGGGCGCTTAAGCCGAAATTCCGCAGATATGCCAGCGGGATTGGCTAGTCCGAGGCACGCCGGGCTAGCGGCGGCTCGATCTGCCTAGGTAATGCCTTGGGCGACCGAAGGCAAGAGTTGGGAAACATCACGGAATATTAGCCGTTTCCAGGTAAGTTTTGGGTCGTTAGGTCAGACAACTAGGGAGAAGGCCCCCATGTACGCAAACAAGGCTTTGAGCCGAGCCGCAGGGCTCGTGGTCGCGGCTGTCTTCGCGGTCGCTCTGTCGATCGGGACAGCGCAGGCCGGGACTGATTTCACCGGCAAGTGGATGACAACCGACACCATGGGCCATCCAATGCAGATCGACCTTTATGCGAACGGCAATGCCAGGGCGATCCGCCCGGGCGAGCGTCTGAACGGCAGATGGGCGGCCGGAAAGAAGTTCGCGGTCATCAACTGGACCTCAGGCTGGACTACCAAGATCGTCAAGAGAGGCCGCAAGTTTAAGAAGTTTGCCTATTCGAACTCTGAGGCTAAGGGCAGACCCGTCAACAAGGCGTTGGCCGTAAAGGTGGAGTAACGCCATGCAATTGATCCGAATTTCCAGCAAAGTGGCGACCGTCGTTGCGGCGGCCATCCTCGCCATTGCGCTGGCGAGCTGCTCAGGGCCATCGCATAGCGAATGGGTCGGTAAGTACAAGACCTCAGACACTCAAGGCAATCCGATGGAGATCACTCTCTCGGACGACGGCACTGCGACCGGCACGCGCGAGAACGAGAACCTCACCGGCTCGTGGACGGCTGGTGGCAATACCGTCGAGATTACCTGGGGCGAAAACTGGACGACAAAGCTGGCCAAGGACGGCGATAAGTACACCAAGACCGCCTATAAGGACGGGACCCAAGATGGGGAGACCGTCAGCGCCGAGAAAGTCGAATAGCGACGCCGGCTCTTAAGCGCGGCGCTGCCTTGCCCGCTCCAGCTCGACCACTACGTCGGGAATGGTGATCCGGAAGGTGGCGCCGCCTTTATTGCTCACCAACGCGATCTGACCGCCATGGGCGTGAATGAGCTCGGCGGAGATGGCGAGCCCCAGACCTGACCCGCCTTTGCGCGCCACGCTCTGGAAAGCCTGGAACAGACGTGTCCGTGCCCGTTCCGGCACGCCCGGCCCGGTATCAGCGATGTCGATCATCGCCACGGAACCCTCGCGGCGCGCGCTCACGATAATCTCGCCCGGGCGGCCGCCATCGCTCTCAAGCGCCTGCACCGCGTTGCGGCACACATTGGCCAACACGCGATAGAGCTGGTCGCGGTCGGCATCGACCTCGAGCCCCTCCTCGATATCGACGGTCCAGGCGATCCGTTCGCGCGGCAGGCCGAGGCTGTCCCCCACTTCGCTCACCAATGGGGCAAGCTCGAAGCGTATCCTCTGCGGGAGCGCTTCTTGCGCCTGACCGAAGTCGAGAGTCTGGACGCAAAGCCTGATGGCGCGATCGAGTGAGGCAATCAGCTTCGGCACGAGCCTTTGCACGGTCGGGTCCTTCACGGCGGCCAAGCGGTCCGACAGAAGCTGGGCGCTCGATAGCATGTTGCGCAAGTCATGGCTGATCTTGCTCACGGCAAGGCCAAGGGCAGCGAGCCGCGTCTTCTGCGACAATGCCTCCGACAGCTCGTGTTGCATGGTGGCGAGCTCACGCTCGGCGGTACCGATCTCATCGCGCCGCGATGACGGCGTGATGATCCG
>Ga0210086_1001527_pt1 | contig 11780 bp, 6 predicted proteins | sample China_Galinas_PW_3_FD_184867 | JGI IMG/M metagenome (GOLD analysis project Ga0210086, IMG submission 184867) | Wetland microbial communities from San Francisco Bay, California, USA, that impact long-term carbon sequestration - China_Galinas_PWB_D2... | ecosystem: Environmental > Aquatic > Marine... | reverse complement strand
CTTGGGATCCCCATTGCGAGCAGGTCCGTGCCGCCGAGAAGCGGGGGCGGAGGGACCGCCGGTAGCTCGTCGAAGAGCCGGGAAAGCTCCTCGAACACGTCGAACTTGCGATGCGAAGCACCACAGTCCCCGAGGTGAAGCTCGAGGTGGGCGTGGAACAGCCGATCGCGGAGGAACCGCTCACGGCGGGCCGGACGAAACCGTGGCACCGAAGCAATCCGGATGTGTTCCGCGATGAGCTCGACGACGTCGCGCACCAGGCCTCGGGCGGCCCCGTGGCTCCTGAGCCAGTCCTCGGCCATCTCGGCGCTGACCCGGTCGTGCCCATCGAAGCGGATCCGGTCCTCGGCTTCGACGAAGCAAGGCCGCTTGCCGACGTCGTGAAACAGCGCGGCCCAAGCCACGCGCGGGTCGACCGGTTCGCGCAGCTCGGCGAGCGTCAGCGCCGTGTGTCCGAAGACCTCTCCCTCGGGATGGAACTCCGGCGGTTGCGGGATCCCGTAGAGCGCTGCCACGTCGGGAAGCAACACCGCGGCCACACCGCTCTCGCGCAGCAGGCCCAGGCCGCGCGCGCGGCCCGGAGCTACGAGCAGCCCCTCGAGTTCCTGCAGGACGCGGGTCCCCGACAGGTGGGCCACGTTCGGCGCGCTGGCCAGGATCCCGGCCCAGGTCGGTGCGTCGGCGACCAGGTGGTGTTTGGCGCACAGCCGGAGCCCGCGGAGGATCCGCAGGCTGTCCTCGCTCAATCTCGCCTCGGCCGGTCCGATCGTGCGCAGGCGGCGCTGGGCGATGTCGGCCAGTCCGCCACACGGATCCACGACCTCGGCCGAGAGCGGATCCAGATACAGACCGTTGACCGTGAAGTCGCGACGCGCGAAGTCGTCCGCGATGTCGTCGACGAACTCGACGCTGCTCGGGTTGCGCCCGTCGTCGTAGGGTCCCTCACGGCGGAAGGTCGTGTGCTCGATGACCACCCCGTCACGACGCAGGGTCATTCCACCGTGGCGGAAGCCGGGCTGTTCGCCGGCGAGGTATTCCGGAATCAGTTGCCGTAGCAACGACGGAGCCGCAGCGGAAGCGACATCGAGATCGTCGGGAACGATCCCGAGCAGCAGATCGCGCACCGTGCCGCCGCACAGCCACAGCCTGAGGCCGGCCCGCCCCATCCGCTCTGCCAGGCGGAAGCAGACCGGTGGAAGCGCGAACAGGCGATCGCGTGTTCGGAGATCCATTTCGGTCGTGTGCGGCGTCAATGCAGTGGATGGTTCGATCGCGACGGGCGCTTGATATCCTGCACACCATGAAGAAGCCGCGCTATCGCAGAATCCCGCTCGGCTTGGGGGATGTCGTCGTGATGGTGACGCTGGCGATCCTCGTCGTGCTGGCTGTCTGGCCGTATCTCGAATCCGGCGTCGTCGCCGGGCACGAGTCGGCGACGGAGCAGCGACTGGCGCGGCTTCTGACCGAGGCCGACAACGCACACGTGCTCGATCGCTTCGAATCCCTGATGCGAGCGACGCAGTCGATCGAGTCGCTGCGGCCGATTCGTGACCTCCGCGGCCCCGACGTGGGCATGTACCCGGCCCTCTGGCGCACCAAGAGCCACCTCTACGTCCTCGATCTGCTCGAGCTCGTGCACGGTGGCCACGCAGTCCTGAGGGCCTGTCCGAGGGCACGTACGGAGACGCTCGTCGAAGCGGGCTGGGACGATCAACCCGACGGCACCCTCGGCGAGCTCTTGGTCGCGGTCAAGAGCTCCGGGCTGCGAGAGGCGATGCAAACGCTCGTCGACACGATGACCGGTGAGCTTCAGCTGCGAGCCCCGGCCGAACGACAGCCGGCCACCGAGCTGCCGGCGCTGCTCGCCGACTCCTACTACCTGTATCGCATCGACTTCGTCAAGCCGCAGCCGTCCACCGAGTGGCGGATGGAAGCCCTCGCCTGGCCGATCGACTACGGCGAGGGTGGCTTCGCGGCGTTCTACGCCGACGCCCCCCACCAGATCTTCCACACGCGCAACATCATGAACCGCTACTCCGGCCCGACACGGTCCCGGCGTGGCCGTCCACCGGCGCTCGGGGCCGCGTTCTCGCGCAGTCCGGAAGCCGATCGCGGCGGGACTCAGGGCTTCACGGGCATCGACGGCAACCGCTGGTTCATGGCGCGGCGCTGACCGTAGGCGCTACTTGAGCTTCTCCCAGTACTCGGCCGGCATGTCGTGAGCGATCTTGAGCGCGCCGTTTGCGCCGCCATACATCGGCTCCTCGATGCGGACGACGCGACCACCGCCGAGCGTGCGCTTCATTTCGTCTTCGATCGCGTGCTCGAGACCGCGGATCTGCGAGCCGCCGCCTGCGAGGAGCACGCGGTTGCGGATCCTGTGCTGGAACTCCGGATCGAAGCTCGCGACGAGCTCGCCGAGCGCGGTGACGATCGGCGGCACGATCTTGCGGCAGCATTCCGAGAGGATCTCCGTCAGGTCGAACTCCTGGGGGCGACCGTTGACGGGTAGCTCGATACGCGCGCGATCCCCGGTATCGCTCAGCGAAGCGTACTTCTCCTTGAAGGTCTTGACCATGTTGCGCGTGAACTGCGCGTCGGGGTGGGCCTTGCGAATCGTCTTCTCGATCTCCTCGTCGATGAAGTCGCCGGCATAGTTGAGCGTGATCTGGTCGGCGTCCTCGGGCATCGTGCCGTGCATCCGACAGAGGTCGGTCGTGCCCGCACCGATGTCGATCACGAGCACGTCCTCGAGCCAGTCGAGCCCGTAGGCGACGGCGAACGGCTCCGAGCACAGCATGACCGAGTCGACGCACTCGCGCGCGGCCTCGAGCAACGCCTTCTTGTTGTGGATGCTGGCCTGCGCCGGGACGCCGATGACCGCATAGACCGCTTCATCGCTGCGTGGCTGGACCATCGTGATCGCGTGCTGGAGCAGGTCGCTCGCGGCCTTCTTGTCGGCCTCGAGGCTGCCGTTCTCCGACGCGCGGAGGACGCCGTGCTCGAGCGGACGGAAGACGTTGAGCGACAGTCGCTTCTCCAACGCCTCGTCGCCGACGATCGTGTCACGGCCGAGTAGCTTCATGCTGACCACGTCCTTCGGATAGCCGACGACCGAGGCCGTCGTCTCGCGGACGCCGTTGCTTCCGCTGACGGACGTGCGTGATGTTCCCAGGTCGACGCCGACATACAGCACGCCGTGACTCTTGGTCGTGTTCGGCGCTGGAGCGGCGTTCGCAGCGGGCTGTTGGCTGCTGCCCGACTTCTCAGGCTTCTCCATTCTCATAAACTCCGGTGTAGGGGCCTACTCCAACTCTACTCTTTGAGTAGCAGGTTGGCTTCGAAGATCGACGCCATGAGGGCCTTCTTGTGGGCGTAGCGGACATCGCGGCTGTCGAGCCCCTGGACTTCCCGGTAGATCGACGAGATCCCGGTATCCAGCACGTTCTTGTTGGCCTCGACCCGCAACTCGTCTTCGCGCTGCTCGAGCAGCCGCGACAGCTTCGAGATTCTCTGTTCGAGAATCGTGACCTCCGACTGCTGCTCGTGCAGACGGGCATCGGCCACGCGCTTGCGTTCGGTGTCCAGCTTGCTCACGATCAGGTCGACGACCTGCTGGCGGATGTCCCCCCCGCCGCGCGTGCGGAACAGGGCACCGACCTCCTCGAGCAGACCGCGGTCGACGACCTCGGCCCGCATGCGCTCTTCGTTGGCGACTGCCCGCTCGCGATCCTGCACGGCCTGCCGCAGCTCGAGCAAATCACGGCGCAGGTCGTCGATCTCGGTTTCGAGCGCGGCCTCGCGGTCCTTGAGCTCGTCGCGTGCTCGCGACAGCTCACGGTTCGACTCCAGCAGGCGAACGAACTCGTTGCGCGTCGCGCTGGCGATCCGCTCGCGAACTTCGATTCCCTCGAAGCCCATCAGCTTGTGCTTGAGGGTCCGGCGGACCGCGGCCTCGACGAGAGCCGTGATGCGGTCGAGCCCGACGACGTTGACCTTGGACACACCCTTGCGCTTGAGCTGATCGACCGTCGTGTGGACGCCGAGCTTCCGGACGGCCTCCCTCAGCTTGAGTCTGAGTCGCTCGGACACGGCTTCAGTCCACCTTCGTGTAGTAGCGGTAGCGCTTGTCGGCCGACGGGTCGGCGCCACGGATCCCGGTAACGAACGTGCCGAGCACGTTGCCGCCGATCTCTTCCAAATCCTTGAGCGCCTTCCTCACGAGCTTCCTGGGCGACTTCTCGAGCCCGACGACGAGCAGCGTCCCGTCACAGCGGGCGCTCAACACGCACGCGTCCGTAACCGGAATCACGGGTGCCGTGTCCAGCAGGATGTAGTTGTAGTCCTCCTTGAGCCGCGCGAGCAGCTCCTCGACCCGGCGGGACCCGTAGAGCTCCGCGATGTGCGCGCGCCTCTGACCGGCGCCAATGATGTCGAGCCCCGGGACTCCGGACGGACGGATGACCTCGGCAAGCCCGAGGTGGCCTTCCAGCAGCTCGGTCAAGCCAATCCCGGGATTGAGCCCGAGGAAGCTTTCGACGTTGGGTTGCCGGAGATCGAAGTCGAGCACGACGACACGGGTTTGTTCGAGCTCGGCGAGTGCCATCCCGAGGTTGAGCGCCGTCACGGTCTTGCCTTCCCCTTGGATGGCCGAGGTCACGACCAGGGTGCGCGCCGCTCGGTCGGGGTTCATCGCGAGCAGCTTGTTGCGCAGCGCCCGCACTTGCTCGGCCCGGAACCCGTCCGGGTCGTGAAAGCTCACGAGGTAGGGATTGACGACGCGATCGACGAGGACAAACGGATCGCTGCTCGGTTCGGAGGTCATGTTGGTGTCGGACGGCGTGGCCTCGGTGGGGCTTCGCTCATGGATTCCAACACACTCGCCGGCTACCAAACAAGTGGGTCGAGTGGGTCGATAGGGGCGATGCCCAGGGAACTTGGGCGTGCCTCGCGAAAGCGCCGGAGGCCGCTCACATAAAGTGTAACCGCGTCGAGCGATGCCGGCGTACCGATCTGGCGGTTGTAGAGAGCCTGGATGTCGGCCTGCAGGCTCGGGCGAAGCGGCAGGCACAGCTCCGCGGCGGCCAGTCCGAGCCGCCGGGTCTTGCGGTCCCCGATCCACGAGGCGAGCCACTCCGCGGGCTGCTTGCCCATCGGGCCGGTTGGAAGGGTCAAGAGCAGACGGCCGAGAGCGCGCCCGAGCCGGCGTTCGAGCTCCGGCCGCTCGGCGAGCGTCTCGATTTGAGCCACGAGGCCGGCGAACGTCGTTTCGGCGAAGTGCCGGTTCTCGACCGAACGCAGCCTCGGGTGCGCGATCTCGCCGATCGCCAGCTGCATGACGAGGCGCGCGGCGTCACTGAGACCGGGCCTCGTGACCTCGGCTCGCCAGGCATCGACGCTCATGCCCTGTCCCGAGCGCTGTGCTTCGGGCAGAAAGCCCAGCAGTCCGAGGACTCCGTCGTCGGCCGACTTCGCCTGCCGGACCGTCGCGAGCCAGAGTCGGGCACCGCGCTGGCCGGCACGCGCGAGGCTGCGCGCGAGCAACGCCCCGCGCCGATTCGAACCACCGATGACGGACGCCGGCACGGCCTTCCAATCGCGCGGCAGCCAGTCCCCGCCTCGCTCGTCGAGCAACTCCAGGCAGGCATCGAGCCGGCGGATCCCCGTGTCCGACGAGTCGAACGCGCCCGCTTGGACCAGCGCTCGCAACGCGGCCACGGTCGGCTCCGGGAGCGGGTCGCGAGCCCGTCGCAGTGCGAGGATCGCACCGTGACGCGCGCGCGGAGTCAGCTTGCCTTCGGCGATCGCGGCTTCGAGCCCGCGCTCGAATCGGCCGGCTGGGATCCCCGCGAGAAGCTCGGCCAGCGCGTCGTCGGTCCACGGCTGCGCGCCGAGCAGGTTCGGCTCGCGACCGGAAGCCATCTGGCGGCGGATGTACGCACGCAGGGCCGCACCGAGCACGAGCCCTCTGGGGTCGTCACCATGGTTGGCGGAAGCCGCGCGCACGTCGCGGAACTCCGCCAACCACTCCGGCGCGAGCTTGTTCGTGTCGAGCCGGGCGCCGCGAAGGTAGGCGACCGCCAGTCCGAGACGGGCGCGTCGAGCCGCCTCTCTGGTCCCGTCCGCGCGGGTCTCGAGCCAACGCCAGACCGCGGGGACATCGAGCGTGGCGAGGTTCATCGCGGCCCGCCGTCCGATCCGTGGGTCCGTACCCAGAAACTCGACGAGAGCCTGTGGGAAGTAGTCGTCCAAGGACCTCGGGCCCAGCGCGTCGGTCACCAGCAGTCCCCGAGGCCCCACGCGCGTCACGACGCGCTGCAGCCGGGGTTCGGAGGTCGCAGGCAGCATCGGCGGAAGGATCTCGCGCAGCACGGGCGCGCCGGGCGGCCAGGCCAGCGACGTCCGCGCGTACGTATCGGCGTGGTCGAGTCGGGCATCGAAGACGAGCGGGAGCCCGAAGCTCCCGGTCACGAGCAGGCGATCGTACAGGTCGAGCAGGTTTCTGACGCCGTCGAGCAGCAACGGCCGCGCGGGCAGGACGGACACGAGATCGGGGTCGCCCGGCGCCGGCGGCGCGTGGTTGTCGTAGTAGGCGCGCAATACCCGGGCCGCGGGCCGGGCGGTTTTCGGCTCCGCCAGCGCGGCGACGAGCTCGGCCAGGATCTGTGTGTTCAACGCCAGGGCGGCCTCCAGCTGGCGCTGTGCTTCGGGCGCGAGCTCCCGGCTCTTGGCAAGCAGCACGGCGACCCACTTGCCGGGCGCGAGACGTGCGAGCTTGCCCGCCGCGGCGATCCTGTCGCTTCCGGACGCTGCCGACAGCCGTTCGAGGAGGGCCGTGGCCGCGTCGTCGCCTTGGCGCGGGCCGCCGAACGTGACGCATGTCAATAACGCCCACGAAAGCGTGATGTTCATTGGCGCGGACTTCCGTTCAGCTCCAGCTGCTCGAGCACGATGCCGCCGACGACGAGGAGACTCAATGTCTCGGGCGCCGGCTGCCGGCCCTTGACCTTCTGCTTGATCAGCCGCTGCCCGTTGAGCTCGACCGTCAGCACGCGATTGCTGAGCTCCAGCTTCTCGAGCCTGAGGCGCAGTTGATACTTCCCGCCGCGCATGAAGTACCACACGGGTGCGTCTTTCGATTCGCGCCTGGTGGCCATGAGGTCTCTCTCGATGGCCTTCTTGACCCGCCCCGAATCGACGAACAGGCACCGGCCGGGACGGTCGGCGAGCCCGGGCACCTGGTAGAACAACACCCGCGTGCCCTGGTAGGCGATCTGGAGCACGTCGAGCCGACGCCCGTCCGCGGGGATGTGGAAGTCGAGGATCAGCTCGGCTTCCTGCTTCTCGTCGAACACCGGCAACGAGAGCGAGATCGGGTCTTTGAGCTCGCGTGCCGGATCGGGTGCGATCGCTCGGCGGATTCCTTCGCTCGTCTTTTGCCAGTGCGGGCCCAACCGGTCGACGAACTTGTCGGGGTCGCGGAAGTCGAATCGCAGCCCGAGCAGCGCGGTCCCGTCGCCGCGAGGACTCAGACCGAGGTCGATGTCGCGCCGCACGTTGTCGGGCAGACGCGCGACGAGTTCGCGCTTGACGCGCTCGAACTCCAGTCTCTGCTCGATTGCTGCGACCCTCTGCTGGAAGGCTGCGAACGCGTGGGAGCCGCGATGCGCGCTGATCAACTGATCGACGATGCGCTGCGCGAATTCGAAGTTGTTCGCGTCGAGGAATTGCTGGGCGCTCGCGATCTGGGTCGTGATGACGCGCTCCTCTCCCTCCCGCTCGTCCGCCAGACGCTGACGGCGGCGGTCGCGGCGCTCGGAGAACTCCGTGTCGGGACGGGACGGCGGCATCAGCTTCGTTGCGGCGTCGAAGTTGTCTCCGAAGTAGAGGAACAAGGCGAGGCCCTCGCGCCGCGTCTCGACGCCCTTCGGGTCCCATGCCCTCAGCTTGTTGACGATGTCGACGCGGTCGAGCTCCGTCAGGGGGTAGGTCTGATCGAGACCCGCCTGGCTGATCACGACGACCGGCTCGGGTGATCTCTCGATCTTCGTCAGGCGCCCGTGAATGCTCGCCATTCCAGTGTGCCGGCGCCAGACCTTGGCCTTGCCCCCGCGGCTGCGCAGCGTCGCGACGATCCAATCCAGCGTCTTGTCGAACGTCTCGACATCGTTCGCGAGCTGCTTCAGGCGCGCGGCGATTTCCTGGTTGTAGAGGCTGTTCCTGGTCAGTAGATCCCGCGCCCCGTCGACGTCGAGCTGGAACAACAGCGTGTGGGTCACGTCCTCGAGATGCTTGAGACTCGCCAGGTCGGAGTTGTAGATCGCCGTCTGCAGGTGGGAGCGTGCCTTCGTCAGCTCACGCGCGAGCAGCTCGCGAGGCACGTGAACTCGAGCCGGCAGGCCCGCCGGCGGGCTGTCGAGGATCTTCTGCGCCGCGTCCAACCGGCGCGTGGCTTTCTCGAACTCGCTGCGCGCGGCATGCGCACTTGCGAGGTCGAGCCGGCCGCGCACGCGGTTCTGCCAGTCGTCGACAGCCTGCTTGGCCGCGTCGAGCACGTTCTTGCGTTCCTCGGAGATCGCGTCCGTCAATCGTGTGACCAGCGGCTGCTGGGTGGACAACAACCGCTTGAGCTTCGACTTCGGGTTGGGCTCGCACAGCCCCGGATCGGCGGCGAGCTTCGCGAGCCGTTGACTGGCGTCGTCGAACCGACCCTCGCGGACGAGCGTCGCGATCTTCGGCATCTCGACCCGCTCGAACGCCGCCGCGTATTCGGCGACGAGCTTCTGCCCGTAGCCTCTGACGATCTGGGCGAACCGCTGGCGGCGTTGCTGCTGCCAGTTCGCGAAAATGGCCCGCCCGGCCGGCAGAGCCTCGGGGGCGTATCCGTATTGCGACACGAGCTGGGTGGGAACGTAGATCCCGAGGAAGCTCGTATCCCACGACTCCTGCTTGCTCGGCTGCGTCAGGAACCAATACTCGAACATCTTCTGATCGAAGCGACTCAGGAAATCGGTGAGCGAGCTCTCGAACTTGCTACGAAGGTAGGACGCGAGGTTCTGCTTCGACGCCGCCTCGGACGGTCCATCGGGCTCGAAGGAGTCCACGACCTCGAACGCCGACCGATACTGCCGCCCTCCCTTGCGGATGTACCGCTCGACGAGCTCACGAAGCTTGACGATGTCACTGATCGGCTCGGGACCTGTCTTCTCCGTGCCGCCGAACTGCTTGAACAACACGACGGTCAACAGCAACATGAGGACGCCGAGCATGACGAGCGGAGCCCGCTGCCGCAGCCGCCGGCGCTTCTGGCGCCCTTCGGCCCGCTCGAGCGCTTTGACGTCGACCTTGGGGTCCTCGCCGCGGCGCAGTCGTTGCAGGTCGGCGAGCAGATGGGTCGCGCGCTGGTAGCGGACCTCGATGTCCTTCTCGAGCAGCTTGCGCAACACGAGGGACAAGCCCGGACTGAGCTCGGGATTGACCTCGTTCGCCGGCCGCGCGCGCTGCCGCAGGATCTTGAGGATCACGTGCCCGACGGATTGACCGTCGAACGGCGCCGAGCCGGTCGACATATGATAGAGCGTGGCACCCAGCGAGTACAGATCCGACCGCACGTCGACGTCGATCGGGTTCATGGCCTGCTCGGGGCTCATGTACTGTGGGGTTCCGACCGTCGCACCATCGCTCGTCAGCGCCAGGTCGGTCTCGCCCTTCGCGAGACCCAGGTCGGTCAGCACGGCGCGGCCGTCGTCGTCGACGAGGATGTTGGCCGGCTTGATATCGCGATGGACGATGCCGTGCTCGTGCGCGTGGGAGAGCGCGGCGGCGATCTGGATGCCGACGTCGACGACGAGGTCCTCGGGAAAACAACCCCACATCCGCAGGAGGTGGCGCAGGCTCGGGCCCTCGCAGAACTCCATGACGAGATAGTGGTATCCGGCCTCCTCACCGAGCATGTAGCCCTTGACGAGGTTCTCGTGCTCGAGCCGCATCGACAGCTCGGCCTCGCGGCGCAGCCGCTCGCGATAGCGCTGGTTGCGTCCGAGCGACGGACGCAGCACCTTGAGCGCGACGATCTGTCCCGGGACGAGGGTGGGCGCCGAGGGGTTGTTGGCCTGCCCGCGGTATCGAGCCTTGAACACGGTCCCCATGCCGCCCGACCCCAGGCGCTCGAGGATCTCGTAGTCCGTGAACGGTTGTGCGAACTTGCCCTTGGCTGCCATCTCTTGCTCAATAAGCCAGCTTCCAGCTTCGGTTACTGGCAACCATCAAGCAAGGGTCGGCCCGTCGTAGCGCGGGGATGGCTATTTGGCGGACGGCGTCGCGACCGGTGGCTTGGCCTCGGCCTTGGGATCGTCGGGGTTTCCGAGCAGCTCCGCGATCGATGGCGGCGTCATGTCCTCCACGTCGTACTCGATGCCGGCGATCCCGCGTTCCAGCCACGTGTGGCTGCCCTCGAGAACTTCACGCCCGACCTTGTACTTGAGATCGTCGTCGTTGTTCCACAGGCTCCCGAACAGCTGCTTGATCTTGCGCCGCGAGTTCCGCGCCGCGAGATCGGCGAGCCGCAGGGCCGAGCGCCCGACGTCCTTGTCGAGCTCCTTCAGGCGATGCGCCCGCGTGACTGCCGCCGTGATCACGAACAGCTCGACGGCGATGTCGATGGTCCGGAACAGGAACGCCTGCTTCTTCTCGAGTCGGGCGCCGAAGCGGACCATGCCGTGGAAGATGTTGCGCGCGAGCTTACGGCTCATGCGCTCGACGAAGCGCACGTGCGACGCGAGTGGCCCGAACTGCCCGTGCTTGGGCGGGAGGCTCCAGCCCAGCCAGAGCTTCGGATACCACAGTCCGTAGAAGGCCATGATCCCGGGCAGCGCCCCGAGCTTCTTGCCGAAGCTCGCCTTAGGGTTGACGAGCGCGCCTGCAACCTGGAGGTGCTTGTCGACGGCCTCGCGGGCCATGAACAGGTGCATGATCTCGCTCGAGCCCTCGAAGATCAGGTTGACCCGGCAGTCGCGCATCAGCCGCTCGATGCCGATCGGGCAGTCGCCGCGCGCTTCGAGCGAGCGCTCGGTCTCGTACCCGCGCCCGCCACGGACCTGGAGCGCGGAGTCGACCATGTGCCAGCACTGCACGGTGTTCCATTCCTTCGCCGCGGCGGCCTCGAGCCGGATGTCGGCGCCCTTGCGATCGGCGAACTCGCCGACGAGCTCGGCGACCGACTCCATCGCGAACGCGATCGCGCTGAGGTCGGCGATCCGGTGGGCGATCGCTTCGTGCTTGCCGATCGGCGCCCCCCATTGCACGCGCGCGTTGGCCCACTTGCGGCAGACCTCGACGAGCTGCTTGACCGCGCCCGACGTCGCGGCCGGCAGCGACAGGCGGCCGGTGTTGAGCGTGACCAGCGCGATCTTGAGGCCCATGCCCTCGCCACCGATCAGGTTCTCGGCCGGGACCTTGACGTTCCGGAACGCGATCTGCGCGTTGGACAGCGCCTTGAGCCCCATGAACCGGCACCGGTGCTCGACTTTCACGCCTTCCCACTCGGTCTCGACGACGAAGCAATTGATCTTCTTCGTCTTGGGGTTGCGCGCCATGACGACGAGCAGCTTGGCCAGCGTGCCGTTCGTGCACCACAGCTTGACGCCGTTCAGGGTGTAGTGCGTGCCGTCCTCGCTGAGCTCGGCCGTCGTGCTGAGCTTGCCGGGATCGGAGCCGACCTGTGGCTCGGTCAGCGCGAACGCCGAGATCGTGCCCGACGCGCACAGCGGCAGGTACTTCTG
>Ga0210086_1001526_pt1 | contig 11788 bp, 3 predicted proteins | sample China_Galinas_PW_3_FD_184867 | JGI IMG/M metagenome (GOLD analysis project Ga0210086, IMG submission 184867) | Wetland microbial communities from San Francisco Bay, California, USA, that impact long-term carbon sequestration - China_Galinas_PWB_D2... | ecosystem: Environmental > Aquatic > Marine... | reverse complement strand
TATGTCGCTGGCCCGACGCTGCGGGAGGCGCTGGCCGATGGCAACCTCGATTTCGGCCGACGGATGGCGATCGCCGCGTCGGTGGCGCGGACCGTCGCGGCGCTCCACAAGGCGGGACTCGCCCACCGCGACCTCAAGCCGGACAACATCATCCTGAGAAACGGTCAGCCGGTCCTCATCGATCTCGGGCTGGCGAAGCTGAGGGGCGTCGTCGACGTGGTGGCCGGGCTCGGCACCGAGAAATACGCCCCGCCCGAGCAGTTGGCCGGCACGGGTGATGACCATCGCTGGCTCGGCCGCGAGGACGTCTTCGCCCTCGGCCGGATGATCGAGGAACTGGCGAAGGACGACAGCGGCGAGGAACAGCGCGGCGGCCTGTTCGGTCGGCGCTTCGGCAAGCGCCGCTCGGGCCGGCTCGACGGTCCGCTGGCGACGATGGTGGCGACGATGACGGTGGCCGATGTGGCCAAGCGCGACGTCGATCTCGACCGCGTCGCCGATCTCCTCGACGAGGCGGCGACGCAGACCACGGGCTGAGCCGAAGTCCCGAATCCTACCCCGGCGTCGCGACCGCGGTGCCGGCATCCTCGGTGGTCATCACGAAGAGTTCGTAGTTGACCGGCTTCTCCTTCTCGCCGAGGACGCGCAGCCTGAGCGTCTCGCTGGCCTCGGAGGGGAAGTCGATGCTGGCGAAGGACGTGCCCGTCCCCGCGAAGCCGATCGCCTTGTCGCCGCGGAAGAGGCGGAGCGACACGGTGCGCCCGACCTCGCCGTAGACGAGGATGGTGTACCGCTTGCCGGCCTCGACGGGGATGTCGTGCTCCCGGTAGGCGACAGGCCCCGCGGCGACCGCCTCCGGATCGCCGAGCGAGGCCTTGAGATGCAGGGTTTCGACAACCTTCGTGCCAGGCGCCGCCGCTTCAAGCTTCGCCATCGCATCGCTGACGATCTGCTGCCGCAGGCGGCTAAAGCGGGGCAGGATCACGTTCGTCCAGTAGGCGCGGGTCGCGGCCACGTCGAAGGCGTCCGCCGGATTGAGCTTGGCGTTCAACAGGTCGATGCGCTGGGCGAAGTTCTCCAGCACCGCGCTCGGTTGCCGCTCGCCGCCAACATCGAACACCGTGCCGCCCGACAGGATGGCGACCACGTGGCCGTTCTGGTTGAAGATCGGGCTGCCGCTGGCGCCGCCAGTCGCCGGGATGCTGTGGCGGATGAGGTAGGCCTGGCTCGGGTCGGCGCCGAACAGGAAGAAGTCGGTGACCGAGCTGGCGTAGCCGAACTTCACCGACGGCACCGGATTCTCCGCCGCCGTCCGTTGGGCGGTGGTCCCCTCCACCGGATAGCCGGCATAGGCGAGCTTGGCGCCGGTGCCGAGGGCGGCGAACTCCTGCGGTGTGGCGAGCGGCAGCGGCTTGTCCAGCTTGTCGGGCTGGTCGAGCTTGAGGAGCGCCACGTCGAAGCCCGAGGGCTGGGGAAGCTCCTCGAACGCCGCTCGGAAGTCCGGGTCGTCGCGGCCCTCCTGTGCGCGGAATTCCTTGAACGCCGCGTAGCCGGGGTGGATCCAGGCGTCGCTCACCGAGTGAGTGATCTGCCCGCCCGGATGCACGACGAGGAGCTTGCGGGCACCCTTCGGATCGTAGAGGGCGGCGACATGGGCATTGGTGGCGACCCAGCCGTCGCCGACCGGCCAGGCCGTGCCGAGAAGGGTGCGCGAGCCGTCCTTGCCGACCGCGACGACGGCATAGGCGGACTTCTTCAGCGTCGCGATGACCTGGTCGTTGAAGTCGGTCGAGACCTTCTTCTGGATTTCCTGCTGCAGCGTCGCAAGCGCATCGAGCCGGCCGGTCTGGTAGTCGAGGTAGAAGTACGTGCCGACCCCGACCGCCAGGACGACGGCGGCCAGCGCGCCGACCGCGCGGCGCAGTCGCTTGAACTGCTCTCCGGTGCGCACGACCTTGGCCTGGGTCAGGGTGCGCTCCAGCACGCCCGCGCCGGCGGCCTCCTTCAGGCCGATCCTGAAGGCCGGGCCGTCCTTCGCCCCGAGGCGAATCACGTCGCCGTTTGAGACCGCCTCGCCGGACGAGGCAGGGGTGCCGTTAAGTTCCACATAGCGCTCGCCGAACACCTCGATGGCGTAGTCGCCCGACGCTTGGCGGTAGAGCCGGAAGTGCTTGCGGCTGACAATGCGGTCTTCCGGGGCGAAAACGACATCGGATGCCGGCTCGCGGCCGAACACGATTTCGTCCTTGCCGGCGTCGAAGGTGATCGGACCGGCTGCTTCGCCCGCGCCCTCGGCGGGCCCCTTCTTCATCCGGCTGGCGCCGAGCGGCTCGAGGGTAACGCTGAAATCCATCTCTTCAGCTCCGTGTCACGCCCGCGCCCTCCTAGGAGGCAATGCGGGCGCTGGTGAGGCGTCTACGCGCCGAAAACCCGGCGAATCAGCGGCTGTTCGGCCATTTTTCGCATGCCGCGACGGCCGCCTGAGGCCCAGCCGTCACCGATCCCGGCGGGATACGGCCCTTGGCCGGGCCCGCGAAGCGTTCTGCTTGCGAAACCAAGGATTTCGGGTAGGCTGTTTCGGTTCCAATTCGGCTGGGTGACATTCGGGAAGTCGGTTTGGCCATGGCGTTCGTGCCTGGTTACGAGAACGACGTTTTTATCAGCTACGCGCATGCCGACAACGAGGTCGACATGTTCGGCGACGCTTGGGTCGACAAGCTCGCCAAGTATCTCGGCATCGCGCTGAAGCAGCGTCTCGGTCGCGCCGAGGAAATCAAGATCTTTTACGACTCGAGTCGGCTGCGCGCCAATCACCAGCTCGACGAGATCCTCAAAAGCGTTCGCAGCTCGGCGGTTTTCCTTGCCATCGGCTCGCCCAGCTATATCAACCGGCAATGGACGCGGGACGAGCTGGCGACGTTCGTCGCCACTGCCAATGATCCCCGGCGCCTGTTCGCCGTCGAGCGGCTGCCGCTCGATGCCGGCGACCGCTATCCCGATCCGCTCAACGACTACTACCGGATCAATTTCTGGCAGCGCGACCCGGCCGACGACATTCCGCTGACCGTCACCCAGCGGCTCAACAGCGACCTCTACTACGTGCTCCTGCAAAAGCTTGCCGAGCAGATCCGTGGCCAGCTCCTGGCGATGAGCAAGCAAGCGGCGGCTTCCCGCCCCGCTGCGGCGGTGGCGGCACGACCGGTGGGCGAAAGCGGCGCGGCAGGCGGTCCGGCGGCCGACGCCAACGTCAAGACGGTGATGGTTGCCCAGGTCACCGAGGATCTCGAGACCGAGCGCGAGCAGCTGGTCAGCTATCTCGACCAGTGCAAGATCCCCAACCTGCCGACCGACTTCTATCCGCAAGGCGCCGCGGACTTCAAAGCGGCGGTCGCCGCCGACATCGCCCGGAGCGCCCTCTTCGTGCAGCTCTTGGGGCCGACCTCGGGCCGCCGCCCGCGCGACATGCCCGAAGGCTATCTGGTGGCGCAGTATCAGCTCGCCGAGGAGGCCGGGCTCAAGATCCTGCAGTGGCGGTCGCCCGATCTCCTACCCGAGGCCGCCCATGACGAAGCCCACCGGGCCTTCCTCTTCGGCGAGAAGGTTGCCGCGATCGGCTTCGAATCGTTCAAGGCGCAGATCCGCAAGCTGGCGACCGAGCCGCCGCCGAAGAAGGCCGAGGCGGTCGAGGATTTCGCCGACGCGCCGATCTTCATCAATGCCGACACCAGCGACCAGCCGGTCGCCGAGACGCTCTTCGAGACGATGCGCAAGCAGCGCGTGCCGGTGATGCTCTCCCAGCCCTATGGCGACGCCAAGGACGTGCGCCAGGACCTCGAGCGCAGCTGGCGGGAATGCGGCGCCGTCGTGCTGATCTACGGGGCGGCGAAGAATTTCTGGGTCCGCAACCAGATCATGCTCTACAACAAGCTCAAGCGCGAACGCGAGCACCCGCCCCGCAAATTCAAGATCCTCAACTGTCCGCCGGCCGAAAAGCCGCCCCTCGGCATCGCCTTGCCTGAGGTGGACGAGATCGACTGCCGGACCGGCCTCTCCCCCGAGATCGTCAATAGCGTGGTCCTGGACCTGGCGACATGAACGACCAAACCACGGGGCGCATCGCTTACCCCGGTTTGCGGCCGTTCACCCGGGAGGAGTTCGATCTCTTTTTCGGCCGCGAGAACTGCGTCGACCAGATGGTCGATACGCTCGCGGCCAATCGCTTCCTGGCAGTGCTCGGCACGTCGGGAAGCGGCAAGTCGTCCCTGGTGCGGACCGGGCTTCTCAACGCGCTCGAGCTCGGCTTCCTCGCGGCGGCGGGCTCTGACTGGCAGATCGCCGACCTCCGTCCGCGGGGCCATCCGATCCGCTCGCTCGCCATGGCGCTCCTGGCGTTGCAGGGCAACGCCGAGCCCGACGAGGGCGAGATCAAGATCCTGTCGAGCTTCCTCCGCCGCGGGCCGCGCTCGCTGGTCGAATGGTACGAGGCGGGACACCTGCCGGAGGGCGCCAATCTCCTGGTTCTGGTCGACCAGTTCGAGGAGCTTTTTCGCTATCAGGATTATTCCGGCCGCGAGGAGGCCGAGGCGTTCGTCAGCCTGCTGATCGAGGCGGCGGGCGAGACCAGCCTGCCGCTTTACGTCGTCATCACCATGCGCTCGGAGTATCTCGGCGCCTGCACGCTGATCGACGGGCTGCCGGAGATCATCAATCGCGGCCTTTACCTCACGCCACGCATGAGCCGCGACGAATGCCGGGAGGCGATCGAGGGGCCGGCGGCGGTCTGCGGCTTCGCCATCGAGGAGGCGCTGGTCAACAAGCTCCTCAACGATCTTACCGACTTCGCGCCGTGGGAAGCCGAGACCGGCCACGACCAGCGCCGGCGGCTCGGCCGTCGTGCCGACCAGTTGCCGCTGATGCAGCACGTCCTCAATCTCCTGTGGCAGCGGGCCCGCGAGCGGAACGACCAGGACATTGTCCTGACGCTCGCCGACTACGAGGCGGCCGGCAGTCTCGCCGGCGCCCTCGACCGCCATGCCGACGAGGTCGCAGCCCGGATCGATCCGGCCGACGCCGATGTCATCGACGTCATTTTCCGCGGGCTGGTGACGGGCAAGACGGTTGCCGAGGCGGTGCGCCGCCCGACGCGTTTCGGCGAACTCGTCGAGCTCGCCGGCGGCCGCCGCGAGTCCGTCAACGCGGTGATCGATGCGTTCCGGGCGCCCGGCGTCAACTTCCTGACGCCGAGCCTGCCCGAGGTGCTTGCCGGCGACACCTTCATCGACATTTCCCACGAGAGCCTGATCCGCCAGTGGCAGCGCTTGTCGGCCTGCCTCGATGAAGAAGCCCGATCCGCCGACGCCTGGAACCAGCTTCTGTCGCGGGCCGAGCGGTTCACGGCGGGGACCGGCGGGCTGCTCGCCGGCCTCGATCTCGACAACCTCGTCGCCTGGTGGCAGCGCGCCGAGCCGACCGAGGCGTGGGCCAACCGCTACGGCAACAATTATGCCGAAGCGCGGCAGTTCCTCGACGACAGCCAGACCGCCGAAGCCGAGCTGAAACGGCGTGAGGCGGAGGACCAGCGCAAGCTCATCGAAGCCGAGGAGACCGCCCGGACCGGAGCGCGCTTCAAGCGGCTCAGCGTCGCGCTCGCTGCGGCGGTGGTGCTCGCCGTGGTCGGCGCCGGCGCGGCCGTGTTCCTGTGGCGCGAGGCGAACCAGCAGGCGACGCTTGCCACCCAGCAGGCCGAAATTGCCGAACAGCAGCGGCAACTGGCGGACCAACAGCGGGAGGAAGCCGAGAAGCAGCGCCAGCTCGCCGACCAGGAGCGCCAGCGGGCGGAGGAACAGGCGCAAATTGCGGACCGCGAGCGGCAGCGAGCCGAAGAACAGGCGAAGCTTGCCGACCAGGAACGGGCACGGGCCGTCGCGTCCGCCGAGGCGGCGCAAAAGTCCGCCGCCGCGGCGCGGGCCGCCCAGGTGGCGGCGGAGAAGGCGCGCGAGGAAGCCGTGGCGGCGCGCGAGGAAGCCGCCCGCGCCAACGCCAAGCTGGTCGCCCAGCAGCTCGGCGCCCGCATCAACGCCTACCACACCGCAGCCGGCCAGAGCTCCGGCGAGATTGCCAAGGCCGGCAGCCTTCTCTCCCGTGCCGCCGAGGCGGCCTACGTCGAGAATCCCACCGACGCGACGGTCGAGAATCAGACGACCGTCGAGCTGCTGCGGCCGGCGCTGTCGCTGCAGACGATGCTGACCAGCGCCACGATTCCCGAAACGCCCGTCCCCGGACAGGACGTCACGCGATGGCCAGACCCGCCCGGCGGCGAGGGACTGACCATGGCGATCGGCTGGTCGTTCGTCGACCAGACCGAGTTCGCCCGCATCATGGACCCGATCGGCCGCGTCGTCGCCCGCTTCCAGCTGCCGTCGTCGCCGGCTGCCTATGAGAGGACGCCGGTCGGCGCCGCGATGATCGGGCCTGACATTCCGGCTGCGGTCATGGCGACGACCGACGGCAACATCTGGGCCGCCTTCGGCGAACAGGGAAACTTCGCCAAATACACCGACGCCGTGGAGGGGGAGGTCACCCGCTTCGACGATATCCGCTACGACCCGGTCGGCGAGCGCCTTTACATCGTCTATGTGATGAAGCCCAGCAGCGGCTTCGAGACCCGGCCGCGGGTGATGGTCCTCGAACGCGACGGCAACGGCTGGGCCGAGTGGGCGACGGTCGCCGACTTCGAGCTCGGCCAGAACGACTTCCACAGTGCGCCACCCTCCCGCATCGCCGGCGTGGTCAATGACGTCCTCTACGCCGTCGTCGACAACCAGCTCATCGCCTATGACGTCAATGGCGGCGACCGCCTCTTCAGCGACCTCGGCAGGGTGATGGACGGCGCCGTCACCGTCGACGGCAGGTACGTCGTCGTCAGCACTGCGGCGCAGGATTGCGACGCCCAGCAGCTTGTGCCCCAGCGGCCACCGCCCAGTCCGACCGAGATCGACACGCCGACCTGTCTCGTTGTCCTCGACGCGGCCTCCGGCGACCTGCTCTGGCGCGGTGCCGTCGATCCGCAGTCGCGTGTGCGCCTGCGCACCGCCCATAGCGTCGGCGGCGTGAACCCCCTCATCGAAATCCTGGTCGAGGTCTACCCGGATGGCGCGACCACCAGGGCGAAGGCGGAGGACGCGCCCTGGGTGCCGAACGATATGTGGGTCCGCACGATCAAACGGGCGGACGGCACCTGGTCCGATTCGCTGGCGCGTTTCGATGCCAGGGAATGGGGCCAGGACGGCCTCGGCGAGGATTTTGCCGTGATGGCGGCGACCGGCGTCGCCTACCCGAAGACGTTGACCGACGACTACGTCGCGCGGCTCTTCGAAGCCCGCGTCCTGCCGAAGCTTGCCGGCAAGCTGGAAAACACCAATGTCGTGTTTGCCTGGGACCTCGACGGCAACGAGCTCCGCGTCGCGCATGTCAATCGCAAGAGCAGCGGCGAAAGCGTCGACCAGCGCACCGATGAGGCGGTCGAGGTGCGCCTCTATCGGCCGGAGCTCGGGCAGTTCGTCCTCGACACGGCCTACACGCCGGCTCCGGTCGTCTGCCCGCCGAGCCCCGACAAGAGCCTTGGCCCCTGTACGTTCTCGTCGTCGGCCTTTGCGCCGGACGGCAACACGCTGCTTCTGACCACGAACTATGGTGACAGCGCGTTCATTGCCCGCGGCGGCACCATCGAGTGGCGGCCGAATCTTGCCGGAAGCCGCCGGATCAATTCGCTGACCGGCCTGTCGCCCCTCGATACGGCCGGCAGCGACTTCCTCGCCCGCGGACGGCGCGGCAAGCTGTGGCGGATCAGCCGGCCGGCTGACGCCAAGGCGCCACCCGGCGCCGAGAGCGGTCGCTTCAGCCTGCGGGACTCCGGGGCGGACGCCGCGCGCGGGAACGACGCCGGAACGCTGAAAGAGATCGCCGTCAGCGAGGAGCTCGCGCCGGTCATCGACGCGATGGACGGCTTCACGACCGACCCGACCACCGGCGACATCTATGTCTGGGGCGATTCCGGCCTCCTGGTGCTGTCGCTCGTCGAGGGCGACGGGATCGAAGCCCGTGAGGAGGTGCGGATAGACATCGGCACGATCGCTGATGTGGCCAGCCTCGGCAATGGCGATTTCGTCCTGGCGACCTCGGATGGCCGCATCACGCTCTACCGGTATGCCGACGGTGTGGTCACCGAACTGGACAGAGTCGAGACCGATCTCTCCAGCTTTGGCTCGATCAAGCTTTCGGTGGCCAATGGCGAGGTGGTGGCCAATGCCGGCGATGTCGGCGGCTACTGGCTGCGCTCCGCCGGCTACAAGGTCGAAGGCGACAAGCTGCACACCCTGTTCGCGATCCCGTGGGACAAGTTCATTGGTCAGCTCAGCAACGGGCAGATCGCCTCGGTCGCCTTTGGTGAGGAGGTGTTCGCCGACCCGCCACAACTGCCGTCCGGCGAAGACCTCCTGCGGCTGACAATCATGCGGGAGCAGCGGATGGACGACGATGCATCCGGCGAATTCCGCCACGTCTTCCAGATGCTGAGCACGCGGCCGGACGGCACGATCGCCGAGGACGAGCCGACCTGCGCCACCGCCGTTTCGGTGGCTGCGCGGGTCGAGGAGGCCGACAGCCTCGACGAGGCTCTCAACATCGTGCGGCGGGTCTGCCGCATGTCACCGGACGGTGAGGCGTTCGCCGATGCTGCCGATCTCGACGGCCGGGACCGCATTCTCGCCTTGCTGCCGCTGGCGGGGTCGAGCCCGTACGCGCTCGCCATGCTGACCGCCAGCCTGAGGGCAGGGGCTCCGGCTGCGGCCGAGGCCCTGCAAAACTACGGGAAGGATCTCGTCCAGCTGCCGACCGCCCGTGCGATGGCGGACTTGGCTGCCGGTGCGCCGATCCCGGCGCGGCTTGCCGCCGACTCCAGGGACAGCGCCAACGAGTACGATCCCTATGTCCACTGGCTGCTCGCCATCATCGCCGAAAGGGAAGGGGTCGACGCGCAGTCGCTGGCCGAGGCCCTCTATCACTACGCCCGCGCCGAACGGCTGTTCCGTGTGGTCGGCTGGCCGGTGCCGGCGGACATCACCGCCCGGCGGGCGGCACTGGCGCGGGTTCTCGCCGACAACGTGGTCATCGACGTCGCCAGGAAGGCCATGGCCGACCAGCCGCCGCCCGCTGGCCTCGTCGGCTCGGGTGCGGGCGGCTCGCCGGTTGCCTCACTAAGCGAGATCGCCAAGTGGCTGGGCGACATCCAGGGTTCGGCGCCGGCCGGAAGCGGCCTGACCGTGCTGGTGGCGCTGGTCGAGGAGGCGCTCGGCGACGAACTGGTCGCCAGCGATCCGACGGACGCCGCCGCCCACTATCGCAGGGCTCTGCAGCTGATCGCCTCCACGCCCGCCACGCTTTCGGCGAGAGGCGGCGTCGCCGGGAGGATCGAGGACGTCGAGAGCATCCGCGACAAGCTCCACCAGGCCGGGGCCACCGATGCGGACGCCGAGGCGGCGACCGTCGTCCTCGACATCGTCGATGCCAGTGCGACCGAGCCGATCACGCGCGACGGCGAGTTGCGGAGCGCGGTCCGGGAAGCCTTCGAGCAGCTTGCCGCGGCCGATACCGGGCAGGTCGACTTCGCCCGGTTCAAGGACATGCGCTTTGACTTCCTCGACTACGACTGGGAGAGCCGCTACCAGTCGATCACCCAGACGACGGCGCTTGGCTTCCTCAACGAGCTGGTTGCCGCCGAAGGCTTTCTCACCACCCTCATCGATCATGCCGACGGCGCGACGCGGCCGCGCTGGCGGGCGATGCGCGGGCGGATCCGCTTCTGGCTGAGCACGCTTGCCGACCAGGAACTGCCTTCGCAGAATCCGACCGCCTTCGATCGCTGGCTGGACGAGGCGATCGCCGATCTCGAGGGGACCAACGACGGCAAGGCGCTGGGGCTATGGGACAGCGTCATCCTTGGCAACGCCTACAGCCGCAAGCTCGACAACGCGCCGGACGGCGTCGATACCGGCGCGATGCTCGATAAGGCCATGGCGGCGTTTGAGCGCGCCATCGCCGGCCCGGCGTTCGCGACGCTTGTCGAGTACCGCCGTCGCCTCGCCTTCGACGGCTACGTGCTCGCGCTCGAACGGGCGATGGGCCGCGTGCGGCGCGATCCGCTCCTGGCCGGCGGCGGCCCTCAGCCGAGCGAGCCGGGTTACGACCGCAACCGGCTGGCCGATCTCGTGTTCGATGCCTTTTCGCTGGCCAGCCGCCGCGAGGACGTGCGCCGGCGCGCCGAAGGCCTCGGACTGGTGCGGGAGGGCACCGACTGGAGCCTCGACACGCTGGGCGACTACTATTGGGGCTTCACCGCGGCACAGGCCGGCGCGCTGCTGCGCATCGAGGACGGCGCCAACGGTCCGGCAACAGACTGCGACCGTGTTGCGGCGCACCCGCAGGACGTCGAGCGCTCGGCCGCCCCCGTCGGCTATTCGGCCATCGACGTCGATCAGGTCCTGGCCGCGTGCGACGGGGATAGCCCGCGCGAGATGTTCAATCGCGCCAGGGCGCTCGCCAAGCGCGGCGATTCCGAGGCGGAGATCATCAATCTTCTCATCCCGGCGGCGGAAGCCGGCCTGCCCGTCGCCTACAACAATCTGGCGATCATGATTGGCTCGCTTGCCCCCGATTTCGTCACCGCCGCCGAGCTGCTCACCACTTTCTCCTCGCTCAGCCTGGTCGACGCCTATCCCGAACTGTCGGACCTGCTGCGGCAGCACCTCACCGACGACAAGCGGCGGGAAACCTTCAAGTGGCTGGCGAGGAAAGCCGCGGCCCTCGACGTGCCGGAGGCCCATCGCGACCTTGCCGAGCTGGCGTCCGACGATCCGCTGGTGCGCGGGCTGCATCTGGCCATCGCTGAGGAGCTCTTCAACGATGCGGGGCGCCACGACGAGGCGGATGCGGCCGGTGCCGCGCTCGCCGCGCTGAACCTGTCGAGCGACGATGTCCTGTGGGTCGAGACCAAGGTCAAGGAGCGCGAGCGGACCAAGCTGGTCCTCGTCGACGAGACGCTGGCTTCGCGTCTGCTCAGCCTGTGGTGAAAGGAAAACGGGCGGGCCCTTAAGCCCGCCCGGTGAAGACGGAGATCGCAGGCGCTGTCCGCGTCAGTTGTTCGCCATCTCGTTGCTGACCCAGTCATGGAACTGCGACAGGCGGTTGTAGATGCCCGGCAGCACCGGGTTGCCGCACTGGCTGCCCCAGCTCACCACGCCGACCTGCACATAGCCGCGGTCGTCGTCGGTCTTGGCGACCAGCGGGCCGCCGCTGTCCCCGTAGCAGGAATCCTTGCCGCCGCTCGGGCTGCCGACGCAGATCTCGGTCGGGGCGATGGCAAAGGCAGTATCGATCGCCTCGCCGAAGGCCTCATAGGCCTCCTTGCAATCGTCGAAGGCGATCAGCTCGACATCGACTTCGTGAAGCTGCTCCGGCGAGTTCAAGGCGTTGGCCGAAAGCAGCGCTCGCGTGTTGACCTCCTGGTGACCACTGCGGCTGTAGAGCGCCTCCTCGAAGCCGGCGAAATCCCACAGCGCACCCCAGCCGGTCACGGTGAGCTTGTCGCCGGGCTGCAGGAGCTTGGCCTCGTCGCTCGGCTCCGCGATCTGGATGACCTGACCGCCATCCACCGGCTCCGACAGCTTGATCAGCGCCAGATCGGTATTGTTTTCGGTCTGGTAGTCGGGGTGGACGATGATCTTCTCGCCGC
>Ga0210086_1001525_pt1 | contig 11792 bp, 9 predicted proteins | sample China_Galinas_PW_3_FD_184867 | JGI IMG/M metagenome (GOLD analysis project Ga0210086, IMG submission 184867) | Wetland microbial communities from San Francisco Bay, California, USA, that impact long-term carbon sequestration - China_Galinas_PWB_D2... | ecosystem: Environmental > Aquatic > Marine... | reverse complement strand
CGGCAGGGCGGGGGAGATCATCGTCACCTCGAACGAGGCCGGCCGCGACTTCATGAACTCCATCAAGGATGGCGTCGTGAAGATGATCAACATGGAGAAGTACGAGACGATGGACTTCTTCGCCGTCCTGTACCTCTACACGTTCCATAACGACATCATCCGCAACCTCGGCATGGACCAGTGGCTGCAGAACCCGCTTCCGGCCAAGGGTGACTCGGGGCTGATCTTCGTCACCGAGGACAATGTCGATACCATCCTCGCGGCAACCGATCCGGAGTCCGGGTCTGCATCGATGGAACCGATGGGGCTTGATGTTCCGATCGGTGATCCGAGCCGCAGCGACCAGGAATATGTGTGGATCAGCAATGCTTCGAACCTGCCGCTGTTCGTCGAGCGGGTCTATCCGGGGCTTGAGTCAGCGCGCAAGGCGCTGAACGTCAAGGTCCGCATCGCCGGGCCGACGTCGGTCGACCTGGCGGCGTTCATCACCACGGTCGACGCGGAGTGCACGCAGAACCCGGCGGGGGTGATCGTGGTCGGCGGTTGGGACGACGCCCTTGCCTCCGAGGTGGACAAGTGCATCGACAACAAGGTGCCGACGGTCGTCACCGACGGTGACCTCGCCAACTCGAAGCGCCTGACCTATCTCGGCACCGACTGGTACGGCCTTGGCTTCGAGCACGGCAAGTACCAGTGCCGCTATCATGCGGACGCGGGGCTGGAGACAGGCCAGATCGGCACCATCTCCTTCCTCGCCGCCAGCAACTTCATCGCGGCGCGCCAGGGTCTTCGCGACGCGCTGGCGGCCAACTGCCCCGGGGTCACCGTTGTGGCCGACGAGGAGTCCGGTACCAACGTCGAGCAGGTGGCCGCCAACACCGCGGCGATCATCCAGGGACATCCTGACCTGACCGGCATGGTCGGGTTCGATTCGGAGGCCGGGCCGGGCATCGTGCGGGCGGTCACCGAAGCCGGCAGGGCGGGGGAGATCATCGTCACCTCGAACGAGGCCGGCCGCGACTTCATGAACTCCATCAAGGATGGCGTCGTGAAGATGATCAACATGGAGAAGTACGAGACGATGGACTTCTTCGCCGTCGCGTACCTCTACACGTTCCACAACGACATCATCCGCAACCTCGGCATGGACCAGTGGCTGCAGAACCCGCTTCCGGCCAAGGGTGACTCGGGTCTGATCTTTGTCACCGAGGACAATGTCGATACGATTCTCGAGGCCACGGCCGGCCCCGAATAGCGCCGGCTGATCGAAAATCACCCGGACCGGGGCTGTCCCACCCTCGGTCCGGGCCATGCCCCGCTCCTAACAGCAGCGGTGGAGACGCATGATGACGCGAACATTGACGCCACCCGCCCCCGTCAGCCTCAAGGACTTCGACGCCATGTTCGAGTCCGTGAAGAACTGGGGTCGCTGGGGACCGGATGACGAGCGCGGCACGCTCAACTACCTGACGCCGGACAAGATCGCCGCCGCCGCCGGCCTGGTGAAGAGCGGCCGGACGATTTCGATGGCGATACCGATCAACAAGGTCGCCGGACCGGATAACCCGAACCCCGCCGTCCACCTGATGTCGCTCATGCACGACATCCCGATCACCGACAACGGGCTCTCCTTCGGCATGTGCTATCTCGCCATGGCCAGCCACGGCGACTGCCATACCCATGTCGATGCGCTGAACCACGTCGGCTACAAGGGCAAACTCTACAACGGCAAGCCGGCGGAGCTCCTCACCTCGCGCGGCTCGGAGTGGGGCGCCATCACCGCCTACGCCAACGGCATCGTCGGTCGCGGCGTCCTGCTCGATGCCGCGCGCCACCGCAAGGTCGACTGGCTCGAGCCCGGCGAGGCGGTGACGCGCGCCGAACTCGAGGCGATCGAGGAGGCCGAAGGCGTGCGGCTCGGCGAAGGTGACATCCTCGTCTTCCGCACCGGCCACCATGCGCGTCGCCTGGCGCTCGGGCCCTGGAACAACGAGCCGGGCGGCGAGGGCAAGGCCGGCTTGCACGTCGACACCATTCCGTGGATGCACGAGCGCAAGATCGCGGCATTCCTCCCCGACGGGGACGGCGAGACGGTCCCGAGCAACGTCGAGGCCATGCCCTATCCCATCCACCCGCTGCAGCTGGTTGCCATGGGCATGTGCATCTCCGACAGCCTCAACCTCGAGGACGTTGCGAAGGCCTGCGAGGGGGACGGGCGATGGGAATTCATGGTCGTCGGCCTGCCGCTCCGGCTTCCCGGCGCCACCGGCACGCCGTGGAATCCGATCGCCATCTTCTGAGCCGGCGCTCGCCCCGGGGTCCGCATCAACATCCGGCCACATCGACAGGAGAACACGGGATGGAACGCCGTTTCGAGGGTAGGGTCGCGCTGGTTACCGGCGCAACGACCGGCATTGGACAGGCGACCGCGGTGCGGCTCGCCTCGGAAGGCGCCATGGTCGGCGTCAACCAGAAGCCGGGCGTCGATGCCGGCGAGACACTGGCCAAGATCGAGGAGGCGGGCGGCAAGGCCTTCCCAGTCGTCGCCGACATGCGCGATCCGGCGGCGGTGACGGCCATGGTGAAGGAGGTTGCCGAGCGCGGCGGGCGCCTCGACTACATCGTCTCCAACGCGGCGATCAACCCCTTCATGCCCTGGGACGCCACGGACATCGAGGATTTCAACGAGCTCTTTGAGACGAATGTCCGCGGCAGCTGGGTGGTCTGCACCGAGGGCGCCAAGCAGATGATCGCCGAGGGACATGGCGGCGCCATCGTCATGGTGAGCTCGATCTCCGCGCATGTCGGATCGCCGACGCAAGTCGCCTATTGCGGTACCAAGGGCGCGATCAGCATGCTGGGCAAGGCGCTCGGCTCGGTGCTCGGCAACAACGGCATCCGGGTCAATGTCGTCGAGCCGGGCGCGGTGGCGACGAACATGAGCGCGCCGATGCTCGATATGCCGGACATCATGAAATACTACCTCGACCGCATCGCGCTGCACCGCATCGCCGACCCCTCGGAACTCGCGGCGACGATCGCGTTCCTGCTGTCGGACGACGCCAGCTACGTGACCTCGGCGACGCTCCTGGTCGACGCCGGCTTCATCGTCAACGCGGAACTCTGACGTTCCCGCACTTCATTTCGGCAGCTTCGCCATCGCCTCCTCGGCCAGCGCCGGCTCCGGCGTCTGGACGAAGAGCAGCGAGTCGCCGCGGACGACGACGTAGAGCGGACCCCGGGTCAGCTGACCGGGATCGCCGATCCGGGTGACGTCTCGGCCGCCGATGGTCTCTTCCACAATGGTCAGCGGCGTGGTGCTCGACGCCTGCATCACCTCCTTGAAGTTCGGCAGCAGAAGGGCAGGGTCGGCGTCCTTGACGTGCCACGCGCCGACTTCCGCCTTCAGGCCCCCGCCTTTCGCATAGGCGCTGGCCAGGGTGAAATCCGCCCGGGTCTTTCCGAGGCCGGCAAGAAACGTGTCGAAGGGTGCGCTGGTCGTCGACAGGTCGCCGCCGGTCTGGCTTTCTATGGTAAGCGCGACGCCGCCGAGGGTGTCGGGAAGGAGAGCCTCCAGCTCGGGATCGGCGTGCCGCAACTCCGCGGCGATGGCGATGACAGGCGGCGGCGGTCTTTCCGATGTCAGGCGTCCCGCGGAGGCGTCGTCCGCGAACGTCGCACCGGCGGCAAGAAGAACCGCGGTCGCCCAGAGTCTCATCGGTGTACAGTGTCGCTTCGTCATGCGTGCGTCGCCAGCGTCAGTCCGCTCATGTCGATCGCGGGCTTGCGGCCCGATACAACGTCGGCCAGCGCATGCGACGAGCCGCAGGCCAGCGTCCAGCCGAGATGACCATGACCGCAATTCAGATAGAGATTCTTGACCGGCGTCGGGCCGACATAGGGGTTGCCGGACGACGGCATCGGCCGCAACCCCGACCAGACCTTGGCGGTGTTCTTGTCATAGCACCTGGCGAACTGCGGGAACACGCCGATCACGTTGTCGACGATCGCCTGAGCCCGCGTCGGGCTCGGCGTCGCGTCCCAGCCGGTGAACTCCACCGAGCCGGAACAGCGGAAGCGGTCGCCGAGGCGGATCAGGCCGAACAGCCGCGTGTCGTCGATGATCGGCACCTTCGGCCCTTCCTTCCAGGCAGTATCGGGAACGGTCACCGTCACCCCCTTGGCCGGGTAAATGCTGACGCGCACGCCGAGCGGGCGGAGCAGCGCCGGCGCGAAGCTCGCGAGCGCCGCGACGTAAGCGTCGCCGGTCATGCTGCCGGCGCTCGTCTCGACCGAGGTGACGCGATCGCCGGAGCGCACGATCCGCTTGATCTCGGTGTTGAAGTGGAACTTCACGCCAAGCTTCTCGGCGCAGTGCTTGCGCAGGCCGACGGCGAACTTGTGGCAGTCGCCATGCTCGTCCGGCGGCGCGTAGATCCCCCCGACCAGGGTATTCTCGATCGGTGCGAGCGCGGGCTCGATTTCCACGCAACGCCGCGCGTCGACCGGTTCGAAGATCAGTCCGAAGGCGCGCTGCCTCTCTGATTCGCCGACGTTCGTGTCGAGCGCCTCCTGGCGCGTGTAGATCTTCAGAGTCCCTTTCTGCATCAGGTCGTACTGGAAGCCGGTATCCTCCCGCACGGCGTCCATCAGCGACAGCGTGTGATTGGCGAGCCTGAGGTTGACGCCCACCGCCCTGCGGTAGCGCTCGACCCCGCAGTTGCGGACGAAATCCAGACCCCATCGCCACATCGACGGCAACGCATGGAGGCGGAGAAGCATCGGCGCATTCTCCTTGCCGATCCACGACAACACGGCGCGCGGCATGCCCGGCCGCGACCACGGCTCCGCCTCGCTCGTGTGGAGGACGCCACCGTTGGCGAAGCTCGTCTCCATCGCCGCTTCCGGTTGCCGCTCGATGACGTGCACCTCGTGTCCGGCCTTCGCCAGGTAGTAGGCGGTCGTCGTGCCGATGATTCCGCTTCCCAGGACGATTGTCTTCATGATCTTGCCCTAGTAGCCCCGCGCTTCGATGGGCCAGATATCGACCAGGCTTCCGTCGCGCATGACGTGGAAGGCGTCATGCAGGTTGGCCGTCGGGTCGCAATGTGGCGCGATGAGGTTGACGATGGCCCCGAGCGGCGGGCGTTCGGCGCCCTCCGGAACGCGGATGGCGCCGTGCTCGTCGCCCATGAACTGATAGGTGGAGCCCTGCGGCGCGCCACCGACGACGGGGGCCGGCCCGTAGTCCGTGGACAGCGCCTTCGAGCCGGCGTCGACAATGACGCGGTCGGGCTGCGCTACACTGACGACGCGCGCGGCGACGGTCATCGACGTCCTGAACGGAGACCCGCCGGGCGCGATCTCTACCTCGCCGTACTGCTTGTCCATGAATAGATACGAGCCCGGCTGTATCTCGGTGAACGGCCCGTGCTCGAAATCGAGGTGGTGCGTGCCGGTGCCGCCGCCCGAGATGATTGGCGGCGAGAGACCGGCGGCCGTCAGCGCCTCGAGGAACTTCGACAGCTTCTCCCACTGTTCCGAGACCTTTGTGAGCCGGTCGGCCAGCGTCTTCACGTGCTGCAAATGCCCGTAGTAGGCCTGAACGCCGCGGTACCGAAGTTGCGGCAACTCAGCGATACGTCTCGCTAGAGCCAACGCCTCGGCCGGATCCACGAGACCGTCACGCCCGAGTCCCATGTCGATGTCTACGAGGATGCCGATCGGTCTCTCGCGGCGCGCATGGGCGGCAAAGGTCTCGACGCCGGTCGGACTGTCGACGACGACCATGAAGTCGTCCGACTTCTCCGCCGCCGCGGCGAGCCGCGCCGCCATCGACGGTGTGACGATAGGGGTCGTGACCAGCAGGCCCGGCAGTCCGGCGTCGGCCAGAACCTCCGCCTCGTTCACATTGGCGCAACAGAGGCCGATCGCGCCGGCGTCGAGCTGGCGCTTGCCGACCAGGCTGGACTTGTGGGCCTTGGCATGCGGCCTCACCTTGCGGCCGGCGCGTTTGGCGAGCTCCGCCATCGTCGACAGGTTCGCCTCGAATGCATCGAGGTCGACCATCAGGGACGGCGTCGACAGCTCGCGCCTGACGGTATCGCCGGCGTGGCCGATGAGATGGCGATTGGGGCCGGGCCTCCACATCATCCTTTCACTGCTCCGAGCGTTATGCCGCGGACGAGGTATCGCTGGAACGCGGCGACTGCAAAGAAGATCGGCAGGGTGCCGAGCACCGACATAGCCGAGATTTTTGCCCAGAAGGTCGACTGGGCGCCGAAATACTGGCTCACCTGCACGGGGAAGGTGATGACCTCGGTGCGGGTCAGCACCAGCGCGAACAGGAACTCGTTCCACGAGAAGATGAAAGCGAACACCGCAGTGGCGAAGATGCCGTTACGGGTCACCGGGATCACCACGAACCAGAGGATCTGCCAGCGCGAGGCGCCGTCGACCAGCGCCGACTCCTCGAGCGCCAGCGGCACCTCCTGGATGTAGCCGCGCATCAGCCAGATCACGTAGGGCAGCGCAAAGGCGGTGTAGAGGAGGATCAGCCCCTGATAGGTGTCGGTCAGGCCGAGCTTCGAGTAGATCAGGAAGATGGGGAAGACGATGGCGATCGGCGGCAGGAGACGCTGCGAGATGATCCAGATCGCCAGGTTCTCGCCGCCGGTCTTGAAGCGGACGATGGAGTAGGCGCACATGACGCCGAGCACCATGGCGATCAGGGTGCTCGACGAGGCGAGCACGAAGCTGTGCCAGATCGACCAGACGTCGCCGTCGCGGAACAGCACCAGGAAGTTGTTGAATTGCGGCGTCGCCGGATACCAGGCGGGCGGAAACTTGAAGATCTCGCGCGGCGTCTTTAGCGAAACGGCGAAGATCCAGTAGACCGGAAACAGAAAGACGACGACGATCGCGGCCGAAGCGGCATACCATCCCGCGTGGCGACGCCAAGTGCTCATCGCGCGATCGCCATGCGTTTGAGAACGAGTACCAGGCCGACGGAAAACAGGATCGCCAGCACCACGACGACGGCGGCGATGTAGCTGGTGTCGAACTCCTGGAAGCCGCGGATATAGGCGTAGATGGAAATGGTCTCGGTGGCGCTGCCGGGCCCGCCCCGCGTCAGCTGCCACACCGAATCGAACAGACGGACGAGATCAAGGCCGCGGATGAGCAGGGCGATCATCATGACCGGGCGGATCGCCGGCAGCGTCACTTCCCAAAAGGTGCGCCAGCCCGACGCCCCATCGATCGCTGCCGCGTCAAGCTGTTCGCGGTCGACATTGGCGAGGGCGGCCAAAAGAATGATGAACATGAACGGCGTCCACTGCCAGACGTCCGTGATGACGATCGCCGGATAGGCCCAGACGATGTCGATGGTCCACAGAATCGAGACGCGGTGGCCCGCGAACCACGAGACAATCTGGTTGATGGGGCCGTAGCGGTCGTCGAACATCAGCCGCCACATCGAGCCGGCAACCATCGGCGAGATGACCGAGGGGATGATCAGGAGCGCCACGAACAGACGCTTGAGCGGCCGGTCGTCGAGGAAGTGATAGGCGAGCAGCATGCCGAGCAGGAGCTCGATCGGCAGCGCCAGTATGGTGATGAACAGGGTATGGAAGACCGCGTCCCACAGCCGCGCATCGGAAAGGATGCGGGCGTAGTTCACGAAGCCGGAGAAGCTGGTGATGTCGTCGCTGAGGCTGAGGCGCTGGAAGCTGACGACGATCAGGTAGATCAGCGGGAAGACGGCGACCAGCACCATGATGAAGGTCGCGGGAGCGATCAGGCTGTACTTGAACAGACGGGTGTCGCCTGCCTGTACCGAGGCCGATTCCGCCGAAACCGCCGCGCTTGCCACGCTATCCCCCGACTGGCCCCCTGAGTGCGGCGGGGGAACCCCGCCCCGCCGCATATTGTCTCCGACAGGCCCGATACCGAAGCCCCTATTCGCGATAGGCGCTCGGCTTGCTCGACCAGTCGAGATAGGCGGCCTTCTGGCGATCAAGGCCGATCTGTTCCGTCAGGCCGTCCCATTCGGCGGCGAGATCGTCCAGCGATTGCTTCGGGTCCTTGCCGCCGATCGCCGCCACCACGGCCCGGCCCATCGAGTCCCAATACTTGTAGGTCTCGAGGATGGCGAGGTCGGAATAACCCTGCTCGCCGGCCTGACGGAGCGTCGCCAGGTAGTCCGGCGCGGTCGGCCACAGCGCCTGGTACTCCGGGCTCTCGTAGTGGGAGATCCGGAAGGCGTCGCGAAGCCCGAGCGGCCGCATCACGTTCTTGAGGCTCTCCTGCTTGGAGTGCAGCCACTGGATGTAGAGGTAGGCCGCGTCCTTGTTCTTGCTGTCCGGCGACACGGCCAGCATGATCCCCGAGGCGAGCTCGGGATGACCGCCGGGCGGCAGGGCGTAGCCGATCTTGTCGATGACCTGGCTCTCCGGCACCCATGATAGGGCCTGCTCGTCCGCGTTGATGCCCTGGGCCCAGCGCGCGATGGGCGGCCACGAGATGGTCATCGCGATCTCGCCGGCATTGAGCGCGCTCAGGCTTTCGCCGAAGCCCCATGTCTGGACGCCGGGCGGCTGGCAATCGAGTTGGTTCACCATATCGGTCAACGCATCGATGCCGGCCTGGCTGTTGACCGTCGCCTTCATCGTCTCGGGATCGAAGAACTTGCCGCCGTAGGTGCGGAAGCGCTCGGAGAAAAAGAAGTGCATATACCCGGTGTTGATCAGGCCAGCGCCGTAGAGGTCCGGCGCGTACTTGTCGGTGATGAACCGGCAGACTTCGCCGAACGCCTTCCAGGTCTGCGGCGGAGCGAGATCGTAGCCGTACTTGGCCTTGAACGCCTCCTTGTTCTCCGGGTCCTCGAAGATGTCCTTGCGGTAGTAAAGAAGGTGGACGTCGCCGTCGACGACAAGGGCGTAGGTCTTGCCCTCGAAGGTCATCCAGTCCTTGAACGCCGGTGCGATGTCATCGAACTCGCTAGCCACCCCGTATTTCTCGATATACGGATCGAGCGGTTCGAGCGCGCCGTTGCGAACCATGTCGGCCACCCATGACGGGCCGATGGTCATGATGTCATAGGCGCCGCTTCCGGCCTTGTGTTCCAGCATCTGCTTGGGAAACAGCTCCTCGAACGGGATTTCGGTGACGTTCAGGCCGATCCCCGTGAGATCCTTCCATTCCGGCCCGGTGATGTTGATACCGAGCATGGCCATGAGGCCGGCTTCTTCTGCGGAATTCAGTGTGATACCCGAGTATTGCTTCGCGGCGTCGACCGCCTTTTCGGCCGCGTTCTCCTCGGCCGAGGCGGTCAGCGCCGCCAACTGAAGCAACAGGGCACCGCCGACAACAGAAATCCGAGTCTTCGTGCGCATGTTCGTTTCCTCCGGCTCTTTGTACCGATCGACAGCACAACGCTCGTATCGCATCATAGGTCCGGGGGAAGTGTCAATGTTGATGTGGCAAATTTTCCCTTGGAGCAAGCGGATTGATCCGTTAAGAGCGCCTTCGATTCTATTGTCATGGGTATCAGATCAATGGGAGTCGACATCGAGAGTATCAATTTGAGGGGCGACCGTCGGCCGCTGCCTCACCGCTGATGGATATGTGGCTGCCAGAAATCGGACCCGGATACGCGGACGCATATGTCCTGCTCGCCGACGCCATCGAGCAGGCCATCCGCGCCCGACGGCTGAAGCCGGGCGAACGGCTGCCGACCCATCGGGCGCTGTCGCGCCAGCTGGGCATCGCGGTCAGCACCGTGACCCGCGGCTACGCTGAAGCGGCCGGTCGCGGGCTGATCGAAAGCACGGTCGGGCGCGGCACTTTCGTCCGCGCGACCGCCAACGGATCGGCCGGTGGCGGTGAAGAAACCCGCCTGCTGGAACGGATGTATGTTTCGTTCATGCCGGATGTCGAGGTCGTCGACCTCAGTCTCAATCACCCGCTGAGACTCGGCGCCGGTCGGGCTCTCGGTGAGAGTCTCTCGGCGATGGTCGTCGAGGCGGATCTCGACGAACTCGCTCTCTATCATCCGCCGCACGGCCGCGCCGACCACCGCGCCGCCGGCGCCGAGTGGCTGAGGTTCCTCGGCGTCAAGGCGGACCCCGACGACGTCATGGTCGTCGCCGGCGGGCAGACCGCGCTTCTCTCGATACTCCTCACCTTCGCCCGCCGCGGCGACGTCGTCGTGACCGAGTCGCTCACCTGGCCGGGCGCGCTGGCGATCGCGCAGACCGTCGGCATCCGCCTCGAGTCCGTCGGCCTCGACACGGAAGGCATCGATCCGGACGGGTTCGAGGAGGCCTGCCGGCGCTTTGCCCCGCGGCTCCTCTACACGATGCCGACTCTGCACAATCCGACGACGGCCACGGCGAGCCTCGACCGCCGGCGCCAGATTGCGCGCATTGCCCGCGAGAATGACGTTCTCATCGTCGAAGACGACGCCTACGGCTTCCTGCTGGAGCCGCGCGCCACCTCCTATTTCGAGATCGCCCGCGACGTCTCCATCTATCTCACCAGCCTGTCGAAGCCGATCGCGCCCGCCATGCGGCTCGGCTACCTCGCCGCCCGCGCCGCGCTGAGGCGTCGCCTTCTTGCGACGCTCCGCGCCACCACGGTCATGCCCTCGCCGCTCCTCTCCGAGCTCGGCGCGCGCATGATCCGCAACGGGGACGGGGAGGAACGCGCGAATTTCCAGGCGGCAGCGGCGCGGCGGCGCCAGCGCCTCGCCGACCGGATCCTCGGTCCCGCAAGCACGGTGCCGGCCTCGCTGCATCGCTGGCTGCCATTGCCGCCGGGCTTCAGGACCTCCGACTTCGTAGCCAGCGCGCTCAGCCAGGGCGTCGCCGTCACCCCGGGCGATGTCTTCTCGGTGCCGGTCGGCGCCGATCCGGCCGGCGTGCGGGTCTGCCTCTGCGCCGAGGTCGACGAGGCGCGTCTGGAGCGCGCGCTCAACGCGCTGGCGCAATTGCTGACGGTCGACCGGTCGAGCGCGCTTCCGGTCGTCTAGGCCAGATAGATCGAGACGCTGCCGGCGAGGCTCTGGCCCGGCGCCAGAACCGCCACGGCATGGCCCGGAACGCCGAGCGCCGAGCGGTTGAAGCCGTCATTTGCATTGGTGACCGGCTCGACGCAGAGATAGGGATAATCCCAGGCGTCGTAGATCTGCAGCTTGCCGAAGACCGGGTCAGCCTCGATGACGGTGGTCACGCCGTCCGGCGCCGTCAGCATCGCGCGACCGTCCCACCCCTCGTAGCAGCGGTCGAGGACGATGGCACTTGCATCCTGCCCGTCGCGAAAGTCGAGCCCGGGAAGCAGCGGGCCTGCCCCGAGCGAGACCGCCTCGGGCGCATCCGCCGGCCAAAGCCCCGTCGCGCCGAAGGTGAGACGCGTTCCCGGCGCCTTCGGGAAGTACGGGTGGATGCCCATGCCGGCTGGCATCGGCCGGTAGTCGCGATTGGTCAGCGACAGCCTCGCACTAAGCCGCCCGTCCGCCACGGCGTAGGTGATGTCGCCCCGCCAGCCGAACGGGAAGGTTCCGTTCCCTGGCACGAAGTCAAGACGGAGGCGGATCGCCTTGTCCGAGCTGTCGAGCACCTGCCAGTCGCGGATCCAGCCCTCGCCATGGGTCGCGCTCGGCTCCGCCGGCACGTTGCGGGCGAGCGGGTAGAACGTGCCGTCGAACGTGAAGCCGTCGCCAAAGATCGGCCCCGAATAAGGCATCAGTGGAAAGGCGGAGAAGCCGTAGGGGAAAGCGCTCTCGAGCACCA
>Ga0210086_1001521_pt1 | contig 11810 bp, 8 predicted proteins | sample China_Galinas_PW_3_FD_184867 | JGI IMG/M metagenome (GOLD analysis project Ga0210086, IMG submission 184867) | Wetland microbial communities from San Francisco Bay, California, USA, that impact long-term carbon sequestration - China_Galinas_PWB_D2... | ecosystem: Environmental > Aquatic > Marine... | reverse complement strand
TCACCACCGCAGAGCAGGATCGACTGGCCCGGCTGCGGGTCGGCGTCGTCGGTCTCAGCGTGGGCCACGCGGTCGCACAGACGCTGGCCACCGAGGGGTTGTGCGGCGAGCTACGGCTGGCCGACTTCGACGCCCTCGAGCTGTCCAACCTCAACCGGGTGCCCGCGACCGTGTTCGACGTCGGCGTGAACAAGGCCGTCGCGACCGCCCGCCGCATCGCCGAGCTCGACCCCTACCTCCCTGTGCAGGTCGCGACCGCCGGCCTGACCCACGCCACCATCACCACATTCCTCGACGGACTCGACATCGTCGTCGAGGAGTGTGACTCCCTGGACATCAAAATCGCCGTCCGAATGTCCGCACGCGCGCGGCGAATCCCGGTTCTGATGGCCACCAGCGACCGTGGCCTCCTCGATGTCGAGCGTTTCGACCTCGACCCGAACCGCCCGATCCTGCACGGGCTGCTCGGCGACCCCGATATCGCCACCCTGTCCGGATTGAGCAGCAGCGACAAGGTTCCCCATGTGCTGCGCGTCCTGGACGCGGCCCGGTTGTCTGCTCGCGGCGCAGCTTCCCTGGTCGAAGTGGGTCGAACACTGTCCACGTGGCCGCAACTGGCCGGGGACGTCGCGGTGGGCGCGGCCGCGGTGGCCGAGGCCATCCGGCGGATCGGACTGGACGAACGGCTGACCTCGGGGCGAGTCCGCATCGATGTGGCGTGCGCCCTCGACAATCTCGGGGAGCCGGTGCGGGCCGGGCCCGACGACGCGGAGACACAGCCGCAGACACCGGCGCGAGCAATGAAGCTGTCCCCGGCGGCCGCCATCGCGGCGGCCGCCCAGCGCGCGCCCTCCGGGGGCAACATGCAGCCCTGGCACATTGCCGCACAAGACGGTTCCGTTCAGATCGACCTGGATCCCCGCTACACCTCGACGATGGATGTCGGCTATCGGGGCAGCGCGGTCGCAGTCGGGGCGGGGGTGTTCAACGCGCGGGTGGCGGCCGCGGCCCGCCACGTGCTCGGCGACGTCGCCATCACCGAGCACGACGAGGGTTCACCCCTGCGCGCGGTCGTCCACCTGGGCACCGGTGGCGACGACGACCTGGCTAGCCTGCGGCAATCCATGCTCGATCGGGAAACCAACCGGCACCGCGGCACACCACAACAACCGGCCCCGGCCGTCGTCGAAGCGCTGGAAACGGCCGCCCGAACCGAGGGCGGCCTGCTCCGGCTGCTGACCAGCCGCGACGACATCGAGCGGGCGGCGGCGATCCTCGCCGCGACCGATCGAATTCGCTATCTGGACCCGCGGCTGCACGCCGAGATGGTCTCCGAACTGCGCTGGCCCGGTGACGACAGCTGCGACGGGCTCGACGTGCGCGGCCTCGAACTCGATGCCGCGGACCTGGCCACACTCGACATCCTGCGCCGCGGTGACGTGATGACCCATCTCGCCCAGTGGAAGGCCGGTGAGGCGCTCGGCCTGGACGTTAGCCGCCGGGTGCTGGCCAGCTCCGCGCTGGGCGTGGTCACCGTGACGGGCCGCACCCTGACCGACTATGCACGCGGTGGGGCAGCGGTCGAGGCCGTCTGGATCGCCGCACAAACACTCGGGCTGGGCGTGCAGCCGGTTTCGCCGGTGTTCCTCTACGCCCACGACGATCACGACCTCGCTGAACTCGCTGCCGGACACGTCGCCGCCCTCCGGACCTTGCAGCAGGAGTTTCGGGCCTTGACCGCGACCGGCCCGGACGAGTCGCAGGCGCTGGTGCTCAGGTTCGTCCGTGCCCCAAGGCCAGCGATCCGCAGCAGACGCCGTAGGCTGAACAGCGAGTTCAACCGATGACTGCACAGCCCGAGACCAGCACCCCCGATCGCCTGGACAGCCTTGTCACCGCCGTCGCCACCCGGCTGATGGCGGTGAACGCTGCCACCTCGGCGAAGGTGTCCGAGAGTGTGCTGGCCGAGCTAGTGGAGTTCTTCGGAGTCGACTTCAGCTTCCTGCGCTACAACGACCACAACATCCACGCCACCAAGCTGGTCACCGAGTGGCCGGTGCGCCCGGAGATTCCCGATCCGGACCCCCTCGGTGTCGTCTACTTCGACGGTGCGGACCCGATTTTCGCGGCGAGCGAAAACGCCAAGGAACCCGTGTTCTTCCGGCCGGAGCCCGTCGCCGCCGAGGACTATCAGCGTCGGGTGACGGAAGGCAGGGGGGTCACCCTGCCTTCGCTGGCCGCGGTACCGATGCTGTCGGGTGACGTGACGACCGGGGCGCTGGGCTTCATCAAGCTCGGCATCAAGGACTGGACACCCGAAGAGCTCAACGCGCTCAAGGCAATCGCCTCCCTGTTCGCCCAGGTGCAGGCCAGGGTGGCCGCCGAGGATCGGCTGCGGTACCTGGCCGAACACGACGATCTCACCGGGCTGCAGAACCGGCGAGCGTTGTTGGCCCACCTCGATGAGCGGCTCAGACCCGGCGGGCCCGGCCCGGTGGCGGCGCTGTTCCTCGACCTCGACCGACTCAAGGCGATCAACGACTACCTCGGCCACCATGCCGGTGACTGGTTCATCAAGGTGTTCGCCGATCGTCTCCGAGAGGAGACCGACGACGCCGACGTGATCGCCCGGCTGGGCGGCGATGAGTTCGTCGTCGTTCCCGGCGCGCCGCTGGACGCCGAGGCCGCCGAGGCACTGGCGCACCGCCTGCAGGCGGTGCTGCGCGAGCGGGTTCCCATTGGCGGCGAATTGCTCACCCGCACAGTGAGTATCGGCGTAGCGCTCGGCGCACCCGGCCGGGACAACACCTCGGACCTGCTTCGTCGCGCGGACCAGGCTGCGCTCAACGCCAAGAATGCCGGTGGCAACAAGATCGCGGTGTTCACCAGCGAGATGTCGCTACGCAGTGAGTTCCGCAACGATATCGAGCTGCATCTGCAGGACGTTATCGAGACCGGTTCGCTAATCCTGCACTATCTCCCGGAAGTCGACATGCGCACCGGCGAGATCCTCGCGACCGAAGCGCTGGTGCGCTGGCAGCACCCCACCCGCGGGCTGTTGCTGCCCGACTCGTTCATCAATGTCGCCGAATCCATCAATCTGGCAGGAGAATTGGGCCGGTGGGTGATGCGGGCCGCCTGTGAGGAATTCATCCGCTGGCGAGCCAGCGGCATCAGCGCCGATGCGCTGTTGCGACTCAATGTCTCACCGGTGCAGCTGGTGACCGACGGGTTCGTCGAGTCCGTCGCCGACACCATCGACGAGTTCGGCCTCGACGCCGGCTCGGTGTGCCTGGAGATCACTGAAAGTGTTGTGGTACAGGACATCGAGACCACTCGCATCACCCTGGCTGGGCTCAAAGAGGTAGGTGTGCGGGTCGCCATCGACGATTTCGGCACCGGCTACAGCGTGCTGACACACCTGAAATCGCTACCGGTGGACACACTGAAGATCGACAAGAGCTTCGTGCGGGACCTTGGTTCCAACCCCGACGACCTCGCCATCGTCCGCGCCATCATCGCACTGGCCGAGGCATTCGATCTCGAGCTGGTGGCCGAGGGCGTGGAATCGCCGGCCGCGGCGATAACACTGCTGCAGCACGGTTGCCACCGGGCACAGGGCTTCCTGCTGTCCCGTCCGCTGCCGGGTAAAGACATGGCGAAGCTGTTTGCCCAGAAGGTGATACCGGTGAATTTCGCCCCGGAACCGCAGGGCTAGATCAGGCTGGTTGATCAATCCCGGACAGCAGTTCCACCCTGCCGAAGCGTCCGGCCCTGCGCCCCACGACCGCCACTTTCACGGCTACGTCACGCAGGCCGGGCTGGCCCGGCCAGTCGGCGCCGGCGGGCGCGGGTCGCGTCGACAGCGCCACACCCGCGGTGGTCCGCACGAGCCTTGTCCCCGAGGCAGTTTCGAGCTCGACGCCGGCCACCCGCCCATACTGAAAGATCAATCGTCGCAGCGTGACACCAGTGCTGCGCACGATACCGCGCTCGCGGGCCTGCCCGGCGAGCCAGTCGGTCAGCGCCGCCCCGGGCCGGTCGGGGCGGGGGCGGTAGGTGCCGATCACGGCGGCCTGGATGAGTTCCCCGGCGCTGGTGCGCATGGCCGTCACGTCGGCCTCGGATACATCCGTGTGGATCACGCCGAATGGCGAGGCCAGACACCGCGCCGACCAATCCCGCAGGCGCCCACCGACGAATGGTTCAACCGCTCCACGGCGGCGGTTTGTGGCGGGGACCGGCTCGGCGCGGGTGACCGGCAACTCGAGATCCGAGGCGTACCGAGTCGGCGGCCCCAGATCCTCGACCAGGGCTTCCAGGAACTCGGCGGTCGCGGCATCCGAGATGTGGGCTGGTGACTCCGCGTCGACGAGCTGCACGTCCTGGTCGAGGTCGGCGCAGCGGATCGCATACGCCAGCACACCCGGACCTGAGCCGGCGCAGACCGTGTCCACGACGTCATCCCAGTGCAGATCCGGGGGCTGCCGATGTCCCTCGTCGTTTGTCGGCATGGGTGGTCGGCTGGTCTGACCGTCTCGACGCCGCTCCACGGACACGATTATCCCCAGATCAGGCGCTCACCAGTCCGAGGTCGGCCAATCCGAGGACGCTGCGGTACGGCACACCCTCGGCCTCGATCGCCTCGGCCGCACCGGTCGCCCGGTCCACGACCGTGGCGACGCCGACCACCGTCGCGCCCGCGTCACGAACCGCATGCACCGCGGTCAGCGCCGAGCCACCGGTCGTGCTGGTGTCCTCGACGACCAGGACTCGTTTTCCGGCGACCTCTGCGCCCTCGATAAGGCGTTGCAGACCATGGGTTTTCACTGACTTGCGCACCACGAACGCATCGATCGGCCGGCCCGGGGCGTGCATGATGGCCGTCGCCACCGGATCGGCGCCCATAGTCAGCCCGCCCACCGCGGAGTAGTCCCAATCGGCGGTCAGCTCGCGTATCAGCCGCCCGATCAGGGGCGCGGCCCGATGATGCAACGTGGCTCGGCGAAGGTCGACGTAGTAGTCGGCCTCTTTGCCCGACGACAACGTCACGCGGCCGAAGACGACCGACAACCGGCGCACCAGCTCGGCGAGTTCGGTGCGTTCGGCGGTGCTGAGTTCAGGTGCGGCCACGGCCCCGTCCCATCGTGTTGTTGACGGCCCGCACCAGCCCGCGCGGTACCAACCGCCCGACGCTGGCCAGAACCTTGTATTGCAGGCCGGGAACGCTGATCACCTTGCCCTTGGCGACATCGGCCAGGCTTTCGGCGACGACGTCGTCGACACTGAGCCACAGCAGGGACGGGATCGACTTCATGTTGATGCCCGCACGCTGGTGGAATTCGGTGTGGACGAAGCCCGGACACACCGTGTGCACCCGGACCCCGGTGCCCGCCAGCGCGTTGGCGAGCCCCTCGGTGAACGACACCACCCACGCCTTGGAAGCCGAATACGTCGAGCCGCGGCCGGACAACAGACCCGCCATGCTGGCGATGTTGATCACGGTGCCCGACGCGGCCGCCAGCATCGGCGGCAGCGCGGCGCGCGTCAGCTGCATCACCGCGGTGACGTTGACATCGAGCTGGGCCTGCAGCATCGCGGGGTCGGCGGTCCAGAACTCACCGGACGTGCCGAAACCGGCGTTGTTGACCAATACCTGCACACCAGCGGCCAGCCGGTCGGCCACCTTGGCGCGGTCGGTGGCCTCGGCCAGATCGGCGGGCAACACCTCGACGTCGATGCCGTGGGCCGCACGCAGTTCGGCGGCCAGCTCATCGAGGCGCTCGACGTCACGGGCGACCAGCACCAGGTCGTAGCCGTCGCGAGCGTAGTGCCGGGCATAGCCCGCACCGAGGCCGGAGGTAGGCCCGGTAATCAGCGCAACAGGGCGGGCCATGAGGACACCCTATCGACTCAGCGCTGGTAGTTCGGGGTCTGAGTGCCGTTGCGTGGCTGCTGCGGCCGCAGCGGCGGGGGGGAGTCGGTGCGGCCAGTCGGCAGCTCGCGGCGGCCGGCCGGGGCCAGCGGACGGCCCGGCGAGGCGTTGTGCCGCCCCGCTGGCTGTGGGAGCGCGGCCTGTTGCGGGATCGGCGGAAGGACGCGGAGCAGATCGTTGAACTGCCGCACGGTACGCAGGCCCTCGTCCCACTGCGCGCGGGTGGACGAGATCGGCATGGACACCAGGGTCCAGTTCTGCTCGTTCCACATCATCTCGGCACAGTCGGGGGCGGTGTGGGCGAATGTGACCATCCGGCGGTCGCAGGCCCGGCGGGCGGCGTCGAGGTTGGTCGAGTACACCATTCGCGGCCCGATCGCACCGAGCAGCCAGATGTCGTTCTCGCGCGGCTCCTTGATTCCCTTGAGCCGAAGGTCCATCACGACGTTGGTACCGACCTTGCGATGCAGCGCGATCACGGTGGCGACATCCTCGAGGTCGAAGATGTACACGGCCTCACCACGGATCTGCCCGAGGACTACGTTGCGGGCCGCGACGTCGCCGACCGTCGACATCACACCGCGCTTCCAGCGCTCCAGGATCTCGGTCGACTCCGGTTCGTAGTCGAACCCGTGCGACCGCGCCCAGGACTTGCGGCGGCGGCCAAGACCACGCCGACGGCCGATGTCGACGTACAGCAGCACCGCCGCACCCACGAAACAGAGCGCGGACAGCGTGAACCAGAACGGAACCATTGCACGTAGCCTATCTGCTCACCGGCGTTGACAGAGAATCTCAGCAGGTCACACTTCTATTGCTCTATTGCTCTATTGCGCGAGCAGACGCAAAGGTCCCCGACACGCCGTTGTCCGGGGACCTTTTGCGTCTGCTCGGCCAGGAAACTCATCCCAGGATCAACGACTCGCCGTCGGGCGCGACGTTGACCGGCACGGCGTCGCCGTCGTGCACCTCACCGGCGAGTAGCAGCTTGGCGAGCTGATCACCGATGGCCTGCTGCACCAACCGCCGCAGCGGCCGGGCGCCGTAGACCGGATCGAACCCGCGCTTGGCCAACCACTCCTTGGCCGGCAAGGACACCTCCAGCTCCAGGCGACGCTGGGACAACCGCTTGTCCAGCTGCGCCAGCTGGATATCGACGATCTGGACCAGCTCGTCGGGGTTCAGCGCGTCGAAGATGAGCACATCGTCGAGGCGGTTGATGAACTCCGGCTTGAACGCCGCCCGCACCGCCGCCATGACCTGTTCCTCGGTACCACCGGAGCCCAGGTTGGAGGTCAGGATCAGGATGGTGTTGCGGAAGTCCACCGTGCGGCCCTGGCCGTCGGTGAGCCGGCCCTCGTCGAGCACCTGCAGCAGCACGTCGAACACGTCCGGGTGGGCCTTTTCGACCTCGTCGAACAGCACCACCGTGTACGGCCGGCGACGCACCGCCTCGGTGAGCTGACCACCCTGGTCGTAGCCGATGTAGCCGGGCGGAGCGCCGACCAGCCGGGCCACGGAGTGCTTCTCGCCGTACTCGCTCATGTCGATGCGGACCATCGCACGCTCGTCGTCGAACAGGAAGTCCGCCAGCGCCTTGGCCAGCTCGGTCTTGCCCACGCCGGTCGGACCGAGGAACAGGAACGAACCGGTCGGTCGATTGGGGTCGGCGACCCCGGCCCGACTGCGCCGCACCGCATCGGAAACGGCTTGGACGGCTTTCTTCTGCCCGACAACCCGCTTGCCGAGTTCCTCTTCCATGCGCAGCAGCTTGGCGGTTTCCCCTTCCAGCATCCGGCCGGCCGGAATCCCGGTCCACGACGACACCACGTCGGCGATGTCGTCCGGGCCCACCTGCTCCTTGAGCATTACGGCCTCGCGGGCCTCGGCGTGCGGCAGGGCCGCGTCGAGCTTCTTCTCGACCTCGGGGATACGGCCGTAACGCAGCTCGGCGGCCTTGGCCAGGTCGCCGTCGCGCTCGGCACGATCGGCCTCCCCCCGCAGCGCTTCCAGCTGTTCCTTGTGTTCGCGCACGACGTCGATGGCGCTCTTCTCGTTCTGCCAGCGCGCAGTCAGTTCAGCGAGTCTTTCCTTGTAATCGGCCAGCTCGGCGCGCAGCTTCTCGAGCCGCTCCTTGGAGGCCGCGTCCTCCTCCTTGGCCAGCGCCATCTCCTCGATCTCCAGCCGGCGGACCAGCCGCTCGACCTCGTCGACCTCCACGGGCCGCGAGTCGATTTCCATGCGCAGCCGGGCGGCGGCCTCATCGACCAGGTCGATGGCCTTGTCCGGCAGGAAGCGGCTGGTGATGTACCGATCAGACAGCGTGGCCGCCGCGACCAGCGCGGAGTCGGTGATCTGGACGCCGTGGTGCACCTCGTAGCGGTCCTTCAGACCGCGCAGGATGCCGACGGTGTCCTCCACCGAGGGTTCGCCGACCAGCACCTGCTGGAACCGGCGTTCCAGGGCCGCGTCCTTCTCGATGTACTTGCGGTACTCGTCGAGGGTCGTGGCGCCGACGAGCCGCAGCTCGCCGCGCGCCAGCATCGGCTTGATCATGTTGCCGGCATCCATCGCGCCCTCACCGGTCGCGCCGGCGCCGACGATGGTGTGCAGCTCATCGATGAACGTGATGATCTGCCCGGCCGAGTCCTTGATCTCGTCGAGGACGGCCTTCAGGCGTTCCTCGAACTCACCGCGGTACTTCGCACCGGCCACCATCGACCCCAGGTCCAGGGAGATGACGGTCTTGTCACGCAGGCTCTCCGGGACGTCGCCGGCCACGATGCGCTGGGCCAGGCCCTCGACGATCGCGGTCTTGCCGACACCCGGCTCGCCGATGAGCACCGGGTTGTTCTTGGTCCGGCGGCTCAACACCTGGATCACGCGGCGAATCTCGTGGTCACGCCCGATCACCGGGTCGAGTTTGCCTTCGCGGGCCTGCGCGGTCAGGTCGGCGGAGTACTTCTCCAGCGCCTGGTAGCTGCCCTCGGGATCGGGGCTGGTGACCCGCGCGCTGCCACGGACCTTCACGAACGCGTCACGCAGCGCCTGCGGCGACGCGCCATGTCCGGTGAGCAGCTTGGCGACCTCGGAATCCCCGGTGGCCAGTCCGACCATCAGATGCTCGGTGGAGACGTATTCGTCGTCCATCTCGGTCGCCAGCTGCTGAGCGGCGGTGATCGCCGCCAGGGATTCACGCGACAGCTGCGGCTGAGAGGTCGCCCCGGTGCTCGACGGCAGCTGGTCTACGAGGCGCTGCGCTTCGGTGCGGACCGTCGCCGGATCGACACCGACCGCCTCGAGCAGCGGTGCAGCGATGCCGTCCGCCTGCGTGAGCAGCGCCGACAGCAGGTGGGCTGGCCTGATCTCGGGGTTGCCGGCCGCACTGGCGGCCTGCAACGCCGCGGTGAGCGCCGCCTGGGTCTTGGTGGTCGGGTTGAAAGAGTCCACGACACCTCCGTTTCGTCTGTAAAAGCCTTGTCGGGAGTTATAACGCAGTTAATCTTGAGTCTGTTCCGCTCAAGTTTAGCGAATTTCCCACACCATCCCCAGAGGCTTTTGGCATCAGGATTGCCTCGAACAGCCCCACCCTAGGACCGGCTTTGATCAGGCCGCCGAGATTCGGGGCCGAACCTCGAAATCCAGGCCGACCGCCTCAACGACGTAGGCGTCCTGACCCCCCCTGGTTGTGCCCGACCCCGGCCTGGCCATCCCCATCTGTCGACCATATGTTCCCTTGGATCTCCACACATGATCGATAGGTGGGGGACCTCGCCTCGATCGGCTACAACGGCCAACCGGTCCGGCCGCCGTTCCGTGCGGTCAGGCCACCGATCAAGGTGCTCGTCGACCTCACCGTGCTCTTCCCCCGTGAACCGCACCGCACGGGCCGCTATCGTCCGCACGGCCTGCAGATGCACAAGGTCGTCGAGGGGACACTGACCTGCTGGGGCCTGTGCGAGCAGGGCGACTGGTGGGGGCTGGTCACCTACGAGATCGCCCACGGGTCACGCCGCAGGGCGGTCACACTGGGTGCCCGCCTGGATCCTGCGCCGCAACGATGAGTCCGAGGCGCCAGGACGCTGAGGCGCGGCGCCAACAGACCCACGCCGCGCCCGGCCTAGGCGGTGACGCGGCGGCCCTGAACGTAGACCTCGGCGACCGACGACTCACGGATTCCCATCAACAGCCCGAACAGGGTCTGGTCGCGAGCAAGATCCGCATCACCCGCGCGCACGGCGCTACGCAACAGTCCCCCTAGTGCGTCGGCCGGTTGCACGACCACGAAGTCGGCCTCCTTGCCGAGGTCGAAGTTGCCGAACCGGCTCTCCATGTCCAGAGCCCGCGCGCCCCCGAGCGTGCCGATGAACAGCATCTCGGCCGGGTGCATCGACACCCCGGCATCACCGGGCTCGCTGATGTGTTGTTTGAAGGCGTCGCCGAGGACCCGGGGGATGAGCCATTCGTCGCCGCCGCCGAAATCGGTTCCCGCCGAGATGTTCACCCCGGAGGCCACAGTGCGCTTCCACGGCATCGTGCCCGAGCCCAGGAACAGCTGCGAGACCGGGCAGTGCGAGACCGACGTGCCGGTCTCGGCCATCCGCTCCAACTCGGCGTCCTGGCAGTGCACGCAGTGGGCGAGAATCGTTCGCCTCCCCAGCAGGCTCTTGCCGCCCACCGCGGACCCGGGCAAGAACTTTCCGTCATAGGTGTCGAGGTACGACTTGACCTGGTAACCCGTTTTGGTCGAATCGATCTCGCCGGTACCGGGGCGGTCGTTCTCGTTGAGATGGCTGTGTACATACACACCGCTGTCGCGGAACTGTTCGTAGAGTTCACCGAGATTCTTCAGCGTCTCGGTGGTCACCGACAGCGAAAACCGCGGCACAATCGCGACGTGCAGTAACGCGGTGTCGACATCGCCGGTATCGGCGGCGTGCCACTTCTCGATCTCCGCGCGGGTCAGCCGGATCGCATCCTCCTCAGAGGTGATCAATGGCCGAGCACTGTCCGGGCCACGGGTTTGAATACCCCGCCCGGACACGATCCGCAGGCCGGCTCTCTGCGTCTGACTGAACAACGCATCCTGCGCATGCGGGAAGGCGGATCCGAAGACCATGGCCGCCGTGGTGCCCACAGCAATTCGGCGCCTGGTGAACTCGACCGCGGCGTGCGAGGCGAACTCCGGGTCTGCATACTTCGACTCCGACGGGAAGATGCACATCGTCAGCCATTCCAGAAGCTGGCCCCCACCGTAGGAGTCGGCCGCATAGGTCTGGGGAAAGTGGATATGGGTGTCGACGAAGCCGGGCAGGAGGTAACCACCCCGGTGGTCGTGCACCGTCGCCGATGCGTACCGGTCCGGCAGCTGCGTTCTGTCACCGGCGAAGAGGATCTTTCCGTCGTCACCGACGACCAGTGCGCCGTCCGGGAAGCACACCAGTGCATCGACAGCTTCGGTGATCGTGGGGCTTCCGGCCAGATGGAAGATGTGTCCGTAGTGGACATGTGTGGTCATCGCCAGCTCCTCGTTGCGGTAACCGATTGTCTACCGAGTGACGCGACTACACCTCGTCGATCGGGTGCGGCCCGTGTCCGGTCAATCAAGCGCGCCCGACCCGCGGGGATAACTCGGGCGAAGCGGCGCAGAATTCGCTACGTTGCTCGGTGTGAGTTCCGGCTGGGGTTCGGCGCTGACCGAACTCATTCCCCTCGCTTTGGTCGTGGCCCTCTCGCCGCTATCGATCATCCCGGGCATCCTGGTCCTGCATTCCCCGCGGCCGAAACCCGCCGGGCTGGCTTTCATGGCGGGCTGGCTGGCAGGCCTGTTCGCGCTCACCGCGATCTTCGTGATGGTTTCCGGCCTGCTCGGCGG
>Ga0210086_1001519_pt1 | contig 11820 bp, 8 predicted proteins | sample China_Galinas_PW_3_FD_184867 | JGI IMG/M metagenome (GOLD analysis project Ga0210086, IMG submission 184867) | Wetland microbial communities from San Francisco Bay, California, USA, that impact long-term carbon sequestration - China_Galinas_PWB_D2... | ecosystem: Environmental > Aquatic > Marine... | reverse complement strand
TCGACCGCGGCATCCCGGGCCTTACCCCTTTCAGCCTCGTGCAGCTGCCTTCGACTCATGGTTTACCTCCAGTAGGTGCCATAGAGGACTTTCACCTCCAACTCTGCGCCCATGCCAGGCGCAACGGCCTCGGCATCGTCGGTCCGGCCGAGGTCGCGGAGACACTTACCGAGGTTGTTGTACGCGGGGGGATGGGTCTTGGCTGTTTCAATCGCGTTGCCGAACGCCTTGGCCGCGTCTTCGAGCTTGCCCTGGGCGGCGAGCGCGCACCCGAGGTTGTAGTGAACGGTCGCGTTCTTGTCCGGGAACTCTCGAAGCGACTTTCGGGCTACCGCGATCGCCGCGTCGTAGTCGTGGAGGACGTCGGTCAGTTTGCTGGCCAGATAGAGGCAACACTCCTGCCCGTTGTCGTGCGTGAGCGCGGCAGCGAACTCGCGATCTGCCTCTTCGGTGTCTCCGAGCTCGCGAAGCGCGACGCTGAGATCGATGCGGGCCCGGGCCACATCCGGGCGGATCGCGAGCACCGCGTGGTAGAACGTCGCGGCCTCGCGCCAGCGCGGCGGTTGCACGAGCTCGAAGCTTTGCGCGAGCTTCCGGTTGATCCAGTAGTCTCCCGAGAATCGCCGCTGTGCCTTGCGCAGCAGCTCGACCGCGGTCGCGTGCTCACCGATCGTCGTGAGCGCGGTGCCCAGCAGGCTGAGCGTCACCGCCGGGAGCTCGCCGATCGGCGCGGTCTTGGCGAGGTCGAGGATCGCCTTGCGATCGCGGATGCGCAGGGCCTTGCGCAGTCGCGATCGCCACGAATCGTCGTCGACGAGGAGCGCCACGTCGAAGAGCTTGTCCCACTCGCCGGAGGTCGAGTTGCGGGCCCTTCGCCGGATCCTCGCCCAGTCATCCAGATAGCTGCCAAGCTCGGTCGCGATGTCGGTCTCACGAAGTCGGTTCGCTGCCTCCTCGGCCGTCAGATCGTCGAGGTCGATCCCGAACTCGCGGAACGCACGAGCCATGGCCGCATCGAGCTTTCGCTCGGACTGCTCGACTTCGTCCCTGATTCGCGAGAGCTCCGTCGAGAGCCGATGCTCCGCGCGCTGGCGTCGAATCCTGGTGACCGCGGCGTCGGCTTCGGACCGGAGACTCGCGGCGAGCGAGGCCACCCGTTCGCGGGTCGCTTCATTGGCCTGCCCGGCCGCCACTGCGGCTTCGGCCGTCGCGAGCTCCCCGAGCGCGAGGCTCCAGCTCGCTTCACCGGTCGAGTCGCTCTTCGCCTCGCGCCATAGGCGGTTGGTTTCCGTCAACGCCGCCTCGACGACCTTGGTCGCTTCTTCGCGTCGCAAGCGACTGGCTCGCTGCATCCACAGATAGACGCCTCCGCCGAGCGCGAGAGAGAGCGCGAGGGCGACGGCCAGCCGCCGGGCTCTACGCTCGCCGACGACCCGAATCCGCGCGGCGTTCGCTTCGAGCTCGGCCGTTCGCGCCCGCTCTTCGGCGGCCGAAACGTACGCCGCGACCGCCTTCGCGAGAGCACGCGCATCGACCGGGCGTGCGCCGGGCAACTCGGCAAGGCACTGCCGGGCGATCGCGATCAGCTCCGGATCGGCGCCGCAGTCCGAAAGTCGCGCGATCGCCCCGGACACGTCAGCATCGGCGGCGAGCTTCCTGAGCTCGCTCTGTTGCTCGGCGACGTACGGGGGTGCGCCGGTCAGGATCTCGGTCAGGATCGCCCCGAGGCTCCACACGTCGGACGTCGTAGCGATCTCGTCGAGTTGACCGCGGGCCTGCTCCGGGGGCATGTAGGCGAGAGTCCCGAGGACGGTTCCGGGCTGCGAGCGTGGGCCCACCTCGCTCGCCTGCTGGGCGGTCCGAGGTTCTTCCAAGCCCTCGCCGGGCTCGGTGTCCAGAAGCTTCGCGAGGCCCCAGTCCATGACCTGAACCTCGCCGAACGCACCGACCATGATGTTGGCCGGCTTGAGGTCACGGTGGATGACTCCGCGCGCATGCGCATAGGCCATCGCCTGGCAGACGTGCTCGAAGATCGTTACGAAGCGGCCACGGTCTTCGGCCGGGGTCTTCCGTCCGGCCAGGAGCCTCGCGAGCGTCTGCCCCTCGATCAGCTTCATCGTGAAACGGCCGTTCGTCGTCGAGCTTGCCGAGGTCGTACACCGGCACGATGCTCGGATGCTGGCGCTGCCCGCAGATCTGGGCCTCCTCGACGAAGCGGCGGACCATGCCCTTGGTCTGCGAGTGGTTTTCGCGTAGGACCTTCATCGCGAGGTCGCGGCCGAGCTTGCCATCGCGAGCATGGAGCACGACCCCCATGCCGCCACGCGCGATCTCGCCGAACGTCTGATACCTCGTCCTCAGGCCGCCGGTCGACTCGTTGCTGCCGGTCAGTTCGTCCTTCGGTCCGTTCGGGCAGAGCGTGATCTTCGACAGATCGCCGGCGTCGTCGACGGCGTCGAGCAGGCTCGCTTCGTCGTTGCAGCCAGGTTGCTTGAAGTAGTGCTCCAGGACGAAATCGAGCGAGCCTTCGTCGGGTGAGGACATCGCGCTGCTCCGTGTTCGGGTCAGGAATGCTCGGGGTCGGTCATCTCAGGTTCGGGCACCCGCGCGGTTTCGGTCATCGGAAGGGCGAGAACTTGCCGTCATCGGAGCAACGCGATGAACTCCGCCCACCGCTGTTCAGCGTCCGCGCCACTCTCGCCGTTGAAGTCGAGCTCGGCCTCGAGGCAGCGCCGGAACTCACGCCGCGCGCGACGGTACTCCTGATGGACCTTCGCCGCGTCCATCTGCCACCGCTGCGCGATCTCGCGGATCGGCAGCCCCTCCTCGAAGCGGAGCCGCAGCAGCTCGACGCGCCGCAACCCGACCTCGCCCTCGGCTCCGGCGAGCTCCCGGTGACGCCTGCCGGCCTCGCTCAGCACGGACCGGGCCCACGCACGGTCGAGGACTCGCGAGAGACTCGTGTCGAGCCCCTCGCGCTCGTCGAGGTCGAAGCTCGTGGACGGCTGGCGCTCTCGGAACCGCCCGTGCGCGGCCTCGAACCGGCGCGCGACGTTTCGAATCACGCCGTAGAAGAACGATCGGAATCCGCCCGCGCGTTCAGGGTCCACCCGATCGAGCACGCCGCCCTCACGGAAGCACTCCATGAACACGTCGTGCTCGGCATCGGAGATCTCGCTTTCGAGCGGGCCACCTCGCCAGCGCGCGGCGAGGTAGTCCCGCACGATCCGTGTGTAGCGGCGCGCGAACTCCGCCCGATGGCTCTCGTTCTGATTCGCTGCACCCTCGATGATCTCCCAGCAGGTGGTTTCGTAGCGAGGCATCCGGGCGATCGTAGGTCGATCCTCGCGGTCCGGATAGCCCCGCTACTCGCCGATGTCGGCTCCGCGGTCGACCGACTCGGGCCAGACGATCTCGAGGTCCGGGAACCGTTCGGCCATGAACTCGAGCGCGATCATCGTGTGACACCTGCGCACATCGGGGTTCTTGGCCGTCGGACAGCTGCAGCCGAGCCACACGTTCTCCTCACGTGCGAGCGCGGCGAGCGCCTCGAAGCCAGCGCGGTCAGCCTCGAACCTGTCCGCGAGCAGGCGTCGATACGAGGTGGCGAAGCTTCGCCACGCGGCGTCACCCGGCTTGGCGAGGTACCGTTCCACCGCCTCGGCGTCGGGGCGTAGCACGTGCCGAGTATGCTTGCGCGTATCCTGCCGCACGCCCGCGGGCAGGGTGTCGCGCGTCGCGCCGCGAACCATTTGATATCGTCCGAGTGTCATGGAGGGACTCTACATGACGTAGCATCTCGGCGTCTCGCCGACTCTCGTGTGACGTGTATTCTTCTGTCGACGCCCCGGAGGAAAAGATGTCGGAGTCGCTGGAGCTCGTGGAACTCGAACCCCGCCACGAGTCCGCATTCCTGGCCCTCCTCGACGACTACGAGGCAGCAGGTGAACCGCGCATTCTGGAGGTCGCCGGGATCGCGCGAACGGACTTCGCCGCCTACCTCGATCGCCTGTCGAGAGGGAAGTCCGATGCGGAACTCCCCGCGGGCAAGGTGCCGATGACCGTGTTCTATCTGGTCCGGAACGGAGACACGATCGTCGCCGACTGCAAGCTGCGTCACAGGCTCACTCCCGAGCTCCTGGAGTTCGGCGGACACATCGGCTACGCGGTGCCGCCGTCCCAGCGCAGGCGCGGCTATGGCACGGGGGTACTGGCCCGAACGCTGCCCGAGGCGCGTCGAATCGGATTGGCCCGAGTTCGAATCACCTGCGACGACGACAACATCGCGTCGCGACGCATCATCGAGCGCAACGGCGGCGTCCTCGAAAGCCGCGGCTGGTCCGACCGGGGCGGCACCGTGATTCGCAGATACTGGATCGAGCTCTGATCGAAAAGCGTCCCCGAGACGTTTCTTCGACCGCGTCCTGCGGCGTCGACAAGTTCCTCGAGCGCCCCGTTCCCGCTGTCGATCCCGTGACTATTGCTCTGGTCTCGCTTCCACCTGCCCTCGGCGGCGGCCTGCGCTCGTAGTCCAACCCCCTACTCGCGTTGGAGCACCCCAGATGCACCCGAAACCCGTCTGTCCCGGCAGTTGGCTGGCCGCGGTCGCCGCGGTCGCCGCGCTCGCCCTGTCGACGCCGACGCTGTCGGCCCAGTCGCCCGTGCCACAGCTCGTCAAGGACATCAACACGACTCCTGTGGACTCGCTCCCGTCGAATCCTCGACCCCAAAGGAAAGCTCCTGGAGGCCTCTACGGATCGAGGTTCCTGAGCCGGCTGCCAAGCGTGTTCCTGACGGCCACGACCAGCAAGACCGGCACCGAGCCGTACCTGTGCGACGGCAGGGTGAACGGAACGGTGCTGCTCGGGGATGTCCGCCCGGGCCCTCAGGGCTCGAATCCGCAAGAGCTCACGGTGTGCAGCGACGGCACGAAGCTGTACTTCTCCGCCGACGACGGCACGAGCGGTCGCGAGCTCTGGGTGTGTGATCTGGTCGCGAAGCCGCCGAAGTGCACCCTCGTCCAGGACATCGAGCGGGGACCCGGCTCTTCGGACCCGGACTGGCTCGCGCCGATCGGCAAGAACCGAATCGTGTTCAGTGCGACGCGCGCGGGCACCGGCCGGGAGCTGTTCGTCAGCGATGGCACAGCTGCCGGCACGAGACTCGTCAAGGACATCAACCCCGGTTCGAGAGCGAGCTCTCCTACATCCCTGCGAACCAGCACGAAGGGTGACCAGGTGTTCTTCTACGCCACGAACAGCGTGAACGGCGTCGAGCCCTGGGTCACCGACGGCACGCCAGCCGGCACGGCCATGATCGCGGACATCAATCCGGGACCGGGCTCGTTCGGGCCGGGGCTCTGGCAAGACATCGGCGACAGCAAGACGACGAAGATGATCCTCAACGGCGACAACTCGACCAACGGCTGGGAGCTGTGGATCACCGACGGCACGGCCGCCAACACCAAGATGATCGCCGACATCCAGCCCGGGTCCGGGAATGGAGCGTGGATCTATCACTCGCTCGTCTACAACGGAACGCTGTACTTCGGCGGCAATGACGGCCGCACCGGCTGGGAGATGTGGCAGACCGATGGCACTGCGGCCGGCACCCGCCGCGTCTTCGACACGAACCCGAGCGGAAGCGGCGGCTTCGAGGAGCCCGTGCTCGTGAGTGGAAAGATCTACTTCCGGGCCGCGCTCAGGGGGACGGACTACGAGCTATGGGTTCACGACCCGGCCGCGACGACCAACGCGACCAGGCTCGTCAAGGACATCTTCCCCGGGACGCACGGGTCGGACCCGAGCGACCTGGCGCCGAGCATCTTGGGCCGGCTGTTCTTCTGCGCGCAACACCCGAGGAAGGGCCGGGAGCTGTTCGTCAGCGATGGCACGGCTCTTGGCACTCACGTGGTCGCGGATCTCGTGTTCGGCGGGTACGGAAGCGACCCGAAATACATCGCCGAGGCGGTTCCAGGCCGGCTCGTGTTCAACGCCTACGACGGACCGAACGGCCGCGAGCTCTGGACCAGCGACGGCACGAGCGCGGGCACGACCTGCATCCCGCTCGACATCGGCACCTCGACCGTTACGCGTTCGGCGTTCGTCGGCTACCTGGCCGAAATGAACGGCAAGGTGTTCTTCTCGGCCTACGACCGCACGCACGGCACCGAGCTGTGGTCGAGCGATGGCACCGCTGCCGGAACCCAGATGGTCAAGGACCTCTCTCCCGGCCCATCGAGCGGCGGGGCGTTCTACAACACTCGGCTCGGTAACCGCATCCTGTTCACGGGGACGACACCAGCGACCGGGACCGAGCTGTTCATAACCGACGGAACGGCCGCCGGCACGAAGCTGCTCAAGGACCTCATGCCCGGGCCTGACAGCTCGGATCCGGCCGATCTGCAGCGAATCGGCGACAAGGTCTACTTCGGGGCGGACTCCGGCCTTGGATACGAGATACACGTGACCGACGGCACGGCGGCCGGCACACGACAGTTCGCCGATTTCAACCCGGGCCCCGGCAACGGGTACGGCTACATCGACTCGCGCGTCGGCTTGCCGAATGGAACGATCCTCCAGGCGTGCTACTCGGACCCGACGGGCTACGAGTTGGGGATCACCGACGGCACGAAGGCCGGTACGAAGATCCTCGATCTCTACCCGGGTCGCGCGTCGAGCGATCCCCGCTTCTTGACCGTGTTCAAGGGCAAGGTCTATTTCTCCGCGAACACCGGGCAGGGCTACGAGCTACACGTGACCGATGGGACTGCCGCCCGCACGAAGATGGTCGTCGACCTCGTACCCGGCCTCCGAAGCTCGTATTGGTACGACCTGACGAGCGATGGATCGCTGCTCTATGGTTACGTGGACTCGCCGCGCTACGGTACCGATCTGTGGGCCAGCGACGGCACGGCCGCCGGAACCAGGCTCCTGGCCGACATCGTGCCCGGCCCAGCCGGCGTGGTGGCGCGATACCATGCCCCGGTCGGCAGCCGTCACGTCTACTTTCGGGCGGAGACCTCCTCCATCGGAAAAGAGCTGTTCCGTTGGGATGGCCGCAGCGTGCGGTTCTGGGACGTCTGGCCCGGACCCAACGACGGCTCGCTGCACGTCGACCAGGCCGGAGGCGGCCACGCCGTCGCTACGAGCAACGGGTTCGTCTACTTCCGGGGCGACAACGGGCAAGTCGGGACCGAACTGTTCCGGCTCAAGAACGGCGCAACAGCGACCAACAGCTACCCGGACTGCGGCACGATCACGCTGACCGGCACCGATCCGCAGATCAACACGACGGCCACGCTCGACTTGTCGAACCCGAATCGCAACCCGATCACCGTGCTGCTCCTGGGCCTCGTTTCGCCGACTCCGATCCCGCTCTCGGGCAGCACCTGCCCGTTCTTCATCGACCTCAAGGCGTTCGCGGTCATGGGCACCTCGGTCAAGGCGAGCCACACGTTCTCGTTCGCGATCCCGAACAGCACCGCTCTCGAAGGCAAGAACCTCGTGTTCCAAGCGGTCGACCTCCGTGGCCTGCCGAAGCTCGATGCGTCGAACCCGTTGCAATGGACGCTCAGCTCGCTGTGATCGCCTCGAGCTACACGGCACTAGTTCAGCGGCGGGAGCTTCTGCTCCTCGAGCCGAACCGACAGATGCCCGCGCGGTGGCGTCAGACCATGCCGCGGGTGGTTGTAGCGCAGGAAGCTGCCCTTCTGCTTGGGAAGCGTCTCGGGCGGGTCGAAGCTCCAGTACTCCCACTCCATGCGATCGAGATCGGGGCCGAAGACATGCCAGTCGTAGTCGTGGACTCCGGCTTCGCGATAGCAGTTGACCAGGCCGAACATCGCGCCACGAAGGAACTGACTCACGCGCTTGGGTCTCTCGCCGCTGGACTCCTGCAACAGTGACTTCCTGTAGCGCGGGTTGGCGGCGTAGGACTTCGCGATGCCGTCGAGGATGATCGGCGCCAGCGCTCGTTTCGCTGCGGCGTCGTGCGCGTCGATGGTCGCTTGTCGGGCGACTCGTTTCGGCCGCGGAGCCCGCGGAAGCGGCTCCGCCCTGCCTCCTTGCAGGCGGACCATCGCCCGACCGAGCGCATCGCCAATCAGCATGTAGGTCTCGGCGTTCCGGTTGTAGTGATAGTCCTGGCTCCTCGGTGATTCGTCGACCTCGCGCCAGAAGTCGCGTGTGTCGACAGAGGCGACGTTGCCGGCAACTCGGGATGCTTCGTCGCATCACCGACCGCCATCTGCGCGTTCAGGATCCGGACGAACTTGTCGGCCATGTGGTGCCCGCCGAACCCGACAGTCGCGACCACCGTGGGCAGCTTCGGCACGTCGAACTCCGCGCGCACGTCTTGGATCAGATTCACGAGGTTCGTCTCGTACTCCGCGATCGACTCCTCCGTTCCACTGTCTTTGTGGCCCTGGAACCAGACGAAGCCAGCGATCTCGTATCCCTGTCCCCTGTAGCCCGGTACGACCTTGTCGATGCTGTCGAGCGTCTTGCGCACGCCCTCGATCATCAACTTGTACTCGAGCGACTCCCACTTGTTGTCCGGGGCCTTGCGTCCGCTCGAGGGTGGACGGAAGTCGAACCCGAGCGAGCGATTGCCCATCGCCGTCTTGATCAGAAGCACCTGCTCCTCGTGGAACGTGCCGATCACGTATCCGAAGCCGAGCTCGGGTCCGATGGCGCTTCTCAATCCGGCCGTCGTTTACGGCTGGCCTGTGCGCTGATCCTATCGCCATCGTGGGTCTTCGCCATGCTGCCCATCGGATCATGAGCGCGGACGACGAACACCCGACCGAACAACTCGGGATCGTCGTGCGATGCGGCAACGGAAGGCAACGTTGGCAGCGGCGCAGAGGGCCCAAAAGATGTGTACCGAACTTTTGACTCGCACCCTAGAATGTCCGCACGTCGATCGAGAATCGGTGGCGATGTGCTCGCCGTAGGAGCTGTTCGGGGAACACGAGACGCGACATGAACGCCCGGAATCGTCACCGTCTCGTCAAGGAGATCTTTCTCGAGGCTTGCGAGCTCCAACCGGAGGCGCGAGACGAATACCTCGCGCGTGCGTGTCGAGACGACGTCTCGTTGCGGCCGCAGGTCGAGAGGCTTCTCGCCGCCGAACGGATTCAGCCCGAGTTCCTCGAGGACTCGCCGGTCCGAAGCGCCGAAGGCGTTTGCGAGCTGGCGCGAGAGCTTCCCGAGCGCGTCGGCTCGTTTCGCGTGATCGGTTTGCTCGGCTCGGGTGGAATGGGCGAAGTGTTCGAGGCCGAGCAGGACGATCCGTGCAGGCGCGTCGCGCTCAAGGTCCTGCGCCTCGGCTACGCGCTGCCGAAGCTGCTCGAGCGGTTCGAGTTCGAGAAGGACGTGCTCGCGCGCCTGCAACACCCTGGGATCGCTCAGATCTTCGAGGCCGGAACCGCCGAGCTCCGCGGTGTGAGGCAACCGTACTTCGCGATGGAGCTCGTGGCCGGCAAGCCGCTCAACGAGCATGCAGCAGAGATCGACCTCCACGCGCGGCTCGAGCTGTTCGTGCTTGTTTGCGACGCCGTGCAGCACGCCCATCAGAAGGGTGTCGTCCACCGCGACCTGAAGCCCGCGAACATCCTCGTCACCTCCGATGGACAGCCGAAGGTCCTCGACTTCGGCATTGCGCGCGCAGCGGATGCCGAGGTCCAGCTGACGACGTTCGGCACCGATGTATCCCAGATCATCGGGACGCTACCGTACATGAGTCCTGAACAGGCTTCGGCTCCGGAGGACATCGACGCACGATCGGATGTCTATGGGCTCGGCGTGATCCTCTACGAGCTCATGACCGGGCAACTTCCCTACGACCTGTGCAACACCTCGCTTCCCGCGGCTGTTCGGATCATCTGCGAGCGCGAGCCGAAGCCGATCAGCACGACCAAGAGGCACCTGCGCGGTGATCTCGAGACGATCGCGGGCAAGGCGCTCGCCAAGGGAAGGGAGCACCGCTACGTGTCCGCGGACGCGCTCGCGGCCGACGTGCGCAGGTATCTGCGCGACGAGCCGATCGAGGCACGTCCCGCGAGCCGGCTCTACAAGCTCGCGAAGTTCACCCGCCGCAACAAGCTGCTCGTCACATCGGCGCTGCTGCTGTTCTGTTCTCTGGTGGCAGGGATCTGGCTCGCGACGAACCTCGCGCTGCGTGAGTCAGCAAAGCGACTCGAAACCGAGCGGCGCACATACCGCAGGACGATCGCAGCCGTAGCGAACGGGGTTCGTATCGGCAAGATCGAGGAAGCGGGCGCCGCGCTCGCCGCGCTCGCCGCGACCGGTACCGCGTACCGCGACTGGGAGTGGGACTACTGGCACGCGCGGCTCGACCAGCCGACGCGTGTGTTCAATGACCTGGACGTCGACGTGCCACCGACCTACCTCGCATTCGCCGGCGGGCAGGAAGAGCTGGTCCTCATCGACGTTCGAAGCGACGCGCGCGTCTACGACGTCAGGACCGGCCATCACGAGTCCCACAGCTTCGAACTTCCGGGAGAACTCGCGGGCCCCCGTAGCGCAGTCGCACTCAGCCACGATGGCCGTCTATGCCTCACCATGACGAAGGTGTTCGAGCATGGCGCGGCGAAGGAGATCGCGATCCTGTGGGAAACGCGGTCGGGCCGGATCGTGCAGCGTTTCGGCGAGGCCGGCCCGGAATGTCCCAACTCGGGCTGGGCTACAATCTCGAAAGGGGGCCAGTACGTCACGGTTCCGGCGGGTAACGGAACGTTGCTCTACGAGACCGAGTCCGGACAGCCCAAGCATCGCTTCCCTGGCGCGAAGGTGTGCGGCTTCGACCGGCAAGGCGAGTGGCTCGCCGTGGCCCGCCACGGTGAGGTTCAGATCTGGGACGTCGCGGAAGGAAAGCCGGTGCGCGACGTCATGTTCTGCGGGCGATCCGTCGACGAGCTCGCGTTCAGCCCCGATCGCACGCGACTCGTGACGAGCTTCGGTTCGAAGATCTGCGTATGGCTGGTCGAGAACGGCGAGCTGCTGAGAACGATCAACGCAACCGGCCACCCGGTCTACAACCTCGTGTTCGGCAATGGCGGTGCGGCGTTGCTTGCCACCTCCAACGGTGCCATCGAGATGTGGAATCCTGCCAGCGGAGAGTTGATGCGCACGTTTCCCGCGTACGTGCGCTACGGCGCGGTGTCTTGCTTCAGCCCGAACGGTCGCCTCCTCGCGACGGGGCACAGTCAGAAGCATCAGCAACTGGGCGATGACGTCATCAAGAACTGCGGCTTCAGGATCTGGGATCTGGCCGAGACGTCGGCGCTCGTGCTGCGCGGGCACGAGAGCTATGTCTACCCGGTGTCGATCAGCCGCGACGGCGCGTACATCGCGTCGGGCTCGTTCAACGGCGAGGTACGGCTGTGGGACGTCGATACCAGCCGGGAAGTGCGCCGGTTGAGGAACGCCGACGACTCAGTCATCTACTCGCTCGCCTTCGACCCGCGCGGGAAGCGCCTGGTTTCCGCGGGCAGATCAACGCAGATCTGGGACCTCGAGACTGGGGCGATGACTCGCGCCCTGAAGATCAGCTCCCAAGCCGTCGCCTACAGTCCGGATGGGTCCCTGCTCGTCATCGGCCAACCCGGTAGACTTCACGTCCGCGACGGGCGAACGCTCGAGCACTTGGCCGACTTCGACACGCTGAGTGGGGTCGTCGCGTTCTCGCCACGCGGCGACGTGTTCGCGACCGGTCGCAAAGGATGCACGTCGATCACGGTCTGGCGAGCCGGTTCGCTCGAGCCTGCGTACGAGCTCTCGGGCGAATCGGGCATCG
>Ga0210086_1001518_pt1 | contig 11821 bp, 14 predicted proteins | sample China_Galinas_PW_3_FD_184867 | JGI IMG/M metagenome (GOLD analysis project Ga0210086, IMG submission 184867) | Wetland microbial communities from San Francisco Bay, California, USA, that impact long-term carbon sequestration - China_Galinas_PWB_D2... | ecosystem: Environmental > Aquatic > Marine... | reverse complement strand
GTCGTCTCCCATGCTCGGGTGGACAGGCCAAGTGCCCCGAGCAGAGCCGCCAGCCTGTCCGAGCCGATCGCCATGCGGCCCCGTTCGTAGGCGCTGATGGTCGCCTTGTTGATGCCGGACAGCTCAGAGAGACGGCGCTGGGTCATCTGCCGGTAGGTCCGCAGAATTGCCAGGGTTCGGGCGGTGGTCTCGCGCTCGTTCATCGGTGCTCCCGGCTCAACGGTCCCGGCCGTCTTGGAACGGCGCCCGGAGCAGCCGCAAGAGGTCCAGCGCCGCTTGCTCAACATCCCGGCCGACGGTTTCGGCGAAGAGGTCGAGGTCGGCAGCGGTGACCGGTTCGTCGGCACCCCGTTCCGCCTGCGTGAAGAAGTCGAGCCACCGGATGTGCCGGACCGTCGCCTCCCACGCCCGCTCCGGTATCCCGAGCCCGGCCAGCAGTGCGGTGAGATTGTCGGACCCCATGGAGCGCCGACCCCGCTCGTAGGCGCTGATCGTCGCGTTGTGGACTCCGGACAGCTCGGCCAGGCCCTTCTGGGTCAGGCCCCGGTACTCCCGGAGCGTCCGGAGCGCGAAGGCGGCACGGGCACGGTCCCTTCTGGTCGGGGCCAGCCGGTCGGCTGCGGCCGCCGGGTCTCGATCTCTGGACATGCCCCACCACTACGGGGTCCGCCGGCTAGGAGTCAACCAGCGGCAGAGGGCAGAACGGGTGGTGATGTCGAGGAGGTGGAGAGGAAGGGGTCCAGCCGGCGGGAGGGGTCGGGACCGGCGGGAGAGGCCCGGGCCGGGGGCGGTCACCGCTTGGGCGACACGTCCCCTGGCCCCTGGGTCGTGGTCATGCGGTGGCGGCGGCCTTCGGCTTGGCGGTCCGGGCGGACTTCGTCTTGGTGGTCTGATCCGCGCCCTTGGTCGACTTCCCCGGGTCGGAGTCGGAGGCACCAACCCCCTCGGGCAGGTGGAACCCCACCATGCCGTCGCCGAACGCCTCGGCCGTGAACCGCTGGGCTTTCTCGAGCTTCAGGTCGTGGTGGCCGAGGAACCGCCGGCCGTCCACCAGGCTCGACCCGTTCGCCTGCGCGCGGAGCCGGTAGTGGCCCTTGGTCTCCTCGGTCGCGGCACGTAGGGCCACGGCCCCGGTCTTGGGGTCGAACCCGAACTGCACGTGGGTCACTCCATCGCCCAGCAGAGCCACAGCCGCGCTGGTCAGCACCATCTGTCCACTCCGGCGGATGGTGATCTGGGGGGCCTTGGTCTCGGTCCGGGCACCTTCGAAGAAGTCGAATCCGTTGCTGGTCATCTTGAACCTCCTGGTCGGGTCATCGGTGGGGGCATCAGTGCCCCGGCGATCTCGATGGCCCTAGGAGTACGGAGGAAACCAGCGACTCGTCAACCAGTTCGACGAGGAAATCATGGGACAATCTGCGGTGGTGCTGAGGTGCCGCCGCAAGAGGTCACGGACCGGGTTCCGAGAGAACAGCCGGGAGACGCCTTCGCGGTTCTGGTCGAGGTGTGGCGTAGGACGAGCAGGCCGGCTGGTCCCACGTCGGCGCTGCGGCACCGGTTTCTTCTCGCTAGACCGCCGCCCTGAAGGAGCACTCAAGGTTCAAGGACCAGGAGCATCAGCCAGCGCCAGAGGGACCTGGCTTTCGTTCATCCTCCAACGCTTCAGCAACGCGGTACGCGAACGAAAGAATCTCGTCTGCGATTTCCACGGCCTCAGCGTCGGTCATGTGCCCGATCGTCGCCTGCACCCGTCCGTCAGCAGGATTCGAAACTGTGGGCCACTCGTGAGTAACACGGTCGAGAAGCGCGACGTAGTCGTCACGCAGTTCCTCGGGGAGGTCGCGTTCCGTCTGAATATAGGAGAGATGAACGGCTATGGCCTCGATCAAACGCGGCTTGATCGGGCCAGGAGCTATAGCGAGAGTACGAATTGCAGCTGAGAACTTTTCGTCAGCGTAGGCCAATGCCATGGTAGTGCCTCAGTTCGCGGTCTTGGGTCTGTCAGCGTCCTCTTTTCGGTAGGTCGCGCTACGAGAGGATAGCAGACTCTTGGAAAAGGGGCCATCACCGTTGTTGTCCTCCGAGTTCGCTGGTATCTAGAGCGATCCGGCTAAGCAAGGAGATCGCAATGGCGGTCCACAATTCGTACGCCCATCAACCTCTCAGCGTGACTCGTCGTCTGTCACCCGCGACACCCGCTCCAGCGACTCCACCACCTTCCGCAGATCCTCTCCCACGTTCTCGACCGCCTTCCCCACCTCCGTCGTGAGGTCCCACTCCATCTTGCGTTCGAACATCGCATCCTCGTCCACCGAACGCGGCACCACCGCCCACGCCCGCCGCAGCCGGTCCTCGAGTGCCAGCAGCTGTTCGGCGATGTCCCTCAAGTCTGCCTGGGATTCGGCCGGAGTCACGGGTTCGCCGCCCTGGTGCGTACTTCTCGCTGCCGTGCCGCACCCGGCCGATACTCGTTCGCCTCGGCCGGGACAGAGGCCGTGGAGAACTGGTGAGGGAATCTCACGGGGCCGAGCGTAGGTACGCGGCTCGGGTCAGATCCCCCGAGGTCAGCGCTGGAGAGCCCGCCGGATGCACGCGGCGAGATCGATCTCCTCGAGCGGGCCGTCCGGGGTCGGGATAGGAGTCTGCTGATTCAGGCGGCCGATGCCCTCCCCGGCGTCTCGGTCGCTGGTGTAGGTGACGCCGGTCCATGATTGCCGGATGAGTCGACCCCCGCCGGCTTCGACCCAGACCTGTCCGATCGTTCCGTCAGGGCGGCGGGCGATTCCGTAGTAGCTAGGCATGGCCCAGAAGTACGGCGGATCGCGGCCGTTGGTCAACCACGGGAGCGGCGGGATGAGGCGGTCGATTCGTGTCCCCCGTAGCTTGCAGCCGCCGTGGTGACGCCCCGGACCTGGACCGCCGGCGAAGGGTCGACGAGGGACCAGAGGGGTAGGGGGCCGAAAACAAGAGACCCAAGGCCGCCAGCCAGGGACGCGGTGAGTTTTCGCGGAGACCAACCCCAGGAGCGCACCCCGCGGGCAGAGGTCCGCCACAGCTCATACTCGGACTCACCCCGTCGCTGACCACCAGGCCCACGCTGATACCCGGCCAGCAGCGCGGCGGTCACCACCTGACTGAAGTCGTCCACCACGTCCTCGATCTCGATCGGAAGGCGGACCAAGACGCCCCAGAGGATACGGATTCACGATTCGGTGGGCGCTCAGCGTGCCGCCTCCTTCTCTTCCTGGATCATGCGGACGATGACGGCGAGCGCTTCTAGCGCGGCCTCGGCTCGGCCCGGGTCGCGGATCTCGTCGGCGATCGGTCCGAGGATGGCATGGGCGCCGTAGACGACTCGGCGGACGGGATCGACCGTCGTATGCGGGCTCCCGAGAGCTTCGATCTGCGCCCTCAGTTCCTCGACGGCGGCTTGTCGTTCTTCCGCACCCATCGAGGAGCGCGGGTCATCGGTTGGGCGGACGGATCTCGTGTGGTTGGACATGGAGGCTTGCTCTCCTGTTCGGCTAGGCCCGGCGGGTCGCAGCCGGCTTCCTTTCGCCGTCCGGTTCCGCCACCTCTCGGAGCCGTGCCCGGTCCTTCGCCTCCTGCTCCTGCCGGGCCGGTCCCTTGGTGATCTTGGCGCCCTTGACGAGGAAGTCTCTGAGGCACGCCCCGCCCTCGATCTCCTCGCGCAACCACACCGGCATGAACCCGGTGCCCGCCCAGGTGAGGTCTGGTTCGTCGGGGTGACGGTACTTCGGCTTGCGACGCCGAATCCGGCGACGGAACGGTCGGGCAGAGGGTGAAGGCCTCGAATCGACCACCCGCCCCTCCCGGAACGAGTAGTACGACGGCGGCTCACCCAGCACGATGAAGTCGAACAGCGACACCCCGACGACATCGCCTGCTTCACGGAACCGCCGGGCGAAGCTCCGGTCCTCCGGGCTCGGCGTTGGGTCCCCGCTGGGATGGCCATGAAACAGGGCCAGACGCGCGGCATTGACCGCCAGGGCCATGACGAGCAGCGGCCGCGGCTCCACCTTGCAGCACGAGATCGTCCCCCGGAAAGGGATCGCATGCCCGATTGGGTGATTCCGGACGGTCAGGAAGAGCGCACCGAGGCACTCCGCGGGTTCGTCCTGGAGGAGCAGGTGGAGGTAAGGGACCACCGCCGCTGGACTGTCCACGGTGCGGTCGCCGGTGTAGGGCGCCTCGGGTGGGTGTCGAACCAGGGCCAGAGAAAACCGGGAGTACGCGCACCCGGGATCGATCGGGGTCACCGTTGCGTTGGTGGTCGCCGCTTCGGTTGCGCGGGTTGGCGAATCGAGGCGGATGGGCTCCTGGAGGGGGCGGTCGGGTTGGTCCATTGCCCGCTACTCCGTGCCTGGGTCCGCATCGTTCGCTTCTTGGGCCAGAGCCTCGTCGGCCCTGTCGAGACTTCGGCGCATGTCGAGCACCAGCCGGGCCAACTGACCCGCCCATCGGCCGGCGTCCACGGCGAGGGCGTCTGAGACCTCGTCCAGCTCGGCGGCGGTTCGGTCGCCCGCCACCTCATCCAGGTAGGTCACGAGGTGGTCCAGGTCCTCACTCGCCGCCTGGAGCTCGCCCCAGGTGATCGGGGTATCGCCCTTCGGCCCCCATGCGCCGGCCTCGTTCTGGAGATCACAAAGGGCGTCACCGACTACGCGGAAGGCGGTGATCACCTCCAGGCGGTGGAACCGCCAGAGGAAGGTCGTGCGGAAGGCCTGCTGCTCTGGGGGCGGCGGCGGGTCTTCGGGGAGGTTGCGGGTGCTCTCCTGCCGGTCTCCTGGGATGCTGGTGTCGACTGGCTGGTTGGGGGCTGGGGTGCCTTGGACCCCAGGGGAGCCAGATTCAGGTGGACGGGGAGTCTGCTTGGGGCTGTAGCTGTCGGACATCGTGTGCCTCCATTGAGAACCAGCCCGACCAGCAGGGCCGGGCCAGGGAGGCTGGTGGCTACAGAGGAACGAGGGCGGTTGTCAACGGAGGAAAGAGGTTGAGGCCAGTTCCAATGGAGGTGGTCTACCGGCAAGTACTCTAGGCATGACATGCAGGTGACATCCACCTTGGGCCGCAAGTCCTTGACTCTCCGTCATCTACCTCGCGCCAAGAGATTCCTGCTCTACAAGATCGCGACGGAATCCGCGTTGGCACCAATGCGCACCGCATTCTCCTCATCCCAGGCCTTGACGCTGCGGAGCCGATTATCTGCCCGGTAGCGATCAGTCGTCCGGTTGCTGGACAGACTCGTGGGACCTGCGGAACCGGTGGCGTCCATCTGTGCCTCTGGACACATTTCTCCTCTCTTGCAGGTCGCTCCTGCCACTGCTAAGCTAAGCGTGTTAGACAGTGAAGCCGGACCATGGACGCACCAGTTGGAATCTATCGCCTACGGGTGCCTCGTTAGCGAGCCCAAGAGTACCAGCAAGGTGTTTGACGTTCTCTTGCTACCAACGGGTAGATCTCCTGTAGCACCATGAACACGTTGCACACATACATATTCGGCTACCGGTTATCTCCTTCGTACGGATTCATTGCCGGCATAGTTGTTAGCCTTTCCCTCAACGCTTTCGTGACTGCACTTCTCAGCGTGAATATGCAAATATCTAGGGCCTTGGTCATTGTCGGCTCTGGAATTCTCTTAGTGGCTAGCTTCGGCTTCTATGGCGTCAATATGATCTTAGAGGGGGCACGCACAGCATGGGAAGCCGAGGGGGCTAACAGAGATCACCGAATGCACTATCATATAGAACGACGCCTCACGACGCTATGGCTAGCACTGGCTGTTGGAGTTCTCGGTCTAGCTGCCGGCGTGAAGTATGGATGCGGGAGAAGTTCCGCTGGCCTCGCCTCGACGATCTCGCCGCAGGATCGGTCACGTATCCGAACGCCGTACTCAGAACACTACAAGGGAACCTCGAAAACAACTTATCTGCCCTCCTAGCCGGTCCTGAGGGACGTGGAAAGTCGACCATTGCCGCCGTCCTTGGATTTCTCCGTACCAATCTTTCACAGCCCGTATGGGTCGCCGATTTTTCTGGTCACAGGGATACGGCTGATCAGGTAGCGGCAGCAATCAGGAACCGCGACCTGCCTGGTACCCTGTGGATCCTCGAGGACTGCCATGAAGCAGAACAACCTGACCTAGAGATACTTGTGGAGGCTACGCGGCGCGCTCGGCACTCTGAGTTCCTCTATTGTCTGAGAGCTGTTACCGAGAAGCAGGCCATTGCATGGTGGGGGGCAGTTGCACCCAAACAACAAGCCAAAGGAGTTGTGTTTTGCTCTCCAGATACACGGCTAATCCGCTCCATCGCCAGGTCGCTCCAAGTTGACACGAATGGCAACGTGCAGCCGAACGAACTGACCGAAGCCGACGCTCTCTGGCTCCGAAATCAGTGCGGAGGTAACCTGAGGATCATCGGGGCTCTGCTGGCTTCATGGCAGCCTTCGACACAAAGCATTAGGGACCTAACCTTCTCATCCCTCTATGAGCATATTCTCGAGCAGAGACTTCGCCCCCTACTTTCAGAGGCGCCGCTCCTGAAAGCCTACATTGACTCCTGCGCGATGTTCCAGTTCAACATTTCCATTTGGAGTGGCTCTATGGCCCCGTCATCCCTGGCAAGATTGAAGAGCCTCGGCTACATCGGAGAGCCAGTTAACGGTACCATCGTGCTTCCTCATGCGTCTGATGCGCGCCTTTCGCTTGAGGCCTTCGCACACAGCCGCCGAGAGCGGCCCCAAGCTCTAACCTCCCGACTGTTGCTCACATACTTTGAGAATGGGCCGCCACTCTGGTATTCTCTACGCTTTCTAACGGGCGTTTCATATGGCATTGAGAGCGGGCGACTTCTAAAGACACCCGACTTCATGAATCGCCTCTGGAGTTTGGTTCAGGATAGACGACATCCAAAAATTGCCCAGGCCTATATCGAGGCCGTGTCCCCTTCCAGAGACGACCTCAGGCGTCAGTTTGACTCCGACAGGAGCCGTCTCAAAGAGATCCTCCTGGCAGATGACATGACTTCCGCTCGAGCTTTGGTTGCGAGCGCCAAGAGAGTTGACAATCAACTGGCTCGATCACTGTGGGCTCTGCTCGATCGAGATGACAAGGTCCGACTCAACTCTCGTTGTCGACTGGGTAGTTTCGCGAAGACCCTCTGGCACTACACGCACGACCGCAGGTCAAGGGCATTCGCCCGGGCCATTCTGGTTCATGCATTCAAGCAGGACGAAGCTGCCTTCCACGACAAAATACGGCTAGGCGCGGTGAGTTCGGCTGGAAGACTGGCAAAAGTGGTGTACGATGTTGATGAGCAGCTCGCACCGCGTGTCATCGAAGCGATCGCGGAACACGTCACGCTCCAGAGTGACGCTACTAGCGAAGACATCAGTCTCCTTCTCTCGCACGTGAAGCGAAACGAACGAGCATACGGCCGTCTGCTCACTCGCGTGATTCTTGAATGTGATCCCGCTGAGTTGCTGGCTCTTGAGCCTCGCGAGCGGTTTAGCTATTTGCTTGGATATCTAGCGACCGGTTGGGAAACTCTTACGGACGAACTCCGAGCGCGAGCACTGGTCTTCTTTCAGACGTTCAGCGCAGAGACCGACGCCCAGATGATCAAGTCAATGCCTTCACGGAATCTGGCATTGACCATTTGGAACTTTCTTAGGGTTGGGGTTAGCCCGAAACCTTGGATTGAGGGGACTCTCGATGCAATCGAAGAGAGGTCTCGAAAGATGCAGGTAGAGGAGGTCTTCTTCCTGTTGTGGAACCTCGTCCAGGTTGGAGATGAAGCAGTGGCTGTCATTGCTGGCAGCGCACTCCGTTTACTAGAGGAAGGCTCATCGGCCTCGGCTCCTATGTTGCCTCTTCTTGCCCTCGCCGGTCTCCTGACGCATCTTGGATACCCCGTGAAAGTGCACGAGCTGGGCTCTAGCGAAAGGCAGGAGTTGGCTACGGAACTGAAGACAGTAGAAACTGCCGCTCTGCTTGTGTTCGCTCTGCTAGGGCTTAGGAGGTGCGACCCACTAGCGTTCACATATATGAGGGAAGACCTGAGACATGAAGACGGGGGAATGGAGGGTCGCGCAGGCAACCTGATCTCAAGGAATCCCGTGGCGCAGTCAAGGGCAAGGCTCGATGAAGTCTTGGCGTACATCGTTTCAGTCTGACCCCCCCGGATTCATGCCGCTGTGAATAGTAGGTCAACTTCAGGCTAGCCCCTCAGACCTTTAGGATTCGATCGGGAGTTTCGAAACCAGGCAGCCTACTAGGTTCCATTGTGGAACCTTAGCGTCTATACTCGCCGTAGCGAAGCTACCTGGGGACAAACGAGCGGCAGGTGAGAGCTCCGAATGTCGGGCGCTGAGGTTGGGGATTGCTAACTAATGACCAAGAGGCCACCTAAGTCCTCCAACTCTCCCGGAGAGAGACCTGACGAGTGCTCTCTTCCTGGGCGCGTCCCGAGTGCGGCGCTGCCCGAGATGGTGACACCGCAACCCGAGCACGAAACTGAGGATATTCGCCGCTATGTGGAGGGACAAGCACGGGGCGAGACGGTCGTCCACCTGGAAAAGGTTAAGAGTGAATCGGTCCAAGGCAGGCGAATGGATGTCTGGGATGTCCATACCGACAAGAGCCGCTGGTGGGTCATTACAAACCTTACCAATCTCTACCCGCAGGACCATTTCCCTAGTCTCGACTACACGTTATCCTTCCATGTTGGACTGATGGCTCGACTCGCCGAACGCGACAGCCCTGGACTCGATCCGAACAAAGAACGAATCGCAGCTGCCTGGCGCCGCCTCGACCAGGCACAAGATGCGCTCGATCTTGCTGATGAGGCAGAGGAATTCCAAGCTGTAGGAATGCGTTGCCGTGAAGCTCTCTTAGCCTTTATTAGAGCAGTAGTGGATCGTTCTTTCGTAGCACCAACTGAGGACCCACCCAAAGCTGGCGACTTCACCCGTTGGGCGGAGATCATGGCGCAACAGATTGCTCAGGGCCGAAGCGCCGAAGCCGTTCGTGGCTTCTTGAAATCGACGGCAAAGGCAACGTGGAAGTTGGTGTCTTGGTTGACGCATGCTCAGAACGCTGTTCGCCACGACGCAGACCTAGCCGTTGGGGCAACCGAAACTGTGCTTGGTGCTTTCACCGCAGCGCTCATGCGTCATGAAAGCGGAGAACCTGACCGCTGCCCGAACTGCGGGTCATACAGGCTGGCCTCGTGGTTCCGACCCGAGCTTGGCATCGATCCACCGTACATTACGGTGTGCGGGAACTGTAAGTGGACCCAACCAGAGATCGAGCCGATCAAGGAATAGGTGACTTCTCCGCGTCTCGGCGTGTAACAGGGCATGGTTCGCTCCTCCGTAGGGTGAGGGCCACGCGCCCGGCGCAGGGGCCAGGTTCAGGGATTCCAGTGGCCGCGTAGGATCGAGCCCGGATGTTAACCCCTAGGTGTATGGCCTGCTAAGGCTCTCCGATCGCAACGGTGTCATCGAGGAAGATCTCCATCCTGTCAACTTGATATATTCTCCCCGAGAGTGTGATAGTGTCCCCGACGTTCCACCTTGCCACGTTCTCTAACTCATCCTCTCGGAGATACGCGCTAACCTGCGGCTCGCTGAGCGGCGCATCCAGCATCACATAGCCAATGCGTTCGTAATTGGATGTACGACTGATATTTCTAATTCTGCCGGATACCATGTACCTTCTTCCAAGGTAGTGGGCTGTTGCAGATTCACGTTGAATATTGGTAAGGCCCCATAGAGGGCCGACGATCTCCGCGACAGTTGCCACCTCATAGTCTTTGCTCTCATCGGCCGGTGCTCGAACCTGGCGGCCTGACTTGATGTGCGCTTCATTTGAATCAAGGTTTAGGGGGTTCTCCTCTATACCACGGACATGACGCCCAGATCTCGGAACCACCCCTCCGCTGTCATCGTTGGCCGACCGACTGGCTTCGTTGGTCTCGCTGAGATCCGACCTCTCAGGCTCCCTTACTTCCCCATTTAGAGCCAGCGTAGGATGACTGGGCACACGCACCCCTGGGAAGGCTCTGGAAGCTATCCAGCTCACGCCGATGAGAGCGACGAAGACTAGGACTCTGGCTTTCCAAGTCCAGCCTATGAAGGACGGCCACCATTGACGATAGAACGCGCCAGAGATCAGCGTTAAGGTTAGGAAGAGCCAAATCCACGATCCCAGTGGCAACAGGGGCTCTAAGAAGAAGCTCATGCACATCCCCGCCACCGCAAGACACGCCGTGGCCACAACGCGCTCCCCTGTATTGACGCGGCGACCGGAATCCTCGGATTGCTTCATCAGGGATAGGCTACCTTGCACTTCTCGTCAGGTGCAACTTCCGGTGCCGACGGAGACGTGGGGGCCTGAGCTGTAGCTGGGCGACTGCGGCTGTGAAATGGAGAAGATTGGAGGCCCCGAGAGGCACCTGGAAAGCGACTTCGTGGGACCGGTCCCGTTCAGAGGAGAACTTGAACACCGGCTCGCAGTGCTAAGGAAGTACGGAGTGTTCGCCCGACGGTACGAGATACAGGAGCTGCCGGCTCTGGAGGGCCGACCTTCTGACCTCCGATCAGAAGGTTGGGTCTTGAACTACCCAATCTCCCGGCCACCGCCTTCGAAATCCGCCCCAGAAATGAGACCGCCTGAGACGCCCTGGTACACTCCTGTTTTGAAGCGAAGCGAAAATGCAGCTCGGGCTATGACTTCGAAGTCCCCACCCCTCAGTCACTTACGAGCACACCCCTCCTCAACCACCCCCTACCGCGTGCTCAGCTGCAACGATAGAGCAACTGCCACTCTCCCGGCCGACCCATAGCCGGAGATCTATTTGTTCTAACTGTCTGTGGGAAAAGGAGTTGGAGTGGTGCGCCCAGGAGGATTCGAACCCCCAACCTTCTGATCCGTAGCCAGGTGTCCCGCTAAACTAGCTGCACAGCGAGCACGGTCGGTTGTTCGAGCAGTTGGCTGACCGGGTGCGGATCGGATGCACACGTGCGGAGGTCTGCTTGCCCCGGCTGTGTAGATCGGTAACAGAACTCCTGCTATCCTCCTCGTGCCTGGTGAAGGAGAGCTACCGATGGCGTGGAACCCGCGCTGGACCGATGTCAACGCTTTCAACACCCCGCACAGGCTGCCCTCAGAGCGAGAGGTGTGGGTCTGGGGTCCATGCATCCCTGTGACCCGCGCGACCTACCGAGAGACTGAAGGCTGCATCGTCACAGACGATGGCGAAGCGATCGCCCACCAGAACGTCACACACTTCGACGATGACCACCCGGCGGATCGACCGCCGCCGGCACCTGAGGTCGATCCGAAGTGCTGGGATGGCTGGATCTACTACTGGAAGGGTCAAGCGCCATGCAGGATCGAGTTGGGCATCTTCCAGGTCGAACTCGAAGATGGAGAACCCCTGACCCTCCACCGGCACGCGGACGGCTTCAGGTGGCCAGGCGGGAGACTCTTCCGGTCTTTTGAGGGCGAATTCCGTCGCCTACGAAGAGTCGGGGGCTTGCCTGGTTGATCCGCCGGCGAGTGTCTCTTGGTGGCGACGCGGCCGTTCAGGCACCACACATCAGCCGGTCGCGCGGCGTGTACTGGCACATCGCTGCCGTTTCGCCGCATCGTGCCTTCGGCAGCCTCGGGGTAAGTCCTCGCCCCGCCCCACCTGGACAGGGGCCGGGAGCTGAGGTAGCCGGCCTTGCGGCGGGCGCTCAGCTCATCAGATCGTGCGGCAGGGTCACGGTTCCGGGCTGCTCGAGGCCGGCGGTG
>Ga0210086_1001516_pt1 | contig 11848 bp, 14 predicted proteins | sample China_Galinas_PW_3_FD_184867 | JGI IMG/M metagenome (GOLD analysis project Ga0210086, IMG submission 184867) | Wetland microbial communities from San Francisco Bay, California, USA, that impact long-term carbon sequestration - China_Galinas_PWB_D2... | ecosystem: Environmental > Aquatic > Marine... | reverse complement strand
CCGCCTCGGCGATCAGGCTTTCATTTGCGATCGGGGCCATCAGCAAAGATCGTAGCCCGCGTCATAGACGACTGCGAAGCTTGACCTGGCCTCGTCGCCTGCTGATAAAGAAAAGGGTCCCAATGGGACCCGATTCCAATTACCTCCCAAGGGAAGGCGGACGACAACAACATACACTTCCGGTCTAGCGTCTTCTGGACCGCCGTGCGCCACTGGTGCGCCCAGTCAAACACCGGAATAGCCGGATTCAGCCGGTTGCAGCCGGACTGGAGTTGGCCGTTTTCCGCTCTGCGATGCGGGCTCTGGACAGCTTGAGGGGCTTGTGCCCTTTACGGGGCGTGATGGTTCGACTCCATTCAGCCGCATCGAAATCGCTGAAAATCGACGTCTTTACTACTCAACATCCCGGCCCCGCCGGAGGGCCGCGCGCTGCAGCAGGCGATGTCGCCCAGCAGCTGAGCCGCTGTTCAGCTGCTGGGGCCGCCGACGTCGTTTTCCTCGCCGCCGGGACCCTCTGGCTTGGTTCCCCCCGCCGGCGAGTTCTCGACCAGGAACTTGACCAGCTCTTCGAGTTCCTCATTCGGGATCGTCTGGCCGTAGTTCTGCGGCATCACGTTGGCCGAGAAGCCTTCGGCGATCTCGGCGTTCGGCTTGACGATCATCTCTTCGACCCCCGCGGCGTCGTCGTCTGGGGCGAGGTATTCGTTCAGGTTGGGACCGATGGTTCCAGTCGCGTTGGCCGCCTTGAAGGTATGGCAGCTGCCGCAGCCGTTGCTCGCGAAGACCTGGGCGCCCTCTTCAGCCTGGGTATTGCTCCCGGTTGCCTCACCGCCGCTTTCCTGGCTCGTGGAGGTGACAGCGACGGTTTCGACCTTTGGCGAGGCGCCGAGATCGCCGATCAGCAGGCCCGTGACGAAGGCGATGGCCGCCACCACGACGAACGCCCAACCTTCGATGAGCAGGCCTTTCCAGCCGGACTTACGCATTACCCGTGATCCTATGCGATCGGCCCCCGGAAAACCCGCTCATTGAGCCAGGCTGGGTTTGGCGGGGGTAGATCACGGCTCTTGCGTTGGAGAAGCAATCAGCGCGTTCGGGCCGCCCCGCCTCGGCCGCCAGTCGGTGCGTCAGTCAGGTGATGCCCGGACTTCCTTGCGCTTGGGGGTGGCCATAACGCGAGAGGGTCACATGTCAGCCGGTTCTCTCGGCATCCGACTCGTGCACATCGAAGGGCGCCTCGCCCTCGTCGATGCCTACCAGGGCGATCAGGTGGCGGAGGTCCCGGTAGCTGCCTTCCTCGATGTGGATACGGGCGGTCAACTCCATAGCTGAATTCCCACGGAGTTTTGACGGCAGGGCGTCGCAACACCCCAGCGCTGAACCGTTGTGACTACCTACTGCTAAAGTAGCCACATGCGTGAGATCGGAGTCCGTGAGCTGAAGGCCAGCCTGAGCGCCGTCCTCCATTGGGTCGACGAGGGTGAGCAGATCCGTGTGACCCGCCGCGGACAAGCCGTCGCCGAGATCGTTCCGGCCGGCTCGCGGCGGCGCGACGAGGGCCTGCGCGCCCTGGTGGCCGAGGGCAGGGTCACGCCCGCCGCGCGCGCTCGACCGAAGCGAGCACCACGGCCGCTGGACACGGGACAATCGGCCTCGCAGATCGTCCTGGAAGAGCGCGACGCCGAGCGTTGATGCTCTACCTCGACGCGAGCGCGCTGGTCAAGCGCTACGTGAAGGAGGAGGGAAGCGACCTGCTCCTCCAGGCGATGGACGAGGCAAGCGCCTGGGCGATGTGCCGGATCGGCTTTGTGGAGACCTTCCGAGCCGTGGCGATGGCAGCAGGACGGCGGGCAGCCAAGAGGGTCGAAGCCGATTGGCTCTCCTTCGACGTGGTCGAGGTTGACGCGGCGCTCTCAGAGCGCGCGGCCCGACTGACGCTCGAGGCGGAGCTGCGCAGCCTCGACGCGCTCCACCTGGCATCGGCGCTCATGCTGCCGCAGCGAAACTTGACCGTCGCCACCTGGGACGCGCGACTGCACAGCGCAGCCCGCGAGCGCGGCCTACAGACGCTCCCGAGTGCGCTCGGTTAAGGGTTCAGCGGACGCTCAAGAGAGCTATCCGGGGGGGCCACTGCGTTTAGGGTACCCTAACTCGCGATGCAGACGCTGCTCGGATCGCTGCGCCGCCGCTGGCCGCTCTACGTCCTCGGGCTGTTGGGCGTCCTGCTCGCCTGGAGCGCGCTCGGCGCCTCGAGCGGGGTCCCCGATCCTACGGCCTCGACGGCGCGACTCAGCGACGGGGCGGTGGTGGTCGACAGCGGGCTGCTGGTCTTCCGCGAGGGACTGGAGACGATCCTCGTGCTCGCCGCGGTCACAGCCAGCATGGTCGGTGGCAACGCCGCCTACCGCCGGCCGATCGCGGGCGGCGCCCTGGCCGGCTTCGCGGCGACCGTCGCCACCTGGTTCCTCGCCGCCTGGGCGATCGGCCGGCTCGGCGCGGGAGGGCTCGCGCTTCAGGCCGCGACCGGCCTGCTCGCCGTCCTCGTCCTGCTCGTGGTCATGAACTGGTTCTTCCACAAGGTCTACTGGACCGGCTGGATCTCCAATCGCAACCGGCAGCGGCGCCGCATCCTCGACCGCGCCGGCGTCGACAGCCGGCGTGCCGTGCTGATCGGCCTTGTCGTGCTCGGCCTGACCTCGGTCTATCGCGAGGGCTTCGAGGTCGTCCTCTTCCTGCAGAACCTTCGCCTCGCCTACGGTGCCGGGATCGTCCTGGCGGGCGCCGGCATCGGCCTCGCGCTCACCCTGCTCGTCGGCGCCCTCACCTTCCTCGCCCACCGCAAGCTCCACTACAAGCGGCTGCTCGTCATCACCGGGGTCATGCTCGGCGTGGTGCTGATCGTCATGGTCGGCGAGAGCGTGCAGGAGATGCAGCTCGCCGGCTGGCTGCCGACGACGGCCCTGCCGTTGGCGATCCCCGGCTGGGTCGGGCTCTGGTTCGCCGTCTTCCCCACGCTCGAGGGGCTGCTGGCGCAGCTTCTCGCCGCCGGACTGGTGATCGGCTCCTACTACGGCGCCGAGTACGTGAAGGTGCGCCGGCCGCGGGCGCGCGGCGAGCGGGTCGCTGACCGCCCGGCCGAGCCGCCACCCCGCTGGGCGCCGGGGCCTGCTTCACGCCTGTCGGCGTGATTCGCCGCCCACACGAAAGCATCGACCGCGTCGCTCCAGACACCGCGATCGTCGTTCACTCGGCCGACGAACACCGTGCGACGATTCTCGCGTTTCTGCAGGCGGGCGCGATCTACCACGTGCGCAGCGGAACGGATGCGGCGGATCTCGTCCATCTGCTCCAGAGGGCGATGGACGCCCACCGCATTTGGTGCGGCGCCGACGGCGGCGGGGTGGCCGTTCGGGGCCGTGCCGTCTGATTCCCGTCCAAGTGAGTCAGGGGCGGGGTGAGCGGATTCAGCGGTCGCCCGTTCCTCCTCGCCGATACGGCCGGTCGGCGCGAGACCGCGAACTCCTGGTCGAGTTTGCCGGGACAGGGAGGGGACTACCATCGGTGGATCGCTCATTCGATGTTTCGGAAGCCCCCTACCCTGTGAAGGCGCTCTTGCGGTGATCAAGCGATGAACTACCTGCGACGCACCTCCACCCTTCGACTCCTCCTCATCGCCGTGGCCCTGACGCTGTTCGCGGCCGCGAGCGCGGCGATCGCCCTCGCCGCCACCGGAGGCGAGCCCACCCCGGCCCCGAAGCCGCTCGACGAAGCCGTCCACGATGCGCTCTCCGCCTCCCCGCCCGCAGGCGTCACCGCGCGGGTCCACTTCACCGACAACCTGATCGGGGAATCGGTGCTCGAAGGCGCCGACCCGCTGCTCGGCGGCGCCTCGGGCAGGCTCTGGGCCTCAGCCGATGGCCGGCTGCGGCTCGAGCTGCAGGCCGACGTCTCGAAGAGCAGCGGCGGCGACTTCCAGCTGCTGGTGGACAAGCGGAGCTTCACGATCTACGACCCGGGCACGGAAACCGTCTACCGGGGGACGCTGCCCCAGCATCACCCCGACGGGGAAGCCGGCAAGGAGGAACCGCCCTCGCTCGCGCAGGTCCGGGAAGCGATCGAAGAGGCGATGAGGCACGCCGACCTGAGCGGCGCGATCCCCTCCGACGTCGCCGGCCGCGCCGCCTACACCGTGCACGCCTCGCCGCGGCGAAATGGCGGCCTGCTCGGCGGCGCCGAGCTCGCCTGGGACGCGCTCAACGGCGCGCCGCTGCGCGCCGCCGTCTACGCCAAGGGCGAAAGCTCGCCGGTGCTCGAACTGAGCGTCACCGAAATCGGCTTCGGCCCGGTGCCCGCCTCGACCTTCGAAGTGGCCCCACCGCCCGGCGCCAAGGTCATCGACCTCAACCCGCCCGAAGGCGGCGGCGAAGGCCATGACTCCGCGGAACCGGTCAGCGGCCTGGAGGCGGTGCAGGCGAAGACCTCGTTCGAAGTCAGCGCCCCGCCGAGCCTTGCGGGCATGGCCCGCGACGGCGCGCGGCTGATCGCCGGCGGCGAAGACGCCGGGGCGCTGCTCACCTACGGCGAAGGACTGGGCGGGATCGCGGTGCTCGAGCTTCCGGCCGGCGAAGCGGGCTCCCGCGAAGGCGACGAAACGGGCGGGCTGCAGCTCCCGAGCGTGACGATCGAAGGGGCGACGCAGGCCCAGCAGCTGGAAACGCCGCTCGGCACGCTGATCCACTTCCGCCGCGGCGGCGTCGATTACACCGTCGTCGGCTCGGTCACGCCGTCGGTCGCCAAGGAAGCGGCGCAGGGCCTCTAGACGGTGGCCGAAGCGGCCCCGATCGAGGTCCGCGGCCTGGTCAAGCGCTACGGCGAGCTGATCGCCGTCGACAACGTCGACCTGACGGTCGAGGCCGGTGACGTGTTCGGCTACCTCGGGCCCAACGGCGCCGGCAAGACGACCTCGCTGCGGATGATGCTGGGCCTGATCCGGCCCGACGAGGGATCGGTGCGGCTTTTCGGGCGGGACCCGCAGCTCGGCGTCGCCGCGCTCGCGGGCGTCGCGGGCTTCGTCGAGGCGCCCGCCTTCTACCCCTACCTGAGCGGACGCGAGAACCTGCGCCTCTGCGCGGCGCTCGACGGCGGCGACGCCGCGGCGCGGATCGAGGAGGTGCTCGACGTGGTCGAGATGGCCGACCGGGCGAAGGACAGGGTCGGCGGCTACTCGCACGGGATGCGCCAGCGCCTCGGGATCGCCGCGGCGCTGCTGCGCCGCCCCCGCCTGCTGCTGCTCGACGAGCCGGCGACCGGCCTCGACCCGGGCGGGATGCGCGACATGCGCGAGCTGATTCGCGACCTCGCCGCCCGCGGGATCACCGTGCTGCTCTCCAGCCACCTGCTGTTCGAGGTCGAAGAGCTCTGCAACAGGGTCGCGATCGTGCGCCGGGGCAGCGTCGTCTACGAGGGCGCGCTGGCCGAGCTGCGCGACCGCGCCGGGGTCAGCTACCGCCTGCGGACCGGCGACGACGAGCGGGCGCGGAACGTCTGCGCCGCGCAGCCCGGCATCGAGGAGGTGAGGGACGCGCCCGGAGGCGGGCTGCTGTTCCGCGCCGCCGGCGAGGCCGCGGTCGGCGAGCTCTCGCTGGCGCTCGGCGAGTCCGGCGCGCCCGTGCTGGAGCTGAGTCCGCGGCAGGCGAGCCTCGAGGACCTCTTCTTCCAGCTCACCGAGGGCGACGCTGAGGCGACGAGCAGCAAGCGCATGGCGACGGCCGCGGAGGAGCTCGCCTGATGCCGGGCGCGCTGACCGTCTATCGCTGGGAGCTGCGCAAGCTGCGCGCCCAGAAGCGCACCTACCTGGGGCTGGGCGCTGCGGCAGCGGTGCCGATCATCTTCGTCACCGCGCTGGCGATCCGCAACGGCGAACCGCGCGATGTCGCCTTCGGCCGCTACGTCCACGACACCGGCCTGGCGATCCCGCTCGTCATGCTGCTCTTTGGCTCGGTCTGGCTCTTCCCGCTGATCACCGCCCTGGTCGCCGGCGACATCGTCGCCGCCGAGGACCGCGACCGCACCCTGAAGACGATCCTCACCCGCTCGGTCGAGCGCCAGCACGTGTTCGCCGGCAAGGCGCTCGCCGCGGTCACCTACGCGATCGCCGCGATCGTCCTCAGCGGCGTCGTCGCCCTGATCGCCGGCATCGTCGCCTCCGGCTTCAATCCGATCGTCACCCTCTCCGGCACCCGCGTCTCGGCCTCGCACGGCCTGGCGCTGGTCGGCGCCAGCCTCGCCGTCTACCTGCTGCCGATCCTCGCCGTCGCCAGCATCGGGCTGCTCTTCTCGACCGTCTTCCGCAACAGCGCCGCGGCGATCGTCGGCACCTTGATGTTCTCGCTGCTGCTGCAGCTGGTCGGCATCCTGCCCGGGCTCGGCGGCCTGCAGCCCTACCTGCTCAGCACCCAGTTCCAGGACTGGCAGGGGTTCCTGCGGGTTCCCGTCGACTGGGCCCCGATCCTGCGCGCGCTCTGGGTTTGCGCGCTCTACGCGGTGCCGGCGCTGCTCGTCGCGCTGACCGTCTTCCTGCGCCGCGACGTCGCCGGCGAGTAGCAGCGCTGCCATGGAAACGGGCTGCCGGCTATTCGCCACTCATGTGCTGACCGCCCATGTGCATGCCGGACCCCATCTCATTGCCCGCGTCGCCGCCCATGTGTTCGCCGCCCATCGCCTCGGGTTCCACTTCGGGCGGCGGGCCTCCGCCGTGCAGGTAGGCGACCAGGCTCGCCATCTGGTTGCCCTTGAATTCCGGAAAGGGAATTTCCTCCTCTTCGAAGGCGGCCTTCATCGTCGGCAGGTGGTCCCAGATCACGCCGCTCATGTTGGCGATGTCGTTCGCAGTCAGCTTGCCCCGCATGAAGTCGAGGTCGGGTGCGTCGGTGCCGCCGCGACCCTCGTAGGTGTGGCACATCGAGCATCCCTGGCTGACGAACAGCTCCCGCCCGTCCTTGGCGTTGCCGATTTCTTCGGCCTGAAGGGTTCCGACGGGCGACTGGCTTTCGCCCCCTTCGATCAGGACGCCGATCAGCACACCGGGCCCGACCAAGACGACAGCGCCGAGGACGAGCAGGAACGGATCGATGACCCTGAACATCGACTTGCGCCCGCGCACACACTGAACCTTTTACCTGGGCGGACCGTGGACTGTCAACGCCCGTCGCCAGCACGCCGGCGCTCGGGATCTCATGCCATGACGATATCTGCGCGTAATAGGGTCACTTCGGAGCGATGATCGATCTACACGTCCACCTTCCGATGCACCTGCGACCGCGGGGCGGGGATCGCGTTCGCGACGCACTGGCCTCGAAGGAGGGACGGTGGCGGCTCCTGGAGAGGGTGGACAACTGGGCCCTCGGCCTGGCGGAGGGCCTGTGGAACCGGCGGTCGCTGTTCTCAGGCCCCAGGGCAACGGTGCCACTGCTGCGGCAAGGCAGCACCAAGGTCGCCCTCTCGGTTCTCTATCTGCCGTTCTATGAGATGGACCTGATCGGTCTGGTGGGCCCCCGGTACGGACAGCCCTGGCCGGCGGAGGCCTTCGCTGGGCTTATCCGCCAACTGGAGGCGGTCGAGCAGCATGTGGATGACCAGTTCGCTGGCGAGGCCGCCTTCGCGAGCAGGTGGCAGCAGCTCGAGGAGATGCTCGCCGAAGAGAAGCTCGCCCTCGTACACTGCCTTGAGGGAGCTTTCTGCCTTGGAGCGACGGTTGAGGACGTGCAGCGCAACGTCGCCGAGCTCGCCCGGCACGGCATTGCCTACATCACCGTCGCTCACCTCTTCTGGCGCGGCTTTGCCACCAACCAGCCCGCCATCCCGTTCCTCAGCGACGCCCGCTATCACCGTCTCTTTCCACAGCCCCAGATCGGCCTCTCGGCGCTTGGCGCCGCCGCCGTCCGAGCTATGGCCGAGCACTCGATCTTGGTTGACGTCACCCACATGTCCGCCCTCGCATTGGAGGACACGTTCGCGATCATGGACGAGGTCGATCCCGATCGCGAGATTCCCGTCATCGCTTCGCATGCGACCGTGCGGTTCGGCGGCCAGAGCTACGGGCTGGACCCAGCCACGATCGAGCGAGTCGCCGAGCGCAACGGTGTCGTCGGCCTGATCGTCGCCGACAGCCTGACGCGCGACGGTCTGACGACGCGACGCCCACGCACCCGTGACGAGGCCGCCGCGATCCTCTACAGGCACATCGACCGCCTTCGGGAGCTGACTGGCTCTTACCGGCACATCGCTATCGGCTCCGATCTCGGCGGCTTCATCAAGCCGCTCGCGGGATTGCAGGACAGCGCAGAGATGGCGGGGCTACGAGAGATGCTCGGCGACCGATATGGACCAGAGGCTTTGGACGCGATCCTCACCGACAACGCCCTGCGCGTACTCAAGGTTCCACTTGATGCACCCCGATAGCGATGGATACGAACCCTACTGCAGCGCACGCTGGATCCGAGAATTGGGAACAGATGTACGCGAACCTCCTGGCCCTGGCCGGGGCGGGGCTGATCGGCTTCGGTGGTAACTGGATCGCCGCGATCGTCCGCAAAGCTGGCGGCCGCAGCCAGGAACTCTACTCGCTCCTTCGAGCCCAATGCTCGTGTACCAGCCGGACCGCTTCCTTCTCGCTCAGCCCTTCGATCTCCTCGGCGCCCATGTGGAGCTCGCCGACAAGGACGGCGATCACCCAGGCATCGTGCTCAACCGGCACCTCCTCGGTCTCGACGGGGCGCGAGACCGGCTCGCCGCTGCGGATCGCCTCCCCGAAGTCGGCGCGCGATACCTCCAGCTGCTCGCGCAGGATCGTGCCGAAGCGACCCGGGCTGATCGTTTTCGAGCGGTCGTGGGAGATGTGGGTCTGAAGGAGCCGCCCATCCGAGAGCAGCTTCTCGAAGAAGATGTGCGTCTGCCTGCGGCCGCCGCGCTCGCCGGCCGGAATCTGTCGCCAGCCGTCGACGCCGAGGAACTTCTCTACATCGGCCCAGCTGGGCGAGGTCGGCGTCACGCCGGCTGCGGAGCCCGAGCCTCCTCGGGCGGCGCCACCGGCGAGAAGAGCGAGGGCCGCTCCTCGGGGGCGGTGAGCGCAAACTTCAGCAGGTAGGCAAGCTGGCCGCGCCGGTCGGTCTGCATGTAAAAGTCGAGCCGGTCGAGGAAGTCCTCGGCCTGTGCGCCGACCAGCTCGATCAGGTCCTTGAGCGCATCCTCGTAGCTCTCGCCGCCGGCGATCAAACCCAGCTCCGGCAGACGGATGACGAATTCCCCCTCCGAGACGCTGACCCGGGGGTGGAAGGAGAACCCCTCGAGCATCATCGTCAGGTCCTCGACGGAGACCAGCACCGCCTGCTCCTTGCCGCGGTGGCGATCGATCAGCTGTGGGCGGTGGGCATGGACTGCCTGATCCATCAGACTTGAAAGGCGCGCCTTTGCCTGGGCGAAGGCCTCATGCTCCAGATAGACAGTCGCCGTGTCGTTCATCCGACGCCGATTCTACGCCAGGTGACCAATCTAGTCAAATTGGTCACTACCGCAGTCACCTTCTGGCGAAAGACACCTGGCCGCAAGCTGCGCCTGCTCGCCTGCCGCCCAAAATCTGCAAAGTTGCGAATCTATGCATGTGATGAATGGCAAGACCGCCTGGTGCGGCAGCACCCCGAAGGAGGACCGTGGCTGAGCCGCTCGTCAGCCTCGAGAGCGTCGCCAAGTCCTACGGCAGCGGCGCCGCGGAGCAGCGCGTCCTCGACGACCTCTCGCTGGAGATCGGCAGCGGCGAGATGGTGGTCGTGCACGGCGCGTCGGGCTGCGGCAAGACGACGCTGCTCAACCTGATCGGCGGCCTCGACCGGCCCGACAGCGGCCGCGTCCTCTCCTGCGGGACCGAGCTGACGCACGCCTCGCGCCCCGAGCTGACCGCCTACCGCGCCCGCTCGGTCGGCTTCATCTTCCAGTTCTACAACCTCCTCCCCACCCTGACCGCGCTGGAGAACGTCGAGGCCGGCGTGCGGGTGGCCGGCGTCGAGCGCGACGAGGCACGCGAGCGAGGCGAGGCGCTGCTGGGGCGGGTCGGCCTCGGCGACCTCGCGGGCCGCTTCCCCGCGCAGCTCTCCGGCGGCCAGCAGCAGCGCGTCGCGATCGCCCGCGCCCTCGCCAAGCGACCGCGCCTGCTGCTCGCCGACGAGCCGACCGGCAACCTCGACGAGGAGACCTCGGCCGGAGTGCTGGAGCTGATCCGCGAGCTGAACCGCGAGACCGCCGTCACCTTCCTGATCGTCAGCCACAACCCGGCAATCGCCCAGGCGGGAGATCGCGTCGTCGGGCTCTCGCACGGGCGCCTGGCCGACGCGTCGGTCGCAGCGCCCTGATGCTCTGGCGCAAGGCATACCGCGACCTGCGCGCGATGGGGCTGCGCGCCGTCCTGATCGTCGTCGTGATCGGCGCCGGCCCGGGGACCGCCGCCGGCATCGCCCTGGCCATGCACGACGTCGAAGCGACCCGCGACGACTTCTACTCCCGCTATGCCCTCGCCGACCTGGACCTGCGCCTGCGCGCCCCGCTGCCCACCGGGCGGCTGCGCCAGCGGGCCGAGGAAGCCAGGGCGCGCCGCACCCAGACCCGGCTGATCCTCGACGGCGCAGCGCTGCACGGCGGCTCGCGCACCGCGGCCGAAGTCGTCGGCATGCCGGTGGACGCGTCGCTCAACCGGCTCGCGGTCACTGCCGGGCAGGGGCTCGACGGAGGCGACCTTCGCGGCGCCGCGCTCGACGCCGAATACGCCGATCGCGTCGGCATCGGGCCCGGAGACCGCTTGCGCCTGCAGGTCGCCGGTCGCGCCTTCTCGGTGCGCGTGCGGGGGCTGGCGCGCAGCCCCGAGTACCTGCTCGCGACGGCCAACCCCGACTACCTCGTCCCCCAGCGCGGCTCGCTCGCGGTCGTCTTCCTTCCGCGCGCCTCGCTGCAACGCCTCACCGGACTGGACGGGCGCGCCAACGACCTCGCGGTCGACCTGCCGGGCGGCGGCAACGGGGCAGCCGCGAGACGGCTCGCCGCCGGGCTGCCGACCTCGCGCGTCACGCCGCGCTCGCGCCAGTACGGGCGCCGGCTGACGGAGGCCGACATCCACAGCTTCTCGATCTTCGCCCCGGTGATGGGCGTCGTCTTCGGGATCGTCGGCCTGCTGCTGATCGCGCTCAGCCTGCGCCGCCTGGTCAGCTCGCAGCGGCGCGAGCTGGGCGCCCTGCTGGCGATCGGCTACCCGCCGCGCGCGGTTGTCGGCTCGGTGATGCTGCTGGCCGCGGCGCTCGCCGTGCTGGGCGCGGCGCTGGCGATCGGGGCGACGATCGGGGTCGGGCGGCTGGTCGCGAATGAGTACTCGAGCGCCGTCGGCTTCCCGGGGACGCGCTACCCGCTTGCGTTTGCGCCGCTGGCCCTGGCGGCCGGGCTTGCGGTGGCCGCCACGTTGCTCGCCGCCCTCCTTCCCGCCTACCGGCTCGCCCGCCTGGACCCGATCGAGGCGCTGCGCGGCGAGAGCGTCGGCGCCTTCGAGCTGCCCGGCTGGCTGCAGCGGCTGACCGCACTCGGCCCGCCCGCGCTCACCTACGGGCTGCGCGGGCTGTTGCGCCGGCCGCTGCTGAGCGCCGCCACCGTCGTCAGCATCGCCGGCGCGGTCGGGCTCGGCGCCGCGCTCAACATCCTGGTCTCCTCGACCAACAACTCTGTCGACGCGGCGTTCGCCGGCCAGGGCTGGACCCACTCGGCGGACCTCACCCGGCCGCTGCCCGACAGCCGCGCGGCGGAGCTCGCCAGACGG
>Ga0210086_1001512_pt1 | contig 11861 bp, 10 predicted proteins | sample China_Galinas_PW_3_FD_184867 | JGI IMG/M metagenome (GOLD analysis project Ga0210086, IMG submission 184867) | Wetland microbial communities from San Francisco Bay, California, USA, that impact long-term carbon sequestration - China_Galinas_PWB_D2... | ecosystem: Environmental > Aquatic > Marine... | reverse complement strand
CCCGCCGATCAGAATCGCTGCGCCGACGGAGGCGGCAATCCCGACGTATATGCTGAAACCGGCATGCATCACGACGCCGAGCACCATGCTGCACAGCACGAGCGCCGAGCCGACCGAAAGGTCGATGCCGCCGGTAATGATCACGAGCGTCATCCCGAGAGCGATGATCGCGGTAAAGGTGAAGTTGCGGGTGACGTTGTAGAGGTTGGTGGGCGTGGCGAAGGTGTTGGTGGCGAGCGAAAGGTAGATGCAGGCGATCACCAGGGCGATCAGCACCCAGAACGCCTGCCGGGAAGCCAGCCAGCCCAGCCAGCCCTGCTGCTGTTGTGCGATTGTTTCGTCGAAAGAAGTGGCGGTCATTCGCGGCTCCCCTCGTGTCCTGCCTACGCCCGCTCGACTGCGCCGGTAATGAGGCCGGTCACCTCTTCCGGCGAACTATCGACGATCTTCTTGTCGGCAACCTTGCTTCCTCGCCGCATCACGACGATCCGGTCTGACACCTCGAATATGTCGGGCATTCGGTGACTGATGAAGATGATCGCGAGCCCCTGGTCGCGGAGCTGCCGCATGAGATTGAGCACCTCGGCGACCTGACGCACCGAGATCGCTGCCGTCGGCTCGTCCATCAGAACGATTCTGGCCTGGGATAGCATCGTGCGGGCGATCGCCACCGCCTGGCGCTGGCCCCCTGACATCTGTTTGACGAGATCGCGTGGCCTGGTCTCCGACTTCAGCACCTTGAAAAGCTCGCCGGCACGTCTGTACATGGCCGCGTAGTCGATGATCCTGAACGGCCAGACTCCTTTCGTCATCTCGCGGCTGAGGAAGACGTTGCCGGCCGCCGTTAGATTGTCGCACAGCGCAAGGTCTTGATAGACGATCTCGATGCCGTGTTGTCGCGCTTCGATCGGCTTGTGAAGGATGAGTTCCTTACCTTCCATCCGCATCGTGCCGTGGCTCGGCGGGTAGTTGCCGGCGATGATCTTGACCAGCGTCGACTTGCCGGCGCCGTTGTCACCCATCAGCCCCACGATTTCGCCCGAGTTGAGGTCCAGGTCGACGTCATCGACGGCGTGAATAGCGCCGAAGTGCTTCGAGATATGGGACAGCTCGAGGATCGCCATCCGGCCTTGCCTCCCTTGCCGGAGTGGCTTGGCCACCGCCGGTTCTCTGCCCTCCAGCGAGGTGGCGGCTCCCAACCTCGGGCAATTTTCCCGTTGAATTAACTTAGGCCCCGGACCCTCGTCAATGGAACGTGCGACGATCGGCGCACCGCTGGTCGCTCTATTTCTTCCTACGACAAATAATCGTTGACCGCGAATTCAACGGTAATATTATTCGGTTACGTCTTGGGAGGGGACGGATGCTGATCTTGGCGACCGGTGCCACCGGAAAGGTCGGGCGGCATTTTGTTGCCCGCCGTCTGTCCGATCCCCAGCATCCCAAGGCTCGCACTCGCGCCCTCTGCCACAACCTCATACTCGACGAGACCGACCGGGTGGAGGTCACCAAGGGGCTCGATCGCCGCTCGCGACGTGGCTGATTGACATACCGAGTCAGTATCACTCGAACTGGATGGACAACAGCAAAGCCAAGTACCTTCTCGGCTGGCAACCGAAATACGATATGGAGCGACTTATCGACTCGACCTGGGCCTATCAGCGTTCGCCGAACGATCCGCGCAAGGTTTGGTATCCGGGTTGATTTTGGGTGGCGGGATGCCCGCCGCGTAACTGGGAGGAAGTGATGAGGAAAGTATTGCTACTGTGTGCAGCGGCGGCCCTCGCGGTCACCGCGGGGCCGGCAATGGCCCAAAAGAAAGTCCTCGCGATCGTCGTGAAGGGTCTCGACAACGCTTTCTTCGAATCCATGCACCAGGGGTGCGAGAAGTGGAATAGCGAGAACCCTGACAGCGAGTACACCTGCTTCTATACCGGGCCTGCGTCGACTGCTGACGAAGCCGGCGAGGTCCAGATCATCAACGACCTGCTCGCCAAGCCGGACACCGCGGCGATGGCCATCTCGCCGTCGAACGCGCAGCTTGTCGCCAACGCGATCAGGACGGGCAAGCCGTCGATCCCGATCATGACGATCGACGCCGACCTGGCGGTGGAAGACGCGGATCTGCGTCTGACCTATCTCGGCACCGACAACTACCTCATGGGCAAGCGTCTCGCCCAGTACGTGAAGGATGCCAAGCCCGACGGCGGCACCGTCTGTCTGATCGAGGGCAACCCGGCGGCGGACAACATTCTGCGCCGGGCGCAGGGCACCCGCGACGTGCTGACCGGCCAGATGGATCTGCCGGCGATGAAGGGCGAAGGCGGATGGACAGAAGTGGCCGGCTGCCCGGTGTTCACCAACGACGACGCAGTGGTGGGCGTCAAGGCCATGGCTGATGTGCTGACCGCCAACCCCGACCTTGACGCGTTCGTGCTCGAGGGCGGTTGGCCGCTGTTCGGGGCACCGCAGGCCTATCGCGACCTCACCCGTCCGCTGGGCGACCGCATCGCCAGCAATGACCTCGTCATCGCCGCCGCCGACACCATCGGCGACGAGGTGGCGATCGCTGGTGAGGGCCTGGTGACGGCGCTCGTCGGCCAGCGGCCGTTCGAGATGGGCTACAAGGCGCCGAGCGTCATGATCGACCTCATCAACGGCAAAGATGTTCCCGATCCAGTGTTCACCGGCCTCGACGAGTGCACCAAGGACACCGTCGACACCTGCATCATGCATTGATGGCAGGCCAGGCCGCAATACGAGCTCATCCAGCTGGATGAGAATTCAACGGAACGAGAACTGGAGGCGCTTCGACGCCTCCTTTTTCGTCTGCCGCGAGGTTTCGTTGCGTCCATCGCATCGGCAGCGACTTTGATGGTTGTGGCCTTGCCTGTCGAGCGGCGGCGGGCACTGGGGCGAACCAAAATGGTGCGCTACATCCACGGTGTCACTTCAAGTGCTCGGCTACTTGGCAAAATGCCTCAAATCAGCCGATTCCAAGGCGTTTCAGTTTCTCTCGGAATAGGCCGGAACCGCCCAATCGAAAACTGAAAATCCGCGTGTCGGTGGTTCGATTCCGCCCCTGGCACCATTCTGGCTGCGTCGGTTTGCCAATCGTCGAAAAAGCTTCATATCAATTAGATGAATAAGCCATCTGGCGGAGGGAGAGAGTTTCGAACTCGCGGTACGGTTTGCCGACAGAAAGGACTGGATTTCCGTTGCAAACAGAGCGTCACTGATCGCCCGCCCTGGGGCTGTTAGGCCCCACGTGGTTCCTGCCCCGCCGGCGACGCTGCCATTGCGGGGTTTCGGTGGTGACGGCGCTTGTGCTGTCGTAACCGGAAGGGATCCAGAATGTTGCAGAGCAAAACCCCGAAAAAAGCCAAGCTTGCGCGCGCCAAAGGCGGTGCGAAGAAGCCGGTGAAGGCCGAGAAGATTTGCCCGCGCCCGGCACGCAGCGGGACCAAGCAGGAGTCTGTCCTCGCCCTGCTTCGCCAGCCCGCTGGTGCGACGATCTTGGCGATGATGAAGGCAACCGGCTGGCAGCAGCACTCGGTTCGCGGCTTCCTCGCCGGTGTCGTGCGCAAGAAGCTGAAATTGAAGCTCGAATCGAAGACGGTGGATGGCACCCGCATCTATCACGTCGATGGCGCGCCGCCCAAGGCAAGCGGTCCGCATCCTAAGCGCCGCGCGGCCTGACCGACATGCCGCGCGTGAAAGTCGGTCCGGCTCCACCGGACCGGAATACGCTCGACATCGAGATCGCGCGATTGCGTGACCTCGATGTCGGGGGGCTTCGCAATCGCTGGCATACGGTGTTCGGGCGGCAGGCGCCCCCTCACCTGCCCCGCCATCTCCTGTTTCGTGTTCTGGCATACCGGCGTCAGGCCGACCAGCTCGGCGATTTAGACAGCGAGAGCCGGCGTCTGCTCGACTCCTCGGGATCGCCCGAGACCGCGGGGCAGCGTGCCGTGGAGTTGCGGCGGCGGACAACCGAACTGCGGCCGGGCACTGTGTTGGGTCGCGAGTGGAGCGGGCAGATGCATCGCGTGGCGGTGCTGGCTGAGGGCTTTGCGTGGAACGGGAACACCTATCCCAGCCTCTCAAAAATCGCGCTCGCCATCACCGGCACCCGCTGGAACGGGCCGAGATTTTTTGGCTTGCGCGATCGTAGGAAAGGCCGATGACGGCCAAGAACGCCAAGCCGGTCCGCTGCGCGATCTACACCCGGGTCTCGACCGACCAAGGGCTCGAGCAGGACTTCAACTCGCTCGACGCCCAGTATGACGCCTCGCAAGCCTATATCCGAAGTCAGGCCCACGCCGGGTGGACGCTGCTGCGAGGCAAATACGACGATGGCGGCTTCTCGGGAGGCAACACCGACCGGCCGGCACTGCTGCGGCTGTTGCAGGACGTGCGGGCCGGCAAGGTCGACATCATCGTGGTCTACAAGGTCGACCGGCTGACCCGCTCGCTGGCCGACTTCGCCAAGCTGGTGGAACTGTTCGACGCCCATAGGGTGTCGTTCGTCTCGGTGACCCAGCAGTTCAACACCACGACCTCGATGGGACGGCTGACTCTAAATGTGCTGCTGTCGTTTGCCCAGTTCGAGCGCGAGGTCACGTCGGAACGCATCCGAGACAAGATTGCCGCGTCCAAGCGCAAGGGTCTCTGGGTCGGCGGCATGACGCCGCTTGGCTACGACACCAAGGACCGGAAGATCACGGTCAATGACGCTGAGGCCGAGCGGGTCCGCACGATCTTCCGCAGCTATCTCAGGCTCGGCAGCCTGAACCTGTTGATGGCAGACCTCCGCCGGCGGGGCATTGTCACCAAGGCCCGCAGGCTGAAGACCGGAAAGCCGGTCGGCGGCATCCCCTTCACCCGCGGTCCACTTGCTCACCTGCTGCGCAACCGCTTCTACATCGGCGAGGTGGTCTTCAAGGGCGAGACCCTTCCGGGCGAACAGCCTGCCATTGTGGACAGGGCGCTGTTCGACGCCGTGCACGCCAAGCTGAGCGAGCAAGCGACTCATCACAAAGCTATCAGGATGAAGTCCGAGGCCCTGTTGGCCGGCCGCATCTTCGACGACCGCGGCAATCGCATGAGCCCGACCCACGCGCGAAAGAACGGCATCAAGTATCGGTACTATATCTCCGCAGCCCTCGTGCAGGGTCAGGGGGAACAAGCCGGAACCATCAGCCGCCTGCCTGCAAACGACATCGAGGCCCTCATCGCAGCCGCGATTCGCAAGCATCTTGGCCCGCACGCAGGCAGCGAAGATGCAGCCCTCATCCGCGCTCACGTCGCTCGGGTCGAGGTCCGATCGGACCGGCTTATCATCGACCTGACCAACGTGACGAGTGCTGACCGAAAGCAAAAGCGACGCCTGGAACGGATCGAAGTGCCGTGGCGCAAGATGCCAATGGCCCGGCGCCGCGAAATCCTGGTGCCCGACTCCATGGCGGCTCAGACCGCCCGTCCGATCCGTTCGGAGAACCGCACACTGCTGGTCGCGTCCATTGCGAGAGGGCGCCATTGGCTCGACGAGCTCATCACCGATTCCGTGGCGACCGTCGAAACCATCGCCGCCCGCGAGGGCTGTAGCGTGCGCAAGGTCAATATGACGATCTCGCTTGCCTTCCTCGCCCCCGGCCTCGTCAAGGCCGCCATCGAGGGGCGCCTGCCCTATGGCATGGGAGTCGCTCGGCTCTCCGATCTGCCGCCCGAATGGCCGCGCCAATATCGCATGCTCGGCCTGACGTCGTTGTAACGCCCGCATTCGAACCGAGTCTCCGTGTTCGCGGTCTCCGTTTCCCGGGAAACGGAATTTTGAGGCCAGAGACCGGGCGGTCAAAAACGGCCCGTTGGGCTCCACTGGTCTCTTGGGAGACCGAGCCGGCGTCACAAAGCCCGCCATGCGTGGGGCAATTCGCAGACCGTGAGGAAATGTCGGTTGGCTCCGGAATGCGTGGTGGGCCTGGCAGGACTCGAACCTGCAACCAGACCGTTATGAGCGGCCGGCTCTAACCATTGAGCTACAGGCCCATTTCAGGCGACGAGGGATATAAGGGGAATCATGGCGAGCGGCAAATTGATGCCGCCGTATTGCGGTCAGAATGGCTTGGCAGCTTCCGGCGCCTCGACGCTTCGAAGGAGATCGCCCCGTGAGATATTCCGCCACCGCCTTCGCCGTACTCCTCGCTCTTTCCGTTCCGGCGCTTGCGCAGGAACAGCCGCGCATTGCGACGCTCACCGCGAGCGGCATGGGATCGGTGTCGGTTGCGCCGGACATCGCCATCGTCTCGATCGGCGTCGTGTCGCGGGCGGCGACGGCACGCGAGGCGCTCAGCGCCAACAACGGCGACGTCGCCAAGGTGATCGAGACGATCCAGGCGACCGGTGTCAAGGATGCCGACATCGGCACCAGCGGCTTCTCGGTCAGCCCGATCTACGAGTCGAAGCCGCCGCGGGTGAAGGACAACGAGATGGAGCAGCCGCCCCGCATCACCGGCTATCAGGTGTCGAACGAGGTGCGCGTCACGATCCGTGACATCGCCAATTCCGGCGCCGTCCTCGACAAGGTGGTGAGCGCCGGCGCCAACCAGATCGGTTCCATCCAGTTCGATGTCTCCGACCGGCAGAAGCCGGCCGACGAGGCGTTGGGGAAGGCGATCGCCGACGCTAGGCGCCAGGCGGAGCTGATGGCGGAGGCCGCCGGCGTCCGGCTGGTGCGCATCCTCGACATCAGCGCGTCGAGCGGGTCGCCGGTCTTCGCGCGGCCGGCGATGCGGATGGCGGCCGACGCGGTGCCGCTGATGCCCGGCACGAGCGAGGTTACCGCCAACGCCAACATCTCGTGGGAGATCGCCCCGAAGTGATGCCTGCCGGGCCGGGCGCGCGGTCTTGGCGAACGGGGCGGAATTGGAATATTCCTGCTGTTGGAGGTCGGCGGCCCGATAACAGGGATTCTTGACCCATGACCGGTTGGAAACCGCATCACAGGCTGGCAGCGCTCGCCGTGTCGTTCGCTGCGCTGCTTGCGCTGTCATCCTCGCTTTCCGTCGCCGCCGACCGGGTGGCCCTGATCATCGGCAACGGCAACTATGCGGCCGGGCCGGATCTCGTGCGTCCCACCAACGATGCCGACGATCTTGCCAAGGCGTTCGGCGACATCGGCTTCGACGTCACCGAGCTCACCGATGTCGACGGCCACACCATGCGGAGCGCCTTTCGCGACTTCGACAAGAAGGCGAGCGGCGCTTCGGTGGCGGTGATCTACTTCGCCGGTCACGGCATCGCCGTCGACGGGGTGAACTATCTGCTTCCGGTCGATGCGCGTCTGGAGCGCGACAGCTATGTCGACGACGAGGCGGTGCCGGTGTCGCGGCTCCTCGCCTCGGTCGATCGCGCCGCCGATCTCCACCTGATCTTCCTCGATTCGGCGCGCGCCAATCCTTTCCTCGCGACGATGAAGCGCTCGCCCGGCAAGCGGATCGTTCAACAGGGACTGGTCGCCATCGATCCGGATGCGGCGACGGTGGTCGCCTTTGCCGCCAGGAACGGCACGGTGGTCGATGCGGGCACCAGCCGCAACAGCCCCTTCGCGGTTGCCCTGCTGGCGCGGCTCAAGACTCCCGGCATCGAGCTCGGCGCCTTCCTTCGGCAGATGCGCGCCGACGTCGCCAATGCCACCGGCGGACGCCTGCAATCGGTCGTCTTCGGTCCGACCACGGCGGCCGTTCCGGTGGTTCCCGATGCGGAAACGATCGCCATGCTGCGCCGGAAGGGCCCGCCGCCGGCCGCGCAGCTCAGCGAAAGCGAGCTGGCGGATGCCTTCCACAACGCCGAGCGGCTGAGCACCGTCGAGGGCTGGGATGCTTTCCTGCAGTTCTGTACGGCGGCGAACACCACCAACACCTATTGCGTCGCTGCGGTGTCGACGCGGCGGAAGCTGATCGACGCAGGCCGGGGCTCGCGCCGGGCGGAACTCTCTGGCGACGGCTCGGGCAGCGGCGCTCTCGGCATGTTCACCGAGCTCAACAAGGTCATCCCCGGCGAGGATGCGGCCGATACCTGCGACCGGCTGGCGGCGCACACCTACGACGCCGACAAGCCGGAGGCGGTGGACGGGACGGCGCTGGAAGGCCTGAGCACGGTCGCCGAACGTGCCATCGAGGCCTGCACCGAGGCGGTGAAAACCAATCCCGGTGAGCGGCGCTTCGCCCTCGAGCTCGGCCGCGCCTTCCATGCCGCGGGGCGCTTCGACGAGGCGATGACCTGGTACGAGAAGGCGGCCGATGCCGGCAGCGCCATTGCCCTCAGCAACATCGGCGTGCTCCATGCGAGCGGCGCCGGCGTGCCGGTCGACTACCGGGCGGCGGAGGACTGGTACATGAAGGCGGCGGAGGCCGGCAACGTTGCCGGCATGGCCAACCTCGCCGCCCTCTACCAGAACGGCGACGGCGTCACCCAGGATCTCGGGGAGGCGCGCAACTGGTACGCCAAGGCGGCGGCAGGCGGCAATGCGGCGGCGATGAACGCGCTGGCGCTGCTCTACCAGGACGGAGCCGGCGGACCGCAGGATCTCGACGCGGCGCGCGAACTGTTCGCCCAGGCGGCGGACATGGGCTACCCCGACGCGATCAACAATCTCGGCCGGCTCTACAATTACGGGCGCGGCGTCGAGGTCGACTACGACAAGGCGCGCGCGCTCTACGAGAAGGCGGCGACGCTCAACAACAGCAGCGCCATGGTCAATCTCGGGGTGATGGACGAGAACGGCCAGGGCAAGCGGCGCGACTTCCGCGCGGCGCGGAGCTGGTACGAGAAGGCGGCGGCGCTGAACGACCGGGCGGCGATGACCAATCTCGGCATCCTCTACCAGTACGGCCGCGGCGTCGACGAGGACGCCGGCGAGGCGCAGAAGTGGTACGACGCGGCGGCCGCCCTCGGCGAGGCGGCGGCGATGGCCAACCTCGGCTACATGTATGACGGCGGCCGCGGCGTGCCCCTCGACAAGGTGAAGGCGCGCGAGTGGTACCTGAAGGCGGCCGAAGCCGGCAACGCCGGGGCCATGACGTCAATCGGCTACCTCTACGCCAACGGCCAGGGCGGGGCGGTCGACTACGGCGCGGCGATCCGCTGGTACCAGCGCGGCGCCGACCTCGGCAATGCCGGGGCGATGACCAATCTCGGCTTCATGTACGAAAGCGGCTGGGGGGTGGAGAAGAACCTGGAAAAAGCGCTCGAATGGTACGAGCGGGGTGCTGAGGCAGCCGGCACCCTCGCCCCGAATGCCCGCGACGGCAATGCGATCGCCATGGCGAATATCGGCCTGATGTACGAGCGGGGCCGTGGCGTCAACAAGGACCTCGACCGCGCCTTCGCCTGGTACAAGCGCGCGGCAGAGGCCGGCAGCCTGCAGGGCATGACCTCGCTTGCCTACTTCTACACCAACGGCATGGGCACCGCGGTGGACGAGGCCGCCGCGCTCGAATGGTACACCCGCGCCGCCAATCTCGGCGACACGATCGCCATGCACAATCTCGGCGTCGCCTACAAGGACGGCCTCGGCACCGAGCCGAACCTCAGACGCGCCGCCGACCTCTTCATCCGGTCGATGCAGGCCGGCAACAGCTGGACCTTCGACCAGTTCCGCGACCAGCCGGACAACTACCCGGTCGAGGTGCGCCAGGCGATCGAGCGCTACCTGATCGCCAACGGCTACATGACCGGCGAGGCCGACGGCGAGATCGACGACACCACCCGCGCCGCGCTCACCGCCCTGCAGCAGGCGCTCGCCGCCCAGGGCGGGTAGGGCGCGTCACCGGCGGGGACCCGCGCGGCGCCGACATCTGCCGCATCGCCGTGCATCAAGGCACGCACCATCGTTCCCGCGGCGCGCTCCGCGCCCGGGGCTTCGTGAAACGCGCGTCCCTGCTTCGAGGCTCGCTCCGCTCGCGCCTCAGCATGAGGGGAGGGAGACGAGGGGGGCGGGCGCTGGGTAAACGCCATGCCAGTTAGTCTAATGGGGCGCTTGTCCCGGCGCCCGCCGCGGCATTTTTCGAGCCCGGCCGGGCGCTTCGGGAAAGCATGTCGCCGGTTCCCGATCGGGTCGGGGATCGCGGCCGACGAGCCTCCCTTAAGCCTTTCGGGCGGCAGGGTCATAGTGCCCCACGGTCCCGGCCGGGGCGACCCGGCCGGGGAACGCAATTCCCACGGGCAGGCACGCCGCACCCCGCCCCACGCAGATGACGCCTCATGAGCGCGCCCCTCGGTGGGCGGGGATGGATAGGAATATATTCCGGAACGGGGTGGGAGTCAAGGACGATTGCGGAGGCTCAACCCAGGAATCGATTTTCGTTATGCCAACGCAGAAAGGTCTGATCCGGGCGGTCGCTCGAGCGATCAGGTACGCGCAATCTCGCCCCATGAAGGCGCCGGTACTCCTCGCCATTGTCGAACACCTCTCGGACTTTGTCGCTAACAACAAACCGATAGTCGGTATCGACTGTGGCGTAACCGGCGTCGAAGACGGAGTGAATGTCTTTCCGAAGCAAGATGCCGTTCGCTTTGGCATGCAACCCGCCTTCGCTGTAAGGCATGATATGAGCGGCATCGAGCGCTGGCAGTACTTTCCCTTGCGTTAGTGCACATTGGCGATGATACGCTTCTGTAACAGCAACCCGAAATGCGCCTTGCCCTAGCCTCGGCACGATCAGGGCAGGTTCACCGTATCGACGTGTCGGCTCAGCAAGTCCAAAAGCCGCAGTGGATTCGACAGCTGCATCTTGTAGCCGATCCCAAAGTTGAAGCCCCTCGCTGTCGTCCGTGGAATACCGCTTGCCGCCAACGATATTTCGCGCCCACGACTCGGGTAGTTCAAACCAACGTTCAGACGGAAGGAAGACTGTCTGGACCAATACACGACAACCGATGTTAGTTGCCGGCCCGACGGTCTCCTCTGTCCGATATCGGCTAATTGCCGCCCGCAATTCTTCATAGCTGGGTACACCATTTGCCAAGCCAAAAGTCTCCCAAGCTACTTGGAGGGGTAGAACCGTGCTCGAACTCAGAACACCAAATCCGCCAATGCAATCGCGCGGGCTCTTCAATCTGAAGGCAAACAGTTCTCCCTCATTGATCGTGCGAAAGGGCTGGGAGCTTGGCCGCCAGAAGTTTGCTTCGTGTAGGGTCGGCTGTGCGGAAAGAAAGTCGAACCAATCGTTGTCGGTATTTGCCACAAAAAGATTGACCACACCCGCGCTCCGCGCCCGATGCTCAGGAAAAGTGAAATGCCGACTTCAAGATGCGGTAAAGTGCCGCCGCACCTTCGCGATCGAGCTGGATTGATTGGCTCTTCTTGCCGGGAATTTCGCGGTCTGGCCGACCGTAGGTATCAATTTGGAGCAACACTTGATCATCAAACTGAAAGACCGTGTAGGTTGCGCTGATTTCGTCGTGAAGGGAATTTCTCTCCATGCGCTTCTCGACGAACGATCTGACGAGAGCCATCCGTACCTCCTCCAAGCCCTGGTCGCTGTAGGGAGCAGCGCTTCGCGCCGCGAGTCAAATACTGGGTCCCGGATCACGCGACGGGGCTTCGCCCCCACGCGGTCCAGGATGACCGGTGAGGGGGAGCGATGACCGAGCCAACCCCCACCACGTCATGCCCGGACTTGATCCGGGCATCCATGCCGGAACGGATTAGTCTGAACGGCGTCGTTGGAGCGGAAGGCGCGGGAAATGGCGTGGATGGCCGGGACAGGCCCGGCCATGACGGTGGAGGGTGCGGGACGAGTGGCGCGTGATCGTCGACGGGGAAAGACGCCCCCCAAAGCCGCTTTGCGATTTCGACC
>Ga0210086_1001503_pt1 | contig 11895 bp, 10 predicted proteins | sample China_Galinas_PW_3_FD_184867 | JGI IMG/M metagenome (GOLD analysis project Ga0210086, IMG submission 184867) | Wetland microbial communities from San Francisco Bay, California, USA, that impact long-term carbon sequestration - China_Galinas_PWB_D2... | ecosystem: Environmental > Aquatic > Marine... | reverse complement strand
CCTACACCAACCAGGCCAAGGTCGCCCGCCTCGACGTTGCCCAGTCGCTCCTCGACACCGACGGCGCGGTCTCGGAGAGCTGCGCCCGGGCGATGGCCGAAGGCCTCGCCGCCCGAACCGGCGCCCGCCTGACCGGCTCGATCACGGGCATCGCCGGCCCCGACGGCGGCACCGAAGCCAAGCCGGTCGGTCTCGTCCACTTCGCGACCACCCTCGACGGCAACACGACCCACAAGAAGCGCCTCTACGGCCCCCTCGGCCGCAACCTCGTCCGCGCCCGCGCCGCCTCGGAGCTCCTGTCGATGCTGTTCGACGCCGTCCGCGACTGACCGACCGGCAAGTCCTTGCCGCCCGGCCCGCCGCTTGCTATCGTCCTCGCCCCGAATTCGTGCCTGAGTAGCTCAGTGGTAGAGCAGCGCATTCGTAATGCGCAGGTCGTCAGTTCGACTCTGACCTCAGGCTCCATTCCCTACTCGGGCTGATCGCGGAACTTACGCGAACCTGCGCACGTCGGCAGAGCCGGCGAAGCGGCACAGGGCGTGACGGCAACTGCCCTACACGACCGAACGGCCACAGAGGATCAGCGCAACGTCGTCCTGAAAGCCTCCCGAACGCAGCCGCACCGATTCCACGAGCGACTTCGGAGCATCACCGAGCGCTCGAGCCGTGATGATTGCTCGGATCGTCTCCCGAGCCGCGTACTTCAGAAGACCGTCACTCGCGACGAGCAGCTTGCCCACGAACGGGGTCGGACCGAACGGAACCGGTAGAGACTCGCCCGATCCGAGCAACGGCTTGCGTCTCTGGTTCTCCGTCAGGTCGTTGACCATCGCCGGAGAGACCAGCCACGCCCCCGAGTCGCCGACGCTGGCACCCCATACGCTCTTCTCGTCCACGACAGCGACCACCGCCGTCGCCTCGCCTGTCGCTGAACTGCTGAGCTTCCCGTCGAGCTCGCCGAGAGCCATCGTCAGCGTGGCGGGGTCATCCGGAGCCGCGAGCGGGACAGTGTGGTCACGAAAGAAGTCGATGATCGCCTGCGCGGCCTCAGCCCCTCCCGAGATCCCACCTGCCCCATCTGACAGGACGAGCAAGTATCGCGCGCCAACGGGCAACGCAACGGCACGGTCCTGCCCGGCAGTGCCCCGATGAACTTCACAATGGACTTCGAAAGGCGTGTTTCGAGTCATCCCGCACCTCTCGGGACTCTATCGCGAATGACACAGTGCAGCAGGCCGAGGACATCGCGCCGGTGTCGGTGCTTAGCTATAGCTTAGCTAGATCCTGCCTACAGCGTGCTGAGCGTCCACTGCAGCGGGTTCGATGTGTCGAACATCGGAAATCCCTTGATGTCAACCGCCTGGAATACGACGTTGGCGCCCTCCAGGGTCTTGTCATTGGGGATCGGGAAGGAGAACGAGGCGTTGGCCTTCACCGAAACGCCCATGACGGACATCGTGGCCAGGTTGACGAAGAACGGGCAGGTGCTGCCCGGCAGGTTGAACGGCGTCGGCGCCACGGTACCGAGCAGCAGCACGGACATCGGCGTCGCGTTCGGGTTCGACAGGTTGACCTTGGCCGTCGAGTTGATCAGCGGGTCGGTGCCCGACAGCGTGATGTTGCCGCAGTTCGGATAGCTGTCGGTCGCGGTTGCGCCGTTGTTCATGCGGAACAGCTCGTAGCCGACGATCCCGTCCTGGGCGCGGAAGTAGAGGTACCCGTTCATGGGCTCGAACTGGTAGTCGCTGCCGACGTAGTTGTATGGGTAGCTACTGTCGCCGCCCGGCCAGATGTCCCACGACTTGACCTTGCTGCCGTCCCAGCGGAACAGCTCGTAGCCGTTGCTGCCGTCGGTGGCCTGGAAGTAGACGTGGCGGCTGCCGATCGGCGAGTGGTAGCGCGCGTAGGAGCTACCCGTGCCTGGAACGATGTCGGCCAGGCGCTTGGTGCCGGCGGCGGTCCCGTCGCTTGCCCACAGCTCGTAGCCACCGTTCGGGTCGTAGCAGTAGCCGTAGAGCAGTTTGCCGTCGGTCGCCAGGTCGTACCAGTACGAGCTACCGATTCCCGCGTAGACGTCCTTGACCATCTTCGTGCCGGCGACCGTGCCATCGGTCACACAGAGCTCGTAGCCGCTGCCGAGGTCGGCCGAGAAGTAGACCTTGCCCTTGTAGGCGGTCATGAAGCGCGGGTAGCTCGAGGTCGAGCCCGGGCGAAGGTCGAGGATCTTCGTGCCTTTCGCGGTGCCGTCGGTGACCGCCATCTCGTAGCCCTGGCCCTTTCCGTGGGCGTAGCCGATGCAGATCAGTCCGTTCGGCAGGAGCGCCCGCGAGAAGTAGCCGTAGCTGCTGCCGGAGCCCGGGTAGAGGTCGGCCACCTGCATGGTGCCGGCGGCCGTGCCGTCGGTCACGTGCAGCTCGTAGCCCTGGCCGGAGTTGGCCGTGAAGTAGACCTTGTCACCGATACGCTGCAAGTACGTCGGGGACGAGCTGTCAGGGCCCGGCATCAAGTCCTTCAGGAGCTTCGTGCCAGCGGCCGTGCCGTCGCTTTCCCATAGCTCGTCGCCAGTTGCGGACGTGTAGCCGCGGAACAAGATCCTGTTGCCGAGTCGTGTGTTGTAGAGCGCGTAGCCACTCGCGGGACCCGGATTGATGTCCTTGACCATCTGCGTTCCGGCGGCCGTGCCGTCGCTCGACCACAGCTCGTAGCCGTTCTTGCCGTCGTTGGCCGAGAAGTAGACCTTGCCGTTCATCTCTGCGATGTAGTCGACGTACGACGGGTTGGTCCTCTTGACCGGGTTGGTCTCGAGCGGCACGCGGACCGTGCCCGTGCTCGTTCCATTACTCACCCAGAGCTCGTAGCCGTGCGTGCCGTCGTTCGACCGGAACGCGACGCGACCTGGCGTCGTCTCGGCGATGGCGTAGGCATAGCCGCTGCTGCTCCCGGTATAGATGTCCTTGACCATCATCGTGCCGGCGGCGGTGCCGTCGCTGACGTGGAGCTCGTAGCCGTGCGTGCCGTCGTTGGCGTAGAAGAACACCTTGCCGGTCAGGGTTGCGGCCAGGCACGTCGGGCTAGAGCTACCAAAGCCTGCGTTGATGTCCTTGACCATGTGGGTCGGGTTCGTCGTGGCGGCCGGGTCATGGACCCACAGCTCGTAGCCGTTGATGCCGTTGTTGGCGCGGTAGTAGATCCTCCCATTCTCCAGGACCGGATCGTAGAAGTAGCCGCTCGACGATCCGGGGTAGGTATCGAAGACTTGCTTCGTGCCGGCCGCCGTGCCGTCCGTCTCCCAGATCTCGTAGCCGCTCGAACCGTCGTTGCCGCGGAAGTAGAGCTTGCCGTTGTAGACGACCGAGTAGTAGCTGAAGCAGCCCGACGAGGAGCCTGAGTAGACGTCCTTGATCATCCTGGTGTTGGCGGTCGTGCCGTCGCTGATCCACAGCTCCTCGCCGTAGGTACCGTTGTCGGCCATGAAGACCATCTTGGTCGTCTTGCTGTCGCCGAGATCCTGGAAGGCATAGGGAGAGCTCGGGCCCGTGCCTCGATTGATGTCCATCACCATCATCGTGCCGCCAGGCGTGCCGTCGGTGACCCAGAGCTCGTAGCTGGTCCGGCCGTCGTTTGCGCAGAAGAACGCCTTGTCACCCTTGATGCTGGTCTTCATGGAGCGCGGATAGCTGCCCCCCGCTCCCGGATTGATGTCCTTGAGCAGGCTGGTGCCGGCCGTGGTGCCGTCGGAGACGAACAGCTCGGCGCCGGTCGCGGCGGTCACCGCGTAGAACACGACTTTGTTCCCGATCGCGCAAATGTGGGTAGGGTACGAGGACGAGGTGCCCGCGTAGATGTCCTTGACGAGGCTGCATTTCGGCGGCGACGCGGTCAGGTCGCAGACCCACAGCTCGTCGCCGGTCTTGCCGTCGTTTGCGCGGAAGAAGAGCTTCTTGCGATCGCTCGACAGGGTGAACTCGTGCGGACTCGAGCTGCCGGTGCCGGGGTTGATGTCGCCGAGCATGACCGCTCCGGCCACCGAGCCGTTCGACATGTAGGGTTCGGTGCCGTACCTCCAGGTGGTCGCCGCGAAGTACGCGTGCGGTAGCCCGTGGAGGAAACCCGAATCATAGACGTTCCCCGGATACGATCTCGACGCGCTCGGATTCGAGCCACCTGAAGGTGGCGGAGTCGTCGTGTTGATGTCTTTGACGAGCTGGGGCTTGGGTGCCTGGGCGGACAGCGCCGCCGTGAGCAGGCCAAGCGTGACTGCGCAGACTCCCCGGGGCGGGAACCTGAGGGTGGTTGACCGAGGATTCATGAGGCCAGGCCCTCCAACAAGAGAAGGATGAAGAAGCAACCGTCTCGACGAGACAAGGGTATTGGTGACGTGCCGGGTGTAAGCCCCGTTGCGGGGAGCAACGTCAGCCAAGCGATTGCCTTGTTGAGCAAGCCGCCGTCTCCAGGGGGCGTTTGGCAATGGAGGCTCCTCTGATTGTCTCCGCAATGCAACGGCTGGCAAGTCCCGGGGCTCCAATCGAAATCGACTGCAGCTCGTAGCCGGGTTCTACAACCCGACTCTGCACCTGACGTCCAAGACCCCGAAAACGCCAGGCGCCAGGTTGGTCGGCACGCGGTCCCTGTCGGTGCCGATCCCCGGCACGGGCTGTTGGCTGAACACCGTTACCCTTGCGTAGAATCCCAGCGCAACCGCTCGCAGAGGTCTCTCGCAGCCTCCGCCCACTCGGGATGTTCGAACACGAATCCGTGTGCGAGCAAGCGCCCGGGCACGACTCGGCGGCTCTTGAGGATCAGCTCCGATTCCGTGCGGAGCAGGAACGTGCCGATCTCGATCATCCACCGCGTGGCTGGGAGGCCGATGCGAGCGCCCCAGGCTGCTCGTAAGGCGCGCATGAACTCGGCGTTGGGGAGCGGGTTCGGCGACGCGACGTTGACGGGGCCGTCGAGGTCGTCGTGTTGGACGAGATAGTGCAAGGCGCGGATGAAGTCCTGGTAGTGGATCCACGACACGTATTGCTTGCCGCCGCCGGCGCTTCCGCCGAGCCCCTTGCGCACGAGTGAGAGCAGCACGGAGAAGACCCCGCCGCGGTCGGGGCTCATGACCATCGCCGAACGCAGCAGCACCTTGCGAGTGGAGGGGGTGTCGATCTCGTTGCAGGCCGCCTCCCAGCTCTTGGCGACAGTGATCGAGAACCGCCAGGTGTCCGGTGCCCCGGGCTCGTCTCCGCCGAGGATGCCGGTGGCCTCGTCGTTCGGCGTGTCGAAGCGGTGGGCGTAGATCGTCGCGGTGCTCGACTGCAACCAAACGCTCGGTGACGAACTCGACGCGGCGATGGCCTGGCCGAGGACCCGCGTGGAGTCGACGCGAGAGTCCAAGATCAGCGCGCGGTTGGTGGCGTGGTAGCGGCAGTCGACGCTGCGACCTGCGAGGTTCAACACGACGTCGGCGCGATCGATCTCGGCCGTCCACGGCCCGAGATTCTTCGCGTCCCACTCGACGACCGGCCACGGCGCAGCCTTCGGAGATCGCGAGAGCACGGTGACCGTGTGTCCGTCTCGTAGCAGGTCGCGCGCGACGAACGTGCCGATCTGTCCGGTGCCGCCGGGGAGCAGGAAGTGCATCGCTGGAATTGTCGTCGAGGGCGTCGCCTCGCTCTAAGCCTTCCGGTACTTGCCGTCCATCTGCGCCTGCCAGGTCTCACCGCCATCGTTGGACACGCCCATGTGGAACGTGTACGTCCCGTCGTCTTGGAACTCGTAGACGTAGCGGTGCATGCCCATCGGCGATTCGTTGCGGAACTCGAGCCGGTTGCCTTCGAGCGTGCCGAGCGCCGGGGCGCCCGGGTCCATGCCCATCGAGTCGAACCAGTGCATCGTGAACCGTTCCTTGTGTGGGTCCCAGCCGTAGACACCGTGCCCGCGGAACGTGACGGTGTCGCCGCTGTACTGCTCGTAATCCGAGACCAGGAAGAAGCCGTCGAGCAGCATGTCGCAAGTGATCTTGCTCGTGGCCTGCCGAGCTTGTGGTGTCCACGACGACGGGTGCATCGTCTCCTCGCCGAGCCAGGTGCCGGCGAGACGGGCGAGTTGGGCGTGCTCGGGTCCAGGGGTGGGGATGTTCATGGCGTTGCTCCAGTAGGGGAATGGTCTGCCGCCCATGATACGCGGTGGGTGGGTTGGGCGTCCGGGTTTCGAAGCCCCTAAAGAATGTCTCTGACACATTTGTTAGGGGCACCGAGAACATACGCTGCAGTCGCTGCGCCGCGAGACGCTCAGCGTGCGGAAGCTCATCGACCGCAGGTCGTAGGTCAGGAGCTTCCCGCGCAGCGGCTCCCCGAAGCCGGCGATCAGCTTGATCGCCTCCATCGCGGCCATGCAGCCGACGCTGCCCGAGACCGCGCCGAAGACCGGGAACTGCCGCTTCCAGGCCGGTGGCTTCTCGGGAAACAGGCACGTCAAGCACGGCGTCTCGCCGGGCACGATCGACGTGATCTGTGCTTGCAGGTCGAACATCGCGCACTCGACCATCGGCTTGTTCTGGCGCACGGCTTCGCGGTTCATCAGGAACCGTTCCTCGAACAGGGGTGCGCAGTCGACGACGAGGTCGACTTCGGACACGAGGCGCTCGGCGTTGTCTTCGCTCACGTTTTCGCCGACCGCGACGGTCTCGAGCCGCGGGTTCAGGTCGTGCAGCCGCCGCTCCACCGACTCGATGCGCGGCTTGCCGAGCCAGTCGTGCGTCATCAACAGCTGGCGGTTGAGATCGCTCGGCTTGACGTTGCCCGCGTGCGCGAGCACGAGCCGGCCGACGCCCGCGGCCGCGAGCTCGTAGGCGACCACCGAGCCGAGCCCGCCGACGCGGGACACGAGGATCGACGCGTCCTTGAGCTTCTGCTGCCCGGCCTCGCCGAAGTCCTCGACCCAGATCTGCCACTCGTAGATTGCGCGGTCGTTGTCATCGAGCGTAGCCATTCATCCTCCCGCGATCGGCGACAGCAACAGAACCGTGTCACGATGCCGGAGCTCGGCGGGCTCGTGCCAGGCGATCTGGTCTTGGCCGACGAACAACAGCACAGTCGGGTGCAGCGCGCCGCTCTCGTCGAGCACGAGCTGCGAGAACGGCTTCCCGTGCTCGGCCGCGAGCCGCGCCACGAGCTCCTGCGCCGTGCACGGCGGTTCGAGCTCGACCGACATCGCGCTGGTTCCGGCGGCCTGGCCGAGCTGGGCGAAGAACTGGATCTCGACGTTCATGGCCTGGAGCGTAGGCGAAGGCGTGGCGGCTCGCTACCTCCAGCCGCTCCGGTAGGCAACGAGAGGATTCACGGACTGGTCGAGCGTGTCCGGCGAGGGCCCTTAATCCATAAGAAAGTCTCAGAGACTTTCTTATGGATTAAGGCCGAGCGACCTCGGCGAGCCCGGTCGGCTCCAAGCGGAAGACGTGATCGGCGAGCCGGTCCGCCTCTTCTCGGCTGTGCGTGACGTGCAGCGTGGTGACCGGTGTGTGCCGGCGGACGTCGGCGAGGAGCTCGTACATCTCGGCCCTCGTGTGCTCGTCGAGCGCCGAGAGCGGCTCGTCGAGGCACAGCACCGCCGGACGCGCCGCGAGCGCGCGGCCGAGCGCGACGCGCTGGCGCTCGCCGCCCGAGAGCCCCTTGGGCTTGCGGTCGAGCAGCTCACGGATGCCCAGCGCGCCGGCGAGCTCGGCGACCCGGGCTTCGGTCTCGTCCTTCGGCCAGCGGTGCATGCGCGGCGCAAACCGAAGGTGGTCCTTGACAGTCATCGTGGGAAACAGCACGCCGTCCTGCGGCACGTAGCCGACGCCGCGCGCGGCCGGGGCCGCGGCGGTGACGTCGACGCCGCCGAGGACGATGCGGCCGGACGTCGCGGGGTTGAGCCCACACACCGTTTCGAGCAGCGTGGTCTTGCCGCACCCCGTGCGCCCCATCAACACGGCGTAACCGCCGCTCTCGACGCGAATCGACACGGATTCCAGGTGGAAGTCTCCGGCCCGGATGCCCAAGGACTCGATCACGATGCTCATCGCCGGCCCTCCTGCAAGCCGAGCACGCGCCCGATGATCAGCAGCACGACCGCGACCGTGACCATGATCAGGGACACGGCGACGGCACGATCGATGTTGCCGACGCTGAGCTCGAGGAACACGGTCGACGGCAGGACCTCGGTTCGCATGCGCGTCGCACCCGAGAACACGAGGATCGGTCCGAACTCGCCGAGCGCGCGAGCCCAGGCCAGAAGCCCGGCCGCGAGCGAGCCGCGCAGCGCCTGCGGCAGCGCCACGTGCCAGAATGCCTGCGCCGGGTTGCAGCCGAGCGTCAACGCGACCCGCTCGGGGCGCGTGTCGATCTGGTCGAACGTCACGACCATCGTGCGGATCGCGAACGCGCACGCGACCGCGAACTGCGCGAGGATCACGCTCGGGACCTCGTAGGTGATCGGGATGACGCCCTCGACCGCGCGCCCGATCGGCGTCTGGAACAGGATCAACAGGCTCAGCCCGATGACCATCGGCGGGAGCACGATCGGAATGTCGAGGATCGCGTCGACGAGCGGCTTGCCGTGGAATTCGAACCGCGACAGCAGGTAGCCGATCGGGACCGCGAACCAAACCGACAGGATCGCCGTGATCGTCGACGAGACGAAGCTCAGCTTGATCGCGTAGCGGATCTCGCGACTGGCCAACGCTTCCTTCATGTCCGCCCACGACGTGAACGTCGCATCGGCGAGCAGCATCGCGAGGATCAACAGCACGTATGCGCCCGCGACCGTCGCCAGACACGCGGCGAACGGCCGGTTCGAAGCCTTGCGCTTCGCGGCGGTGCCGATCATTTGCCGGCGGAGACCTTCCACTCGAACCCGAGGTTCTCGAAGCGCTGCCTCGAACGGGAAGCAAGAATCGCGTCGAGCAGCCGCCGCATTGTCTGCTTGTGCTTGGAGTTCTGGGCGATCGCGTACGGCTGCGTGGCGAACGCCGACTCGTCGGAGATCGCCACGATGTCGAGGTAGTCGGTCACCATCGCGGCATTGCTACGGTAGACGATCGTCGCGTCGAGCGAGCCCGTGCGGATCTGGTTGACGAGGAAGTCGCCGGTCGGCGACCAGACGACGGCGTTCTTCTGGACCCGATCCCAGAGCGAGAGCTTCTCCAGCATGTGCTGGGCGAGCGCACCCAGCGCGGACTTCTCGGGATGCGCGAGGCCGACTCGCAGGCCCTTCCGCGTCAGGTCCTGAAGCGTCAGGATGTGCTTCGGGTTGCCCTTGGGCACGAGGATGACCATGCGGTTCTGCGAGATGATCTCTCCGGGCTCGAAGCGGTCGGCGACCATGTCGAGGAAGCTCGTGTCGCACGAGAAGTAGGCATCGGGCTGCGTGCCGGTGCGCATCTGCGCGACGAGGATGCCGCAGCCGTTGTAGATGCGCGTGATCCGAACGCCTTCGCGCTCTTCGAACTCGGCGACGGTCTGGTCGATGGCCTTGTTGAGCATGCCGCCGCCCATCAGCAGGAGCTTCGGCGTCTGCTCCCAGACATCGCCCGTCTCGGCCTCGAACCCGAACTTCTCGAAATGCTCGCGGCCGACGTCACGCGAGGCCACGAACCGCGCGAACCTGATCGCCGCGGTCGGCGCGGTGGAGCTCGCCAGCACCGCGAGCGTGACCTTGCGCGGGGCCTTGTCGAACAGACCCACGCGCACGAAATCGATCTTTTCGTGCTGATTCGCGGTCGCGTCCCAGATCACGGCCGCGTCGATGGAACCGATGTCGAGGTCGTTGGCCAGCGAGTTGACGGTCGGCTTCGTGACGGCGACCTTGGCCTGGATGTCGGCCCAGTGCCCCGCTTCTTCGAGAAGCTTGCGCGTGATCTTGCCGACTGCGGCCGCCTCGGGATTGGCGATCCCGACCCGCACGTCGTCACGCAGCAGGTCGGCGATCCCCGTGATCGACTTTGGGTTGCCCTGCCGGAACGCGATGACCGGGCGCATCGTTGCCAGATGGAACGTCTCGGCCACGAGCCCGTGCTTGCGCGCGAGCTCGATGTAGCTGTCGTCGGCGGCCAGGTACAGGTCTCCTTGGCGGCGGACCTCGATCGCGCTGAGCAGCGTGCCCGAGCCGCGATAGTCGGGCTCGACAAGGACGCCGTAGCGTTGTTCGTACTCGCTGCGCAGCTCCTCGATCGGCGGCTGGATCCCGGCCGCGCAGTACATCGTCAAGTGAGTTCCGGCTTCGGATGTCGAGTTGCCGTCGAGCAACAAGACGATCATCAGTGCGAGCAGCAGCACGGATGCGAGAGCGGCGGCGGTAATCGACTTCATCGTTCGTCTACTTCGGGCAGGAACGGTTCTGATCCGACGCCAAGAGCCTACCATGGTCGAGGTGGACGACGCGATCGGCGTGGCTCTCGGCTCCCGGCCCGTGTGTGACCAAGAGCACCGTGCCACCGCGCTCGTGGTAGTCGGCCAACAGGTCGAGGACGACCTTGCCGTTGTCGGGATCGAGGTTGCCGGTCGGCTCGTCGGCGAGCACGACCGACGGCCTGGCGAACAGCGCTCGCGCGACGGCCGCGCGCTGGCGTTCACCCGCGCTCAACTCCTCGGGACGATGCGTCGCGCGGTGACCGAGCCCGAACGTGGACAGCATCTCGGTGGCTTCGGCGACTCTCGAGCTGCCGTCGCCTCTGCCGCCGGCGAGCAGCACGTTCTTCGTGATGTCGAGGTACGGGACGAGGTGGAACATCTGGAACACGAAACCGATGTGCTTGGCGCGAAACGCCGCGCGCTCGCCCGGGGACAGCGAGTAGACGTCGGTGCCGGCGACCCTGACCGTGCCCTCGGACGGCCGCAGCATCGCGCCCGTAGCGAGCAACAACGTCGTCTTGCCGCTGCCCGAGTGTCCGCACAGGCACACGAACTCCCCCTGCTCCACGGTCAGCGTTACGTCCTCGAGCGCTGTGGTCTCGCGGTTGCCCTTGCGATAGCGGTGCGTGAGCCCTTCGATCTCGATCATCACGCCTCGCGCAGCACGCTGGCCGGGTCTTTGGTGACCGCGGCGACCGTCGGAACGAACGCGGATACGGCCGCGAACAGGGGGGCCGCGACGAGCGCCGTGCCGAGCAGCGACCAGTCGGCGTGGATCTGACCGGCCTTGGTCTCGAACACACCGGGCCCGAGCCAAGTCGCGACCCATGTCCCGAGCGCGAAACCGACGACAGCGCCGGCTATGCCGAGCAGCACAGCCTTGCCGAGCAGCATCGTTGCGATGCGGCCCGATCCGTGACCGAGCGCGCGCAGCACTCCGATCTCCGAGCTGCGCTCGCGGACGTTGGCCAGTGTCAGAAACGCGATCCACAGCGCGCACGTCAACAACACGACCGGGAGCACGATCGCGAAGTAGCGCTCGCTCATGCGCCGCTGCTTCTCGCGGGCGTCGGCGATCGCTGTCATGCGGATGACCTTGCCTTCGGGCACGATCTTTTGGAGCTCGGTGCGGAGCCTGGCGACCTTGTCGAGGCCGGGATCACGGCAGTAGCACTCGAGCGCCTTGATCTCGTTGATCCGGCCCGGGGCGTTCAGCGCCTTCTGCGCGTCGCCGAGGTCGAGCCACACGCGGACGTCGTCTTCGGTCCCGGTCTCGACGAGGCAGTCGGCGACGCGGAACGTGCTGCCCGCGAGCTCGACGCTGTCGCCCTTCCGGAGGCCCAGTCGCGTCGCGGGCTCGTGCCCGACGACGATCGTGCCCGGCACGACCGTGAAGCTCATCGACGGCTTCTTCTTGCCCGCGGGCGCGACCTCGCGCGCGAGCCCGGTCACGAGCGCCGGCTTGCCGCGCCACTCGATGCGCCGGGTCAGTTCAGCGAGCAGGTGGTTGTACGAC
>Ga0210086_1001501_pt1 | contig 11900 bp, 8 predicted proteins | sample China_Galinas_PW_3_FD_184867 | JGI IMG/M metagenome (GOLD analysis project Ga0210086, IMG submission 184867) | Wetland microbial communities from San Francisco Bay, California, USA, that impact long-term carbon sequestration - China_Galinas_PWB_D2... | ecosystem: Environmental > Aquatic > Marine... | reverse complement strand
GATCAGGGTGTTCCCGTTCGGGAGGCGCTGGGCGGCGCCGATGTACTGCGAGTAGAAGGGCTGGCTGGGGCTGCCGGCGTAGCTCCAGCGCACCTCGCGGGTCACCGGTTCCGACTCGATCACCCGGGAGAAGCGTCCGAGCCCCGAGTTGTCGAAGAGCATGAGGTTGCCGTTCTCGAGGATCTCGGCGTCGTGCTGGAAGCGGAACTCCCCCGACCACATCTCGACCACCCGCTGCGCTTCGAGATCCACGACGGCCAGGAGACTGGGCGCCCTCATCGAGATCAGCACGTTCCCGGCGGCGAGCCACGGGGCGCGATCGCTGCCGCGGCCGTCGAGGACGACGAGCGAGTTGGTGTGCAGGAGGTCTCCCGCCTTCTTGGGCGTCGCGGCGTCGAAGCGCCCGCGGAAGGGAGAATCCAGGATCGCCCGCAGGACCGAGACCTCGCTCTGGATCTGCCCCTCTGGATCGAGGACCGTGATGAAGTCTTCGGACACCGGGATCGTGGGGTTGATCTCCTCCACCACGTGCGCCTTGCGGGTGAGGACGAAGATCCGTCCATCCGGCATGACCTCGAGGTCGTGGTGGGCGCGCACGGGGTTCGCCCAGAGCAGCCTGGATCGGGCGTCGATCTTGATGATCCCCCAGCCCTCGTAGATCGCGAGCAGGTCGCCGTTCGGAAAGAGGTGAACGCGTCGCCAATAGGCACGCCGGCGCGGGATCTCGCGGTCCGGCCAGATGTCGTGGAAGGCGTAGCGCCAGCGGTGCAGGATCCGCCCCTCCGAGTCCATCAGCGTCGCCTCGGCGGCGTGGCCCGAGACGACCAGGTTGAGTCCCGGCTGGATCGACGCCCGGTCGTGCACGGTGATCGTCTGCCGATCCCGGGCCGGCTCGGTCCCGTCGAGGTAGCCGATGGCCTCGAGCTCTTCGATCATCCGCCGCTGCTCGGGGGTCCGCGCCGGATCGGGGCGCTGGCGGCCCGGCTGGACCCAGAGGCCGGTCCGCGGCTCGTCGGCCTCCGCCGCGCGCGCGAGTCCGGCGTCGCCGAGCACCCAGAGGAGGGCCAGGAGGACGAGTCCGAGGGCGGGGCGGACCCGCTCCTGCGTCATCGTCTCACCGTCGATCGCCCGAACCCGCGCCGTCCACTGGCATCGCTCCGAACCGCCTGGGTCCGGCAGCGTAGCGAACCGGCTGCACCCGAGAATGCGATGCGGCGTTCCGACGAGGCCCGGGAGCGCGGTTCGGCAGGCCTCTTCCGGAGGCCGGCAGGAGCCGCGGACCTACTGCCGCGGGGCATACCAGATGGGGGAGGTCCAGGCGCGCTCCTGGATGGTGCGCGGGACGTCGGGATCGCAGCAGGCTTCGAGCGCCTCGGGAACGCTCGACGGATCCGCGCACGTCACCTGGCTCGCGTTGCACACGTAGGTGTTCCAGCGGCAGCTCGGGTTCTCGACGACCCGCGCGTAGTAGAACGCGTGGGCCTCCGGGTCGAAGTCGGGATCGCGCCACACGCTGCAGAGCGCGTCGAAGCCCGGACCCTCGGGCGTGCAGGTCGCGAGGTCCACCGACGCCCCGTCGTCCGGGTCGCCGGCGACGTCGTAGACGCGTTCGCGGGGAGCGCCGTCGGCGACGGAGCCCTTCACGATCTGGATGCGTTGGAGCGGCGTGCTCGGTCCGCCGCCGGCCCCCGGATCGCGCAGCGCGGAGACCGCGAAGACCGGGCCTCGGGCGCGCCCGGCGGGGGGAGCGGGCAGCTCGCCGCCCATCGGGACGCCGCCCGCGTAGCCCTTCGCGGCGAAGGCGCGGTCGTCGCACAGGGTCTCCGGGTACTCCCAGCCGCCGAAGAAGCGCACGATCATGCGCGGACCGCTGGTTCCGTAGGCTTCGCGCCGCCGCATGGCGTCGAAGAGCGAATCGCGCGAGTTCTCCTCGGCCCAGAGCACCGCGAGTCCGCCCGGGTTGAAGAAGGGCGCGTCGGGGTAGAGCGGGGCGCTGAAACGGGCGTCGACGAGGCCCGCCGCGTGTCCCCGGAACCGGTCCTCGTCGACCATCCCCGGCGTCCCGAAGTGGGTGTCGGTGGATCCGATCAGGCCGAATCGAAACGGATTCACGCCGAGGCGACGCTGCTGCACGAGACCCTCGGCGAGGGCCTCGCGGGCGTAGATGAGGGGAGCGAGGGTCTCGTCGCCTCCGGTCGCCATGTCCTGCATGCGCCGGAAGGGCAGGGTCTCGTAGCTGCAGAGCTCGTCCTCGGCGCCGGCGCGGCATTCGGAATCGCCCTTGTGCTGGGTGACCTCGACCAGGGTCTCGAGACGTGCGCGCCGGGCGGCGTCGACGGCGCGGATGGGGGAGCCGTCGCCGCGGGTGGTGGTCCACATCAACCCGTTCGACACGTTCGAGTTGTGGGGGATCGCGATCGCGTCGCAGCCGTTGCCGGCGTCGAGGCACTCGGATTCCAGCGCGCTCCACAGACCCTCGGCGGTGGGGGTCTCGATGTAGGTGGTGGGCCGCTCCTGGACGATCTCGTTCCGGAAGATCACGTTGCGATGGATGTTCTGTCCGGCGGGCATGCCGGTCCACTCGTAGCCGACGAAGGTGGTGAAGCGGCAGGCCGGCGGGCGGTCCTGGAACTCCTCGGCGGCGGCGCGGATCTCCTGCCAGGGGCCGCGGGCAGCGTCGAGGCAGAGCGCTCCGCCGTCGCCGCAGAACGAGTAGCGGGAGGGCTTCTCGCTGCTGTAGACGTACCCGTTCACCAGCGCGTAGCCGAGCTTGGGCCAGCGCCGCAGCACCCGACACACGAGGGAGTCGTGTCCCTCGGCGCCCGGGGAGGCGCAGATCGCGGTCTCGCCCAGCAGGTCGCTGTGGTCGGTCACCACGGCGAAGTCGAGGGGCACGCGCAGCTGCACGTGCGCGCTGGGTCTGCCGTCCTCGTCGTAGGGCTGGATGCCGATGGCCTCGCCCCGGGCGTAGCGATAGGCGTCCCGGGGCCGCGCGAGGGTGCCCTGTCCCCAGGCGTCCATCGAGAGCGCGGTGTGGACGTGGGTGTCGCCGAAGAAGGGCTGGCGCAGGGGGTCGCGGCCCGCGCACGCCCCGGTGTCGGCGTCCGCCCGGGCAGGGGCCGGAGCGGTGAGCAGCGATCCCTCGAGGCAGAGCGCGAGGCAGAGCGCGACGCCGCGGGCCCGCCCGCGCTCGAGGAGGCCCCTCACGACAACACCCCGGTCAGGTTCGAGTACGGCGCGGTGCCGAAGGGCGTGCGGTAGGCGTCGAGTCCGAGGGCCGCTGCGAGGGCCAGCACCAGGGCGAGGAGCGTCGCCAGCCGCCGCGTCCCGGGCGAGAAGGGCGCGAGCGCGCGCGCCACGGCCCAGCCGATGCCGAAGGCCGCGGCGGTGGTGGCGAGGGCGTGCAGGGCGAAGAAGAGCACGATGAAGGGCACGGGACCGGCGGCGCCCTCGACGACCGCGACGGCGAGGGCGACGAGGGTGAGGAGCCAGTAGCGCACCGAGGGGACCCAGGCGTCGGCCAGGAGCAGCATCGGCCAGGGCGCCATCAGCCACACGCCGAGGAACCAGACCCAGCGGGTCGCGCGCACGCTCATGCCGGCGCCTCGCCCGCCGGGACCGCGCGGGCCTTCGCGAGGCCGGGAGCGGATGCGCCCGGCTCGCGGCGCCGGGCCGTCACCCCGCCAGGGCCTCGGCCTCGGCGAGCATGCCCTCGAGGATCGCGAGCCCGCCGCTCCAGAAGCCCGGGTCACCGATGTCGAGGTCCATGCGGGCGAGCAGCGCGTTGGGGCTGTCGGAGCCGCCGGCGCGCAGGAGATCCAGGTAGCGGGGTACGAAGGGGTCGCCGTCCTCGTCGTAGCGGTGCAGCAGCGCCAGCACCAGCAGCTCTCCGAACGCGTACGCGTAGCAGTAGAACGGTGAGTGCACGAAGTGCGGGATGTAGAGCCACCACCAGGCGTAGTCGTCCGAGAGCTGGACCGAGTCGCCGAACATCGGGCGGTTGGCCGCCATCCAGAGCTCGTTCACCCGCTCGACCGGGAGCTCTCCTTCCTCGCGGCGCGCCGCGTGCAGGGTCTGCTCGAAGCGCGTCATCGCGATCTGGCGGAACACCGTCGCAAAGGCGTCCTCGAGCTTTCCGCAGAGCAGCGCCAGGCGCACCGACGCATCGCCCTCCTCGCGCATCAGCCGGCGGAACACCAGCATCTCGCCGAAGACGCTCGCCGTCTCGGCGGTGGTGAGCGGCGTGTCCTGCTCGAAGAGCCCCTGGGACCGGGCCAGGTACTGGTGGACGCCGTGGCCCAGCTCGTGGGCGACGGTCATCACGTCGCGCAGGTTCCCGGTGTAGTTGAGCAGCACGTAGGGATGGAGGTCCGGCACCGTGGACGCGCAGAACGCGCCGCCGCGCTTGCCGGGGCGCAGCTCGGCGTCGATCCAGCGCTCGTCGAAGAAGCGCCTCGCGATGTCCGCCATGTCGGGGGAGAAGTCCCCGTAGGCGGAGAGCACGATCTCGCGGGCCCGGTCGAAGGACCGGACGCCCTCGGCACCGGAGATCGGCGCGTAGCGGTCGTAGTCCTCGAGACGCTCGAGCCCGAGCAGCCGGGCCTTGAGACGGTAGTAGCGGGCGACGAGGTCGTAGCGGCCGACCGCCGCCTCGATCAGCGAATCGACGCTCGCGCCCTCGATCTCGTTGGCGAGGTTGCGCGAGTCCATCATGCCCGGATAGGAGCGCAGCCGATCGCCCACGGCCTTGTCCTGCACGAGGGTGTTGAAGATGAAGTGGAGCGGGCGGTGGTTCTGCTTCAGCCCCCGGGTGAGCGCGGCCGCGGCGGCGCGGCGGGTGTCGCGCTCGGGCGCGTAGAGGAGCGAGAGAACCTCCTCCTCGCCCATCTCCTCGGTCTCGTCGCCCCGCTCGACCGCGAAGCGCATGCCCGCCATGGTCTCGTCGAAGAGCCGGGCGAAGGCGCGACTGCCGGTGTTCGCGGTCTCCTCGAGCAGGCGCTCCTCGGGCTCGCTGAGGACGTGGGGTCGATAGCGCCGCATGGACGCGAGCATGTGGCGCCGCTTCGCCAGGGCGGGGTCCGCGAGCAGCGCGTCGGCCCGGGAGTCGTCGAGCCCCACCCACTCGAGCTCGAAGAAGATCAGGTGCGCGCGAATCTCGGTGCTGCGCTCCATCACGTGCTGCATCAGGGCGCCGTGGCGCGCGGTGGCGGTGTCGCCGGCGAAGAGCAGCTGCGAGAAGGCGCCCGCGCGGACCGCGGGCTCGTTCAGGGCCTCGAGTCCGTCCACGGCCTCGGCCAGCTCCGCGGCCGAGAGCGACCCGAGCCGGCCGCGGTAGCGCGCGGCGAAGGCCTCGGCGGCGTCGCGCACGGCGTCGAGATCGGCATCGATGCGGGGATCGTCGGGCCCGTCGTAGAGGTGTGAGAGGTCCCAGCGGACGCCCGCGGCGAGGCCTCCGGCTCCGGTCGTGTCCAGCGCTTCACTCATGGCGCGGAACATACGAGGTAGACTGCCACTTGGCGATGATCTCCCGACCCCCGACGACGGCATCGACCTCCGCGTCCCCGGGACCGCCCGGGCGGATCCGGCCCAGGGTGGTGCTGCACGCCGACATGGACGCCTTCTACGCGTCCGTCGAGCAGCGCGATCACCCCGAGTACCGCGGCAAGCCGGTGATCGTCGGCGGCACCGGGAGCCGGGGGGTGGTGTCGGCGGCGAGCTACGAGGCCCGGGCCTACGGCGTCCACTCGGCGATGCCCGGCTTCGAGGCCCGGCGCCGCTGTCCCGATGGCATCTTCCTGCGCGGCTCGATGAGCCGCTACGCCCGGGAATCTCGCCGCATCTTCGAGATCTTCCGTCGCTTCACGCCACGGGTGGAAGGGCTCTCCCTCGACGAGGCCTTCCTCGACCTGACCGGCAGCGAGCGACTGCTCGGTCCCGCCGCCCGGGTGGCGCAACGCCTGCGACGGGAGGTGCGCGAGGAGACCGGCCTCGCCGTCTCGGTCGGGATCGCGCCGGTGAAGATGGTGGCGAAGATCGCCAGCGACCTCGCCAAGCCCGACGGATGGCTCGAGGTTCCCGCAGACGGCGTGAAGGCGTTCCTCGAGCCGTTGCCGGTGGGACGCCTCTGGGGTGTCGGTCCGGTGGCCCAGGCCCGCTTCGAGCGCGCCGGCATCCACACCGTGGGCGACCTCGCCCGCCAGGACCCCGAGCGGGTGGCGCGACACTTCGGCGAATGGGGCTCCGGCATGGCGCGGCTCGCCCGGGGCCGCGACGTGCGCGAAGTCGAAGCCTACCGCGAGGCCGTCTCCTACAGCGAGGAGAACACCTTCGCCCGGGACGTCTCGGACCGGTCGCTGCTCGAGTCGGCGATCGTGACCCACGCGGAATCGGTGGCGCGCCGGATTCGCCGCGACGGGCTCTGCGCCCGAACGGTCGTGTTGAAGCTCAAGCTCGGCAGGCGGCGGGCGCCGGGCCCGCGCGGGTATCCGCTGCTCACCCGACGCGCGACCCTGCCCGAACCCACCGACGACGGCGAGCAGATCGCCCGCAGCGCCCGGGCGCTGCTCTCCAAGGCGGGTCTCGAGGAGCCGGTGCGACTGCTCGGCGTCGGCGTCACCAACCTCGGCCCCAGCGGTGGAGGCCAGCTCGGGCTCTTCGGACGCCCCGAGGGCGAGCAGACGCGCGCGAAGCTCAATCGGGCCCTCGACGAGATCGCCCGGCGCTTCGGCAACGAGGCCGTGGTGCGGGGCTCGCCCGCCGCCGCAGAGCGCGCGGGCCTCTCGATGCAGATCAAGCGGGGCGAGGGCGACGACGACGGTGGCGAGTAGCGCCCCCGTCGCAGCGGATTAACCTCGCACCTCGACCCAAGGAGACCCCCCCGATGATCCTCGAAGGCAAGACCCTCGTGCTCTGCGGAGTCGGCACCGGGCTCGGCAGTGAAATCGCCCGGGCCGCGGTGCGCGACGGCGCGAACGTGATGCTCGGCGCGCGAACCGAGTCCCAGCTGGAGCTGGTCGCCAAGCAGATCGACCCTTCGGGCGAACGGGTCGGCTTCGCGAGCACCGACATCGGCGACGACGCCCGCGCCCAGGCGCTCTGCCAGGCCGCGGCGGACCGCTTCGGGGGCGTCGACGGCCTGGTCCAGATCGCGGCCCTCGACGCCGTCTTCGGAGGCATCGAGGACGGCGCCCTCGAGGACTGGGAGCGGACCTACGCGACCAACGTGGTCGGAAGCGTGCGCATGGTGCGCGCGGCCCTCCCGCACATGAAGAAGCGCGGCGGCGGATCCGTCGTGCTGATCGGCTCCCAGGCCTGGACGCTCCCGAGCACGCCCCAGGCCGCCTACGGCGCCTCGAAGGGCGCGCTGATGAGCGCGATGTACTACATGGCGAAGGAGCTCGGACCCCACAAGGTTCGCGTCAACACCGTGGTCCCCACCTGGATGTGGGGCCCGCCGGTCGAGCTCTTCGTCAAGTTCTCCGCCAAGCAGCGCGAGATCTCCGAGGACGAGGTGATCAAGGAGATCACCGACAAGATGCCCCTCGGCGAGATCCCCGCCGACGAGGACGTCGCCGAGGCGGTGGTGTTCTTCTGCTCCGATCGCGCGCGCATGATCACCGGGCAGTCGCTGCTCGTGAACGCCGGCGAGTACATGCCCTGACGCGCCGGGCGCGAGGCCGCACCTCGACGCCCGTCGCCCCCGTGAGGCCACCCGATGTCCGAGATGGAATTCAAGGAAGAGGCCGTGCTCGAGGCGGCGCGGCAGGCGACGGGTCTCTCCGACTTCGGCGACGATCGCTTCCGCGAGGGACTTCGGGTCCTGCTCGAGACCTACGACAAGACCGCCGGGTTCAACGAGAAGGGGGTGCGCCGTCACTGGCGCCGGGTGGTGTCGCTGCTCTCCGCGCGGCTGCGCATCGAGGCCGCCCTCGCGCGCCACCCGGAGATCCGCGAGCGCCGCATCGAGCGTCCGGTCTACCTGACCGGGCTGCCGCGGACCGGAACCTCCGCGCTCTTCAACCTGCTGGGCATGGATCCCGCGTCGCGTCCGCTGCTGCTCTGGGAGGCGATCTTCCCGGATCCTCCCGAGGGGCTCGCCCCGGGCGAGCCGGACCCCCGGGTCGAGGCGCTGCGCGCCCACTACGCCCAGGGGCGCGCGCAGAACCCCGAGTTCACCAAGATCCACTTCACCGACGCCGACAAGCCGGAGGAGTGCGTGCTGCTGCTGGCCCATGCCTTCTGCGACGTGCAGATGGGCATCGAGGTACTGATGGAGCCCTACGCGAGCTGGTTCGAGAAGCAGGACCTGCACCACGCCTACGCGTACTACCGGGACCTGCTCAAGATGATCGACTGGCAGCGCCCGGGCGACCGCTGGCTGCTCAAGTCCCCCGCCCACGTCTGGGCCCTCGACATCCTGATCGAGATGTTCCCCGACGTGTGCCTGATCATGACCCACCGCAACCCGATCGAGGTCGTGTCGTCCTACTGCTCGATGATGGACGCGCTGATGATCTCGCGGGAGCGCTTCGACCGGCGCGAGCTCGGGCCGGTGACCCTCGAGCACCTCGCGAAGGGACTCGAACGCGCCCTCGCCGTGCGCGACGCCTCGGACCCGATGCGCTTCATCGACGTCGACTTCGACGCCTTCGTCGACGACTCGATGGACGAGGTGCGCCGCATCTACGACCACTTTGCGCTGGATCTTCCCCCCGAAGCGGAAGCGACCATGCAGACCTACGTGGACGAGAATCCCCGGGGCAAGCACGGCGCCCACGAGCACGACCTCGCGAAGTACGGACTCGGCGCGGACGACATCAAGGACCGCCTCGCCACCTACATCGACCGCTTCGACCTCCCCACGGACTAGCTTCGCTTCGCGGACGAGGCGGGGCGATGGGGAGTCGACTCGGGAACGCGAAGGCCGCGCGACGCGCAGCGAGCGGAACGCGAGCGAAGTCGAACCGCTAGGCGGCGGACTTCTCCCAGCGGTACACGCGCATCGGCGGCACGTTCAGCAGCTCGGTCTGCACCTTGGCGCGGCCGAAGACCTCGCGGCCGAGGTTCTCCACCCGGTCGCGCACCTGGTAGGCGACGAAACGCCCGCCCGGGCGCAGGGCGTCGTGGACCGAGCGCAGGATCGAGGTCCCGACCTCGCGCGCCATGGTCGAGAAGGGAATGCCCGAGAGGATGACGTCGGGCTGGGGCAGCTCGTAGTGGGCGAGGGCGTCCTGGATGTCGGCGGCGCTTCCGAGGTGGGCGATCAACCGCGGGTCCGGGTTGCGTTGGAGCAGCTTCACGAAGCGCTCGTTGATCTCGATGGCGAGGAGCTTCGCGCCGGGCTTCATCGCGCCGAGCAGCGCTCGGGTGGTGCCGCCGGTTCCCGGGCCGAGCTCGATCACGAGGTCGGCGCTCTCGACGCCGGCGGAGCGGATGATGCGCCGCTCGAGGAAGCGCGAGCTGGGGATGATCGATCCGACTTCCTTCGGGCGGGTGAGGAAGCCCTGGAAGAAGGCGAGGCGATTGTCGGCCTGGGGCTTGATTCGGGAGATGGTCGGCATGCCGGTCCTTTGTGCGGTGTTCTGGCGCGGGGCTCGCGGCATGCGGCGCGCGCGGTCTCGAACGCGGGTTTGGGGATTCCGGTGTTTGTACCGATCGGTGTCGATTCGGTCAAGCATTCCGGCGTCAGTCGTAGACGGCGTCGATGTGCCAGGTCTTCCGGATGTGGTCGAGACGCAGACGGGCGACGGTGCCGTCACTGGTTTGAACGTCGTAGGAGTCGTAGGCGAAACGCTGTTCCTCGGACCACCAGCGGCCGGTGCTGCGCCAGGGGCCGGCAGCGCCCACCACCTCGCCGTTGGCGATCGCCGAGCGGATCCACCCGGGGCGGCCCCGGGAGAGCCGGACCTCGGCCCGGACCGGGGGGCGCAGGCTACGCAGGGCCAGCAGGTGGCCCAGGGCGCTCCGGGGCTCGGCGGGCGGACGGGCCCGGCCGGGTTGGAACCGGCCCATGCCGAAGCTGTCCGGGTGGGGATCGTCGGCGACCTCCGGGGTCCCGATCTGGCCGGCGCCGCACAGGGCCTCGAGCTCGGCCAGCACCGGTCCGAGGGCGGCCGGAGCCGGACCCGCGGGGCGGAAGAGGTCGAGCTGGTCCGAGGGCAGGGGGCAGCCCTGGGTCGCCAGGCTGGCGCCCTCCACCGGTCCTTCCGGGGGGCGGCTCTCGAGGGCCTGGGCGACCAGGCGCACCAGGCCGCGCAGGTCGAGGGTCGGGGCCGCCACGCCGACCCGCCGCGCGTCCCGGCCGCCGCCCTCGAGCTCGAGGGCCAGCGCCAGGTCGCCGCAGGCCCGGTGGCGCATCTCGAGGCGCTCGAGCAGCCGGGAGAGGAGCCCCTGGAGGACGAAGACCAGCGGCTCGAGGCGGGCGGCGGGGTGCTCGAGATCGATGGCCTCGACCAGGGGGCCGTCGTCGGCGACCGGGAGGGGGGGCGCCGGGTCCCGGTCGTCCACTTCGGCGATCAGCGCCAGCACCCCGGCGCCGAGGCGTCGGGACAGCGCGCGGCGGGGCAGGGCGAGCAGGTCGCCCAGGGTGCGGACCCCGAAGCGGGTGAAGGACTCGGCGAGCCGATCCGGGGGATCGAGGACGTCGACGGCCAGGGGCGCCGCGAACGCGCGCTCGCTTCCCGGGGCGATCACCCCCGCGCCGGCGCGGGCGGCGATCAACGCCAGCGAGCGCGTCGAGGCGACCGACACCCGGCCGGGGAGCCCGAGCTTTTCGCCCCGGGCCTCGATCGCCCCGGCGAAGCCCGCCTCGGACCCGAAGAGGCGCGTCACGCCCGAGGCGTCGATCCAGACCGCTCCCTCCCCCGCGTAGGCGCCCGAGGCCCGGGGTACGAGCGCCGCCCGGGGTGAGAACGAGTGGGCGACGTCGAGCAGGGCGTCCCGGGCGGCGCGTTCGAGGGCGGGGGAGGCGATGCACACGCGCAGCTCGGGACAGACGCTGCGCGCATGGGCGACCGAGCTCGGCAAGCGCACCCCGAGCCGCGACGCCTCCGCGGAGAGGGCGACGAGCTCGGCCCGGGGCCCCGGTCCCGACGCCACCGCGACCGGCCGCCCGGCGAGATCCGGGCGCGCGCGCAGCTCGGCCACCAGCGGCAGGTCGGGCACCCGCAGGCAGGCGCAGCGCGTCCTCGCGCCCGGGTCCCTTCGGGATCCGTCCCCGGCGTCGCCGCGCGTCGGGGAGGCGGACACGCCTAGGCCGCCTGGGAGGCGCGGAGCCGCACCGATGCCGAGCGGTGACGGGCCAGCACCGCCTCGATCTCCAGCCCTTCGAGCAGGCTGGGCGTGCCGGTGAAGTGGGCGCGGGTGGACCGGAGCTCGACGGCGAGACCGGCGTGGATGCCCGCCTGGCGCCGGGCCGAGAGCAGCACCAGGGCGGCCCCGGTGCCGGCGGCGGCCCGGGCCAGCCGCGGCCAGGCCGCCGGCGCGACGCGCAGGTCGGCGATGGCGAGGTCGAGCACGACGAGGGCGAAGCCCCGGGCCTCGAGCAGGCGCTCGGTGCTGCGCAGGGCCTCGCGCAGCCCCGGCGCCCGCACCCAGAGCACCCGGTCGAGGACGACCCCCGCCGCCTCGGCCGACGAGGGATCGAAGCCATCGGTGCCGTCCACCATCGCGACGACCTCGCCCGCCGCGGTGGTGCGGGCCAGCAGCGCGAGCGCGACCGAGGTGCGGCCCGAGGAGGGCGGTCCCGCGACCTCGCCGAGCTGGCCGGGCGGGAAGCCCCCGCCGAGCAGGGCGTCGAGGTCCGGGATGCCGGTGGGCAGGCGCCGGCCGCCCCCGTCCGGGCGCTCGCTGGCGGGGGCGCCCCGGCGCAGCTGGGGGCCGAGGTCGCGGAGCAGGGCGGC
>Ga0210086_1001500_pt1 | contig 11901 bp, 14 predicted proteins | sample China_Galinas_PW_3_FD_184867 | JGI IMG/M metagenome (GOLD analysis project Ga0210086, IMG submission 184867) | Wetland microbial communities from San Francisco Bay, California, USA, that impact long-term carbon sequestration - China_Galinas_PWB_D2... | ecosystem: Environmental > Aquatic > Marine... | reverse complement strand
TAACTGTCTCATTTCAGGGATGACGACAGGGATGGGGAATGGCAGTGTGTTCGGTGCGGCGTTGATGTGTGCGCTGGGGCGTGGCCGGTTCGAGCACTGGGGCGGTATCTATGGAGCCGCTTATAACCCTGTTACATTCCAAGGCTTCGTTGATTGGTGCATGTTGTTATTCGGCGCTGCATTCACAGCAATCATGCTGATACTGCTCCATAGACACGGTGAGCTGGAAGGGGCGGCAATGGAACAGGGCGGTGGGCAAACAAGTTCCCATGTCTGAGTTTTTTGATAATCACTCTTAAGATTTAATGTTGTTGGGGGGGTAGAGCATGACTACTATAGCCACGATTTTTTGCATTTTGCTTGCGTTTTCCAGTATGTGGTTCGCCTGGTATCTGATGAAGCCGGGTGAGCATTGATTCGCGTGTAGCACTAAAAAAGGTATTAGGAAATTAGAAGGGGAGTCCACGATCATGCTTAAGTACTTAACTGCGAGGAATGAAGATATACCGGCAGGTACGGCCGCGATATATTTCGGTTTCTCATCCATATTGTGGTTCGTTATTGGAACCGGCTTGGGTTCCTTCAATGCCGCGAAGCTCGCCTTCCCGGATTTTGTCACCGGCTCAGAGATGTTTGCATTTGGCCATATGCGCCAGGTTCACGTGCTGGCAGTGATCTTCGGCTGGATCTCCATGGCTTTCGCCATGGCGATGATGTACATCACCCCGGCCCTGGGCAATACCAAGCTGTGGTCCGAGAAGCTTGGGGTGTGGAACTGCTTCTTATGGAATATCGGCCTGTCGCTGGGCTTGACCCTGCTGTGGATCGGCATGAGCTCCGGTCGTGAATATTCCGACTTCCCCTGGTTCATCGACCTGTACATCGCTTCCTTCATGACTGTCCCCCTGGGGATTAACGTGTGGATGACGATCATCAAGCGCCGTACCCAAGGTATCTATACGACCAACTGGTTTTTCGGCTCCGCCATATTCATGGTGTCCATCGTGTTCATCGTGGGCAACTCGCCTGAATGGTTCTCGCTGAGCGGCTTGAGCGAGGCCTATCTGACCTGGTGGTTCGCGCACAATGTGCTGGGCTTGTGGATTACCCCGGTGGCGGCGGCGATTGCGTACTATACGGTGCCCAAGATTACGGGTAACCCGCTGTACTCGCACCGCATCGGCCACTTGCATTTCTGGTCGGTGGTGGTGTTCTACTCCACGCCTGCGGCGCATCACCTGATGTCAGCCCCGCTGCCTGAGTGGCTCAAGTCATTCGCCTCGGTGGAAGGCGTGCTCATCCTGGTGCCGGCTATTGCCTTCGTGTCCAACCTGCTGCTCACCATGCAGGGCAAATGGCATTTCTTCGTCGAAAATATCGAGATGAAATTTACGATCACCGGCGTGCTGCTGGCCATCCCCTTGAACATGCAGGGCGGCTTCCAGCAGACGCGTGCCATCAACTGGTATATTCACGGCACGGGTTGGATCGTGGCCCACGCGCACTTGGCGTTGCTCGGGTTTTCCACTTTCCTTGAAGCAGCCGCGGTATATTACGGTATCCAGACGTTGCTGCGCCGCAAGCTGTATTCATTGACCCTGGCGAACTTTCACTTCTGGTTCCTGTTGATCGGGTTCGCGACCTACTGGATCTCCATGACCATCGCCGGCTTGATTCAAGGCGCGGGTAAGATCTATGAAGTTCCCTATATCGACGTTGTTATCGCCGAGCATCCCTACATGATAGCTCGCTGGGTGGGTGGTACCTTGGTATTCACGGGTAACATCGTGTGGCTATACAACATGTGGATGACTGCGCGCGCCGGTACGACGATTCCCGCCGGTCGCATGCCCCATGAATTGGCCTACGAGCGTTAATAACAACTGAGAGAGGGAGGGAGTCAAACGTGGCTTTCAGAGAATATAAAATCGGTGCAAGGTTGTTCGGTGTGGCGCTCGGCGGATCGATGCTGATTACGCTGTATTTCCCGACGGTTAATATTACGTCGGTGGCGGCCACGGAGATTGGTTTGCGTAAGGGTCTATCCTTCGGCCGAGTCAGCGGGTTCTCCTATCAGGATCCATTCCTGCAGGGTAAGAACATGCCCAAAACGGTGGTGCTGAAGAAGGATCCCAGCACGGGATCTCCTATCGATCCGCCGATCTATGCCTATGTGTATGAGCCCGGCATCCCCATGCCCGGTGCGGTTCAACATCCCCGCACCCTTGGCCCGGGTGTCAAGGAACTGAGCGTGGAAAAGGGCCGGATCACTGAGGCAACTTCAGCCGCTGGTGCGGTATTCGTGGTGACCCAAGAGGATTACGGCTCTCATCATGCGGCAGGAGGTGAGCACCCGACGGAGGTATTGCACGAAGCCCTATCCGGGGAAGAGCCTACGGCTTACATAGAAGATGCGACTGCCACCCGCGGCTGGACGCCTGCGCAGGTGCTGGCGACGGCGGGTGACGCTAACACCATGTATGTGGGCTCGGGGAAGAATATGTTCATCCGCGAGGGATGCTGGTGGTGCCACACCCTGCTGCCTGAGGAAACCCAGGACTGGCAGGCGTTCGGTGTGCCGCCGCGTCTGGGCGACTTCAATGACGAATCGCCGACGGCCTTTGGATCCGACCGCAAGGCACCGGACTTGTTGCATGTGGGTTCCCGCAACTCCTCCAAAGAGTGGATGATGATGCACTTCTTCAATCCGCGCTTGGTACAGCCACACTCCATCATGCCTCGCTTCGATTATCTGTGGGGTAAGGTCGACGCCAACGGCAAGCCGATAGATTTCGCGGGCTGGCGGAAAGAGTTTGTAGAATATCAGGAAGGGAAGCGCATCTATCCGCCGGATATACCTCAGTATGCTTCAAATAGCGACATCCGCTATCTGATCGATTTCGTATTAAATCTGAAGTAAGGGGGGAGAGATCATGGCTTGGAGATTCGATAAACCGCTGGTTACGCTTGCTGATGATGAACAAAACAAGAAGGCGATGCAGGTGTGGGAGGGCGAGAGCCTGGGCGGATTGACGGAAGATAATAACCGCCTTCCCCAGCCTGTGGTATGGCTGTTGGCCTTGACCATCGTGACGGCCTTTATGATTACGGCGCCGTTGTGGGGGCAGAGGCCACAGGCGGCCATTTACAAGGATTATGTTGCGCTCATGGATAGCCCGGAAGTGCAGAAGATCGATGACGATGCCGGGAAAATGGCCTACATTGTAAAAAATGCGCCAGATAGCAAATACAAGGGCCTGCAGGAGCGGCATCCTGTGACCATGGATGATCTGCGCATGGTCAAGAATCAAATCGTTGAGCTGGAAAATGCAAAGGTGGACCTTGAAGAATATACCGTGGTGGGTGACAAGGTGGTATTGGCCAACTTCGAAGGTGAGAAGGGTCCGGACGGCAATAAGATCCGCAAGCAGCCGTCGTGGGATCCGGGTTACACCATCGACGTGTTCTATGTCACGTATTTCTGTATTGCGGTCATGATCGTGATCAAGCGCTTGCCGCATTTCAGCATACAGCCGACCCACTTTAAGCACTGAGTTTGAAGGAGAAATCATCATGCTGAATGTAGATAATCCGCCGTTAGTGTTGCTGGGGATCATCGTCCTGGTGTTCGTTGCCCCGTTTATCTATAGCTTCTTTGTCGATAACTACGACAAGAAAAATCAGGGCATTAAGTTTGTAGACTAATCCCAGGTTATCTAGATAGCTAACACGGTGTTTCAAGTGAATACCGCCTTCATCGAAGGCGGTATTTTTCTTTGTATATAGATAGTTGTCAGCTTCGGGGGCGTAGTGTCGAGAATTAAGTTGCTTTTGCGGACGATAATCCTAGCCTGCTGCACGAGCCGTGCATTCGCGGAAGGTCCAGGCTTCAATACCGGAATAGAGGGAATGGACAGCCAGCAATGGAGTGTTGGCATATTCGTTTTTCTGATCTTTTGTGTCCTCGTGTTTACGGTAATAGTGGTAAAATTCATGACAGCAGACAAAGTGTCGAAACTCAAGCGCGGGGAGAAAGTGATGTTTGCCTGGATTCTCTTCGGCGTGATTGCTGCCGTCATTATTGGGGCCATGCAATTGTTGCAGGGCCGACTATTTTAGTGAGGTAAATCCCATGAACTATATCAATAGTCTACCGGACGGTTGGACGATATATATATGGCTGATTGCGGGCGCGATGATAGTCGTGGCCGTTATCTTCGCCATTCGCTGGGCGATTCATAACGACCAATTCGATGAGGACATCAAATATCTGGTTTTCGATAAGGATGACGAAGACAAGATGACGAAAGCTGAATTCGCCAAGAGCCAGCAGGTGCTCAAGGAGCAGATGGAAAAACGCGAACATTTCCTGGCAATGAAAGACAAAGATAAGAAGGCTCATGATCGATCATGAGAAAGGGCGAGAAGTGGATCCTTGCGGTTATTGGGGTCACCGTCGTCTCACTGTGGGTGGTGAATTACGTACGTAACATAGGTCAAAAGCCTGATCCGGGAATCCCCTTTTATAGTACGTCAACCGAAGAATTCTCCGGCCGGGCGACGAAGTTGATCAAGCGCGAGCACTGCAGAGATTGTCATAGCCTATGGACACTAAAGGACATTTTGCAGTCGGTTCCGGCTCCCATGCTGGACGGCATAGGCGCTTTGCACGATGAGAAGTGGTTCTATCGCTATTTCTCAGCTACAGACCCGCAAGCTATCATCCCATCGCGCTTGAAGCCGAAATATCGCATGCCTTCCTATGCGCATCTGCCTGAGCAGGACCGGCGCATGCTGGCACAATATATGGCGAGTCTGAAAGTGAAGGGCTGGTATCTCGCCCGTGTCAAAAAGGCGGAGCACCATGCTCTGACAGGAGAGGATTGAGCATGACTGCGACCCGCTTTAAAAAGGGCGTCTTAGCATTGGTCGCCGGTTGTCTGATTAATTACTTGGGTGACCATCTGCTGGGCGTGCGTATCGAACTGTTCTGGGGCCTGTCCACGTTCAGCCTCCTGTGGTTTCTCGATGTATTTATCGTACCGTTCGTTGCGGGTATTGCGGTTGGGACGATTTTCGGTCTGGGCGGCAAATGGCTGTGCTACTTTCCGCCGTTGATCGTGCGATTTTATGGCTATTTCGAAACCATGAAGATCATCGGTGTTCCCGACGGTGCCGCGCTCATGCCCATGGGCTGGTGGGGGTTTTTCGTCATCCTGGCCGTAGAATCAGCGGCAATCGGCGGAGTGATAGGGGAGATCATGATCAAACGCACTTACGGACGCAAGCCTACACACCTGGAATACGAGGAACGGGCGGCAAAGGCTCGAGAGAAGTCACAGACCGATGCGTGACGGAGCATTGAAGCGAACGGTGGCCTTGGATGAACAGGCCCGAGTCAAGCGCAAGCGCTACCTCAACGCAACCTTGGTGACCTGCGCGGTATTGGCCATGCTGGGGGGCAGCATTCATGTGGTCATGCTCGGTGCGGATCGGATGGCGGAAATGCGCGATATGTCCACGTATAACGCCAAGGATATGTCGGCGCGCATACGTGCCGCCGGTGAAGATATCCAGCTGCACAAAGAGAATGAGCATCCGGACGGCAAGGTCAGCACTTACACCGTCGCCGAGGCCGAGGCCTTGCTCAGCGCCAAGCAGTGGCGGGAGCTGGCGACCATGATAGTCATTCCGGCAGGGGACTTTGTCATGGGTACCGACAGCCCGCGAGCCAATATTCAGGATCAGCCGGCGCATCATGTGAAACTCACCGCTTACCAGATTGACAAATATCTGGTGACCAATGCACAGTACGCGCGCTTTGTGGCCGCAACCGGGCATCGGCCGCCCTTGGACTGGAAGGATGGGAAGATCCCGGATGGCGAGCTACTGCATCCGGTCACCATGGTTTCATGGTTCGACGCCAGAAGCTACGCGGCGTGGGCAAAAAAACGTTTACCCACCGAGGCGGAATGGGAAAAGGCGGCGCGTGGTCCCAAAGGGCGGCGTTGGCCGTGGGGCGATTCTATGGACGCGACGCGCTTGAACACCTACTATTCGGTAGGCCATGCGACAGATGTAACCGCTTATCCCCGCGGCGCCAGCCCTTATGGTGTCCTGGATATGGCGGGTAATGTCAGTCAATGGGTTGAGGATGATTATCTTCCCTACCCGGGATCGAATGCTCCGCAAGAGGTGTTCCAAGGCAAGATCGCCGTGGCCAAGACGCCGGAAGACCGCGCCATGAAGGTCATCGATTTGGTGCCGGTAGGCAAGCGCTATAAGGTGTTGCGCGGCGGTTCCTGGAAGAGCGATCCGTTTTCCACCGCCAGTTATCACCGCATTTCGCAATGGCCGAATCTTGCCTCTGATTTTTTTGGCTTCCGTTGTGCCAAAGATGTTCGCAAACACAAAAAGCGAGTGACTAGCCCATGAAGTTTGTCAAAGCATTATGTGCGGTGCTGTTATGCATGACGTCGGGTTCGGCATGGGCGCTTGATAGCTATCGATATCTGCATGTGTCCATCGATACGCCTTGGGCCATCTTTATATTCTTGTTACCCATCGTGCTTTCCCCGTTTATCCTAATGGCAATTCTCTACTGGCGTTTCGCCGGCCGCAGGTCCCGCAAGGACGACCCAAACCAATAGTCAATAATAACGTTTTACGGTGTAGAGGCGATTACATGCGCAGCATAATCGGATATTTTAAGCCGCTGATATGGTGTTGGATGCTGGTGCATTTTTTTAGCGTCCCGGCCGTTTTTGCGGCTGAAAACACTACGTCCGCAGACAATCCTGCTCAGGTGATGGAGGCGTTTACTAAGGCCGACAACGAGCGCAGCAAGCGCGACGAGCGCGATATCAGTGATCATAGAAAACAGCAGATCATGTTTATCATGGGTATCGCGTTATTGATCTTCATCGTTATCACCGTGTCGTTAGGTGTAGCTATGGTAGTGTTCGCCAAGCCGGTGTTTGTCGCGCATATGATCTTTGCCGGTTTCAGTTTGACCTTGGCCGTTGCCCATGCCATCGTGGCCATCGTCTGGTTTTTCCCTAAATAAAATGAATCACCGCGCGTTTGCCACTTTACAGTTGCACAGCCGGTTTTCCTCTGTTTTGCTCCGTGGCTGTTGATTCCCGCCGATCTTTATTAGCCTTTCTGGCTGCGCTATATACCCTGTCGGGACTGACCTCTTTGGCGTATGAAGTGCTGTGGGTGCGCATGTTATCGCAGCAGTTTGGCGTCAGTATCTTCGGGGTAGTCATTACTGTTGCCGCCTTCATGGCCGGCTTGGGGGCGGGGAGTTGGTTGGGTGAACGCTGGCGTGGTCGCCTCCCGCCTTTGTTGGTGTTTGGTTTGTTGGAAGCCGGTGTCGCGGTCTATGCTTTGTGTTTGCCGTGGCTGATGCACTATTTGCAGCATGAGTTGGCGGGATTAGCTGCTCTATTGTCCCTGCCGCTCTGGTACGGACTGCAGGCGGCGGTGGTATTGCTGATCTTGTTCGTGCCTGCCTGTGCCTTGGGGATAGGTTTCCCTTTGATCCTGCGTGCCGCCGCCGGGATGATTTTACCGGTCGGCCGCTTATACGGTTTGAACACCCTCGGTGCGTGTGCGGGGGCCTTGTTACCGTTGGTCTTACTGCCCACCGTCGGTTGGGAAATGTCGGTGCGTTATGTGGCAGGCTTGGGTGTAATGGTGGGACTGACGGCCATGCTGCTGGCCGGGAGTTTCGGCGCAGCGGTCGCCATCCCGCTCGGCCGCGAAGGTCCGCGCTTGCCCGTGAGCGATCTGTTGGCCTATGCCGGTATCGGTGCCGCTGCATTGATGTTGGAGGTGGGCTGGACTCGCTTGTACGGCATGCTGCTGCTGCGTACGGAATATGTGTTAGCGGTCATCCTCGCGGTATTCCTGGTGGGACTGGCATTGGGCAGCCTGGGTGTCAGGCGCTACCATTCGCGGCGCTGGTGGACGATTCTGCCGCTGCTTGCGGCAGGCTGGGTCGTGCTGGGTCTGTGGGCCTTGCCTTGGTTGGCCCGCTGGGCGGACAGTGTCCAATTTCAAAGTCTGAGCGCGGCGTTGTTCGGTCAGGGGCTGATGATCGCCGTGTTCACCCTGCCGGTTACCGTGGCCTTTGGCGCGTGGTTGCCCTTATTGAGTGGCCGTTATGGCGATGAACACGCTAGGGCGGCCGCAGCCCGGTTGTACGGCGTGAATGCGCTGGGGGCGGCCGTGGGCGCCTTGGTGGCGGGATTTGTGTTTATTCCCACCATCGGCACCCTGGGCACTATCATCGTCGCCGCCATGCTGATCATCGCCTGTGGCCTAGTGTGGGCCGACAAAAGCAGGCTGTCGCTGGGTGGCGGCGCGCTCTTGCTCGCAGCCGTTCCCGTGTGGCACTTGCCGCCGATCAGCAGCCTGTTGCCCGTGACGCAGGCGGGCTCCCATGATGTGTTTTTTCATGAAGATGCCATCTCCATCACCCACGTGATAGAAGAGAAGGACGGACAGCGGGTGTTGTTGGCGGATCTGCAGCGCATGGATGCGTCTACCGCGCCCGCTGCAGTGGCATCCCAGCACAATCAGGCGCGCTTGCCCCTGTTACTGCATCCCGCCCCGCATAAAATATTATTCTTGGGCATGGGTACCGGCATTTCCGCTGCGGCCTCCCTGCCGTTTCCCGAACTGCAGCGTACCGCGGTGGAACTGTCTCGGGGTGCGATCATCGCTGCCGACACTTTCTTCGCGCCGGTCAATCACGATGTGACGAAGCACATGCGCGTAGTGCACGATGATGCGCGCCACTATCTGCTGCGCACCCGGGAAAAATACGACGTCATCATTGGCGACTTGTTCCACCCCGATTTGGTCGGGCGCAGCAATTTATTGTCCGTGCAGCAGTTTGCGCGGGTGGCCGATCGTCTCTCGCAGGGAGGCATTTATGTGCAGTGGTTGGCGCTCAACCAATTCGACCTGGAATCCTTGAGCACGGTGTTACGCAGCTTTCAGCGCGTCTTTCCGGGCATGTGTTTGTTTGTCGATGGATTTCGCCTGGCCTTGGTGGGGCCGCGGGATGGTCTGGGCGGCGCCCCGGCGCTGCTGGCCAATCTGCAGCGTATGGATAGCCTCGCACAAGCTAATGCCACCGGCCATGAAGGCCCTTGGACATGGTTGGGGCGCTATTGGGGAAATATAAAGCTGCCCAAGGGGCCGGTGCAGGATGAATGGGCGCCGCATATTGAATTTGGTTTGCCCATAGCCCGTTATCGCGGCGAACTGGATGTGACGGGCTTGCTGGATTGGTTGGTAGCGCATCGCCCCAGCCTGCAGGAGGCGAGGGATGCCCTGCACGTTGCCGCAGGCGGGCGCGAGTCCTTCGAGCGGGCATATGCCGCAACTGATCTGGCCATGCGTGCTTGGTCGGCGGAGATTCACGGCGATGAGTTGCAGTCCCAGCGGCTGTTGCGTCTGGCCTATGACGCCAATCCGCAAGACCGCTGGATTGCCTTTACCCTGGCGGATCGTATGCTGGCGACCCTGCCGGCGGCGCTGCGGCGGGGCATGGACAAGCGCCAGGCCCTGCAGGCGGTGTTGCATATCTTCCCCGATGATCCCGATGCCTTGCGGGCCTTGTGGCATCTGGAGGATGCGGCGGGAAATGCCGCCCGGGCGGCCGAGTATCGGTCGCGCCTGACGGCGCTCAGCCCGCTGGATTATGAGATTCGCGAACCTGCGGCGTCTCGATAAGGTCTATTGTTATTGTTGCCGAATCCCTTAGATGAAAATGGGGAGATGGACATGGTACCCTGAAAATTATGGATTACGACAAGACCCTGAGTAAGATTCCGGTGGTGGTGGAAGGTGGGCGTGCCGCTCCCAACTATCACTGGCGTCGGCGCGCCCTGCAGGGCACCATCTTGCTGTTGGCGGTATTGATCCCGGTGACGGGTCTGTTCCGCATCGATCCCGTGGAGGGGGCCTTCGTGGTGCTGGGCCGTCAAATCTGGTTCTCCGACTTTTTTATCGTGGTGGGCCTGTGGCTGGCCATTTCCACCGGTCTGGTCACCACCTATTCGACGCTGGGAACCGCCTTTTGCGGCTGGGCATGCCCGCAAAACACCCTGTCGGAATGGGGCAACCGCATGACGCGCCGCCTGCTGGGCAAGCGGGCCGAGGTGAGTCTCAATGGTGAGAAGATGCGGGTCTCGGCCGGGAAGAACAAGTGGCGTAACTGGCTGGTGCTCGGTGGCAGTTTTATCGTCGTGTCCATGTTATTCGCCCTGATTCCCCTGTTTTATTTTTATCCGCCCTCGGCGGTGTGGTCGTTTGTCACGTTTCAGGACGACGCACGGCTCGCAGGTTCGGTGCATTGGATCTACACGGTGTTTGTCCTGATCATACTGTTGGACATTGCATTTATACGCCATTTTTTCTGCCGCTTTATGTGCATTTACAAAGTCTGGCAGCATTCCTTCAAGACTCAGGAGACCTTGCACGTCGCTTATGATCCGTCGTTCGCCGACGAGTGCGCCAAGTGCAATTTTTGCGTCACGACCTGCTTTGTCGGCATCGATCCGCGCAAGACCGAAACCTATGACAGCTGCGTAAATTGCGGTGAATGCATCGATGCCTGCGGTGCGATCCGCGGCCCCAAGGGCGGCGCCAGCCTGCTGCGCTTCGAATTGGGCCAACGTCAGGGTGGTAAAACCCTCCAGGATTTCCGCAGTAGTCTCAACAGCCTGCTGGGCCGCGTACGCTGGACCATCCCGCTGTTTATGCTCGGAATCCTTATGTTTGCCTGGGGCTTATGGGGTTACCAACCCTATCACGTCACCGCCGGGCGCAGCGATAATTCACCCTTGGACTATCGCATCACCCTGTCAAATAAGCGCTATCAGGCGGAGACGGCAACGCTCAAGATCGATGGCCTGCCTGCGGATGCATATACACTCCAGACGGACCAGGTTAAGTTTGCTTCCGCGGGGCGTCGGGATATAATGTTGCGTATCAAGCCGACCTTATCCCCGGGATTGCACCCCGTCCTGATACATGTTCACTCGGGTGATGGTTGGACAGGTGATTTCCGTATCTATCATTTCGTGCCGAAGGGTTAAACCATGGCCGCTTCAAGAGATATCAAGGACAAAACCCAATCCAAGCTGGACTCAGTCAGCAGTGAATGGGGGAGGTCGCCCCAGGATCATTTCGGCTATGCCTCGGATAACGAGCGCCTGGAGAAGCGCGGACTGGAAGATTGGGAATTGGTCAACACCATTCCCGAATCTCAACGCAAGATTCCGGTTTGGTTCATCGCTGTGGTGGTAGTGGTTTTGCTGATCGCCATCGGCCTGAGTTTCCCGTTCTGGGGTAACCGCCCTGGTTATGAGCGGAGCTGGATAAACTGGGGTTTCGGTGCGGCGTTGTTGTATATCAGCGTGGCGGGCGCCTTCGTATATTTCATGGTAAATCTCTACGGCACCCATCTCGGCGGCAAGCTGGATTCCGATAAAACGGCCGCAGACAGCGACAAGCAGGATGTCGCATCCAAAAAGCCTTAATTGCGCATTTCTGTTCCTTATCTCCGGGCTACTGGCGGCGTGTAGTGCCGATAAAGGGCCGTCGTCGCCCAAGGTGAGCTTGCCTGAAGCGGGTAGTCCGGATGAAGTCCTGTTCAGCCAGCGCTGCCATGATTGCCATGTGCCGCCGCGCCCTCAGGATAAACCCGCCGCGGCGTGGCCCGCGATCGTACAGCGGATGCAGTCGCATCGCATAACCAATGGTCTGAAGCCCTTAAGCGACGAAGAACTACGGCGCATCATGGGTTATTTACAGCGAAACGCCAAGGACAATACATGAAAACGATGATGGTTGCGCTGTTGAGCCTGTTGTTATGGGGAT